>Ga0255049_10001856_pt1 | contig 11448 bp, 7 predicted proteins | sample JV7_2_3_MG_FD_183615 | JGI IMG/M metagenome (GOLD analysis project Ga0255049, IMG submission 183615) | Seawater microbial communities from Jervis Inlet, British Columbia, Canada - JV7_2_3 | ecosystem: Environmental > Aquatic > Marine > Inlet | place: Canada: British Columbia | collected 2016-10-06
CAATTTGATGTGATTCTCACCGACAGTACGTTGCTCAACAACCGCAAAATCACCACACCACATGGGCTCCGGGAAAGCTGAGCCCCAGGGCCCAGCATCACGCAACGAGCGTGCAAAACTCAGATTGAGCGCCGTCTGCGGCAAAAAGCCATCAGTCATGATCGCACCGCTGAAATCAGCACTCGGGTACAGACGCTGCATCTGCCGGGCAACCGTTGTCTTGAATTCTTCGAGTGCAGATGTCGTTATTGTAAGTCCGGCCGCCATCGCGTGACCGCCAAACTTCTCGATCAGGCCGGGCTTAACCGTCGACACTGCCTCGAGCAAATCGCGAACATGCACACCCTGTATCGACCGCGCTGACCCTTTAAGAAAATGCTTATCCTCACGCGCGAAGGCGATCACGGGGCGGTGGCAACGTTCTTTCACTCGCGCGGCGATGAGTCCGACTATGCCCTGATGCCAGCTGCTGTCGTAGACGCAAACACAGCTCGGCCAGCGTTGCTCACCCAACTGATCTACGTACTTGAAGGCCTGCTCACGCATCGTCGCTTCAATGTCCCTGCGCTCGCTATTGATCAGATCCAGAGTGCGGGCATACTCGCTCGCTGTTTCGGCACTATCGGTTAACAGGCACTCAATACCAATGGAGATATCTTCAAGCCGGCCGGCTGCATTGATGCGCGGGCCGACCGCGAATCCTAGATCGGTACTAACGCAGCGCGCCACAGACCGGCCTGATTGCTGCAACAGCGCTTTTATCCCGGGCACAGCATGACCGGCGCGCATACGCATCAAACCTTGCTGCACTAAGACTCGGTTATTGTGGTCCAGCGGTACAACATCGGCAACCGTACCGAGTGCTACAAGATCCAGGTAACGCGCCGGAATCCTGGCAGCACCAACCTGCCCCTGCTCTTCGAGCAAACGCCCGATTCTGGCCATCAGATAAAAGGCAACACCGACACCGGCGAGATTGCGGCTGGGAAAAGCACTGGCCTTGAGATTCGGATTTACGATTACTGCCGCGTCAGGTAACTCATCGCCCGGCAAATGATGGTCGGTGACCAGTACAGGAATTTGCAGCTCGTTCGCTCTTGCGACGCCGTCGATACTGGAGACGCCGTTATCGACAGTGATCAATAGCTGCGGCGATCGTGCTGCCGCGACATCGACGATCTCCGGCGTCAAACCGTACCCGTACTCGAAACGATTCGGTACCAGGTATTCGATATCCTTGAAACCGAATTCGCGCAGACACCGCAATACGAGCGCCGTACTCGTGGCACCGTCAACATCAAAATCGCCGACCACAATGATGCGCTCGTCACGCTTACTGATAGTAAGGTTTGCCGCAGTATCGATGTTCTCAAGCATACTTACAGGTGCCAGCTGCGCGAGCCCGTAGTTCAGTTCGTCCGCCGTTGTTAGTCCGCGCATCGCGAACAGTCGCGCATGCAATGGGTCAATATCGCCAAGTGCGTCGACGGCTGATTGCGGCGGCGTTGGCCGGCTTACGACGGGTCTTGTTGCTTTCATATGTCGCGCACTGCCTCTAGCAGGCGCGAATCGCGTCGCCACACGCGTAGCGCGTGAGAGCGGCGAACATGAGCGCGCACGCCGTCACGGAACAGCAATGTCAGACTGCTAAGACGCCCCGAGCGCAGTGCCTCACGAAGTTCGGTCAAACAGTTCTCCAGAAGCTCAGCGTTGTCATGAAACTCCGGCGTCTCAGCGACAAAGCCTGCAATCGACTGATCGATACACGCAGCGATATTGCCAGGCCATGGCTCCGCGACACCCTTCCCCGAATACCAATAGCCCATTAGCAGAGCGTCATCAGAGAATAGCGGTGGCTGCGCTCGCGTGGCCTGTTCGGGCGCCGTACCGCCGCCCCACAACCACAAGGAATTAACCGGCACCTGTCCGTTCGCTTCGCGCGCCTGATTGACTTCATGTTCGTGCAGCGCCATCTCGATTTCACTGAGCAAATTACGATGCACCGCCGTATCGTCACCAGAAGGAAGGAATTCGTCGGGCCGCTGCTGGTCCACGACATAGGCGGGCATCGTCGCAGTCGCGACAGGATTCTCGGAACTTAAGTACCCGTATGAGCCCAGGCGCATGAATCCGTACTCGGTGCCAGTGGCAATCGTCACTTGCAGATGATTGATCAAGGCACGCATCTGACTGGGTTCCAGGCCAGTACCACGCAGTTCATGCAAACACAGATGATCAAGCCTCGGTTCCAGATATACAGGATCGGCAGCAGCAATCCATTTGGTCGGTCGGTCACCGGTTTGTCCCCACATCCGCAAGGCAGCAAAACCCTGCTCCGGATAAGGCAGCCCGGTTTCCTGAGCGATCCGCGCCAGCAGTTCTTTCGGACCGGTCTCCTGCGTCAAATCAGACTGCGCCAGCCACGCCCTTAGCGTACCGTCCTGCAATCGGCCGTTGGCAACGGGTGGCAGCACGACGACTGCGGCATTTTTGTCATATGATGCGTTCACTTATGGGCGCCGATGGTAAGGGATGCGCGATTGAAATTCACAAGAGAATTAACAGAGACGCTGACGATAAGGAGCGTCGGTGCGGATGGAATTCGTATCGGTGACCAATTGTGGTCAGAAACGGTCGCTCTGACACCCGAGGAAGTCATTGATCGATGGCACTCATTGCCGCTAGCTGAACTCACGGTAGATCACTTTTCTGAACTATTTCTGCGCTCGCCGGAGCTCATCATCGTCGGCTCCGGAATGAAAAGTGAATTTGCACCGCGAGACCTTATGTTCGCTTTTGCCCGCCGGGGTGTGGGTCTGGAAGTCATGGATACGGCCGCTGCTGCGCGAACGTTCAATGTGCTTGCGGGAGAAGGCCGGCGGGTGGCGGCTGTACTCTACCTGGGCTAATCGGCCGATAGGTAACTTCCATAATTGACAGCCTTGCGTAGCGGACGCATAAATAACAAGGACTCGGTTTCGCCGGGGATTTCCTATGCGTCCTTTCCGCAGATTGTTCGCGCAATGCGGCATATTGGCCACTTTTTTGGGCGTTTCTTTGGCGTCGGCCCAAAACGTTGAACAAGATATCGCTTCAATCGACGATGAGATCGATGAGATCATTGTCACCGGTTCTCGCATTAAGCGCAGCACCTACACCAGCATTGCCCCGCTGCAGATCATCGACGCTCAGGAATCGCGCCAGATTGGCCTGATCGATGCAGCAACAATCTTGCAGGAGTCAGTTGCTGCAATCGGTATTCAACACGACCTGACTGCGATTGGCTTTGTCACAGAAAACGGCCCTGGCGCATCTACCGTCAGCCTGAGGGGCCTCGGCAATGCGCGCACTCTGGTGTTGATCAATGGACGACGTATGGCGCCCGCCGGCGTTGAAGGCGCGCCAATCGCCGCGGACATTAACCTGGTCCCTGGTTTGCTCGTACAGCAATACGACCTGTTGCTCGATGGCGCTTCGTCAATCTACGGATCCGACGCGGTCGCCGGCGTAGCCAATATTATTCTGCGGAAAGATTTTGACGGCTTCGAGGCCGAAATCTATACGAGCTCGCCTGAGCAAAGCAGTGGCCTGACGAATACCGTCAGCCTTGCGTGGGGCAAGATTCTGGATCGTGGCTATTTCGGCATGGGTGTCGAACACCAGAAAAGCGATCCGGTTGCAGTCGCCCAGCGTCGCTGGAGTGCGGATTGCAGGCGGCACATCGAGGTAGACGAAAACGGGGGGGTTCGTTACACAAGTTTTTGGAACCAGTTCAATCGAGACATGGGAACAAGCGATTGTGTGGAAGGCACGCTGGTTGGCACGGTTGAGCTGCAACGCTTTGAGCAACTGATCGGCGGTGTTGACCCGGGCCCGGTACTTGTGTTCCATACACCCGGATTTTCCAACACCGGAATTCCAAACTACTCCGATGGAAACTACGCCTTTCTGCCGGGTGGACTGGATGGCGATGGCGACGGCCAACAGGACCTCTCACATTACGACTATTCGATAAACGGGTTGGACAACAATCGGCAAATATTGCCGGAGTTCGAGCGCATCAGTACCATGCTGTATGGCGAGTACCGGATGCAAGGTGAAACGGATATTTCGCCATATTTCGAGCTGCAGTACAGCAAACGCAAAGTTCTTTCCGATGCGGGTGTGAATACTCTGGCCATTATTGTACCTCCCGATAATCCGTATAACCCCTGCAATCCGGGTGGGATCGACGGCGTGGATTGTGTGGTTGCATGGAACGATTTTTACCTGCAACAGACAATCATCGACCGTTTCCTGGAGGAATACGGCGCGCCACCACAAGCATTCGGTGCGGGTCAGAATCCTCCGGTTGGCGGAATACTCGTCGCCCCCTACCTGGCCATTCCCGGCGACCGTAATCTTGCGAGTGTTGAAGTTGCACAAACACGTGCAGTATTTGGAATCGGTGGAAACCTGACGGCTCTGAATAGAGGATCACTCGAGAACTGGACCTTCGATGCTGCGATAGTCTTTGGTCAATCCACAGGCACCTCGAGTCGCCCCGGGATTCGCAATGACTGGCTCGACCAGTCTTTGCAAACATCGACAGTTCACCCATCCACTGGCGAAGTCGTCTGCGGAATAGACACCTCGGGTGATGGCATTCCGGATGGTTTCAATACCGACGGACGAGCCTGCGTACCGGTCAATCTATTTGCACCAACACTGTACCTGGATCTTATTGGCGAATTCGCGACCCAGGCCGAGCATGACTATCTGTTCGATAGCCGGGACTTCGATACGGAGTACACCCAGAAAATTCTGACCGCCTATGTGAATGGCAAACTCTTCGATATGCCCGCCGGGCCTGTTAGTGCCGTTCTCGGTTTCGAGTACCGCGAGGATGAGATCAAGTCCATCCCCGACGAAGTCGCAAGAGACGCGCTGTTTCACGGATTCTTCGGCGATGCAGGGGCGGTTGGCCAAAAGTACACGCGCGAGTTGTTCGCCGAACTGGAGTTACCATTGCTGGCAGACCGGCCCGCCGTCAAAGAACTGTCTGTGAATGTCTCCGGGCGCTACGTATCCGATGAGTACTTTGGATCAAACATGACCTATTCAGCAAAGATCGGGTGGCAGCCGATTGACTCGCTTTTATTACGCGCGACAGTCGGAACGTCCTTCAGGGCGCCCAACCTCAGGGAAAATTTCCTGGCTGATTTGCAGGGTTGGACTTACTTGCCGGACCCCTGTATCCCACCTCACGGTTCTATTGGATTCGATGGCGTGTACGACCCTGCTCTGGACACGCGCGAACCGCATGTTTTGCGGAATTGCATCGATGATGGAGTAGACCCAACCTCATTCTTGTATGGAAGCTGGCAAGGTGTCCGCATCGATTTTGACGGCGGCGGTACGACCAATCTCGTTGCCGAAACGTCGGACTCTTTCACTTATGGATTCGTCTGGGAGCAAACCGTCTTCGAGCAATTTGACCTGACATTAGGTGCGACTTACTACGAAATCGACATCGCTGATACGATTATCAAACCGAACGCCGGTTACATCGTCAACGATTGTTATCACTCTCCGCAATTGAACAGCGTGTTGTGCTCGCGAATCACGAGAGATCCGATACTGCAGTACATCACATTGGTGAATACAGATTTCATCAACCGCGATCAATATCTGGCCACTGGGTACGACGTCAATGCGTCTTTCGATCAGAGCACGACCGTATTCGGTTTACCGTTGGACCTGTCTGCAGACCTGGTGCTCAATCATCCGACGGAAGCTTCCGAGACATTCACCGATAGCGAGGGGAATATCGACTATGACGATCAGGCTGGAGAGTGGGGCTATCCCGACTGGCTGGGAACTCTGACAGTCGGTGCCAGTATTCGCGACTACCGATTTACCTGGCGGACACGGTACATCGGTGCTGTTAACCAGGACCCCTCAGGCATCGATGAGTGGAGCGACGTTACCGGTTCTGGTCACACTTGCCTGGGCCCGTCACAGGGCGATGTTCTGTGTCGTGACGTTGGCTTCGCCGACGATTACTACGTTCATGCGGCGTCAATCTATTACGATCGCGACACATGGACTATTGGTGCCGGAGTCAGAAATGTATTCGACGAAGCGCCGCCTGCGGTCGACGGGTCCGAGGTATTTCCTTCTGTCCGAAATATGCCGCTTGGCTACGGTTACGACCTGAATGGCCGGACATTTTTCGTCAACGTCAAAGCACGCTTTGAATAAAACACGAGACGAAGGCCCCTAGAACAACGGATCATTCTTGTGTTCTTCGTACCAGGCTCGCTGTTCTTCGATTTCGGCCATCAGTTCTTGCAGGAGTTCCTGGGCAGCGGGCGCCTTGTTCTCCAGGTAGTTCCACCACGCCAAGTCGCGAAATCCCTCGGCACGGGCCTGGCGCGCTGCCTTGATCGCTTTTTCGGTCTCGCCCCTGGCTTCGTAAACCGCGATATCCCATGCCCCATAGCCGATACCTCGCATTCTGTGCATTGATTGCATAGTTAACAGCATTTGGTCATACAGATAATTCGCCCGATCCTGCTCACCGGTGAGCTGCAGCGAACGGGCTACCCAATAGGCGGTAAGCAGCTTCCAAGGTTTGATATCGACATCGCCTTCCCCGCAGTAACCGGGCTCCAGTTCCCGCCAGAACTCTAACGCCCTGTCCTTTTCACCGTACAAGAGGAAATACGAGCCGAAGAGGTGTTTTTCGCCCCTGGTGAGGTTATCCCGTTCGACGTAAGGCTGGATCAGCTCGCTGTTTTTGTCGTCCTGCATGCGCAAACGGTTCAGGCTGATTCGCAGACGCAGCGTTTCGATTTCATCCAGGTTCTGGGCGTTGTCGATACATCGTTCGGTCTTATCCGTGTCGCCGAGCGTCATGGTTGTGTAGCAGCGCTGAAACTGTAGCCGCGCATCGGCTGGAGATAAGCGCAAACCGGCGTTTATCCACACCAGAGCTTCACCGAAACGACCCAATCTGCTCAATTGCTCAGCCATGTTCTTGTAGAACAATGGAAACTCGGGATGTTTCCGGACGCCCGCCAGAAGAGCGGCTTGGGACTCCTCAACACGACCCATGTCCCAAAGCCATTGCGCGACGTCAGTTTTGTGTATTGGTGCCTCCGGATCCAGCTCCAACGCCTTGCGGCTGTTGATCAATCCTTCCTCCAGCCGGCCCAAGCGGAAGTCAACTCTCGAGGACACTCGATATGCGTGAGCGTAATCCGGGCTGAGTTCGATAGCCCTCTTCGCGTATTGCTCAGCTTCCTCAGCCTGCCCAGCGCCAAGCTTCAGGTATGCCAGCGTCGCGTGCGCTTCGCCCGACAACGGCGCCAGCTCAAGCGCCCGGAAAACGGCGGCCCGCCTTTGGTCTGCCACTTCCGCCTGTTGAACTTGCGTATAGACGGGAAGCACTGTCAGCACATCTGCAAGACCAACATATGCAAGCGCGAATTCCGGATCCAGATCAACAGCCTTCTCGAAATGTGCCCGAGCTCGCGACAGGCTCTCCGGAGTAAGGCGATTAAAATGCGACACGCCAAGTGTGTATTCGGTGTGCGCCTTGAGATTGCGGGTAGATTTGGCCCCGAAGCGGCCAGCCTCCGCGTCTTCAAGAACACCGTTCACAGCTTCCGCCACATCGCGCGCGATCGCATCCTGGGACGCAAAGACGTCACCGGCTTCAACATCAATAACGTAAGTTTTGGCCCAGATGTTGCTGTCGGTACCTCCGTTAATCAGTCGCAAGTTGATACGCACATGATTGCTCAGGCTTTGTGCAGACCCTTCGAGAACGCCGACCACGCCGAGTTCATCCGAAATTCTGGGTATCGACTTCGTCGTATCCCTGTACTGCTCCATCGAGGTCCCGGAAATGACCTTGTTCAACGCACCGAGGTTGGAAAGCTGCGTCACGATATCGGCGTACGTTCCCTCGATCAACGAAACATACTCATCGCGAAGATCCCCGGTGGTCTTGAATGGTAAAACAGCAATGCTTTTTGGATCGGGGAAAAGGTCATTCATTGACCCTGGAACTTCGACAACGGTGCCTATGCCCGGAGACTCTTTGGTTTCGAGATACCCGATGATCAGCAGACCGGCAACCGCCACGCCCAGGACCGCAGCAATCGCTGTGCGATAGGGCCGCATAGCGAGCCGCAGGCGACGCCGGTTAATCACGCGGCGCCGGTTCGCAAGCTCGAAAACAGAGACTGGCTCGGCGATGTTCTTGAGCGCATGTGTACCGAGGCTGCGAAACGCAAAACCCGCTTCTTTGCGGACCTGTATATGGACCAGTTCCGATACCGTGATGCCGCCGGGCTTTGCCATCGCCTGCAGCCTCGCCGCAGTGTTTACGACATCACCGAAAAGATTCTCACCATCGCTGATGACGTCGCCGGCGTGCAGACCTATGCGCACCTGCAGGCGTTCACCTTCATTGTCAATCGGCTTTTGTCGCGCAAGGTCGGTCTGGATGTCGCGCGCCGTACGCAGCGCTTCGACTGGGCTCGAAAATTCAGCCATGAGGCTGTCGCCCACGCTGCCAAACTCATGGCCGTGATGCGAGGTCACGCAGCGCTGGAATACCGTACGGCAGTTCTTTAGCGCCGCAACCGTAGCCTCGCCGTCATTTTCCATGAGTTGGCTGTAACGCGCGACATCGGCGGCAAGGATCGCCGCAAAGCGGTGGCTCATTTGCTGCATAGGTCTGCGAGAGGATACCAGCCAGCTTGCTCGATCATTATTGCCACTTGTACTTACCCTTATTGACAGGGTCTGGCCCCACGAGCCTTAGTTGTGGGCCTGAAGGAGCGTAACCATGGCTGACCTCACCACTCGTGCAATTCTGGAACATAACTTCCTGTTTCGAGGGTTGGCAGCAAATTCTATCGATGCAATCGCTGACCTCGCACACCGCAAAACCCTTGAGAAAGCCGTGCTGGTATTCAACCAGGGCGATGACGGAGATGCCCTTTTTGGTATTGCGTCTGGTCAGGTACGCATCTACTCATCAGACGAAAAAGGCCATGAGGTCTTTCTCAATATCCTCGGGCCAGGTGACACGTTCGGTGAAATCGCCTTGCTTGACGGCCTGCCAAGAACCGCGAGTGTGGTAACCACTGCTCGTTCAACTCTCGTGACTATCCCACGGCGACAATTTCTGGCCTATCTGGAGCACGACCCCGGATTGTCTGTGCATTTGATGAAGCTGCTCTGCAGCCGGCTGCGCTGGGTAAGCGACCTCGTCGAGGAGTCAGCATTCCTGGCAGGCCCGGCGCGCGTTGCAAAACGGCTATCCAACCTTATGGAAACCTACGGTCGCCCCCTGCCCGATGGCGGCACGGAAGTCGTGATGTCACAGGCCGATCTTGGACGCTTCCTCGGCGTCTCTCGCCAGATTATCAACCAGTATCTCCGTAGCTGGTGTGAACAGGGCTGGGTCGAGTTGAAACGCGGCCGAATCATCGTTCACGACGTCAAGGCCCTGCAAAAACTGATTCATTGACCCTGAATGTCAACTTCCTGACAGAACAACCCAGTCTGGTGAAGTCTTGTGTCGTCAACTTGACAGAACTTCGATCCTGATTTGGTGATCTTGTACTCAAGCGCCGCACTGGCAGCGCAACTTGAGAAAGGAGATCGTCATGAAAACCACCTATCGTCTGTTTCAGACCCTGCTCGTAGCAGTAGCACTTGTGTTCTCTGTTTCCGCTTCTGCCTACGAAGTACATATCCTGACTGGAAAAGCTTCTGAGTCTAAAGCTCTGGAGGATGGCCGTTATGCATTCGCCATAGAGCGCCTCGAGCTTCGCCTCCAGCGCGAGACCGCAAGTAGCGACATACAGTTGACTAATCTGTGTACCGCCTTTGTCGTCACCGGAGCATTTGAAAAAGCACGCGATGTTTGCGACCGCGCGGTCGATGCCGATGGTGACTTCGTCGGAACGGCATTCAATAGTCGCGGCGTATTAAATGCATTGGGCGGCGATTTGCTTGCCGCAATCGCCGATTTTGAAAATGCGAACAAGAAGTCGAACTATCCGGTCGCACGCGTCAACTTTGGAGATTTGACTCCGTCAATGCAACGCTTCGGCACGCCCAAATCCAGATTTGACAACGCCCTGCAGATTGCGGCCAGAAACCACGAAGCAGCAAATCAGTTGTGGGCATCGATAAACGAAAAATCAGCCGAACCCCTTGCCGCTGAAGTCAACTAGACTCTGACGAATGCGGCACTGTTTGTCAGCGGCCGGTACTTACCGGTCGCTGACAGTTTTCAAGTCAATCGAGGATTGTGTCGCTCGAAATGCCGTCGTTTTCCATCATCGTGCGCAGGTTCTTCAAGGCATCGAGCTGAATCTGACGAACGCGTTCGCGGGTCACACCGATTTCGTGACCGATTTGCTCCAGGGTCGCTCTTCGAAAACCGTGAAAACCAAAGCGTCTTTCGACCACCACCCGTTGCTTTTCATTAAGCTCGCAGACCCAGCGATCGACGATGTTGTTCACCGCTTCTTTTTGCGCACAGCGTGAGGGTTCCGCGTCGCGTTTGCCACGCAACCTGTCAACAGGGGTGCTGCCGTCTTCATCGGCTGGCCCGGCACGCAAAGTAACTCGTTGATGCAGACCCATAAGCCGCTCTACTTCTGCCACATCGCGCTGCAGGTAACTCGCAATATCGGCTGTTGTTGGCGTGTTTTCGCCTTCCTGACGCAGGCGACGCGCTGCACGCAGGCAGGTATTGATGTCCTTGATGACATGAATCGGTAAGCGCACAGTTCGCGATTGATTCATTATGGCACGCTCAATCGTCTGGCGAATCCACCACGTTGCATAGGTTGAAAAACGAAATCCTCTCTCGGGGTCAAATTTCTTCACGGCGTGAATCAGTCCGAGATTTCCTTCTTCGATCAAGTCGAGTAAAGGCAAACCACGATTGAGGTAGCGTCGGGAGATTTTGACGACGAGCCGTAGATTGCTTTCGATCATGCGTTGTCGCGCCGGTTCATCACCACTCAGTGCAAGCCTGGCGTAATACTTTTCTTCGTCCGCACTCAGGAGTGGCGAGATACCAATCTCGTCAAGGTATTGCCGTGTCGGGTCGAGCAGTTGTCCCACTTCTTGTACCCCCATTCGCAAGGAGGACTGCAAGGACATCAAGGCTCAGCAGCTTGTCGATTTATCTCGCTGACAAATACTGTCGTGGATTAACCGGCTTGCCATTGCGTCTGATCTCAAAATGCAGTCGCGGCTTGCGTTCCGGCCCCTCACCCATGGTCGCTATCTTTTGGCCTTTTCTTATTTGATCACCTTCTTTGACCAGCAGCGACGCGTTGTACCCGTAGGCACTAAGGTAGGTGTCGTTATGTTTGAGGATAATAAGCTGGCCATATCCGATCAGTCCACTGCCTGCATAGACCACGC
>Ga0255049_10001858_pt1 | contig 11446 bp, 10 predicted proteins | sample JV7_2_3_MG_FD_183615 | JGI IMG/M metagenome (GOLD analysis project Ga0255049, IMG submission 183615) | Seawater microbial communities from Jervis Inlet, British Columbia, Canada - JV7_2_3 | ecosystem: Environmental > Aquatic > Marine > Inlet | place: Canada: British Columbia | collected 2016-10-06
ACCGAGCAACCAAAAAACCTGGAAGAAATGGCAGAAATAAATGGCGTCGGCGAGCAGAAATTGAGTCGATTTGGCGAGGCATTTTTATCTGTGATTCAGACATATCAGTCCGAATTATCGAGCTAAGCATGACGTGAAAGCCTCGCGCTTATCTCCTTTATACACTACAAATAATTAACCCGCATATTGCACGAGGGAGCACTTTGTGCGATTGCATGCACTTGTATGGTTGTTCTTGTTGTATTTTCGCTCATTAACTCCTTTCCATAAAACGGGTATAGTTGTCTGCTCCACTTTCCTTGAATTGATAACCATATAAAATAATATGAATACGAGGCACACTATCTTTGCTTCAGTAGATCGATACAGAATCACGGAGTTATCATGAGATTTAACACACTGACCATCACTATTCTCCCGTTAATACTTTTATCTGCCTGTGTATCTAGCGGCAAACATGAAGCGGCACTTGCTGAAATGGATACAATGCGCCAGTCCCTGGGAAGCGCTCAGGAAGAAATCAACCGTAATCAACAGCAAATTGAACAAACTGTGCAAGAATTAGATGCCGCCAGGATGCAGAATGCGTTGGCTCAGGAAGAAATCAACAGTAATCGACAACAAATAAAGAAAACAGAACAGGAATTAGAATCCGCCAGAAAGCAAGTTGTGACAGCTACGAATGAGTTAATGATACTCGAAGCAAGAAAACAGGATCTTCAGGAAGAACTCTCAGAATCACAGGCACAAATGGCTACACTAAGTAGTATCGAGAATGAAACCAAGCGTCGTAATCAAATATATGAGAAATTCGTTAATCGCCTGAAAACCATGATTGACGGCGGTCAATTAACTGTCAGCATTGAACAAGGCCGAATTGTCATCAACCTCCCTAATAATGTCCTGTTCAAAAGTGGTAGCGCTAATTTAAACCCCGAAGGCGAGGAGGCCCTGACTCAAATCGCTTTGGTACTTAGCCAATTTTCAGACAGGCGTTTTCAGATTGAAGGGCATACTGACAATAAGCCGATTAAAAGTGCACGGTTTCCCAGTAATTGGGAACTATCCACTTCCCGGGCACTTACAGTCGTCCATCTACTGACAGATATGGATGTTGTTCCTGAGAATATTTCAGCCGCCGGATTTGGTGAATTCAGCCCAAGAGCTGATAATGAAACGGAAGAAGGTCGGCAGCTCAACCGGCGCATAGAAATCATTATGCTTCCCAATCTTGATATTCTTTCAAACGAACTGCCTAAAGTAACACCGTAATGATCGTAATCTTAATAAAAGGGAAAAGATTTATTTAAAGAATATATGGGGACAGTCCAATCTGGCCTTAATTTAAGCCATTCTGGGCTATCCCCCGTTACGCTTGTATTCTTTCGTCATTGCCGCGATAGCTCAGTTGGCAGATCAACGCATCGTAACGCGGAGGTCGGATATTAGATTCCTCTCTCCGGCATCAGAGGTTCAAGGGGGATTTTGCCAACGGGAAGGTAATATACAAGCCCGCCCGAGATCATGTGTATTTCAGGGCCTGCCTGCTAGAAAGAATTAAAGTGTTATAGGCTGAAAACCACCCTAAGCCACCGTTAGTTTTTATAAATAGAGGAACCCCTTCGTGTCCTGAGTAGACATTTTTTATCGAGGTCTTTTCCCGAAAACCCGGGATCAGATTCCTCTCTAAGACCCGACGGTATGCACCTCAGGTGAGCAAATTTACCCGTTCTACGATATCGGGACGTGCCAATACGGATGGTGGTTCCAGGAGATGGGTGACGCGGACACTCAGCTCGTGCACCTCGGGGTCCACTTCGGCAAGGCGTCCTATAGAGGCTGCCGTACGCCACCGGTCTTCCAGATCCTGGGGGCGCTCACCGCTGGTGCAGTCGTAAGCAAAATCGCGTGCTTCCATTGCCGACCAGCCAACACCATTCAACGCGTTGCAACTATCGAAGTAACGCATCGCCAGGTTACTGTCCAATCCATCTAATATGGCCTCTCGTAGACCTGGATTTAAAACAATGAACGGTGAATCAAGGTGCTATGAGGGGAATGTGTCATAGGTCGCCCCTAAACATTGCATTTAAAGCGACTGCTTTGGGTTTGTACGATTAACACCTGTGTCCTTATCTGGTGTGTTTGCTATTCAACGTGATAGGATCGTAGTTGCTGAGTAATTTTCCATGGTTATTTAATGCGTCCATGCAAGACAATTTACAGCCACTTCTGACGGCCGTTCAACGCAACTGCCATATATCCGATGCGCGACACGCTGGAGATTATACATTGTGCGTCTATCTACTGAAGATGCGCGAGTATTTTCGCTGGGAGAAGGGCTATGCGTTTCGGGACAACCTGCCCGATGGCGATGTCGGTGACTGGCTCAAGGAGCGGGAACTCTTCTGGCAAACTATTGAAGACGAGTCCTTTATCGATCTACCGGTCGATGGCGAATGTTACGACCCCTTTGACAACGAGGCGGTGAACACGGCGCTGAATCCATACGGACTGGTTTACAGTGGCGGACTCGGCAACAAATGCACACCCCATTTTTTTCTCGGCAAGCTGGATCGCCAGGAAAGGCAATCGGACTTTACAGTTCTCGTGTCGGAAAAAGAATATGCCCGGGATTTGACAGCACCCCCGGCAATGGCACTGAATGACACGATCTTTGTCCGGCGCGAGTCACTTCGACGGGTAATTTGGGAAAAGATCGAGGAATGGCAGTGGAACAAACTTGAAAACGCCATGAGTCGCGCTTTCCAGAGCTTCAACTCCGAAAGTAACACCGAGGCGGCTCTTGATGATATGACAGATACGGTGCTCGACTCGGTGCTGTTGCACGAAAAAGGCGAGGTACTCGCGGGAAAACGGCTGGGGCTCGAATGGGAGCAAATGCTCGCCAGTCTGCCGCGGTCGAAAACTGAAATCATGATACGCGCCGTGCGTGACCACCTGGCCGACTCGTTGACGACGCTTCCCGGTTTGGCTAGTAAAGGAAAAGACGCGTCATTGCATTTCTATTTTGCGAATCTCACGAATATGCACAAACATCTTTTCCCCGCGCTCACACAGGCCTATGAAACCTGGGTGAAGCGAGGTGAGCGCGAGGTAATCGAGGAACTGGTGCCGTTGAGTGAAACACACTGGAACGCGCTGGCCAACCAGATGCTCGATATTTATAGAAACAGCCCCGACGACTTTGCCAACCGGCTGCAGACCCTGATTGAAAATAATAAATTCTAGAATCTTAGAGGAAGGGTTCGCCGGGTCGACACTGGCGATCAACGAATCAAAGGGATAACTATCACTTTATTTGATTTTCTAACTGGGTGTCCGGTATTGCCGTTTATTGCCGTTCATCCCGTCGAATTGAAGGGCAGGAGTCGACCCTTTGCCGTCATTCAGGCGTTGGCGTTACCCGACTCCAGCTTTTCAGCGTATTATTGCTGACGATCGATACGGTTCGATTTTCTTATCTTGATTAACAGAGGGCTTTTCACGGTAAATGCAAATGAGCATCCAAAGAAATTCTGATCCGGAATACCCGGGGCGATTCACTGCCTGGAGCGGGACCCTCACTGTCACCCCGGTTGCTGGTCGCTTTTGGTGAGCAACGAGAGCGTTATAAAAGTGCTGCGGATATCCAGAAATACTCGGGTATTGCGCCCGTGACAGAGCGTAGCGGACAGAAACACTGGGTACATTGGCGATTACAGTGTCCGACGTTTATGCGTCAGACTTTTGTGGAATGGGCAGGGCAAACAATCAACAAATCATACTGGGCCGGTGCCTACTATCGTCAACAACGAGATAAGGGATCAACGCACCAGGCCGCAGTCAGGTCGTTGGCGTTTAAATGGATACGCATTCTTTACCGTTGCTGGCAGACAGGAGAAGCGTATGACGAATCCCGATATCTAAAAGCACTGGAGCGACGTGGATTCATGTCTCAACCTGCGCAAAAATCAGAGCTTGGATTTATACCCGGCCTGCCAACAACTTTCCTCATTTCTCCGAAAGGTAACGTGGTCGCTCGACAGGTTGGCCTTGTGACACGTAAAATGATCGAGATGTTTATTCAAAAGTGGAGAGCGCAATAACTAAATTAACTTTCTTTCTGTGACCTTAAACTCAAAGGTAGAGATAACGGCCACAATCAGGTACCGAATTTTCCAGCCAGATTCAAACGAGCCCGATTGTTTCTTTTTTACTTCAGTCATTCAATTTGTCGCCTCTTAAAAATCTCCAGACAGATGGAGTAGTCAAACTGGAAATATCCTCGACTTTTACTGCAGCTTACAAGGGTATAGGAACGGTCTAGCAGCTAAATTTACTTCAATTGAAGTTTCAGAATGGGAAATATCTATATCTACTTGATGGACAACAATTCTCAAAAATTGTTCCGCAAATAAATTTCCAAACCAAATGAAAATCTACGTTGACGACGACCGACATCGATACAATTCGATCTAACAATTAGTTTTATTCCCCAAAAATTCATACGTATGGGCAAACTAACCGTAGTACAAAATGGACAGAATATACCCTGTTCGAAATACCTCACCAACGTCTGCAACAGCACCTATAACGGCGCAGACCTTCAGAGTTTATAGAATAGTCTCTGCCTGGTTGAGCTGCAACTCTCTGAATAATCGCAGTTTCGCTGCAGTAATAATGTCCAGCAAAAATGATTAGGAGCTACAGTTGGCATATTCTCTATGTTAATGGTAGTCTGACTTCGCAGAACTCACGGAACCGGGAGTTGGTAAATATTCGATCGATTTATGGCATGATTAAACGACGCACGTTCATCGCTTTTTGCAGCGGACTGGCTGCGAGTTCTATCGCTGCGGGTCATACCTTGCGAAATCCAGTAGCCGTAATTGAAAGTAAACCCAAATTCATTGGCACGCCTCTCCCCGCCTTTAGCTCATCAAAACCGATTCTCGACAAAAAGTTCACGCCTTCAATAACCGATCTCCAGCCCGATTATGCTGTAGTCGACAATATCAAGCCACCGTCTGAACGCCAATCAGAGACACAACTGGATATCGTACTGAATGAAAACCAAAGGATGGTAGCTAGTTCAGTACTTGCGCGCTTCACGCAAATACAAAAACACGTCGGTTACGGAAACTTCAACATCATCGGCTGGGATCAGTCATTGCGTATTGCCAGGCATCGCAACAAGATCGGCGCCTTCACAGCAGCAGAGCTCGACTTTATCGAGGATCTCTTTTGGATTAATACCGATTTGTTGGGATTCTACGGGGACAAAGTCATCACCGGTCTAAGCACAACTATCTTGATAAAGGATATCGTGAAAATCCCGGGGAGCGGACACTATCTGTTTAAAGGTGCGGCTGCCGATACTTACCAGAAAATTCGCAAGGATGTCGGTAATTCTATCGTACTGACTTCCGGCATTCGCAACGTCGTCAAGCAGCTTTACCTGTTCCTCGGCAAAACCGCGAAGGTGGGCTGTAACCTGTCGCTAGCATCCAATTCAGTGGCTCCACCCGGCCATTCCTACCATGCGCTGGGTGATTTCGACGTGGGAAAAAATGGATTTGGCGAGAAAAACTTCAGCAAAAAATTCGCCCTTACAGAAGAATTTAAGCGCCTGTCAGATCTCGGTTATGTCAACATCCGGTATCCTCAAAATAATCCCTTTGGCATTCGCTACGAACCTTGGCATATCAAGGTTGTATGATAAAAAAAATTACTGCTCCGGTCATTTTTTTGCTGACCAGCCAGTGCAGACCACCGAGTTCCCGTTTTCCCTACACAAGCTGGAATCCGGCATAGCGGGAACTCGGTGGATCTGCAGGCAAAGAAGTTTTGAGTCAAAGTTTACCGACAAAAAAACACAGTTGCATGATATTGCTCGATTTTTCAGACAAAGCTCTAATGGGGCCTGCGGTTAAAACCACACCGACAAAGATCATTTCAGTAAATTAATTCCAAATTTTCAGGATAGGGTAGGCAAAGCTTTCTCATTTAATATCTATCGCACACTTTTCAATTAGCATCAATTTTTCAATACCCTGGGAATCAACTCTTGATAGGGCACATAACCCTTTATGTGTTCACCATTTTGCTTGAAAATTGCTGGTGTACCCATAACTCCTAAATTTTTACCCAGCGCATAACTTTCGTCAACAAGGTTTGCATCAAGACAGTTTCCAGCCGGTAAGGTCCCTTCTTCCAGGCCCTTACCAATAGTTAAAGCTTTAGCTTTATCTTCAGAACACCAGACTTGTTTGAGTGTCTGATACCCTGGGCTGCTTTGCCCTCCATCAGGAAAAGGCAGGTACTGAACTGAGATCCCCGCTTCTTGTAATTTTGGAACTTCTACAAATAATTTTTTGCAAGTAATACAGGAAGTGTCTGTAAAGACATTGATCACGGCTTTTTCTTCACCCTTTGCGGGAAATATAGCTTTATCCTGGGTAGCAAACTGATTCATTTCTCTATTTACTACCACTCGTTTCGCGATATCTGTCAAATTTAGGCCCCGTTCAAGATCAATCAAATTGCCCATAAAAACATATCGCCCATTTTCAGTTAAATAGGCATAATTAATACCGAATCGCGTTTGGTAAATTCCCTCAACAGGTGTTTTAACAGGCTTAGAAACTGCATTACTACCAATCCTCAGCTTTAACAGGCCTGTTATTTTGCGATTTTCTACAATAGTCACTACCTCCGCCGACAGGGGTTTATCAGCTGGAGCTTTTATCTTTCTTTTAGCATTGTTCGTCAAGTTTTGTTCTTGTTCTAAATCGATTAGATCGGCCATGAACAGATACCGTCCTTCACCGGCTAAATAAGCGTAATTCTTACCAAATTGAGTTAGGTAAATTCCTTCAACAGGTGTCTTAACAGGATTTGTAACATTATCACTGTTGAGTCTCATCTTAAGTAATTTTGTTATCTTACCTAAATCTACCGGGGTGCTTTCTGCCGTCTTTATTATCTGCTGGTTTGGCAGGGATTCACCGGCTTGAAACCGACCATCCCATTTTTGATAAAGCTCATCTGGCCATTTTGATTGAAAGTAAGCAATTACTGCATCGACTTCTGCGCTGGACAGCTGGCCACTAAAGCCAGGCATTAATCCTCCGATTTTTGTACCACCTTCGAGAATGGTTTCTTTCAACAAATCTTTTGAATGGTGCCAGGCATGCGCTGTTCCGTTCAGCGGAGGCGGAGGGTAATTACCATCGGGATCGGTTTGTTTCCAGTTAGTAGTAGCCTCAGCGTTTTGCCCGTGACAGGACGCACAATTTTGCTGGAATAGTGAGCGCCCATTGTCAACAGCCGACTGGTCATACCAGCGACTTTCCGCGCCCGAAATTGAAGGTAGCGCCAACAGGCCGGTGGATAATATTCGATATAAAGTCTTCATAAATATAAATGCTTGTTTTGTTATCCTAGCGTGCCTAGCCAGGGGAAGGTTTTTAAAATCCAGATAGAAAAATCGGTCAGGTAGCCGGTTATCATCGCCACACCCATCAAGATCAGTATTCCACCGGTAATGATCTGTAGTACTTTTCCGTGCTTCCTCAGTCGTTTGGAGTGGTGCATGAATCGTTCGGTAAACAGTGCTGCCAGCATAAAAGGCATACCTAAACCAAGCGAGTAGAATGCCAGTAGAGCCGTGCCATCACTAACCAGGGTTGCCGAGGCGCCCATCGTCAGAATCGCCCCTAAAATCGGGCCGATACAGGGTGTCCAGCCGAACGCAAAAGCCAAACCTAGCAGGTAAGCCGATAAACCACGTCCGCCAGGCAGGCTGCCGTAGTAACGGAATTCTCTTTCCAACCAGTTTATACGTAACAAGCCGGTCATAAATACACCAAAAAGGATAATGATGACACCGCCGACAATATTCGCTTCATAGCTGTAATAGGAAAGCCATTGTCCTATCGCGGTAGCGCTTGCGCCAAAGGCAATAAAAACAGTCGAGAAACCGAGCACAAAATTAAGGCTTAAGCCCAGCACGGCCAGAGTTTCACGAAGTGAACGATCACCAAGTGTTTGCGACTGACGGCCCAGTGAATAACCACCAATATAAGAAACGTATCCGGGTACCAGTGGCAATACGCATGGTGAGAGAAAGGAAATGATGCCGGCAGTGAAGGCGGACAGTGCACCAATGAGGGATAATTCGATCATAAGGATCTACCGTTTCACTGCGGACAACTCATATGTTTTGGTCCCTGGCAATCCAGTTCGCGTTGGGTCCACAGGCTTTTAATATAGGCGATCAAATCCTGGGCATTTTTTTCATCGAGGCCTGCTTTTTTCCAGGCCAACATGCGTTCAGTTCGTGGCGACCCTTCCAGAATCGTTTTTTCCAGTGCTTCGTCGGTGTGATGCCACGCATGTTCCGAATCGTTCATCGCCGGTGCACGAATATATTTTTTGTCGGTTAATGCCTGCATGGTGTAGGTTTCGCCGACGCCATCGAGTCCGTGACAGGACTGACAGAAATTATGATAAAGCACCTGTCCCTGTGCTTCGGTTTCATTACTGGCCTTATAAGCGCCTTTGATGCTGTGCCAGTCTTTACCGGAATTTTCGGAGACAATGAGTTTGCCGAACTGATTAAGCCCTATCAACTTGTTCGGGTTTTCGGACCCGGCCGATAACTGCACTAAAACCTGTGAACCAAACTGGTTATTGACCGTTTGCCACTGGTTGGTTTCATTATCCAGCCGAAGCAAGCCCTGTCCGACGACAAAGGCGTACAGGTTACCGGGCGCGACCTCGGATACCATCGTCGCGGGCAGACGTTGCTGCCCGGAAAATGTCCATGTCAAACCCTTGTCATTGCTGCTATATAAACCACTCTCGGTGGCTGCGAAGTACTGATTCACTTCACCCTGATGCATAGCCAAACTGCTTATTTTTGGAAGCTTGTCGACCGTTTCGGCATTCGATAGCCCCGAAATTCCGAGCAGGGTTAATGCGATTAAGACTATGTTTTGTTTCATATTTTTCTCTATTATAAAAATTAATTGATGCCGGAATTTCTTTGGACTTCCCGGACATACTGGATAATGTGGGCTACTTCTTCGGGAGATAAATGCAGAATGGGTTGCATATCACCAAATTTCCAGTGATGGGAGCGAACACCGTTCCTGACAGCGAAATGAAAAGCCAGATCGGCATGATGCCGAGGGTTGTAAATATTATGCACCAGGGGTGGACCCTGATTTGTTCCCAGGCCGTTATTGCCATGGCAAGCCTGACAATTTTGGGCATACAATGTTTTGCCTTTGATGCTATCTCCGACAAATCCCTGTGGTGGTAAATGCAGTGGATTCGGATCCCTCTCGCCCGGACCGCCATCACAAGCTGACAGCAGAAAAAGGAAAACAAGTGATAACTTTTTAATCATTGACAATCCTCTGATGGTCGGTTTTTATTTTTGCTTTGAGTTTTGAACAGGATGGGAATCACAGTAACTAAGCCGACTAGCATTATTAAAAGACCGATGTTATGCACACTAGCCCCTACCATTTCGCCGCCAAAGTGGGCCAGCAGGAAACTTGTTGGGATCAACCCCAGCAATGTCGCGAGGGCAAAGCGCCAAAAGGTAATCGGTGTCAGCCCCGCGCCATAGCTGATCAGATCGAAGGACAGGAAGGGCACGAGGCGGGAAACAAAAATGATAGCCATTAAAGAATTCTGCGTGGTGAATCGATTTAGGGACCACTTGTTGCCCATATATTTCTGCAATACCTGGAAACCTGTCAGCCGGGCGATCATGAAGGCGGTCACAGCGCCGATTTCCGCACCAGTAACGATATAAATAGTACCCAGCGTATGACCATAAACGGCACCCGCAGCGAGCGCGATGGGTGCGCTGGGCAAAGGATTAAAAACAATGGCCAGGGTCATAAGTCCAATCACCAGCAATGGACCAACGATCCCCAGTTCGCGGAGGCGTAAAATCAATGTATCCATGTCGAGAAATAAGTCTTTAGCGTCCATGCTTTCTATTAACAGGTAGCCACCGATCAACAGCGCGACCATCAGGATAATAAAGATCGTTTTTAACTTAGCTGTCTGCATGGCCAGTTTTCACTTTTTGTTGTTTCGGCATTTAACTCAATCAAATCCTGAAACTTAAACAACCGGGCGCCTTGAAATTTCCGATAAACAAGGCACCCGGTATTTAACCAATATTGTTGTAGTTAAGGCTTTTGGGCCTCGACCAGCTTAGTTAATAAAGCTTCAATATTAGCCAAACTCTGCTCCATGGTGATCATGTGTTGTTGACGCTTCTGCATCATTTGGGGGTTCGCCATCATGCCACCGTTTCCGCCACCCATCGGGTTCATATTATGTTGTTGATGATGCCCCATCATCATTTGCATCATGTGCGGGTCCATCATCATCCCGTGGCTTCCACCGCCCATCATCGACATGTGGTGTTCTATTTTGTGATCACCTTTGGTGGACTTGTCCATCATCGAACTGTTTTCACCTTCGTTCATCATGGGCATCCCGGCCTGATCATTTTCATGGCTACCTGTACTAGCCCATGCACTTACTGAAACCACCATGGCAATAGCGGTAATTGTTAATATATTTAAAATTTTCATGTTTAAACCTTGTTTAATAAATTCGTTTTCAACAGGCGTAGGACCGCCTGGGTAAAATAAAAATTGGGAAACCTGACGAAAAATCAGGTATTCAGAGAATTAGACTTTTGGGGGGCGCCTTAACAGCTCAGGATAATGAGTCGATACGGCATCGCTAACGGCGATAAATTTATTGCGTATGACAGCTCTGGTCAATAGCAGGAATGAGTTCGAAGATTTCATAGAAGAGAAATTATGCTGTGTGACACATACGGAAAGATTCACACAATGACTACTCTGATCCGATTGACAGGCCCCACCCATAATTTTTTCCATGATGTCCGCGGGATGGACTTGTGAAATCTGGCAATACTCGACCTGATTATTCTGATCAATAGCGAGTGCCATAGTGATCTGCACTGGGCTAATAGCCATAATGAGAATCAATAGCCTGATTAAGAATTGTCGCGAAAATTTAAGCATGTAACAGGTTCAGAGGTATCTCAGGTAAAAATGGCCCGGGCCGGGTAGAAAATCTCGATCAGTAATCATGACCATAATACTCACTCCTAGTTCAATGATAAATACACCTTTAGTTATATAGCGGGAGTAGAGAAAAGCCTCTATGGTCAGATACAGCTTCCTCGGCCGAATCTGACCTTTCCCAATGTTAAGCGATCACTGTAACTAAGCCCCATAGCTTTTCACAGCAAATCACCCCAACTTCTGCTCAACAACCTGTTATATAATAGTTTTTAAATGCGCAATGTTTATTGATCTATATCAATACTAGCTATTCTTTAAAGGAGTGATTGACATAAGAGGTAAATATAGATGGA
>Ga0255049_10001862_pt1 | contig 11435 bp, 8 predicted proteins | sample JV7_2_3_MG_FD_183615 | JGI IMG/M metagenome (GOLD analysis project Ga0255049, IMG submission 183615) | Seawater microbial communities from Jervis Inlet, British Columbia, Canada - JV7_2_3 | ecosystem: Environmental > Aquatic > Marine > Inlet | place: Canada: British Columbia | collected 2016-10-06
GATCGGCGCCGTCGTGAGCTTACGAATCTCAAGTAGCAATTCCGCCGCATCATCCGGATGCATGCGTGTATCGACGACCAGCACGCCGTCGTCGGTAATCAGCACCGCGGAATTCGAACCGCCGTAATCGTAATGAAAATAGAGGTCCGGAGCGACTTGCTGCAGGTCCGCTGTCACCGCCGGAGAACTGCAGAACACCGCCAGCAGGAACGCGGTGATGATGGTTCTAATGCGGTAGTTTGTAGCTAACATTGCTTTGATTCACGACAATTAGTTTCCGTTTTTGTAATTCCTTGACCAATGAAGCAAGCTCATTCTTGTTGAGCTTCTTCGTGAATAAAGTATTGATCGTATTCTCGAGTGTCTTGACCTTCCTGGGCCGGGATTGACCGCGCCCGCCGAGATTCTTGACGATTGCTGCAATCTTTTCGTCATTACTCGTGGTCGTCGAAATCTGCAGTAGCGGTATCTCCGCCAGGTCTTTCTCTCGCTGGATGCGGATTTTGCGACTTCTGAGGTGCTTGATCAGTGGATCAAAGCCCTTGTCCCTGCTGATGATATGGAATTGCGCCTCCTTATCCTTAGCGGCCAGTTCGCCAACGTAGTAGGCGATATGAAAATCCAGGGCATTTTGGCCATTGCCAGCGATCTTGATGTACCTGGCGTCATTCCCCAGCAGTTGCATGGAGTCCGCCAGATCAAAGGATACTTTGGTCTGGCTCGCACCAACAAAAACGAAAACCTTGAACGGCTGAGTGGTCAGTAGCTCCAGGTTCTTCGGCTGGACATTTTCGAAATCAATCAGTACATAGTTCGTAGCCAAGACAATCTCCTACGCTGCAGGTTGCCAGGTTAATTATAGTGACAAAAGCAACATTTATTGTCCAAGTAATGGCAAAATGCACGGCTGAATTGCACAGGACAAACCCATGAACAAGATCCTTTCCGCCCTGGCGGCGGTATTACTCGTTTCGGCTTGCAGTCAGGACACCGCGACCACAGAACCCGAAACACCCCCGGCGCCCCTGAAATCCGGTATCGAACTCACGGGCATGGACCTCGATGTCCGCCCGCAAGACGACTATTACGCGTATGCCAACGGCAACTGGCTCAAAGAGACCGAGATCCCCGCCGATCAGTTTGGCTGGGGCAGCTACATGACGTTGCGCGATGACAGCCTCAAGGACGTCAAAGTAATTGTTGACGAAGTGGCCGCTGATGTCGAAGACAGCGAAGCTGCGGCGAAAATAGGCAATTACTACAACGCCTACATGGACGAAGAGCGCGTTGAAGAACTTGCTATGTCACCCCTGGACGGTATTTTCGCCGAAATCGATGCAATTGAGGATCATGAGGCAATGGCCGCGTGGTTCGGCGCAAATAACGAGATCAACATCGATGGTCCATTTAATCTCGGTGTCGGGCAGGACGACAAGGACTCGACGCAATACGTGATCTTCGTTGTTCAATCCGGGCTCGGATTGCCCGACAAAGAGTACTACACGGATGAATCGGAGCGCGGCCTGCAATTGCGCGACGGCTATGTCGCGTTCGTTGAAAATTTGTTGAGCTCGTCTGGATACGCGGATGCCAGCGGCGCTGCCCGGCGCATCATGGCTCTCGAAACAACATTGGCTGAGAACCACTGGGACAAGGAAGATAGCCGCGACGCGGACAAAATTTACAACAAGGTCATGGATGACGAACTTGGCGAGTTGTTGTCGAACTTCAATCTGGATGGTTACTTCGAGGGAATAGGGTCCGGCCGGCAGGACTACGTCATCGTCAGTCAGCCCTCTTACCTTAAGGCTGTTAACGAGATATTCGTGGCGACAGAATTGAACACATGGAAGGAATACGCGCGCCTGAATACGATTGGGGCATTCGCGACCCTATTGCATGCTGAAGTCGTCGACGCTCGATTCGAATTCATCAACAAGACCTTGCTTGGAGCGGAGGAACAACAACCTCGCTGGCGGCGCGCGATTACGTCGATGAACGGTTCGATGGGCGAGTTGCTTGGTCAACTCTATGTTGACAAGCACTTTCCGCCGGAGTCCAAAGAGCGCATGAAAGACATGCTGTATTACCTGAGCGAAGCGTACGCCGATTCCATCAAAAATCTCGAATGGATGAGCGAGGAAACAAAAGAACAGGCACTCGTAAAGCTCTCGAAATTCACGTCGAAAGTCGGCTACCCCGATGAGTGGCGCGACTACTCGTCGCTGCAGGTTGCCGGCGACGACCTCGTCGGCAACATTCGCAATGCCCGGCAATTCAATCATTACCGGAACATCGACAAGCTGGGTAAACCGATAGATCGCAACGAATGGTTCATACCGCCGCAGACTGTCAATGCTTTCTATAATCCGAGCATGAACGAAATATTATTCCCCGCCGCCTACCTGCAGCCGCCTAACTTCCAGCCTGATGCCGAAGACGCTTATAACTATGGAGCTATTGGCGTAACCATTGGCCACGAATTCGGCCATGGCTTTGACGACCAGGGCAGCAAGTATGACGGCGATGGCAACCTCAAGAGCTGGTGGACAGACGAGGATCGGGCTAATTTCGAGGAACGCACCAAGGGACTTGTCGAGCAGTTCAGCCAGTTCGAGGCGCTGCCCGGCCTGTTCGTTAACGGTGAATTCACACTTGGTGAGAACATTGGCGACCTCGGCGGTACCGCCATTGCTTTGAAAGCCTACCGTATGTCGTTGCAGGGCAAAGAGTCGCCGATCATTGACGGCTTCACGGGTGAAGAACGCTTCTTCCTGGGCATGGCACAGTCGAGCCGTATCAAGTGGCGCGAGCAGTTGATCGAGTTACTGATCAAATCCGACCCGCATTCACCGGACGTGTTTCGCGTGAATGGTGTGATGCCTAACGTCGACGACTTCTACGCAACGTATGACATGCAGGAAGGCGACGCATTGTACCGGCCGGAAGCAGAGCGCGTTCGAATCTGGCAGTAAGCGCAATTTGATGTGGGCCTGCACGTTGCAGGCCCACATTTTCTATCATCCCTATAGCTCTTGCTCCCAATCGAAGAATTCACCGTTTTCGTCGGGGTCCTCGATCTCAACGACGCCGATTCCCTCGGGTACGTCCGGCTCGTAGTCGTTCCAGTCGTCGTAGTCATTCGGGTCGTCATACTCGTCCTCGTCCTCGTCCCCGCCACTGTCACCGTCACCGCAACTACAGGCAGTAACATCGCCGGAATCGGCATCAGGATCGCCAATCGGCATGTCTGGACCATTTTGCACGACGGTAATCTTCACGATCTCACCCGTTTCGAGGCGAATCAGGATATCCAACAAGTTCGGTAACATTGTCTGAATATCAAACAACACATTGTCGAACCAGATAACTACCCATTCTCGGTCGAGCGCGTATACGCGAAATGGGATGCCAAGCTCTGTGTCGCGCAACCAGGGGGTTTCACCAAAAAAGCCGTTGTAGGCGAATGCCGCGAAGTCGGTCGGATATGTTGCCGGGTCTCTACACTCATCACACAAGTAGCCCGGGAAAAAACCGTCGCCGAAGACGTCATCGGCGAAGTCATCTACTTGCCGGTCATTTGCCTCCAGGTTATCGATCTCAATTGCAAACGTCGGCACACATTGCAACGTCAGCGCGAGCAGCATGATTCGAGATAAATTACGCATCATCGAACCCTCCTATCGTGGAGGTACCGGTGACGTCGATCTGAATGCGACGCATGTCCTGAATGATTTCGAGTGCGCGATCATTGAGCTGCTCGATTTCCCTGTCCGGGTTCTCGGAGTACTGTCGAATCCTCTCTTCCCAGGGCGCGGCGTAGTAGGTATCCGTGCCCAGCAGATCGGTCACGACACTCAGCACGAATTTCACACGATGCGTTTTTCTTACAGGTTTTCCGTTAACGGCTGTCGGCCGCGGGTACGCCTGGCTGTAGCGCACTATCGGCGCTGTGTCACCGCCGGATAATGCCGACGCTCGCAGCACCAGGCTCATGGCTCTCGCTTCATCATCCTCCCGGAGGCGCATGCCTAATACTTCGGCTGCCTTCGCATCCGAATACGCAAGCGATTCGAGCGCCGCGCTCGAAAAAGACTCGTAAGGGTGGCCGGGATCATCCTGCAACGGTTTGCAGGAATATGCCTCCGTAACCGTGCCATCACCGTTCGGCAGGTAGTGCGTAACGATCTCGCAACTACTTTCGCCCAGCCTGCTGGCAGCAATCAGTGGACTCGCCGGCTCAGCTGGTTCTGCAGGTGCAGTTCGCTCGGTGGTGTTTGCGACCGCCGCTGCGGTCGTAATGGGTTCGCTATCCTGGCTCCGGTCGCCTGGCGCCCAGGCGAAATATCCCGCTGCCAGTGCCAGTACCGGCACGAACAGGAATAACAGTCGTGTTTTCATCAGACATCTCCATTGTCATTGATCTTCCGTGAGCAATGATTCTTATATGGGATATCGTGACTATAAACAGCCAAATCTGGGCTATCAGCAGGGATTCAGGTCTCGTCCGGAATGATGGTCGCCTGCCAGACAACCACCTGCCACTCACCGTGACGCTTCAGAAAGGTGCCGCTATTGAAGTAAGACTGTATTGCAGAACCGTCATCCGGTGTCCCGACCAGCCTGAATGTGACGACGGCTGTAGTACCGAAAAGCTGCACGTTGACGTCTTCGCCCGTGTACACAACATTCGGCCCATCGCTTTCTTCCTCGGCCTCCTCTTCCGCTCCCTCTTCTTCCGGCTCAGCAAAGCCTTGCATGATGTCGGCTTTGCCAAAACGAGTCCCGTTGGACGATGTATAAACAAGATCCTCCGCCCAGAAGTGTTGGTGGGCCTCCTCAGTACTCGAATTTGCCAGGAAAAAATGCAGCATCGCCGTCAGTTCTGCGACGTCATCATCCGCTGCAAAAGCGGTCATTGAGAGAATACAGAGCGCAGCAATATGACCGCATAGATTCTTGTTCAGCATTGTGAATTTCCCTGTTAGCCCTAGTTCCTGCGCGTACTTTTTCCAAGAACAATTTTCGCCTCTATGGTTTCGTCGCCGCGTTCGACTATTACTATGCCTTCCTGACCTGGCTTGGACGCGCGCAGCACGTACATGAGGTCATAGATGTCGCGAATCTGGTGGCCGAGCAGTTCGACCACGCGATCGCCTCGCTCCAGGCCGGCCTGATCGGCGGGCCCACCGGCCCTAACGCCCGCCAGCAACATGCCAAGCTTATTATCCGGCGCCCCGGTGTAGTCCGGGATTGTGCCCATCGACGCACCGTAGCCACGCACATCTCCCTGTGGCGGCGGGGCTTCCGATTCCTTGTATGTGATGCCATCGATCGTGGTCAATTTCGCAGCCAGGCCGGCAACCAGGTTCGCCACACGCGCGCCGCCCGCCGCGTTAATGAGTTCGGTATCGTCGGAGGGCTTGTGATAATCGTCATGCACACCGGTAAAAAAGTGCAGTACTGGTACTCCAGCTGCATAAAACGGTGTCTGGTCGGATGGTCCGTATCCATCACCGCCCAGCTGACAGCCAATCCTCAATTCTTCACAGAGTGGCGGCACGATTTCCTGCCACTCTTCGGCGGAGTCACCGCCCAAAATGGATACTCGATTGCCACGCAGGCGCCCGACCATATCCAGGTTCAACATTGCGACCAGGCCGGCTGCCGCCGTGCCAGGCAAAGGATTGCGCGTGAGTTCGGTCGATCCCAGCAGTCCCGACTCCTCCGCAGTAAACGCGACGAAAACAATATCGCGCGTCAGTTCATCCCGGCGCTCCGCCAGCAGTCGAGCGGCCTCCAGAACGGCTGCTGTCCCGGAGGCGTTGTCATCGGCGCCGTTATGCGGATCGTTGCTCTCTGGTGCCAGTGATCCGGAGCCTCCCAATCCAAGGTGATCGTAGTGCGCGCCGATGAGTACGGCACCAGCCAGTCGTTCGGTTGCCGTTAGCCGACCGACGATGTTGTCAACCGTCTGTGTATGCTCAATCAGTTCGGTCGTGATAGCGGCATCAACCTGTCCGTCGAGGAGACGCTGCGCCCGGTCGCGTTTAATTACAGCGACCGGCATACCGGCATCCCCCTGGTTATCAACGCGCACACTCGGGAACGGCGGCTCTTGGACATCATCGAGCGGCAAGTCGGCGACCAACAGCGCAACCGCTCCCTGTTCGCGTGCCGTAAACGCCTTGTAGCGTATGCCGCCAAGACGGCGTTGCACGTCTTCATCCTCGAATACGCCGTCCTTCGGCGTGAAGCGGCGCACCAGTACTATCTTGCCCTCGGCATCGAGTCCTTTGTAGTCGTCGATGCCATGCTCGTCGGACACGATTCCCCAGTCGGCAAATACGATGGGTGCGGACACCGCCGCACTCGCCGAATAGCCGGGAATCATGAAGTCCTCATCCGACAGTTCTTCACCACCGAGACTGAGTGACGTCGAAGGACCGTTTTGCACCGAGACCACGGCGTCAAATCGTTGCCGGTAACCGCCGGCTTCACCTGCGGGCTCCAGGCCTATCTCGGCAAACTGCTGTTCGAGCCAATTGGCGGCCGCGGCAAGACCGTCGGTACCCAGTCCGCGACCAACGCGTGCATCGTCTGCGAGCCACGCGACATCGGCCAGGTAGCGATCCGCTGCACCGCTCCCTGTTTCGGCCGGGCCGTCGACCCAACTGGCTACATAAATATCGGTATCACCGGGCGCACCCTGATTACGGTTCGAGCCGAACGCCAGCCACTTGCCATCCGGTGAAAACATCGGAAAACCGTCAAATCCTTCGGTATAGGTAATGCGCTCGAGGCCTGAGCCATCCACGTTTATTGCGAAGATATCGAATTCGCGACCACGCGGGTCATGGTGATTGGACGAAAACAGGATGCGTTTCGCGTCCGGGAAAAAGTACGGAGCAAAATTTGCGCCTCCCAGGTAGGTAACCTGGCGTGCCTCGGCACCGTCGGCGTCAGCGACCCAGATCTCAAGTTCGCTTGGCCGAACCAGGCCTTCGGCCAGTAACGCCTGGTAGTCTGCCAGCGCCTGTCCGGTCGGACGGGACGCACGCCACACGAGTTGCGAGCAGTCGGGCGAGAAAAACGCGCCGCCGTCGTAACCCGGCGCCTCGGTCAGACGCCTGACGTTCGAACCGTCTGCATCCATGCGGTACAAATCGAGGTCACCGTCCCGTGTCGATGTGAAAACAATAGAGCCGTCCACCGAACACACGGTCGCTTCGGCATCATAAAACTCTGTTTCTGTCAGCGGCATTAATGCTGAGCCGTCGAGCTCAGCCGAATAGATCTGATAGCTATTGTAGATGGGCCAGACATAGCCGCGGGAACGATCCGGCACAGCCGGGCACGCCTCGCCGGCGGCATGCGTCGAAGAAAACAGGACGCGCTCATTATCGGCAGTGAAATAGCCACAGGTCGTACGGCCGGTGCCGGTGGACACCCTGGTCAAAGCCGCAGGGTCATTTATCGGCATACGAAAAATCTGATCGCAGGCATACGGGTCGTGCGTCGACTGAAATATCAGCTCTTCGCCGTCCAGCGACCAGTAGGCTTCCGCATTCTCACCACCAAAAGTCAGTTGCCGAACGTCGGTGAAGCGTGACTCCCGATTATCGTGCAGCGTTCCTGCCTCACTCCAAAAGGGTACCAATAGCAGGAAAACCAGAAGGGAAAACAACGAGCGTTGTGTTAACAAGATAGTGACCCCGGTATGGTTAAGCAATCAGGATCATAGCAGAGCGGCATGACACCTTTTTCGCAACTTTTTCTCAGGTAAATCTACCTCGCGCCGAGCAGAATAGTCCACATTGAATCTCACTCATGCGGAATATTGTGACTATGAAATCAGCTACTTATCTGTCGATCTATGCGGCATTACTATTCCCTCTCATGTTCGCCAGCCCCGCGGCAAATGCCGCCGAGAATTCAGCGCAACAAGCCGTTGTTGTAACCGGCGCCAGCACCGGCATTGGCCGGAATATCGCCGAGCGACTGGCACGCGAGGGTTACTTCGTCTATGCCGGGGCACGCAAGGATCGTGACATAGCGGCCTTGAGTGCGATCGACAACATTCAGGGTATACGCCTTGACGTCACCGTTCAGGATGACATCGATAATGCTGTCAAGACAGTCGCAGCCGGCGGCCGTGGCTTGCATGGGATAGTCAACAACGCCGGTGTCGTAGTGATGGGAATCCTGGCGGAGACCGATGAATCCGAGATCGACTACCTGTTTGACGTCAACGTGTACGGCCCGTACCGCATCGTCAAGGCATTCGCACCAATGATTATCGAGTCCAAAGGTCGTATTACGAACATCAGCTCAATGGCCGGTATCCGTTCGTCCATGGCCTACGGTGTCTACGGCATGAGCAAACACGCGCTGGAAGCATTTTCGGACTCACTCGTCCTGGAAATGGGTACCGTTGGTGTGCGCTCTAGTGTCGTCGAACCAGGCCCGTACAAATCGAGCGCGGTGGCCACGAGTTGCAGGCGCCGGCTGGCGCAGGGCTACGACCCGGAGAAATCCCTGTTTACAGATCTCGCCAACGATCTCGCCGGGCTGTGCCAGGGTGATTCCTACCCTGATTTCCCGCAACCCGATGCGGTTGCTGACTCGGTACTGCACGCATTGTCGTCCGAGCATCCCAATGCGCGCTACCTTGCCGTCAATCATCAGTTACAGGCAGAGGCTATGGTCCGCGATGTTCTCAGGAACCTGGTCGAGATAAACAGCAACGGACATTCGTACGACTATAGCCGCGATGAATTGGTCGAGATGCTGGACGAGGCTTTGGCAGAAGGCAGCGGCAATTGAGGACTGCAGTCATGCTAGAATTTTTCCTGGCGTTCTTCAGGACAGAATCTCTTGAAAAGGGTGACCCTATTGGCCGCGTTTTCCCTCCTTTCGTTGTTTGGCCGTGCCGGTGCTGAACAGGAATTCGGTATAGACCAGTACCTCGCGCTGCAAAGCGTCGCGGAGATCAGCGCCAGCCCGGACGGCCTGTACATCGCATTCACGGTTACCAGCAACGATCTCAAGAAAGACGAGACCCGCGATGTTGTTTGGATGCAGCCCACCGGAGCGGGCGAACCTGTGCGGATGACCGCGCCAGATAGCGATTCGAGTAGCCCGAAATGGAGTCCCGACGGCCGCTACCTCGCCATTTTGTCAGACCGTAAGGACGAGATTACCCAGGTCTGGCTGCTGGACCGACGCGGCGGCGATGCACAGCAGCTGACCGAGTTCAAACAAGGCATTGACTCATTCGAATGGGCGCCGGACGGCAAGAGCCTGCTGCTACTCGCGGCTGATCCGTCGCCGGCCGATCTCGATGAGGAAGAGTTACCGAATCCGCGACCGTATGTCGTTGATCGCCTGCAGTTCAAGGAAGACTACGTGGGCTATCTCAGTCGTCATCGCACGCATATCCACGTCATCGACGTGGCCAGCCGCGAGACGCGACAGCTTACGTCTGGCGACTACGATGACAGCGAGCCCGCGTGGTCGCCCGACGGCGAAAGTATCGTATTTGTCAGTAACCGGACCGACACGCCGGATCGCAATCGTAATACCGACTTGTGGATCGTCAATGCTAAGAGTGAGGGCGACAAACTCAAACAACTGACAACCCTGCCCACTGCCGATGCAAGCCCGTCGTGGAGCCCGGACGGCAAGACAATCGTCTACACGTCGACGACTCCGGACGCGCTGCCCATTTATGCGATCCCGCAACTCACGGTTGTCGAGATCGAGTCTGGTAAGTCGGCTGTCAATCAATCGCTGCTCGAAACACAGGTATTTGCGACGCGCTACGCGCCAGATGGACAGTCGATACTGGCGATCACGGAATATCACGGCGAGCAGAACCTGGTAAGAGTGGATATATCGTCGGGTGCGGTACAGTCGCTGATTGAGGGCGACGATGTCGTAACGGAATTCGACCTGACGCCCGAGGGCGTTATTTTCCCGTTAGTCTCACGGCCGCAATTGCCGGATGAAATATTTGCCTTGCGTGACGGCGGCCTGGCACAGCTCAGCTTCGTCAATCAGCCGGTGCTGGATGGGCTCGCGCTCGCGGCCGTCGACAAACACTCGTATCAAAGCGAAGACGGGACGACGATTGAAGCATTCGTTGCCTTTCCGCCTGGCTTCAGGAAAAACAAGTCCTACCCGGGAATCCTGTTAATACACGGCGGCCCACAACAGCAATGGGACTATCGATTCGACTACGAAGTACAGCTGCTGGCGGCGAAGGGCTATGTCGTAGTGATGCCAAACCCGCGCGGCTCGTTCGGCTACGGCCAGGCATTCGCCGAGGCGATTTTTCAGGACTGGGGCGGCATCGACTACACCGACATCATGGCGGCAATGGATTTCGCAGTCGCTGAGGGCTGGGTGGACGAAGATCATATGGCCGTCTACGGCTGGTCCTATGGCGGCATGCTGGTCAATCATGTAATCACAAAGACCGATCGATTTAAGGCAGCCATCACGGTGGCAAGCGCGACGCTGTACGTTGCGAACTATGGCCACGACCAGTATCAGCGCTGGTGGGAAGAAGAACTGGGGCTGCCCTGGCTACCGGAGAGTCGCGAGAAATATGACCGCATCTCACCGTTCTACTCGCTCGACAAGGTGACGACGCCGACCCTGGTCGTTGGCGGCGAGGATGACTGGAATGTTCCGATCCAGAATTCCGAGCAACTCTACATCGTGCTCAAGCGCCTGGGTGTGCCGACCGAACTGGTCGTGTATCCCGAGCAAGGGCACGTGTGGAACGGCGTGCCCTCGTATGAAAAAGATCTGTACGAGCGGTATTTCGTCTGGCTGGAGCGCTACCTCAACCCCGAGTAGAGCTTTACATGCGCGGCGCCTGCTGCGACGCAATCCAGCGATCGACCTCCGACTCGAGTACCAGCAACGGCACCGAACCGGTCGTCAACACCAGGTTGTGATACTCGCGCACATCGAATGCGTCGCCGAGCGCTTCTTCCGCACGCACGCGCAACTCTCGAATCTTGAGCTGACCGATCTTGTATGCCAGCGCCTGCGAGGGAATTGCAATGTAGCGCTCAACTTCGGCAACGACATCGGTCTCGGTGATTGGCGAGTTGCTCTTCATCCAGTCGATCGCATCCTGCCGTGACCAGCCCATCGCATGCATGCCGGTATCAACCACGAGACGGTTGGCACGCCAGATATCGGCGTACAGGGCACCGAAGTACTGGTACGGATCGGTATACAGCCCCAACTCCTTGCCCAGCGACTCCGCATACAGGCCCCAGCCCTCGGAGTACGCCGTGTAGCCACCGAAGCGACGAAACGCGGGCAAATCTTCCTGTTCCTGTTTGACCGAAATCTGGAAGTGGTGTCCAGGTGCCGCTTCGTGCAGAGACAAGGCCTCCATCATGTACTTCGGCCGC
>Ga0255049_10001864_pt1 | contig 11429 bp, 10 predicted proteins | sample JV7_2_3_MG_FD_183615 | JGI IMG/M metagenome (GOLD analysis project Ga0255049, IMG submission 183615) | Seawater microbial communities from Jervis Inlet, British Columbia, Canada - JV7_2_3 | ecosystem: Environmental > Aquatic > Marine > Inlet | place: Canada: British Columbia | collected 2016-10-06
GGTAACCTGCCGGGTCATGAATTCAGCGCAAAACGTCATGTTGGGTTACCTTGGGTCACGTTGAATCATGAAATCTGATCACTGAAAATCCGCGTGTCGGTGGTTCGATTCCGCCCCTGGCCACCATACAACGAAACCGTCACGAGCGGCATAGGCATTTGCGATAGCCTTCCGATTCCTAGAGCGTATCCCTTTCCCGCGGCATCTTTCGGGTCACTAGGGCGATCTTCAAACTCCTCTGGTCCAATGTCAGTAGCTAACATGTTTTCGATGGTATTGAAGATGCTCTGGACCGCGCCCCAATACTCTCCGTCATTTGGACCCGTAAGGACTTCAAACGCTTGCCAAGTGACGTACGCCTCAAAGGACTGAACAATACTATTGTCGAGGACCTGAATGCTCGTACCACCAACAAAGTACTGCAGTATTGAAGGATAGGAAATCCAATCACGTCGTTGAGACGCGAAGAGCAGGAAACAACGGTTGATTGATGGTGTCGGGGTGGAGGAGTGGGTGCCTTGCGGCGTTGGGGTCTTTTCGGCGTGACGTGTCAGCGATTCGGCCATCACCAGACCGAACGCAATCCACGGACATCGGTTCAGGCAATATCCGGTACCGGGTGATAGGCGAGGGGAATGGTCTCGCCTTCGGGCCAGGGCGGATCGGGGCCGGCGGGTGAGCGGCTCTCGGGCCGTGCGTCCCAGACTTTGAGGTGTTGCTCCAACGCCGGGAACGCGGGCCGGAGCTTATGCTCCGGCCCGTTAACGCTTAGTCGTCGTGGTGACGATAACCGCGGCCTCTGAGCGCGAAATCGACGATCAGCGGATCGTGGTCCGACGCTCGCTGCGGAATCGTGCCGTCGAACAGCGACGGGTTGCGGCCGAAGTCGAGGTTGTAGTCGAGCGCATCAGGCTCGTCCGCGTTAATGTGCCACTGGGTGAGCTGTTGAATTCGCCGTGCCAGCCCGTGATCGACGAGTATGTAGTCCAGCGTGCCGAGCTGACGGTCAAAGGCGAACGAATAGGCGGCCGGATCATTGCGAACCAGATTCACGTAGCCGCTGTTCTCCAGTTCAAGCACCGGATCCTCGTTCAGGTACGCGTTCAGATCACCCAGGATCACGACGTTGTCACCGTGGGCGCGCGTCGGATTGGTGCGCAGCCAGGCAGCAACAGCTCGCGATGCATCCGTGCGGCGCTCGTCCCAGTAGCCGGCGCCATCGCCCTGATCGCAGTTCGGGTCGACGGTCGGGTCCGGACTGCAGGAACTCGAGAGCCCTGAACTCCCCTTCGATTTGAAGTGGTTCACGACGACAGTGTACCGCCCGCCGGCGTTCCGCGGCCGGAAGGTTACGGCGAGCGGCGCACGGCTCGTCGCGAAGCCGTCGAAGACTGGCCCGTCGAACGTCGGGAAGCGGGGCCAACGGTCGGCGAGCCATTGCAGTCCGCGGCTCTCGAGGAACTCGATGAAGCTGCGGTTGCGCTCGGCGAGCCGTTCGAGTTCCGCGTCGTCGAGGATCGCCGGCGAGGTGCCTGGTGCAATTCGTACACGGTCGGCGCAGTAGATCGCTCCAACCGCTATCGCGTCGTCACCGATCCTGTCGGCTGCTGGCATGACCGCGCCGTACTGCTCGCAAGCCGTGCTGGTATCCGCATTCAGCGCATCGACCAGCGTTTGGATCGCACTGGCCGGTCCATCGGCATAGTTGTTCTCGATTTCGACAAGCCCGTATACGTCAGCATCGATCTGCGATAGCGCGGTCACGAGTTTCTCGAACTGCCGATCGAACTCTTCCTGGCTGTCTGCACCGCGGCAGTCGCTGCGCGTGAAGCCCGGGAAGCATTCCGCGCCTGATTGATCGATCGCCGTGAAGAAATTCAACACGTTGATCGAAGCGACCCGCAGACTGCGATTCGCCCGACCTGGCGCGACCTCACGCGGGTTGGACGGGATGAACGTCGGCTCGACGACAGGCTCGAGACGATAGGCTTCGTCGCCCGAGCCGCCGCTGCCGCGGCTGAAGCGAATGTTGCCGATAAGCTGTGTTGCCACGTCGCCGATGCGGACCGTATTCGACGAATCGAGGCCCGGGAACGGATAGCGAACCGGGTCCGGGTTCTGAACCGTCAATCCATCGTCCAGATAGAGCGTGCGGCTGCCGATGTCCTCGAGGTGCGCGGCGTAGCCGGCGGCATCCGGGAGGTTGGCCTGGGTGAACTGCGTAAACCTTCCACCCTGAGCAAGGACTACCTCACCGAATCGATCGAGGTTGAAATGTTCCGTCACTTCGAAGTAGCCGTCGAACCGAACGAGCATGCCTTCGTATTGTTCCAGATCGGCAATCGGTTCACCGGTGCTGCTGACAGAGGTTGCTGCACTCGGCAGAGACACCGATGTCGGAAAGGCGGTAGCCGGAGCCGCTGGCGACACAGCCACCTCGCCGATGGACACGGTTGCGTTGATCTGCGTCTCGCCAAAGAATTCGGCCACCTGACCGATCACGCTCACTTCCTGACCGGGTACGACGTCGACAGCCGGGCCGGAACCGTCGAAGACGAAGATGCCATTCGAGGTTGCCGGGTCAGTGTCGCAGTTCCGGTCCTCGATATAGAAGCCGTTGAGATCGCCGTCCGTCCCGGCTCCGTCCTGAAAGTCACCCGTAACGATACCGACTGCGGTCACATCCTGACCAACAAACGGGCTCGAAGTACCGGCTCCCTGGATCTCACAGATGCTCACCGTCGGTGGTGGTGGTGGCGGTGGTGGCGGTGCGGTGCCGAAGCTCTGGCCTGTGTTTAGGGCACCGAACGTGTTCGGCTGCGGTGCAGCCCACGTGAAGTCCGCGGCCGTGGTGCCTGTTCCCGTCAGCTGCAGCGAGTCGCCGACGGCCGTGCTGCTCGCCTCTGCAACGCCGATGTCCGTGCTGCTCATTCCATCCGCCGGGCCGCCAACCGCAGTAAGCGCACCTTCGTAGCTCAGGAACTCGACCACGGCTCCGCTTGGATCAACCAGCGCAACACCGTCGGGTGAGCCGTTCTGCAAACCGTTGGACGGATAATTCTGCACGACAAAACCGAAGCCTGAGCCGTCGCTCGGAATCGTTCCGGCAAGCGTGTCCGTTCCATACGGCGCGCCGTTGTTGCCGTTGTAGCGAACGAGCTGCCAGCCGGTGAGGTCCGTACCTGCAGGCCCTGCGATCTCGATTGCCTCACCGGTATCGCTGCCCGTGTTGTCGTAGTGGATCTCGTTTATGAAAGGCTCGCTGGGTGTGCCGGCGATGACCTGGCCGGTGTTGACCGCACCGAACGTGTTCGTAGCCGGCGCAGCCCAGGTAAAGTCGGCAGGAACGCTGCCAGTACCGGTGCGTTGCAGGGAAAAGCCGATCGCCGTCGAACTCGACTCGGCCACACCGATGTCGGTGCTCGTCATCCCGTCCGCGGCGCCGCCGACAGCCGTGAAGGATCCTTCGTAGCTCAGGAATTCGACCACGGTGCCGCTCGAATCGACCAGCGCAACGCCATCAGGTGCGCCGTTCTGTAAACCGTTCGACGGATAGTTCTGGACTACGAAACCGACGCCTGTGCCGTCGTCAGGAATCGTGCCCGCCAGGGTGTCCGTTCCATAGGCTGCACCGCCGTTGCCGTTGTAGCGAACGAGTTGCCAGCCGGTGAGGTCGGTGCCGGCAGGTCCCGCGATCTCGATGGCCTCGCCGGTATCGCTGCCCGCGTTGTCGTAGTGGATCTCGTTAATGAAGACCGCGCCCCCTGGAGGAGGAGGCGGCGGTGGTGGCGGTGGTGGCGGCGTGCCGCCGAAGCTCTGACCGACGTTGACGCCGGCGAAGCTGTCCATGTCGGCTGTCCAACCAAAGTCGCCGAAGGTACTGCCGGTTCCCGTAAGCTGAAGCGAGAAGCCGACCGGCGTAGCGGTGCTTTCACTGACGCCGATGTCGGTGCTCGTCAACCCGTCAGCAGCACCGTCGACAGCCGTGAATGAACCTTCGTAGCTCAAGAACTGAACTACGGTTCCGCCGGCATCCACGAGCGCGAGCCCATCGGGCGCACCATTCTGAATGCCGTTGCTCGGGAAAGTGAGCGCTGCGAAACCGAAGCCCGCACCGGCATCCGCCAGCGTCTCGCTCAGAGTGATCGTGTTGTAAGACGCTCCGCCATTACCGTTGTAAAGAACGACGCTCCAGCCTGTCAGGTCGGTACCGGCCGGACCGGCGATCTCGATCGCCTCGCCCACGTCGCTGCCTGCGTTGTCGTAGTGGAGCTCGTTGATGAAAACCGACTGTGCAAAAGCCGGTGCTGCGAGCAATGAATAAGAGACTAGAGCCGCAAGCGCGGCGATAAGACGTGAGGTCATGGCGTTCATTCCGTAGTTTTTATTGGTTAGCCCAGAATGTAGTCGGACAGCGACGGATAGGAAATCCTATCACGTCGCTGAGACGCGAAGAGCAGGAAACAGCGGTTGATTGATGGTGTCGGGGTGGAGGAGTGGGTGCTCGGGGTCGGCGGGTGAGCGGCTCTCGGGCCGTGCGTCCGAGACTTTGAGGTGTTTTAGGATTCGTTCGATAATACCGGCATCGTCGATGAGTGCGATGATGCGCATGGTGGCGCAGCAGCGAGTGCACTTGAGCGGATCGACTTCGCAGACTTTCTGAATCAGTCGTGCCCAGTTGGCCTTGCGCCGGCTGTTGTAAGGCGGCTCGTCGATGCGAATTGACTCGGCCGGTTCATTCCGGTAACTCTATGAAATATAAAGCCTCAGGCGATCCCACTCCCGACTGAAAATCCGCGTGTGTTGGTCACGGTATGTCACTGACTGGAGTGGCTTGGATCACGATTTGCAAGGTTGTGGTTCAACCGAGGCGCGAAGCGCCGACAGACGCACGAAGTGCGAGCTGGCGAAGCCAGCGTTCCATTCCGCCCCTGCCACCATCTCCATCCGCTCCATCCCATTAGAATGAAGTGTTAGCCTTATCTTGGGAAGGACACGTTGATGACCCGATGGAGGCATTAGGAACGAACATGTCAAAGGCGATATTCGATGCTGAAGAAGCTGCTGCATATTACGACAATGCGGCTGTATCGGAGTTTTACCAACAATGTTGGGGAGGCACAGACATACACATTGGTCGTTACGCGACGGGTAACGAAACGGTCGCTGAAGCCTCTGCCCGTATGACTCAGTATCTACTCGAACGCGCTGGAATAAGCGCGGGTGATCGGGTTCTCGATATAGCCTGCGGTTTCGGAGGGACGCTGCGGACCCTTGCTCGATTGGGCTGTCAGGTTAGAGGTATCGACATCTCAAAGAACTGTGTTGACTATGCTCGCAAAGCCAACGCGGAAGCAGGACTTGGTGACCGTATCGACGTCGCCGTCGGAGACTTTCATAGCATCGATGCTGCGCCGGAAACTTGGGATGCTGTTATCTGTCAGGAAGCTATCATCCATTCTCCCAATCGCCCGCGGGTTTTTTCAGAGGTTTGCAGAGTTCTCCGCCCGGGCGGCGTTTTTGCTTTCTCCGACATCCTTACTGGTGAGAACGCAGAAATGTCGATGGTCGAAGCCGCCTTCGCCCGGCTGGGTGCGAGCGCGGGCGCGACGATGGGCGACTATCAGAAGATGGCTCGCGCAGCCGGGCTTGAAGTTTCGTTTGTTGAGGAACGGCTGGAAGATATCAGGACCCATTACGACAGACTGTCCGGCCAGCTTGCCGAGCCGGTCGCCGGCCTTGACGCTGATGCGGTAGCATCGATTGCCAAGAGCGTCTCCCGATGGCAGGCTGCTCTCGCCAAGGGTTATATAACCTGGGCCTGCTTTGTTGCGCGTAAGCCGGTTTAAGGAATAGATACTGAGGTTGCCCAATCACTCCGGGTCGATCCCCTATTTATCTTCAGGTCATCCGAATGACTTTAGGCAACACCAGATTCTCGAAATCCTTATACGACAGCTTGACGAGTTCAGTGTGCGAACCGGAATTGAATGCGATCTCCTCGCAGCCGTACCTTAAGTGCTATGTTTGCCGGCTTCAAAATCACAACTACCGAGTACGCAGATGAACAAGATTCTTGTCCTTACCGTCTCCCTGGTCATCACTTCCGGATTTGCGACAGCTGCGGCTGCGCCCCTGACACTCGAGGATATCAACGTGCTCAAGCAGGTAACGACCGTTGGTATGAATCCTGCGCGTAACCGGATCGCCTACCTGCTGCAGGTACCGCGTGAGGTCTACAAGGAGGACGATGGCTTGCCGTATCACGAGCTGCACGTTACCGACCTCGAGGGTAACTCGATACCTTATGTCACAGGCGACGTCGACATCACGGACATTGCGTGGGCGGCCGACGGCGCATCGATATTCTTCCTCGCGCAACGTGATGAGGAAGCCGATTTCAATTCGCTGTACCAGATCGAGCTAGCTGGAGGCGAGGCGAAAAAGCTGTTCACGCACGTTAATTCCATCGGTCGGATTTACCCGGCGCCGGGTGGCAGTGTACTCGCGTTCACCGCGACCGATGCACCGCCCGAAAAACAAAAGGAGCTCGAGGAGAAGGGCTTCAAGGCGGTCGTCTACGAAGAGTCGGTGCTGCCGTCCAGGGTCTGGATGCTCGATCTCGAGACGCTCGAGGCGACAGACCACGACCTGCCGGGCTCCGCCTACGAATTCACGTGGTCGTCAGACGGCAGCCGTTACGCTGTTGCCCTGGCGCCCACGCCGCTAGTGGATGACTCTTACACGTCGCAGGATATTTACGTGGTGGACACCGCGAGCGCGAAGGTGCACAGCCGGATGGGATCGGTTGGCAAACTCGGTCCGTTCGCGATCTCGCCGGACGGGGAGCGGGTCGCCTACATCGGCAGTATGGACATCAACGACCCGAGCGAGGGGCGACTGTACGTGGCGTCATCGGCCGGGGGCGAAAGGCGGGAACTGGTTCCCGAGTACATGGGACATGTGACCGATTTTATCTGGAGCGACGACGCAAGCGTCCGCTGGCTCGGAAAACGTGGTGTCTACACAGAGTGGGCTACTGCGTCGGTTTTCGAGGCGAAGTCGCCCGGTGCGGCGCCGCATTCGGGGCCGATCATACGCACCGTGCACGGTAATCCGGGCCAGGCTGCCGTGGCAGCCATAGCCGATACACCAGCGCACCCGCCAGAACTCTACGTGCTTCGCGATGGCGCGGAGCCTGTCAGGCTGACGAATTCGAATCCTTTCCTGAACGAACGGGACCTTGCAAGTCAGGAGGCAATCACCTACAAGGCGCGTGACGGCCTGGAGCTCGAGGCCATCCTGATTCATCCGGCAAAGCGCAAGCGCGGCGGTAATCCTCTCGTCGTGATTGCGCACGGCGGACCGGAATCAAATTACTCGAACGGTTGGATGACGAGCTACGGCCGGCCCGGGCAAGTTTTTGCCGCCAACGGTTATGCGGTTGTTTACCCTAATTATCGCGGCAGTACCGGGCGCGGCGTCGGGTTCTCGAAACTCGATCAGCACGACTACGCCGAGGAAGAATTCAACGACCTCGTGGATGCCAAACGACACCTGGTCGAGGAGGGGCTCGTCGATCCGGACCGCGTGGGCATCACCGGGGGCTCGTATGGCGGTTACGCGAGCATGTGGAGCGCCAGCGCTCTGACCGAGGAGTACGCAGCGGCCGTGGCCTTCGTCGGCATCTCCGATCAGATATCGAAATTCGGTAGCGGGGACATCCCTTATGAGATGCACAATGTGCACGCGCTGGCGTGGCCATGGGACGACTGGATGTGGTTACTCGAGCGCAGCCCGATCTACCATGCTGGCAAGACGAAGACGCCGCTGCTGATCATGGGTGGTGACAAGGACCCACGTGTGCACCCAGGCCAGTCGCTCGAGATGTACCGTTTTGTAAAGATCCGCACGGATACGCCCGTCCGGCTCGTTATTTACCCAGGCGAAGTCCACGGCAACCGAAACACGGCCGCGCGGTACGACTATTCGCTGCGCCTGATGCGCTGGATGGATCACTACCTAAAGGGCCCGGGCGGCGAGCCGCCACCATACGAACTCGACCATGCGAAAAGGCTCGAGCCGATTGCCGGGGATTAATCGAAGTGGCGCCAACCATTCCGCCCCTGGCCACCAAATCACAACGACCCCATAGAAGCTTGTGGCTGCACATCGCGGAATTGGACGCGGCGCATTCGCCAGGTCTGTTTTGGGAGGGATCGCCCGGATCACGGATGCTGCGAGAACACTCGAATACTCCCGAGCAGCGCAATGGCGATGCTGATATCAAGAATGACCAACGCCATCAGAGCCGGATAGGTCCCAATCGCCAGCCTTGAAAGGGTCGCCCCAAGCAGGATCATCGTGGTCAGGAAGACGTGGAATCCCGGCCGAAATGCTTGCCACAATTGCGGGTCGTCCAGGTCAGCGATCCTGTCCAGGTTCTTGCGGCAAAATCCGCCGAACAGGTATTGCGCCTTCGCGCCGCTAAACCACACGAACCCGGAGACGATTCTGAGTGTACTTTTCGATACCGCTAACTCACTCCAGGCCCAATCCCTCAGCAACAGTCGATCTGGTCACGCACTTCTTCGGCGGCCTTGCGCAGGTCTGCGATCATGGCGACCACAGGCTTGCGCATGTCCTTTGGCATCCGCGACATAATCAGCGCTACCGCGTTCTCGGTCATGCCGGCGAGCCGCTTGGCCTCCTTTGTGCCGGTAGCGGTCAGCTGGATCAGCCAGCGGCGTCCGTCGTCTGGGTCTTGGTGCCGCTCGACGAATCCGCGTGACTCCAGCCCATCGAGCAGCCGAGTCATAGCCCCTTTCGTCACGCGCGCATGACTGGCGAGGGTCGACGCATCCCAGGTGCCTTCGAGTAGCGTCTGAAGGACCACGCATTGCGCGACGGTCACGGTGCCACAACAGACCTGGTCTCGCTCCACCATCGCGAACATACGACAGAACGCGACGACGTCATCGACGAGTGTGCTCATGGTTGCGTCACCAAGCTCGAGTTCATGGTTTCGTTGCCTGAATCGTGTAGCTAAAGATAGTCCCCGCTACCTCCTTCGCTCGCTCGACGCCAAACTCCGCGATCGCCGCGCTGATGACCGGATCATCCGTGGCAAAGTCGAATATCTCTCCGGCCGGCCGTCGCTGCAGCTCGATGGCCACGAAGCCGGCGTCGCGGATGTGTCCCACGTAAACTTCTTCTGTTTCCGCACCGGCGACGCACGCGATCAACGCAGCGACGCTTTGCGCAACCTCGGGCGGCAATGGCTCTGTAAGCAGGATGTCGCTGATCGCCAACCGGCCACCTGGCTTCAATACACGAAACGCTTCGCGAAACGCTGTCGCTTTGTCTGGGCTCAAGTTGATGACGCAGTTGGAGATGATGACGTCCGCCGACCCTGATGCGACGGGCAACGCCTCGATCAACCCCTCACGGAACTCGACCGTCCGCACGTAGCCTGCGTTCACGGCGTTGGTGCGTGCGCGCGCCAGCATCTCCGGCGTCATGTCGACACCGATGAAACGCCCGTCACTACCGAGCTTCTCTGCGGCGAGCAATGCATCGAACCCGGCGCCCGACCCAAGATCAACGACGACTTCACCCGGCTGTAGATTCGCGATCGCCGTCGGGTTGCCGCAACCAAGGCCGAGGTTCCCGGTAGCTGCAAGTCCGGCCAGATCCGCGTCGGAATACCCGATCTGCTTCGCGGTATCGATTTCGGTGGTGGTGCCGCGGCCAGTCGGTCCGCAACAGCTCGTCTTTTCCTTCGCAACGCGCGCATAGCCTTCGCGCACGGCCGCATGTGTTTGTGTTTCTTTCATCGCACAGCTCCTTAGTTGAACTACTCAACTATATAGTTGAGTAGTTCAACTATTTTGTCAAGTAGTTTCTTCCAGGGACAGGAGACGCCGGTGACGATTCAATCGTTATGAGCCACGGATGCGATGCGGGAGATTTGCGTGAATCAGCTGTGCATCGTTGTGCATAGTGATGCAATTTGGGCAACGGGCGCCCCGATAACTCATTGAAATATATTGCCCCAGGCGATTCTCTACGCGACTGAAAATCCGCGTGTGTACGCCACGGTATGTCACCGACCTCGATGGCATAGATAACGACCGACAAGGTTGAGGTTCAACCGAGGCGCTTCGCGCCGACAGACGCACGCAGTGCGACCTGGCGTAGCCAGCGATCTATTCCGCCCCTGGCCACCATATCCTCGGAGGTGTATTCCGGACACATAGTTAACACTTTGTCCGGAGCAGTGGCTGCGTGACGACCGGAGAGTCGTCGACGATAGTGAAGACGTCAAGGTCCTCGCTGCGTTGTCCACAGGCCCTGGCACATAACCGGACTCTCGCGGTAACCCGGTCAAGCCGCTCGTCAACCACCGGACCTATCGACAACTATCGACCCGTTTTAACGGTTCGCAGCATAGTGCTTGAGGAAGTCGATGTAGCTGATCATGCCGACCAGCTCGCCTTCGTCCACGACGGGCATGGCACCGAATTTGTTGAGAGACAAAAGGTCAGCCACCTCGTGAAGCGGTGTGTTCGATGAAACACACTGCGGGTCGGGAGTCATGCAGTCATCGACCCGGACTCCGTCAAGGACCGATTCGCGTGTGAGGTCGGCTTCCGCGCCGACAACCGGTGAGTTGACCGCCAGGCGTACATCCCGGTCAGTGATGATGCCAACGAGCATGTCGTTCGCGACAACCGGCAAGTGGCGATATCCCGCCCGGTTCATCTTGGTCAATACATCGTGAAGATGGGCGTCCGGAGACACCACTTCGAGCGCATCACTCATGAGATCGTTAACTCGTAACATTGCCATACACCCTCCCGACTAATTACCCTTGGATTATAAGACAGCTCACCGATGACAAGTTGACCAGAGGACAGGAAATTCTATCGCGGTGTCGCCGAACACACTGGTACAGCGAAGCAATCTCCGAGTGTTTTTCAAAAAAACCTTGCGTGAGTTTTGCGCGAACAAAGGTACCACAACGATGTGCAGTTGCCAGGCTGATGCAGCCGCGCCCATTCCGGACGCAAACGTAGCCAAAGATTACTGGCCGGACACCTGAAACTGCACGGTATCGTGCAATAGCGGCAGACTTTTCACCCGATACTCGTGACTAAAGCGCTCATCGGAAACAGGCTCCACTGTAGCCAGACCAAAAAATCCAACAAAATGCACAAGCGCGCGCCAGGTGTAACAGCGGCGTACCTCTTCGTCCGGAGTAAATATCTCGTGCTGCGGTAACTCGTCCAGCAGCATGGGAAAGGCGCGCAGAAAACTGTCTTCGTAAAACTCATGAGGCCGCCAGGTATCGCCATACCGCATCAGAAGATAAAGCGTAAAAAGGAATGCAGTCTGAATGAACCGGAGCTCAGGGTAACGATCCCGAT
>Ga0255049_10001865_pt1 | contig 11427 bp, 9 predicted proteins | sample JV7_2_3_MG_FD_183615 | JGI IMG/M metagenome (GOLD analysis project Ga0255049, IMG submission 183615) | Seawater microbial communities from Jervis Inlet, British Columbia, Canada - JV7_2_3 | ecosystem: Environmental > Aquatic > Marine > Inlet | place: Canada: British Columbia | collected 2016-10-06
AAACACTCGGCGTGACGGCTCTCGAACTACAGCCAGTACACGCATTCGTCGACGATCATTTCCTCGTAAAAAAACATTTAACAAATTATTGGGGCTACAACACAATCGGGTTTTTTGCACCGGAGTCAGGTTATCTGGCGAGTGGGCATCGCAATGAATTCAAGACCATGGTGAAAGCGATGCACCAGGCGGGTATAGAAGTGATACTCGACGTGGTCTACAACCACACAGCTGAAGGCGATCAAACCGGTCCAACGCTGTGTTTTCGGGGAATAGACAATGCAAGTTATTACCGGCTGCCAGCCGACGACAAACGCGCTTACATTAACGACACCGGCTGTGGTAATACGTTAAATTTAAACCACCCGCGCGTATTAAAAATGGTGATCGATAGCCTGCGACACTGGGTCATAGACATGCATGTCGACGGTTTTCGTTTCGACCTCGCAGTGGCCCTGGGTCGTGAGGCAAACGGCTTCGATGCCCACAGTGCCTTTTTTAGCGCCATCCGGGAGGATTCCGTGCTGTCTCAGGTCAAGCTGATAGCCGAGCCCTGGGATATAGGTCCGGGCGGCTACCAGCTTGGCAACTTCCCCGCTGAATGGGCGGAATGGAATGACCGCTTCCGCGACTGTGTGCGCCGTTTCTGGCGTGGCGATCCGGGCCAGCTTTCGGATGTTGCCCGCAGCCTGCACGGATCGAGCGACTTGTTTGAACACAACGGCCGCCGATCTTCAGCCAGCATCAATTTGGTCACCAGCCACGACGGTTTCACATTGACCGACCTGGTGAGTTACAACGAACGCCATAACGAGGCCAATGCTGAGGCCAATCACGACGGGCACAGTGCTAACTTTAGCTACAACTACGGTGTCGAAGGAGTTACCGGTGATGCATCCATATGCAAGCTGCGCGACCGCCAGCGCCGTAACCTTTTGGCTACATTATTTATAGCACAAGGGACACCAATGCTGCTTGCCGGGGACGAGTTGGATCGCAGCCAGCAGGGCAACAATAACGCCTACTGCCAGGACAATGCTATCACCTGGTTTGACTGGTCAGCGCTCGAGCGTGAATCAGAGTTTCTCGATTTCGTGCGGCGCCTTATCAAGCTTCGAAACGATTATCCGTTGTTACGCCGCGATCGTTTCGTCCACGGTGAAGCACAATTTCCGTCTACTGGTTTTGCCGATATTGAATGGCTGCAGGTGGATGGTAAACCAATGTGTGATTCTGACTGGCATGACCCGCAGAGGCATTTCCTCGCTATGCTGCTAGCGGGTGACGTATTTCCCGCAAGCGCCGGGGCTAACGAAAAAACGACCCACGAGACCTTACTCATCGTGTTTAATGCCTATTCGAATCCGGTCAGTTTTATTCTGCCGCCGACTCAATACGCCTGGCATTGCATATTCACTACTACGGACACCGAGCCCGCTGCGATTGCGCTGTCGAGCCAGGTCATTGAGTCCCGCTCGGTACAGATATTCGAATTACGCTACGATAAAAATTCTTTGCCAGCATCGGATATCTAGGGCCTATGCCTATCACTGACTACGATGCGCTTGACGAGTTATGCACCGCCTGCGGAATTGCTGGTGCATACCGCGACATCTGGGGGAACCATCACCAACCAACAATCGAGGCGAAGCAATCCCTGCTTAGCGCTATTGGCTGGACTGTCTACGATAACGCCGATATTCATCGCGCACTAGAACAAGAGCGTTTACGTGGCTGGGATCGCATCGTCGCACCGGTGCTTGTCGTACGAGAAAATGAAACACCGATACGAGTAATACTAACCCTTGAACCTGCCCAAACCGAAAAAGCCGTAAGCTGGGAGTTAAGCGAGGAAACTGGCGAAGTCCGGCGAGGTGAGTGGCTTCTCGGCGATGTCAATGCATTGTCCGAGCGTGTCGTAGGTGAAACTCTACTTAAGCAATTCGAGGTATTTTTGCCGCGCTCGCCCGGTGCCGGCTATCACCGTCTGAATATTACCAGCGCCAATGGAGATGAGACCCATACTAGTCTTATCGTTACCCCGCAAAGCTGTTATCGACCCTCGGAATTGGGTCGCGGTCGTAAGTTATGGGGCATCGCATTACAACTTTATGCAATGCGTTCGAGCCGCAACTGGGGCATAGGTGATTTTGCTGACCTGCATGTCGCGATCGATATTCTGGCGCCACTCGGGGTCAATATCATCGGTTTAAACCCACTACACGCGCTTTTTTCGCACCTCCCCGAACGGGCGAGCCCGTACAGCCCGACGAGTCGCGATTTTCTCAATCCGGTATATCTGAATATAGAAGCCATCGATGAATTCGAACGCTGCGAGGAAGTCCAGCATTTGATTGCAAGCAAACAATTTCAGCTGCGTCTGGAAGACCTGCGCAAAACAGAATTGGTGGATTATACCGGCGTCTGGTCAGTCAAGCTCGCTGCACTGAAAATGCTTTATCGAAGCTTTCGGCATAAGCATATTGACAGTAACTCGGCACGAGCGAAAGCATTTCGCGATTTTCAAACCGAAGGCGGTGTTGATTTATACGAGTTTGGACTGTTCGAAGCTTTGCAAACCCTGTTTCACCGACAGGACGCATGGGTCTCGGGCTGGTTGTTATGGCAGGAGCACTATACCGACCCAAATTCGGATGCAATTGTAGATTGGGTCGATTCGAATAGAGATGAGATTGAATTCCATCAATACCTTCAGTGGAATACTGAACTACAACTTGCCGAAGTTCAAAAACATTGTGCTGACCGTGGTATGACCATTGGCCTTTATCGTGATCTCGCTGTTGGAGTCGCAAAAGCCAGCGCGCAAACCTGGGCCGCACAGCCGCTATATGCACTTGATCCTGGCATTGGCGCACCGCCAGATAATTTTAATTTGCACGGGCAAGACTGGGATTTGCCACCCCAGAGGCCGCAAGCCCTTATTGATGAGGCCTATAATCCATTCATCAAAACCTTAAGGGCTAACATGCGCCACGCAGGCGCACTTCGGATCGATCATGTGATGGGACTTATGCGCCTGTTCTGGGTGCCGCCAAATTGCCCCGCTGAAGCAGGCACCTATGTAGCTTATCCTTTCGAGGAGCTGCTGGGTATTTTGGCCCTCGAAAGCCAGCGCAATCAATGTATGATCATCGGCGAAGACCTGGGTACTGTACCTGACGAAGTTCGCGCTGCACTTAGTTCAAATAACGTGCTTTCCTATCGAATCCTGTATTTCGAAAAAAATTGGCACGAAGGGAGTTTCAAATCACCCTCAGAATTCCCACGCGATGCGGTCGCCATGGTTGCTTCGCATGACCTGCCAACCTTTAGCGGATTCTGGCATGAAACAGATCTGCAACTGTACGAAAACTTCGGTCTATTTCCGTCGGTCGAATTTCGTGATAAGCAAAGGAAGGCGCGTGTCCTGGATCGAATAGAAATCGTCGCTGCACTGGAGCGAGAAAACCTTATCTCCCCCAGCGAGATAAATGGGAGGAAAATAGTCGATGATATGTCCACCGAACTGATACTTCCGGTCCACCGCTATCTCGCACGTTCGGAAGCTATGCTAATGCTGGTCCAACTGGAAGACCTGTTCGCCCAAATGGATCAGATCAACATGCCAGGAACGGTAAACCAATACCCCAACTGGCGCAGAAAACTGCCGGTTAATATAGAAGACTGGCTGGACCAGGGAAACCTGGCATTTTTCGCACTGGCTATCACCAGGGAACGCGAGGCTCTAGACCGATAATAGTTTGGCGCTTAGTGACTATTGTCTAAAGGGTCCGGGGCCAGGATCAGTTTCGACAATACCCGTCATCATAGAACATATTGAATGGGTCGATCCTGTGTGGTTGATGGGCCGTACAGCCAGGTTTAAAATTGTTGTTAATTAAAAATATATTTGCCGTATTCGAGCACTTTTTTCCTTAAACATGTCTAATATGCCTGCAGTTAGCATGTGGAGTAAAACTATGCACCCCCAATTACCGAGCAATCCGTTAATCATCTTTCTAGTACTGACATTTATGGTATTTAGTGCAAATGCCGACGAACCAGTGAGCAAGAATTCCCTCACCGGCATTGCTATTGGCGGGCACGACAGCGTCGCTTACCACAGGCTCGGTAGCAGTGAACCGCATCAGGCTGTCGAGGGTAACAAGACCTGGAAAGTCGAGTGGAAAGGCGCTGACTGGTTGTTCTCCAACAAAACCGATCGGGATTTATTTGCTGCTAATCCAGGGAAATATTCACCCGCCTACAACGGCTTTTGCGCCAATGCGCTGAGCCTCGGGGAGGGTCTGATCAAAACGGATGGACGCAATTGGCAAATATTCGATGGTCGGCTCTATACCTTCTACGCCGCACGCGGTCGCGAACGCTGGCTTTCCGGTGACTTTACGAACTACAAAGTGGTAGCCGATGAGGCCTGGGAGGAAATCATCGGTGGGTAGCTTTGTGCAGAATTGCACGGTGTTAGATATTTCTTAGACATGGCATCCCTCCTATTCGGATAGTTTTACAAGAGTGCCTGGCCTTGCAATGGACAGGATAAATTGCAAGGATATTAGTCAAAGTTTCACATTCGGTAATTTTAAGCACAATATTTTTATACTTTTAACCGATAGGGGGTATCTGTTTTGCCGCAAGTACACTCGTTATTTGTCATTCTTAAAAATGAGCTAAAGTTCAAAAGCATGACTTATCTTGATGTCGCCAATCACCTCGGTCTGACAGAAGCATCGGTAAAACGCATGTTTTCGCAGGAAGATATTTCCCTCAGACGACTGGATAGCATCTGCCAGATGCTAGAAATTGATCTGTCACACTTAACTCGTACTAACGACACTGATACACGAGCCCTGATAGTGTTGACTGAGGTTCAGGAAATGGAAATCGTCGCTGACGAGCGGCAGCTTGCCGTCTCATTTTTAGTACTCAATGGCTGGACATACGATGAGCTGTTGAAATATTTCGATTTTGACGAACCAGAACTGATCCAAAGGCTGGCCAAACTTGACAGGTTGAAGCTAATCGAATTATTGCCGAAGAACCGTATCAAGCTGCGAGTTGCACCAAATCTTATCTGGCTAAAGAATGGCCCAATTCAGAAATTTTTTGTCGCTCATTTCCAAAGCCCATTCATGGAAAATCATTTTAACAAGGAAAACGAATTCCTGCGCTTCCTCTCCGGTATGTATTCGCCTTTAACTTGTTCAATGATACTAAAAAAACTAAATGATCTGGCCGCAGAAATTGACCAGCTAAACCAACAGGACAGAAATCTGACGTTCGAGGAACGTGTTCCATTTGGTGTGCTATTGGCGATTCGGCCATGGCATGCAAAGTTTTTTGAAAATATGCGCAGACAATGACTGGGCAATTTGCTGGCTAACTTCCTGCTTAACCGCCACCGGAAGATACTATTGCTGATCCGATACCGCGTGGATCAGAAGCCGCGTCGAGTTCCCCGGTCTTATGGTCGATAATAATCGTTTGCATGTTACCGTAGCGATAGGACATTTGTTTTAATTCGTGGCCAAGCCCCTGCAATGATTTTTGCGTGGTTTCGTCGAATGCATTCTCCTCAAAATATATCTGATCTGGAAAATATTGATGGTGAAACCGCGGTAACGAGACGATATCACTGGCATTACCGCCACGCAGAAATTCGAGCATTCCAAGCAATTGCATGGTGATGATGCGACTACCGCCGGGTGTGCCGGATATCAGGCTCTTATCATTTGCATGCACGAATGCAGGCGTCATGCTGGAGAGCATGCGCTTACCGGGCTGAATTGCATTCGCAGTACTACCGAGCAAACCATAGGCATTAGGCACACCAGGTTTAGCCGAAAAATCGTCCATTTCATCGTTAAGCAAAACACCAGTGCCCTTGGCGACCAGGCCCGAACCAAACGGATAATTTACCGACAGGGTTGCGGCGACCATATTGCCCTGCTGGTCTAAAATGGAAAAGTGGGTAGTATCATTGCCACCAGCTTCTTCGCCGATTGTGCCGATGTCTGCGCTGCGACTCGCATGCTGCATCGATATATTCTTTGCAAGCTCATGCGCATAGGCCTCACTGGTCAGTCGTTGTAGCGGTATATCGACGTAGTCCAGGTCACCGAGGTAGGTGGCGCGGTCGCGGTAAGCTCTGCGCATTGCCTCGACAAGAATATGAATTCGCTGGGTGTCGCCAGCCTGTTGATAGCCCATGGATTTGAGCAAATTGAAGATGCTGGCTAACACCACTCCACCTGAAGACGGCAGGCTCGCAGTGACAAAGTCGGCTGAGCCAAAGCGAAATCGTACCGGATCGCGTTCCACCACCTGGTATTGATTCAAGTCCTGTAACGACCATACACCACCATTTTCCTGCACACTGTCGACTAGTTTTTGTGCCACTTCACCCGTATAAAAGCCATCGGCTCCCTCGACGGCCAATGTCCGTAAGGTGTGCGCCAGGTCCGGTTGTTTTAAAACACTATTGAGTTCCGGGATCTCGCCATCAGACAACAAAGTCTGCCTACTGGATTCAAAACGTCGCAAAACCGGCAGTCGAAATTTCGCAAAACGCCTATATTTTTCGTCGACTTCGAAACCATTTTGCGCGTACCCGATAGCACTCGACAGGCTTTCTGCCAGTGATAATGCGCCGTAATTCTTTTGCAAATGTTCGAGTGCTGCAGGAATGCCCGGTATGCCAGCCGAAGTTGCGCCATTCATCGAGCGGTCGTGATCCACCTCACCGTTCGTATCCAGGTAAAAATCTCGTGTTGCTTTGAATGGTGCGCGTTCGCGGGCATCGAGCATGACCTGTCTATTTGGTTTTTGCTGGTGCAATAAATAAAAACCACCACCGCCAATGCCTGACGAATAAGGCTCAACCACGGCCAGCGTACTGGTCACAGCAATCGCCGCATCAAAAGCATTGCCACCATTGGTAAGTATCTCGATGCCTGCCTTTGTCGCTAGTGGATGCGCCGATGCTACCGCAAATTCAGCCGCGTTTACGGTGACTGGCAGTTGCATAAAACACAAAAAAGTACCTATGCAAAAAGGCTCGACCAGCTTTTTGTTAATCATTTTTATCATCAGGATCGTTACCGGTCAAAAGCCGGTATTTGGCCATTAATTCTTCCTGGGTTTCGGGGCGATCTGGGTTCAAAGGGATGCAGTCGACAGGGCATACTTCTACACATTGCGAGGTTTCAAAATGGCCGACACATTCAGTACATAAATCCGGGTTGATTTCATAAATTTCCTCGCCCGGATATATTGCATCGTTGGGGCATTCGGGTTCGCACACATCACAATTGATACATTCGTCTGTGATCATTAATGCCATGTAGATTCGCTCCTGACAGGTTTAATGGCGGGTATTAACTTATCCCTTCGTCAATTTCAGCTTCTCGATCAACCTGTGCAGAACCTCAGGATGGAGAAACTCGGAAACGTCACCTTCCAGGCGCGCGATTTCACGCACCAGGCTCGAAGATACAAAGGCGTAGCGTTGCGCAGCGGTTAGAAATACGGTTTCTATTTCGGGCGCAAGCGAACGATTCATACCGGCTAGTTGCACCTCGTATTCAAAATCTGAAATCGCGCGTAATCCGCGAATAATGATTTCAGCGCCGCAATCCCGCGCAAAATCGATCAACAGGCCGGAAAAAGGCTTGATCAAAATCCTCGGACTGTCTTCAAACACGGTTTGCAACATGTCGGTACGTTCGTCTATATCGAAGAAAGGTTGTTTGGCGAGGCTGTCGGCAACACCAATCACAACCTGATCGAACATCTTCAATGCGCGCTCGCAGATGTCGATATGCCCCCGGGTCACGGGATCGAATGTTCCGGGATAGATCGCAATTTTGGTCATCTGGATTCTCGTTTGGCTGAATAAATTTGAGACTACCAATAGTAACAATATCGTGTCAGTTTAGCCGCTCGAGCGCCATTCGGCTATAGCATAATTGACCCGCCCGGCGATTTTCTGCTTCAACCAGAACAAACTGGAATCCGGCAATTCAAACTGCTCGGCAGCCGACCATTCGAGGTAAATCTTTGCACCATCGAGCAGTCGCCGATGCTCAATCAGGCTCTCCAGTACCTGCTGCCGAAGCCGTGGTAACGCGTATGGAGGATCGATAAAAACCAGGCTGTATTGACGCTTTAGTTGTGCGATCAAATCGATTGCATCCCCGAATAGTAGTGTGATCCGATCATCTTGAAAATGCTCTGCCTGTCGTTCGAGATTACGCCAGGCACGCGAGTTGTTTTCAATCATCGTCAGTTGTTTTGCTTCCCGGGACAAGGCTTCAAATCCAAGGGCACCACTGCCAGCAAAGCAGTCGAGAACGCTGGCCCCGGGGCAATCCGTCATGAGCCAGTTAAACAAGGTCTCGCGAATACGATCGGGTGTGGGCCTCAGCCCATCAATCTCTGGCACCGGTAATTTTTTACCACGCCATTGCCCGCCAATAATGCGCACCTGCTGCATTTTTTTAATTTTCATTCGAGGTAATCCGAATCATATGCCGCGGCTTGACAGGTTTTTGAAACGCCATTTTTTTGTCATCACTAAAAAAGTAAGTATTTCGATATCAAGGGCCTAAATTAGGAATCTGTTTGCACGGAATCAGTCGCTTTCTGTTAGCATATTGTGCCTGAATTGTTGATCCCGGGAAAAGCAATGTTTGGCTTTAAATCAGGTGAGAAAAACAATAACGCTGCGGTGCAGAAACCGCGCGGGTTATTCGCGAGCCTGAAACAAAAACTTTCAAAAACCAGGGCCACCCTGTCCTCCGGTATCGGCGATATATTACTCGGTAAAAAAGCAATCGACGACGACCTACTCGAACAACTCGAAGATCAGCTACTGATGGCGGACGTCGGCATACAGGCGACACAAAAAATAACCCATGAAATTACCCAGGCAGCTAGCCGTGATGTGCTCAAAGACAGTGAAAGTCTGCTATCGGTGCTAAAACAAAGCATGGTCGATATACTCGCGCCGAACGCCGCACCGTTATCAATAGACAGGCAACACAAACCATTTGTGATTTTGATGGTTGGGGTTAATGGCGCCGGTAAAACCACTACGGTGGGCAAGCTTGCCCAGAAGTTCCAGAATCAGGGGTTTCGAGTCATGCTCGCCGCCGGCGACACTTTTCGCGCCGCCGCTGTCGAACAGTTGCAAAGCTGGGGACAACGGCTCGATATTCCAGTGATCAGCCAGGGACAGGGAGCAGATGCTGCCTCGGTGATTTTTGACGCACTCAAGTCTGCCCAGGCACGGAATATCGATATACTGATTGCCGATACAGCCGGTCGATTGCACACACAAAACAATTTGATGGACGAACTGGAAAAAATAAAGCGGGTGATGGGCAAGATTGACTCCAGCGCGCCGCACGAAACCATGCTGGTACTCGATGCCGGTACCGGTCAGAATGCCCTGTCTCAGGCGAGTAGTTTCAAACAGTCTATTGGTGTCACCGGTATCATCCTGAGCAAACTCGACGGTACCGCCAAAGGTGGCATGATATTCAGTGTCTCGGAACAACTTCAGCTACCCATACGCTATATCGGTGTCGGTGAATCGGTAGACGATTTGCGCGAGTTCGACGGCAGGGAGTTCGTAGAAGCGTTACTGTCTGAATTAGACCCCCAGGACCAGGATAACTAGTGCTCTTTCAACGTGATAATTACGGATTCAGCGCCCCTGTGGTGTTTCGTAACAAGGCGCGCCTCGCCGTAAACGTTGACAAAGTAACTGAACTCGCAATTATCACGTTGGAAGAGCACTTACCTTAATGATACAGTTCCACAACGTCACCAAACGCTATCCCGGCGGTTACGACGCGCTTAGTAATGTATCGATGCATCTGGGTGTTGGGGAAATGGCATTTCTCACCGGGCATTCAGGTGCCGGGAAAAGCACACTACTTAAAATTATTTCCCTGATCGAAAAGCCGACCCGTGGCCAGGCGTTACTAAACAGGATTAACCTGAATACAATTTCCCGGCACCGCATACCCTATATACGTCGGAATATCGGCATTATTTTCCAGGACCATCAACTCCTGTTTGATCGCCCCGTGTTCGATAATGTGGCGATGCCTCTAATCATCCAGGGATATCGACATCAGGAAATAGCAAAAAGAACCAGGGCGGCGCTCGATAAGGTCGGTTTGTTACATAAGGAAAAATCGATGCCGATCACGCTTTCAGGCGGTGAACAACAACGTGTAGGCATAGCGCGTGCGGTGGTCCACAAACCCATGTTACTGCTCGCTGATGAACCCACCGGCAACCTCGATCCGGTGCTATCACGTGAAATAATGCAAATTTTTGTCGATTTTCACCAGGTAGGCGTATCGGTACTGGTTGCCAGTCACGATCTTGGTTTAATTGATGAGTTACAAAAACCGGTACTCACCCTCAACCGCGGGAAAATGATTCATAACGACCTAGATGGTACCGAGGCCGATGTTATGCATCATTCTAAAACAGAACCCCGGATGTCAAATGAACCGGGTGCGGGTAGATGGTGAGACATGGCTAATAATATTCGCCGTCACAGGCCGGCCACGTCTAACAAAATGGCCGCTTATTTTCTGCATCATATGCAGTCCCTGGTATTCAGCCTGGGGAAAATTTATGCAGCACCGACTACCACCATTATGACAATCGCTGTCATCGGCATTACTTTATCCCTGCCGGGTGGCTTTTATTTGTTTTTGAAGAACATTGACGCCATGTCTGGCGATTTTCGATCCAGCACACAAATCACGCTCTATCTGGATATCGATATAACTGAGAAAAAGGCCAGGGCCGTGCAAAGCGAGGTTGCTAATACACCTGATGTCGGCGATACCCGATTTATCTCTAAACAGGAATCGTTAGAGGCATTTAGACTAACCTCTGGATTTGGTAAGAGTATCGACACGCTCGCGAGCAACCCCCTGCCTCATAGCATAATCGTTGAACCGCTCAGCAGTGCTGATACTTTTGCGGTAAAAAATCTATTAAATTCACTCCAGGCGCTTCCCGGGGTGGAGATCGCAAAACTCGACACCGAATGGTTGGAACGACTTTACACGATACTCGAAATTGCCAAACGATCGGTTGCTATCATCACACTTTTATTTGCCTTTGCGGTATTGTTAATCATTGGTAATACTATCAGACTGGATATCCAGAATCGCTATCAGGAAATTATCGTAACCAAGTTAATCGGTGCAACCAACGCTTTCATTCGCCGCCCATTTCTCTACGGTGGCCTCTGGTACGGCTTATTAGGCGGAATAATTTCCTGGCTCATCGTTGAAATCGGGTATATGGCAATCGCAGGACCGCTGAATCGATTAAAATTGCTATATCAGGCCGATCTGGTGTTAATTACTTTCACTT
>Ga0255049_10001866_pt1 | contig 11426 bp, 4 predicted proteins | sample JV7_2_3_MG_FD_183615 | JGI IMG/M metagenome (GOLD analysis project Ga0255049, IMG submission 183615) | Seawater microbial communities from Jervis Inlet, British Columbia, Canada - JV7_2_3 | ecosystem: Environmental > Aquatic > Marine > Inlet | place: Canada: British Columbia | collected 2016-10-06
GACTAAACGTATTACCCTGGTTCTCGACGGCACCGGCGAGCGTTGCGCCTTCTTTAACCTGGCTGCGGATATTTCCGAGTAGGTCACCGAACGGGCTGCCGTCTTCAAGGTCGATGAGGATCGACAGGGCACGATCGAGTGTCAGCCCGGCTCGCAGAAGTGTGCTGAGTTCGCGGGTTATACCCGCTATCTGATCTTGCTTGATACGCGGCCTGCGGCGCTTAGGTCTCGGGAAAGACGTTTTGCTTCCGCGTGCTTCATCGATGCGGATCGGGACGTGTCCGAGTGCGTGCAGTTGTTCAACCACGTCGTTGCGATTCCGGCCTGACTGAATTCCGCTGACGATGTTGCCGTCCGCGGTCGCCGCCTTGTATTCGAATTTCAGCACGGCGGGCGCCTCATAGCCTCGCTTCCTGAGTCACACGCATGACTTCCTCGATCGTCGTGTTGCCGACCAGGGCCTTACGCAAACCGTCGTCGCGCATCGAGACCATTCCCTGTTCCGCCGCCGCCCTTGCGATGTCGCCAACGTCGGGGCGTTGCAGTGCGAGTTTGCGGATAGGGTCGCTCATTCGCAGTATCTCGAGTATCGCCGTACGGCCGGCGTAGCCGGTGCCGCCGCACTCGGGACAACCGATAGCTTGGTACAGCGACGGTTTGTCGCCATCCGCCAAACGCTCCAGGTCGAGGCGTCCGACCAGTTCATTGGCGGGTTCGTATGACTTGCGGCATTCGTGACATAGCGTCCGCACAAGCCGTTGCGCCTGCACGGCGTTGACCGCCGACGTGAGTAAGTAATCCTCGATGCCCATGTCCAGAAGCCGCATGATGCAGCCGGCTGCATCGTTCGTATGCAGCGTCGAGAGCACGAGGTGTCCGGTCAATGCCGACTGCACGGCGATCTCGGCAGTCTCGTGATCGCGCATCTCGCCAACCATGATGACATCCGGATCCTGGCGCACGATCGATCGCAGCGCGCTGGCGAACGTCAGTCCGATCTGCGGCTTCGCCTGCATCTGGTTCACGCCCCTGATGTTGTACTCGATCGGATCTTCGACCGTTATGATCATGCGTTCCGGGGAATTCAGGTGCCGCAGCGCCGCATAGAGCGTTGTCGACTTGCCGCTGCCGGTCGGGCCGGTTACGAGCAGGATGCCGTTCGGCATCGCGAGGATATCGTGCATCTGCTCTTCCTGCCGTGCAGTGAACCCGAGCGGGCCAAAATCCAGTTCGATTGCATCCCGCCTCAGCAGGCGGAGTACGACGCTCTCGCCGTACATCGTTGGCACGGTCGAGACGCGCAAATCGAAGTCATGCCCTCGTACTCGGTGGCGGAAACGGCCGTCCTGTGACAGGCGCCGTTCCGCAATATTCAGATTGGCCATGATCTTGATGCGTGAAATCACGGCAGCGGCGGAGTTCGCGGGCGGGGAGTCGACCTCGAGCAGGATGCCGTCGACACGGTATCGAATCCTGATCTGGTCTTCGAACGGCTCGATGTGGATGTCCGAAGCGCCGGCTTCGGCCGCATCGCGGATCACCTTGTTGACCAGTTTGATGATCGGTGCTTCACCGGCCAATTCCTTCAGTTGCTCGACATCGTCCAGGAACTGCATGCTGACATCCGCACCGGGTGCTGAATGATCGGTCGCCATTTCGTTTTCGCGCTGCAAGATGAGCGCCGCTTCGATCTCTGACGGGATGCCGAGACAGCACGTGACGTTCTTGCCACTGCAAAGTTGCACGGCTCGCCGCAGGTACTCGTTCTGCGGATCGTCCATCGCCAGGGTGATCTCGTCCTCGGTCTCATCGATAACGAGGATCCTGTTGGCGATCAGGAAGCATGGCGAAATCCCGGAATCCGCCGGGGCCGTTTCGGGAAACTCGCATTTCGAAATCATGCGTAGATCGAGTTGCTCCGCGAGGCTTGTCGCCATGTCCGCTTCGGACACAAATCCCAGCTTGACGAGAATGGAGCCTATTCGCTCCCGCTGATCCTGCTCCTGTTGCAGCAGTAACGCTCGTTCGGCCCGGCCCGTGTCGAGCTTGCCGGCAGCAATGAGGCGTTCACACAGGGGGCGTTTTGGCGGTTCGTCGCCTACGACGTATAGCTTCCGTTCGACCTGTTGTTGCGCGCTGGTATCCATGGGCCCTCTGATATTTTTGCCACGGGCTGGACTGGCGCGGCCAAAACCAAACGACGATTGAACGCAATTCGTTCAGCGTCGCATCCCGCAGTTCCACGCTGGTTGCGCTCTAGGTCGATCATATAGAAATCGTTGCGCGCAGATAATGATCGGTGGTCTTGGTCTCCACTGGCCGACATGCAGGGTTTCCGGGCAGCAAATCCTGATCGAAAGTCGAGTATTCCGAGAAGGTTTTGCGGAGTAGTCTGGGACAGCAGGCTGCGGCTGCATATTATGAAAAAAATAACTAATCGATTGGTGTCGTCGATAATCGCAATCTTTGCGATCAGCTCCTGTGCCACAACGCCGGATATTTCTCCTTCTGCGGCGATCGGTGCTGATGCCAGTGCGGTCGAAGTAGTGTCAACAGAGCAGGCACGCTCGTCGGACGTCACAACGACTGATGCACGGGCGGTCGACGGCGAACGTTCAAAGATTGCCCTTGGCAGCGGTACGTTCGTGCAGCCTGCCCGCTCGGGCAGGGCGAACGCGTACGCCACCGATGACGGCGTCACGTTGAATTTCGAACAGGCGGACTTGAAGGAGTTCCTAAGCGTGATCTTCGAGACCGTTTTGCGGGAAAATTACCTCGTCGATCCACAGGTGAGAGGTACGGTGACACTGCACACGACCCGCCCGGTGACCCGGGATGGCGTGCTGCCGATTCTCGAGACGGTGCTGCAGGGAAATGGCGCGGCGCTCTTGCGTGACGAGGGCGTGTTCAAAATTGTACCTATGGCCGACGCGGAGGGCATCGCCGGGGCGCCGACCGTCGGCCGTTTCGCTTCCAGCCGCACGACCGGCTATGGCATCCACGTCGTGCCGCTCGAGCATGTCGCTGCCGAAGAGATCCAGAATCTCATTGGTCCATTCGTGCCCAAGGGCAGCAGCTTGCGAATCGATGCTGCGAGAAACGTACTCATCCTCTCCGGACCGAAATACCGTATCGACGAATTGCTCGCGACGGTCCGGACTTTCGACGTGGACTGGCTCAATGGGATGTCGTTCGCGATGTTTCGCCTGGAGTATGCCGACGCCGCCACGTTGATCGGTGAGCTCGACGGTATCATTGGCGGCCAGGGAACGACGCCGCTGAGCGGTATAGTGAGGATGCTGCCGATCGAGCGTTTGAACGCGGTACTGGTCATCGCGCATCGCCCGGATCACATTGCTGAGGTACAGGGCCTGATCGAGCAGCTTGACTGGGGCGTCGAAGGTAGTTCCGGTCGGCGCCTTTATGTCTATGAACTCGAGAACGGCAAAGCGGAGAATATTGCGCGAGTCCTGCAGGAAATATTCGGCTCCGGAGGTGATATGGCAGGACAGGACAGCGGTGCGGCGTCAGCTGGGAGCCGTGTCTTTCGCAGCGCTGAAGAACTGTCCAGCCCACCGCCCGAACCGGGCGCAGCTCTCGATATAGGGGCTGATCCGGTGGCGGAGGGCGTCGTAGGTGAGAGTAGCGGCTACGCGAAAATCATCGCTGACGCAGACAATAACGCAATACTCGTACTCGCGAGCCAGGAGGATTATCGGGCGATCGAGGCCGCGATCCGCAGACTCGATATCGCGCCGCGTCAGGTGCTCATTGAGGCGACGATCGCGGAGGTGACGCTGTCGAATACCCTCGACTATGGTGTGCGCTGGTTCCTCGAGAACAGTGACAATCAGCTCGGATTCAACGCGCCGGTGCCTGCGGAGGCTTCGGGCCCTGGCCTCGCGTTCGCGTTCTTCAATGAGGACAAAGACGTGAGTGCGTTCTTCGACTTGCTGGCGACCGAATCGTCCGTGAAATTCCTGTCCACACCTCAGGTCATGGTGCTAGACAATCAGACTGCGACTATCCGCGTTGGCGACCAGATTCCAGTGACGACCCGGAGCTCGCAGAGCACGACCAATCCGGACGCGCCGATCGTGACCGAAGTTCAGTTCCGGGATACCGGTACGCTGCTTTCGGTAACGCCGAGGATCAACGCGGGCGGACAAGTTACGCTCGAGATCAGCCAGGAAGTTAGCCTGCCGGGAACGGAGCCCGCCGTCGGAGGCGGTGGCAACGTGTCGATCGCACAGCGCACGATCAACAGCAGCGTGATCGTACAGAGCGGTCAGACTGTCGTGCTTGGAGGCCTCATCCTGGAAAACAAGAACGATGCCACGACAGGCGTTCCGGTTCTGATGAATATCCCCGTGCTTGGCAAACTGTTCAGCACGACATCCGAGGACGTATTTCGCACCGAGTTGCTCGTGACAGTGACGCCACTGGTCGTCGAGAATCAACGCGCGATGCAGAAGGTCACCGAGGAAATGCGCACACGCATGCAGAAAGCCAGCGACTATGAGGACCTGGTCAAACAGGGGGACAGTAGTTTGTAGTGCACGCAGTGGCGAGGCGTTACAAACTTTGTCAGGAGGCGTATGACCAAGCCATTCTGGACATTTGCATTCGTTGCTCTCGTCGGCGCGATCCTGATCGCGGGTGCGCTCGCGCCGTCATTCCGCGACCTGACGGTAACGGGTATTTCTGTGCTGGGCGTTGTCTTTTGCATCTTGGTCTGGTTGTACCGTCGCACCGACCTGCAACTGCAAAAGGAACGGGCGAAGGCGCGAATGTATCTTGGCCAAATCGATGTAGCGAACACCGCTCTGGAAGATAGCATCGCAGAGGGTGCACGATTATCGCAAGAATCACAGGAATTCGTGCAGAGTGCGATCGACGGCGTGCCCGATCCGACAATAATTGTTGGCACTGAACATCACATCTCGATGATGAACAAAGCCGCCAGGAAGGCGTTTCGAATGAAAGGTGATCCGGACGGTCCGAATTACTGTTATCGCGCCATGCATGGGCGATCCGCGCCATGTGACGACAGTGATCATCCGTGCACTTTATTGAGCGGAAAAGCCTACAGAAAGTACGAGGGCCGAATGAACGAGAGCGGCGAGTGCAGGCAACTCGAGATTCGGAGCACGCCAATGCTTGACAGCGATGGGGTCGTCACCGGTGCCATCGAGGTTATGCACATTCTCGATGAGCACGAGCAGAAGACTTTGCAACTGCGGCACGACAAGGAGCGTGCGGAGGCGGCAAGCGAGGTGCAGTCCGAGTTTGTGGCGATGATAAGCCATGAGGTCCGAACGCCGATGAACGCCGTTCTCGGCATGACGGACCTGCTGCGACTGACGGATCTGACGCGCAAACAGCAAGGCTATATCCAGACGATTCAAAGCAGCGGCAACATGCTGTTGGGGCTGGTCGATAACATCCTGGACTTCAGAAGGCTCGGTGCCGGCGCGCTGGTGCTGCAGAAGTCCGAGTTCAACGTCGTCGAATTGCTCGAACAGGTTTTGGAGATTACTGGGCACCATGCGTACTCGAAGGGGCTCGAACTCGGCGGCTTGCTCGAGGGCGACATGCGACTGCGTGTCCGAGGCGACAGGAATCGCTTACGGCAGATTCTGGTCAATCTCGTGAGCAACGCGGTCACGTTCTCGGACGAGGGTGAGATCATCGTGCATGCCGGAGTGGTCACCGGTAACGACGCCGGTACGAGGCTCTTCTTCACGGTCAGCGACCAGGGCATCGGCATGAGCGATGCGGTCATGCAGGACTTATTCACGCCGTTCGCCACAGTCGATGATGCCGCGGCGCGGAAGCAGCAGGGCAGTGGCCTCGGCCTCACGATATGCAAGCAACTGGTCGAATTCATGGGCGGCGAGATTGGCGTCGACAGTAGTCCGGGCGCCGGTACGCGCATTCGCTTTATGGTTCCCGTGGATTTGAGTCCAGCGTCGGGGCCCGATATGGCACTCGAAATCCCTGCGTTAAATGGCCAACGGGTATTGTCTGTCTGTCGGAGCCCTGCGATCGTGGACATCGTCTGCTCGTATACGAAAGCCTGGGGCATGAACTGCGATACCGCGAGCGATACAATTGATGCGCTCGAACGGTTACGGGAAGAGTCTCGCCGCGGGCGCGCTTACGGCCTGCTCATTGTCGATGACGACGACGGCAGCAGGCTGGGCCTCGAACTGGCGCACCGAATCCGCCAGATCCAAGACATCAGTGCCTTGCCGATCGTACTTCTGAGGCCGATCTCACAGCCGCTCAAACCGGGTGAGATCTCGTCGATCGGAAACATCTTCTGTGTCAACAAACCGGTCCTGCAGAGCGAGCTTCGCCTGGCGCTGTTCAAGATTACCGGCACTTCCGCACTGCGGCGGTCAGGGGACACTACCGTCGATCGCGATGACGTGGAACTCGAGGACATCCGCATACTGGTCGCGGAGGACAATCAGGTCAATCGCCGGGTTCTTACCGGAATGCTGAATTCGTTCGGGCACTCGGCGGTTTGTGTCGCGGATGGTTTGTCGGTGCTAACCGCTCTTGAGCAAACTGCCTATGACATCGTGCTCATGGACTGCCAGATGCCCGGTATGAACGGCGAACAAGTCACCGAGATGATCCGGGGAGACGAACAGCGGTTCCCGCTGCAGCCCGTCATTGTTGCTATTACCGCGGATGCCTCGGTCGAGCATCGCTCAGCGTGTCTGCGAGCTGGGATGGACGATTTCATCGCGAAGCCCTTGCGGCTCAAACGGCTGCGAAGAGGTCTCAATCGCTGGAAGGCAATGGTGGCCACTCGTCGATCTGACAGCGGCGCCGGGAACCGGCTGTTGCTGGAACGATTGCATGACCGTGCTAGCGGACAGAGCAGCACGTTTCTGAATGCTTATATTGACTTGTTCCTCAGGGACACCTCTGCGCGTCTGGAATCCCTTGTCGATGCGTTCGACAGGAATGACCTGTACGCTCTCGAACGCGAAAGCCATGCCCTCAAGGGTGCCTGCCTCGAGTTTGGCGTCGAGCGCATGAGCACATATTGCGATGAGCTGCGCCAGTCGGCGGCCGAAGACAAGGGTCGGCAGGTGCCGGAACTGTTAAGCAACCTGAGGCAGGAATTCGACCGCATCAGGCCGGTGTTTGAAGCCGAACGGAATGAGCGGCACTAGTCCCCGCTCGCGAGATCGATGATGCCATGACTCGCCGCGATCGATACCGCTTCGGTACGATTGCTGGCGTCGAGTTTGCTCAAAATAGCGTGTACATGGAATTTCACGGTCGACTCCGAGATGAACAAGGTCTCGCCGATGTCACGATTGGTCTTGCCCGCTGCGAGAAGTTTCAATACCTGGGTCTCGCGCTTGCTGAAGCGAATGACGGGCTCCGCATTCCGCGCCGAGCGTCGGTTCATGTGATGCATCAACTTGGCCGCGACTGACGCATCGAGCGCGGTGCCGCCGTCGTGGACGCTGCGGATCGCACTGATGATCTCGTCTTTCGGACACCCTTTCAGCAGGTAGCCATCAACGCCGAGTTCGGCCGCCTGGATGATGCGGTCCTCTTCGTCGTGAGAGGTGTAGATGATGACATTCATCTCCGGCGCTTTCTCGCGCAGCTGGCGCAGCGCATCTACGCCGTGGATTTCTTCGAGTTCGAGGTCGAGCAGCACGACATCCGGCTTGAGTTCGGCGAGCGCCGCACCAATGCCCTGCAGATTCTCCAGTTCGCCAACGACGTCGATGTCTAACTCGGCGTCAAGCATATGCGTGATACCGTAGCGGACAACCGGGTGATCGTCGACGACTAACGTTCGAATTACTTCTTTCTTAACCAAGGTCAAGCTACCGTTGTCGACATGTCTCTGCCTTTGGCCTGATGCAACGCGCCAGACGCCCGTATCATTTGACATCACAATTCCCCAATCGTCAGAACGGTGTCTGGACTTCTTTTTCTTGTTGCTGATCGGGCAATCAATCTACTACCGATCGCAATCCGAAGCCACCCGCAAGAATTACCTGGTTTCGATCATATCGATACGGTCAGGCTATTCGTCTTTTCGCTTCTTCGCGACCACCAAAAGGACAAGTGGACCTGACCTTTAGTACGGGATCGCACCGTACGTCCATGCAGCGAAAATCCATCCCGGAAGCCAGTAGCCCTGCGGAGCTACGTTCGTAAAACTAGAGCCATCAAAACACCGCGTTTTAGTGCTGCGACTGCGGCCGGCCGAATCATTTTCCGGGCAGTACCGAAAACGCTAACAAACCCAAGAGCAATCGGGAGACTGCCATGAAGCGACGGGAAATGAACGAGATTCGCATCTCCGATTTTAGAAGGCACCTTGCATTCTTAATATTTCTAACGGGAATCAGCATCTCTTACGGATCGCCCGCGTTTGCGCAAGAAACCTGCAATCGCACGTTGAGCGCCGATGTGGTCGCATTCGACATGCCCCTGATGTTCAATCGCCTGGGCGCGCAGAACATCAATGGGATGATGTATGCCCTCAGGCGTGACGTCGTCGACAAGAACTCCTTGAATCCGATCGGCAGCGGCGGTATTCCGGGCAATGTGACACTGAGGCCCGACAAGCGGCCACGCCCGCTCGTGTTACGCATGGGCGCAGGCGATTGCATGGAGATTACACTGACGAATCTCCTCACCGTGGAGGCCAATCCGTTCAAGGTAAAGGGGACAGCCGATTGCGACATCAACTTCCCTGGCGAAGTACGCAGCGGCATCCCGTTCAATTGCGAAATCGACAACCAGATTGAAGGTCGTGAGATCAGCCTCCGTTTCCAGGGTATGGAACTGCTTAATAGCATCGATGACGATGGCTCGTTCATCGGGCAAAACCAGAGCAGTCTCGTTACTCCCGGACAGACCCGTGTATTCACCATTCACGCTCCCAATGATGGCGCCTATCTCGGTCAGAGCAGCGGCGCCCCATTTGGTGGTCAGGGCCTCGATGGTCAGACGGCCAGTGGCCTCTGGGCCGTGCTGAACGTCAATGGGCCGGATGCCGCGTTCTATCGCAGCCAGCTGACAAACGAGGAACTGCAGCTGGCAGTCACGGGGACGAATTTGGCAACTGGTCACCCGATACTGAACTACGAAGCCGTTTATCCGAATTCCGAGCCATGGGTGAGCGAGGGCAGTGCAGGCTTGCCGATAATCAACATGTTCACGCCGGCAGGCGAACAGGTGCACACGGCGATCGACGCGATCGTGGCCTACGGCCCGAATCTCGTGCTGGCGCCGCCGGTTAACGGCCCTCATCAGGGTCAGCTCGGACATTTCCCGATAGACGCCTATCCGCTCGAGAGCGTGAACAAGCGTAACCCGACCGTGCCGAACCGGCTCGAGCCGTACCGTGAGTTCACGGTCGCGTTCCATGACGAGGTCTCAACCAAGCAGGCGTTCCCGAAATGGTTCGAAGACCCCGTCCTGCAGTACACGCTGCACGGTGTACGCGATTCGTTCATGATCAACTACGGGTCCGGTGGCATCGGCTCCGAGATTATCGCGAACCGCCTGGGCGTTGGTCCAATGCATGACTGTGTCAGCTGTGCCTACGAGGAATTCTTCCTGACGTTTCACACGGTCGGCGAGGTCGGGCAACTGACGGACATCCCGGCCAACTTCGGCATGGAAAACTGCGACCCGACGCTGGCGAATTGCGCCGCGAACGGGCCGAAAGCCAACTACGTGTTATTCCCGGAGGACCCGTCGAACGTCCATCACAGCTATACGGGTGACGCGACGGCGTTCAGGAATCTGCATGCCGGTCCCGGCGAGCAACACGTATTTCATCTGCACAATCACCAGTGGCTGTTCAACGCTGATGATGACAACTCCAACTATCTTGACGCCCAGGGCCTCGGCCCGGGTTCCGGCTATGCATACTGGATTAATTTCGGTGGTTCCGGTAACCGTAACAAGACCGCCGGTGACGCAATCTTCCACTGCCACTTCTATCCGCACTTCGCCCAGGGTATGTGGGAAATGTGGCGGCTGCACGATACGTTCGAGCCTGGCACGGAGCTGCAAGCGACGCTCGATGGCGGGGGGGCGCACACATCGTTCGCCGATCCGCTGGGCGACGGACTCGGTCTTGGTAACGGCACGCCCGCCCCCGGCGCGCGCGCACTGCCCGATGCCGAAGTCATCGTCGGCGCGCCGACGCCTTCTGTCGTACCGTTGCCTGGCAGGCCAATGGCGCCGATGCCGGCGGCCGGTGTGACGGTCAAGCTGAACGACAACACGATTGAAGTCTGCCTCGACGCGGACAATCGTCGCGTCCCACGGGACGCGGCCACCGGCGCCTGCCTGCCGGGCACGACGCCGACACAGCAGGCAGTCGGCAGCCTGACCAGCGTCGATCGGACAACGGTGTTCGGTACCGATGGCGTACTCGGCGGCGGTGACGACATCAACCCCGGCTATCCGTTCTGGATCGCCGGCATGGAACACACGGTCGGCGGTCGCCCGCCGACGCCGCCGCTCGACATGATCTCGACCGCACAGGCGGCAGCCCTGCAGGGCTCCGGCCCGCTCTGGTCGCATCCCGGCTTCGCCGATCCGGACGCAATCGACGGTTGGGACGGCGGCCTGCCGCGCTTCGCGATCGAGGGCTATTCTGCCGGCGGCAAATCGGTAATGGCCGTGACACGCCTCGACATGACCAAGGAGGCCGTTGCCGGCAAGCCGGTGTTCTTCCCCGAGGAAGGCACCGATCTCGAGCAGGTCGCGATGGCCTTCCACGCGGAGCGCTGCCATGACACGGCTTACTCCGATGGCACTGCTGCGGATTGCGATGCCGCGCCAGTTAACCCGACCGGCGGCTTCATTGCCAACGGAGCATTGCCCGTGCCGGGCGCACCGTACCAGGAGCCCTGCATAGACGACCGTGGTGAGCTGATGGATGGCTCAGATGGCTCAGCCGGCCATTTCTTCGGTGGCAACCTGGCGAAGATGCTCGACGCCAGTGCCATGACGGTGCGCGGTGCCTCGCCGCATAGCGCCGTCGACCCACGCTACTACAAAGCCGCGAACGTGCAGTTCGATGCCGTATTCAACAAGCTGGGCTATCACTTCCCGCAAGAGCGCATCATTACGCTGTGGCAGGATGTGGTGCCGACCATCAAACAGGAGCGGCCACCGGAGCCCTTCGTGCTACGCATGAACACGTTCGATTGCACCCAGTATGTGCACGCGAACGTCGTGCCCAAGGTGTACGAACTGGACGACTACCAGGTGAGGACGCCTACCGACGTCATCGGTCAGCATATTCATCTGCCCAAGTGGGACCTGACCTCGGCTGACGGCTCGGCCAACGGCTGGAACTACGAAGACGGTACGCTCTCGCCACAGGCCGTGGTCGAGATGATCGAGGCTATCAA
>Ga0255049_10001869_pt1 | contig 11408 bp, 10 predicted proteins | sample JV7_2_3_MG_FD_183615 | JGI IMG/M metagenome (GOLD analysis project Ga0255049, IMG submission 183615) | Seawater microbial communities from Jervis Inlet, British Columbia, Canada - JV7_2_3 | ecosystem: Environmental > Aquatic > Marine > Inlet | place: Canada: British Columbia | collected 2016-10-06
AGCTATCAGCCAGACCGCCGTACCCACCAGGGTGCCGCCTTGGAGTTGTGGAGCAACTCCTAAGGAACGCCGAAGGCGTTCCCGTTGAGGTTGGAGTTGTTGGAGTTGTTGGAGTTGTTGGAGTTGTTGGAGTTGCCGAGCAACTCCCAAGGAACGCCGAAGGCGTTCCCGTTGAGGTTGGAGTTGTTGGAGTTGTTGGAGTTGCCGAGCAACTCCCAAGGAACGCCGAAGGCGTTCCCGTTGAGGTTGGAGTTGTTGGAGTTGTTGGAGTTGCCGAGCAACTCCCAAGGAACGCCGAAGGCGTTCCCGTTCACCAGTGCCACTCCGTCCACGGGCTAACTCCTGGGCGCCATCGCAATCACGCCTGACCCGATGTTCTATCAAGCGCGGCGGCGCCGGGGAAGGTAGGTGTTGCCGTAGACGGAGCGGCACTCGGTGAAGTGGGTGTCAAGGCGCCCTCGGGCTGAGGACCCTGATCCCACGACCGGAGCCGTCGGTAGTAGGGGAATCGGTTCATCAGGCTGCCAGGTAGTCGGTGACTCGGGCGACTGCCCGGCGGGCCTGGACACTGTCGTCAATGTCAGGCTGGGGGTCGACATCGCTTATCCGGCCGTCCGGGAGTGAGGTCACGGCAGCCAGGTGAACTCCCGAGTCGGCGAGCGCACCGGCAGCGGCGGCGACGGGCGGCGTATCAGGACCGCAGACAACCTCCCCGCACACCACCAGGCTGCGGGTGCCGGCCGGGGCGGAGGACCCTTCCTGCGGAGGCCGGACCGGCACTCCACTCCGGCCGAGGCGGTCCTCCCATACCGACCATCCTGCTCCCTGGCGCCAGGCCTCGGGGTCATAGGAGTTGATTGCCCGCATCGATGGAGATCCGGCGATGGCCAGCCAACTGGCCAGCACGGTGGCATCGCCGTTGCTTGGGCTGCCCGGTCGGAGTGCTCGCCACAGCAGCCCTTGAATCGGCCGGCCATTCACGGTGACTCCGGAGCCGTCCCACTCGGCGTCGACTCCGGCCAACTCGGCCGGGTCGAGCTGGCAGGTCGGTACATGGGCATACACCAGACTCATAGCCACCAGTTGGGCGAGAAGGTCCGAGGGCGAAGCGATGATGACGACGCCGGGCTGCGAGGTCGCCGCCTGCCGGCTTCTGGTGCCCCGGGCGGAGGATTCCGCAGCGGCATCGGTGGCGAATCGGTAGTTGGAAGAGGTGTGGCGCCCGGCCGGCGGAGCAGCCGGCAGCTCGCCCCGCCATTTGCCCCTCACGCGGTCGAGTAGCGCATAGCGACTCGCCCCCGGTCCGCGTTCTTGCTGCCGGGCGCCACGAACCATTGCCTCGACGATGCTTCCTGCGCCGGCGCCCAGCAACCCTGTGCCGGGCGACGGCAGCAGGGCCGCATCGCCGTTTACTACGGGCAGGGTCGGGTGATAGGCGGAGCGGGCTCGATTTGCCCCGAACCATGACATATCCGACCTCCCGTGTTAGCTGAGTCCAACGTACGGGTTGTCTCTATTTGAGATGTCTGGCCTGAAGACGCGTCTGGTCAAAACCTTGCGGCCATCACTATGTGTGGCAGGTCAGCCGCGGAGCGTAGAGACGGCGTTGACGGAGAGCGGTGCGCCCGGTTAGCGTGGAGCGAGTGACCCTCCGGATTTGTCTGCTGGGGGGATTGCTCATTGAGAGTGACGGGCGGATCTTTCCCCGGATTCCGTCGCGCCCTGGTCGATCGTTGTTCGCCTATCTGGTACTCAATCGCGACCGCCAGATCTCGCGCGACCATCTCGCCGGCCTGTTCTGGCCCGAAATGGCCGATAATCAGGCCCGCCGGCGCCTCAGCCAGGCACTTTGGCAGATCCAAACTCTGTTGGCCGGGGAAGGTGCCGACGGCACCTACCTTCTCACCACGCCCGGCTCAGTGAGGTTCAACCCGGCCTCCGACTACTGGCTGGATGTGGAGGCTTTCGAGTCGGCCACTGAGTCCCTCAAGGAGAAGGGCGGCGACGATCCCACTCCGCTGGCGGGGGCGCTATCTCTCTATCGGGGCGATCTCTTGGCGGGTTTCTACGACGAGTGGGTGCAAGTCGATCAGCAACGACTACGCCAGCATTACTTCCGGGCCCTGGCCCACGCCGCCAATCTGCACAAGAGTCGGGGCGAGTTCGAAGAGGCGCTTGTTTATGCTCGTCGCCTTGCCCTTCTTGCCCCTCTGCGCGAGGACGCTCACCGCGATGTGATGCGTCTTTGCCTGTTAGCCGGGCGGGCCAACGAGGCCCTCCTGCAGTACGAAGTTTGCTACTCGGCGTTGGCCGATGAGCTCGGGGCCGAGCCTGAATCGGCAACGACGGAGTTGTTTGAATCGATCGCCGCCCAACGCCGGGCCGGCCGGCGGCCGTTTGTGCCGGCGCCTCGCTCGCCCCTCTTTGATCCGGGAGTGCCCGTCGCCATGGTGGGCAGGGAGCACCTTCGCGCTGAGGCCGTTGCAGCCATCGAGTCTGCGCTGGCCGGACGTGGGGGAGTGATCCTGGTGGAGGGTGAGCCCGGTGTCGGCAAGACCCGGTTGCTGGAGGCGATGGCCGAGGACGCCAACTGGCGCGGTCTCAGCGTGCTGTGGGGGGACACGCCGCCTGGGGAGGTGACCCGTTCCTACCATCCGCTGGCCTCAGCGCTGGAGGGCGCGCTGTCTCCGGTGCGATCGGAACAGCTCCGCGCCCAGATCGGTGAGCTGTGGCTAGGCGTCTTGTCTCAGCTACTGCCTTCTCTATCTGAATGGCTACCAGGCATCTCGCCGGTGGCGCCGCTGGAACCTGCCGAGGAAGCAGGCCGCATGCATGAGGCGATTACCCGCAGTCTTGCCGGATTGGCCCGCGCTACCCCTCAGCTTCTGATTCTGGACGATTTCCAATGGGCCGATGACGACTCGATTGCAGCCGTCCGACACCTGATGGGTTCGTTGGCCGGCGTGCCAATAGTGGTTTGCGTGGGCTACCGGGCACAAGATGTGCGAGCCCGCCAGGCTGTCTGGGAGGCGGTGCGGGCGATGGACGCGGTTCCCCGCAGCCGCCGGCTGGTGGTGGAGCCATTGTCTCCGTCTGAGACCGGTGAGCTAATCCGGGTCAGCGCCTCCGCTCAGGGCGACCCCGACCTAATCGGTCAGATTCACGAAGAGACCGGCGGCAACCCGCTCTTTGTGCTCGAGACCTTGCGAGCGATTCACGAGCACAATTTGTCGGTGGCCTCGTCGGACGTCGATGACGTCCCGGGGGACTTCCCGCTCCCGGCCACGGTCCAGGATCTCATCTCCCGGCGCCTCGAATCGCTTGACGCTGCCGACCACGCAGTGCTCGATCTGTTCGCAGTTGCCGGCCTGGAAGCCGACCCATCGGTTCTGGTCGAGGTCCTCGATCGGCCCCGGCCGGAGTTCTTCCAGAGTGTCGACGTCCTGGTCCGTCGAGGCATTCTCTTTGAGCGCGGCAATCAATATCGCTTCCGTCATGAACAGGTCAGGCGGGTCGTTCAGGCCGGCTTGGCTCCGGCAGAGAGCGGTACCCTCCACGGCGCTTTGGCCGAGGCGCTCATGCGGCAAGCCGGTCCTCAGCCCGAGCGGGTGGTCCACCATTTGTTGGCGGCCGGTCGCCAGTCCGAGGCTGGGCCGCTCGCGGTGATGGCGGCGGAACAGGCGGCGGCAGTCCAGGCCTATGCCGCGGCCGCCGCTCACTACCGGACTGCGGTCGAGTCCGGCGTTTCCTCACTCGGGACGCTCTTGGCTTTCGAAAGCGTGCTCGACGTCCTGGGGCGGCGGGAGGAGCAGGCGGAAGTAATAGCCGACTTGCTGACGGCCGTCGAAGGCGACGCGACTTCTAGCAGCGAGGCGTTGCGGCGGCGAGCCTGGTACCTCGCCCACACCGACCACTTCGCTGAGGCCCTGGAGGCAGGGCGTGCCGCCTGGGAAGCAGACTCCGCAGCCGGTGACCACACCGCAATGGCGGATGATCTAATGGTCCTCGGCAGCGCCGCGCTGTGGTCGGGGGAGCCGGCGGAGGCCGTCGACCACCTGGAACGCGCGGTGCCCCTCGCCTCGTCGACCCAGCAGCAAGCCAGATCCCGCCGGGCGCTCGGGACCGCCCTCAGTGCGGTCCAGGAGTATGGGCGGGCGGTCGATGAGGCTCAGGCTGCTCTCGATCTGTTCGGAGCAGCCGGGGATCCTCGCGGCGAGGCCGAAGCTCTTGGCCTGCTCGGCATCATCACGATGGAGCGGGGGCGGGCGGCCGACGCCGTGAGCTTCTACCAGCAGGCAATCGACCTCTGCCGCCAGATCGGGTATCGCCACGGTGAGGCCGTCAATACCGCCAACCGCGGCAACGCCCTCTGGTATGCGGGGCAGATCTCGGGCGCACTCGAATCCTTCACTGCGGCCATCGATCTCTTCGGCTCGATGGGCAACCGCCGGGGTGAGGCAATGGTCAAAGCCAATGCGGCCTCAATCCACCACTCGGCGGTCGGTGACGACGCCACAGCGGCCGAGTACTGCCGCTCGGCGCTCGACTACTTCAGCGAGGTGGGCAACGAGGACGGTGCCGCCCAGGTCCGGTGCAATCTGGCCGACATCGCCAGGAGAGCAGGGGATCTGGAAACCGCAACCGCCCACATTCGGGAGGGCCTGGCCGCAGTGCAGCGGGCCGGCAACCGGTGGCTGGAGGTGCAGCTGCGCAATTCGCAAGCCCAGCTGCTGATGGCTGGTGGTGACTTCACCGATGCGGAGGCAACCGCCCAGGCAGCCCTGGAGACTTGTCGAGAGTACGGCTTGGCCGATTTCGAGAGCGGTCTGCTTTCGGTGATCGGGCTGGCCCGGCTCGAACTGGATGACCGGCCCGGTGCAATTGCGGCGGTGGATGAGGCAGCGCGGCTGCTGCAACCCGGCACGGATCGGGATTACCTGGTGCCCTTCCGTCGGGGCCTGGTGCTGGAGGAAGTCGGCCGAACGGCGCAGGCCGATCAAGCCTTCGCCCGGGCTGAGAGCCTTTTGTCGGATCGCGTCGCCGACCTATCGGCGGATCAGCAGGCGGTGAGTCTTGCCACACCCGAGCACCGGGCCATCATGACAATGGCGGCCCGGCGTCGTTCCCGGGTTGTGACTGTGCGACTTGCCCGCCGGGAGGTTCCAACCGGCCGGACCTTGCGCGAGGAAGATCTGGTTGACGTGTCCTGGACCGTCGCTGCCCCGGCCGACGATCAGTTCGGGTCGGGCACCGACCTTCGCCACCACCGACTGTTGCGCCTGCTGGCCGAGGCGGAGGCGCACAACGCGGCCCCCACGGTTGCAGATCTGGCAGGTGCCCTCGACGTCAGCGTTCGGACCATCCGACGTGACCTGCAGGCTCTGCGCCGGAGCGGGATCGCGGTCGTTACGCGCGGCGCCCGCGACTTGCAGTCGGCCCCCTGAGAGCGACGAGCTCGTCGACGCTAGGCACGTACTTCAGGCAGCCTTGTACCGGGCGGCCTCGCCACCCGGATATGATCCACCCATAGTGGAGCCGGACCGCCTCCGGCGCGGCCCCCGGCCGGCTGCGGATGGGTTACACCAGGAGGCGCTGTGGGAGTGCGAAGCGAAGAGTCGATCGAACGTTCGGAGAACCCGAGGGAGCCGGTCGCGGTCGCGTGAAGCCAATTCGTCCACGTCCGTCCCCGCTGACCTCGCACCGCAACGTTGGCGAGATGTCCAGCCCGATCCGGCTTGGTGTGCTATCGAAGCTGGCGGCGTGCATCTCGGTGGCGAACCGTCTCAACTCTGAGGGTCGTCACCAGGGCAAGGCACACGATGGTCACGAGTGCGGCTCCGTTGAGGTCTCCCACCGAGAACGAGATGCGCGCGCCACGGCCCCGTCGCCGACTGTAGGAATTCTCGTTTCTGCCGAATCCCTCCTCAACGAAGGAAATCCTCGAGAGGAGGAGGCACCTATGAGGCGTATAGCAACGTTCACCCTGGCGCTGATTGCGACGATGGCTTTGTTTGCCCAGTCCGCAATGGCGGCAGTGGTGAACATCCGCTGATAATCGATCCTGCGTGGGTCGGCATGGAGCGAGGGCTCTGCCCTCGCTTCGCCGCGTCGCCGGCGCGGTACCGTTGGTTGGACGTCACGGAAGGATCCGTTCATGGCCGATGACCGCCCCTCAGCAGCTTTCTTTGATCTCGATCGGACTCTCATCAGCGGGTCTTCGCTCTACGCATTTGGACACGCTGCCTGGCGCAACGGGATGGTGTCGACCGGGCAGCTCCTGCGGGATGTGCGCAACGCGCTGGCTTTCCGCTTCTCCGGGAGCACGGATGCGTCGGCAGCCGGTGTGCGCGATCGGGTGCTGGAGGCCATTAACGGAGTTTCGGTGGAGGAGTTGACCGAGCTCGGCGATCAGATCATTCCCAAGCTGGTCGACGATGTGCGGCGGGAAGCACAGGGGTTTCTCGAGCTGCACCGTGAGGCCGGCCGCGACACTTACATGGTCACCGCTTCACCGGTCGAGATCGTGCGGCGACTCGCCGACGAGCTCGAGATGACAGGGGCGATAGCCACGGTGGCTGAGATTGTGGACGGCCGCTACACCGGTCAGTTGTCCGAGCCATTCTGTTATGGGCCCGGCAAGGCCCTTGCCATCGCCAAGCTGGCCGCCGAAAAAGATTACGACCTGGCTCTCAGCTATAGCTACAGCGACTCCGTCAGCGACTTGCCGATGCTGGAGGTGGTCGGCCACCCGGTAGCGGTTAACCCCGATCGCGAACTGGAGCGCATCGCCCGCGCCCGCAGCTGGCCGATCGTCGAGTTCAGCCGCACCGCCAAACGGGTGATCCAAACCACCACCGCCTCAGTCGGCGCCGCCGGCCTCGCCACCGCCACATACTTCCTCGGCCGCCGCCACGGCCGCCTGGCGTAACCCGGCTATCAGCTGTGGGCAGTCGGCTGGTTAGGGCGCCAGGGCTCCCAGGCCGGCGGTCAGGACTACTGCCAGGCCGAGCACGACTTGCTGGGCTCCGATTACCGGTGTCGGCGGGACCGGGCGCCTGATCAGGACCGCGTGGACGAGGACCAGGGCGAGGATGGCGATTAGCCCGGCCAAGGACACGGCGTCGACGGCCACCGCCACCGCAACGACGCCGAGCGCAAGTAACTGGAAACCGTCGCTCATCCAAGGCGAGTAGGGCTGGTCTTTTCCCCGCCGGAGTTGGATGCGCACGAACGCCACCGCGGCAATCGCCCGGGCCCCGGCAACGCACCACAAGCCGGCCGCCAGCCGATCCGGGCTGCCGCCTGCCAGCGCAATGACGGCGGCCACGGACGCCACACCCACCGAGCCGGACAGCTCGGGGATGAGTCGCCGGCTGCGGCTGCGAACGTCGTACCAGAGCTCGAGCAGGGAGAAGGGGGCGGCAATGACCAGCGGCCACCAGAACGGGTGCTCGGTCAGCGCAAAGGCGGCAATTACCACGACGGACATGAGCGCCATTTCTGCGCCGGCCAACCGTCGGGCCAGCCGGGTGCGAGGCAGGCTCCGCCGACGGTAGGCGTCCACCAGGACGACTCTCATTGGAGTGCGAATCAGGAATGTCAGCAAGGCCGCCGTCCCCAGCAGCACTCCGACCCAGCTCGGTTCCACCAGCAGACCGAGGAGAACCGGTTCGAGTGTGAGACTCCATCCGCCGTGCTCGGTCGGCAGGATTACCGACCGGAGCGTTGGGTGGTCCTGGCTGGTCACGGGGGCAGCCTACGACGCACCCGGGGGGCTGGTGAGCGGCCGACCGCCGCTAGCGCAAGCCGTTCCCGCGGGCGAGGCGGGTGAGTCCCACGAAGATGAGCAGAACCCCGGCGAACAAGAGGAAGGCTCCGACCAGGGAGCCGGACATCCCGCCGGAGGATTCGAGCGCGCCGGGGCTGCCCGAGCAGAACAATGCCCGGCCTCCAAACGTGACGTTCTCGCAGCTGGCGGCGTCAAATCCGAGGAATATCAGAAATCCGCCGGCTCCCAGTGAGAGGAAACCCGAAAGCATTGCCTTCCCCTTCTTCTTGTCTTCAGAATACGCTGATTCGGCCCGGCCCGCTCAGCTGAGACGCTCCATCGTGCATCAGCGGTTCCAACAGGTGGCGTGCGGCCGTCTACGCTCGGAGCAGAAACCGGAGGGGAGATGAAGCAGTGACGGCAGTGTTGGGATTCGGTGGATACGTTCCCGAGCGGGTGATGACCAACGACGATTGGGCCGCCCTGGTCGACACGACCGACGAGTGGATCACCACTCGGACCGGCATCAAGGAGCGCCGCTTCGCCGCCGACGACGAGTCGACGCTCGACCTTGCGGAGCAAGCCGGTTTGGGGGCGATGAAGGACGCCGGTCTCGGCCCCGATGACATCGATGAGATCATCGTCGCCACCGACACCCCTGAGGTGTACACCCCGGACACTGCTTCTCTTCTTCAGGACCGCCTCGGCTGCCGCCATATCCCCGCCTATGACCTGGGTGGCAGCGGCTGCGCAGGCTGGATCCAGGCCATCGATGTTGCCAGGGCCCGCATCGCTTTCGAGCCCAAGAAGGTGCTGGTGGTAGGAGTGGAGCTCATCTCCCGGCTTATCTCGTGGGAGGACCGTGCCACCTGTGTCCTGTTCGGCGATGCCGCCGGAGCAGTGGTACTGGGGTCCGGCGAGGGCAAGGCTAAATTGCTGGACGTCATCTCTGGCACCGACGGGAGCAAGGCGGACATTCTGACCCTGCAGACCGGAGGGACCCGTCACCCGTTCACAGTCGATTCAGCGGCCGCCGGTGACCACCAGCGCCTCGACATGAAGGGCACCGAGGTGTTCCGGGAGGCGGTCAGGCGGATGAGCAGTGTCACCCTTGAGCTGTTGGAGCGCCTGGATCGACAGCTGTCGGACGTCGCGCTGCTGATCCCTCATCAGGCCAACAAGCGCATCATCGATGCTGTTGGCCACAAGCTCGGGATCGACGAGGACCGGGTGTTCATAAACGTCGATCGCTACGGCAATACGGGTTCGGCCACCGTGCCGCTTGGCCTGTGGGAGGCGTATGAGCAGGACCGGATCCAGCCGGGCGATCTGGTGATGCTCACCGCTTTCGGCGCCGGCTTCCACTGGGCCTCCGCAGCGATGCAGTTCTAGGTTCCCAGCGCGCCTACCTCCGAGCGCCCGCGGGATTAACTGCCCCTCGGGTCCAGCTGCCTTGATGCCCGCCACTCGCTGAGCCGGTCGGCCAGTTTCTCCACAGGGAGCATTGAGGCGAACGCCACGCCGGTCAGCTGATAGGGGAAGAGGATCGCCATGAGGGCCAGCACGCCGAGGTGGAAGCCCCAGGCCACCACGACCCAGGCGGTGCGCCACCGACCTCCTCGCAAGACCACCGGGGCTCCCAGCTCCACTACCACGCTGGCCACGGCCAGCGGCGGGAACAGCCATCCAAACTGAACCAGCCAGGCTCCGATGGGGGAGTGGATATCGCCGAGCAGGATCTTGCGGAGGTTGTCGTGAGCGACCTGATTGCGGAGTACGTCACCGGTCAGCCAGTCGAAGCCGCCATTGCGGAGCTTGGCCAGGCCGGCGATCACATACGCGATGACGACCACCAGAGTCATAACACGCAGTGCCCATCCGTATCGGTGAGAGGGCTCTTCTCCGTTTCTTTCTCGTGCCGCCGCCGAGTAGGCAGAATCCGCCGGGCTGAAGGCGAGGATGATCACATGCAGCGCGAGCAGGTTTTCGGTGTGGAGGATCTGGCCCCAAGAGTTGCCGTGGGTGGTCATCAACAACAGGAGAACGGCGAAGATCGGGGCCAGCACTCGAAAGTGCCATCCCAGTAGGAATGCGACTCCTGCCAGCAAGGTGAGGATGCTGAGCACCGCCACCAGTTCGGGGGTGAAGGGCTGGTCGAGCCAGCCCAGTACCCCTACCGGATCGAAGCGCCGGTCGGGAAGTCGAGCAACGTCCAGCCAGTGAAATGATCGGATCGCAACGAAGCCCACCGCATATGTCCCGACCAGGATCCGCACCACGGCCAGCCGGCGGGCGGTAGCTTCCTCAGAGAGCCACGTGCGACACATAGCGGTCACAGCTCGCACCGGGCGTGGACGGTGCGCTGCGCCGGGTCCTCGGCGCCGTCGAAGTAAGCGATTACGTCGTAGGTCTCGGTGACTATCTCGATGGCCACTACCCCGTCGGGAGCGTCGGCCAGCACCTCGCGGCACAGCGCGTCGGCGGTCCCGGCGTTGATGGCCTGGACCACGGTACCGGCTGCCTGAATAACCTCTCCGGTACCGCCCACCACCCGGGGTGAGAGCGTGAGCCGGGTGTCGGCCGAGTCGTAGGCGACCGCTGAACTGACGGTGGTCTCGGCGGGGCGGGCCAGGCTGAACATCGGGTAAGTAGAGAGCGGGAAGCTGTCGGAGGAGGGTGAGCGCAGCATGGGAGCGGCAACCAGCAGCACCAGAACGGCAGCAAACAGGCACCTGGCTCGGTTTCTCATGTGTCAAGCGTAGATTGCGGAGCCGTGAACAAATATCCGAAGACCCGCTCCGTCTCGCGTCGCCTGCGAATGGGTGTGATCACCTGGGTGGCAGTCCTGGTGGCTCTTCGTCTGCTCGTGCTACAACCCGAGCGCTGCGGCGATGCCACCGAAGCGGAAGTGACCGCTGCAGCTGCCTCGACAGTCAACTGGCTGATTCGCAACCAGGGACCGGAGGGGACCTGGCTCTATCGCTACGAGGCTGAGACGGATGACGATCTGGGCGGCTACAACCTGAGCCGCCACGCCGGGGTCACTTTCTCCCTGTATCAGGCGGCGGCAGCAGATATCCACGGTGCGCAGGAAGCCGCCGAACGCGGGTCCCGATATCTGGCCAAACGCCTGGTGTCGGCCGGAAACGGAATGGCCGTGGACGTAACGGCGGCCGAAGTTCCGATCGGACCATCAGCGTTGTGGGTATTGGCGCTGGGGGAGCGACGCTTGTTGACCGGCGACGACGCCTACGACGACACTCTCCGGGCCCTGGGACGCTTCTTGGAAGGTCAGATCGAGCCGAGTGGGGCCGTGTCGGAGCGATGGGACCGATCGGAGGACAAGCTTGTCGCCGGTGCCTACTCGCCCTTCTTCACCGGTGAGGCCTACTTCGCATTGGCGCGTCTGGAACGTCTGTTCCCGGAAGAGGATTGGGACACCCCGGCCGACCGGATCGGCCACTACCTGGCCGTCGAGAGAGACGAAGTAGAAGACCGTTTCCCGGCCGTCAGCGACCACTGGGCCGCCTACGGATTGGCGGAGACCGCCCATTGGCGGGATCTCACCGCTCCCGAGGCAGATTACGCCGATACGTTGGCGGGGATATTCGGTCCGCAAATTCGGTACGAATCCCAGCGG
>Ga0255049_10001870_pt1 | contig 11408 bp, 11 predicted proteins | sample JV7_2_3_MG_FD_183615 | JGI IMG/M metagenome (GOLD analysis project Ga0255049, IMG submission 183615) | Seawater microbial communities from Jervis Inlet, British Columbia, Canada - JV7_2_3 | ecosystem: Environmental > Aquatic > Marine > Inlet | place: Canada: British Columbia | collected 2016-10-06
TTTAACGATGCGAGGTCCGAACCTGCACCGGGCTCCGAGTACCCCTGGCACCACCAGGTATTGAATTGCAGAATATCGGGCAGGAAGCGCTGCTTTTGCGCTTCGGTGCCGAATGTATAGATTATTGGCCCGACCATGGACACGCCGAAGGACAGGAAGCCAGGCGCCGAGGCGCGCGCTTGCTCGTCGGCGAACAGGTATTTTTGAACCGATGACCATCCCGTGCCGCCGTACTCTTGTGGCCAGTTTGGCGCAGCCCAGCCTTTCTCATAGATGTGCTTGTGCCAGCGGACCATGTCCTCGCGGGTCAGAGGAATGGCTTGCCGTCGTTTTGCCAGAATGTCCTGCGGAAACTCATTCTCGAAATAATTTCGGACTTCGGAACGGAATTCGAGTTCATCAGCGGAAAAAGTGACATTCATCTTGTAAGGCCGTCATCCAGTTGGCATGAGAGCTTATCAAACCGTAGAAACTTCGTCTGTTTCTATAGGCGAGCAACGGCAGTTAATGCACAATACGGCAATGACATCGCGCTCCGAACCTGACGAACTGACCGCCCGGCAAATCGAGCCTGTTGCAGATGCGTTGGAAAGACCATTACATGATTTGCGTATCTCGCTACTTGATCAATGCAATTTCCGTTGCCCCTACTGTATGCCCGAGGCGGAGTTTCACTCGGAATACGAGTTTCTCAAGAAACAGCAACGCCTGACCTATGACGAAATTGTCAAGGTTGCGGGCGGCGCGAGCAACCTGGGAGTCAGCAAAATTCGCCTGACCGGCGGAGAACCACTCCTTGATAGGAATATCTGTGAGCTGGTTGAACGCATCGCGAGATTGCCGGGTGTTGAAGACCTGGCTCTGACAACCAATGGCACGTTGCTCGAGCCAAATGCCGGGAAGCTCAAAGTGGCGGGATTGCACCGCGTTACGGTAAGCCTCGACAGCATCGACAAGCAGATCTTTAGTGAGATGAGCGGTGGCAGGGGTGATCTCGACAAAGTTCTCGTCGGCATCGAGGCGGCCGAGAATGCAGGACTGGGTCCGATCAAGATCAATGTCGTGGTACAGAAGGGTGTTAACGATCATACGATTCTTGAACTACTGCAGCATTTCCGCGGCACGGGAACGATCGTTCGATTGATCGAATTCATGGACGTAGGGAATCGAAATGGCTGGCGCATGGATCGAGTAGTTCCGTCACGCGTTTTGCTTGATAGCATTCAAAAAGAATGGCCGCTGCGCCCGATCGGCAAGAACTACCCGGGGGAGGTTGCACGCCGTTACGAATACGTTGACGGGGCCGGAGAGATTGGATTTATTTCGTCAGTGACCGAGCCGTTTTGTGGTGATTGCAGCCGCGCGCGATTGTCGGCAGACGGAATGTTGTACACGTGCCTGTTCGCCAATCAGGGCACCGACCTTCGGGAATCACTGCGCAATGGCGCGGACGATGACGAACTGATGGGGATCTTATCGAGTATCTGGTTGCAGCGTGCCGACCGATACAGTGAACTTCGGCGTCCCGATATCGCCGAGCACCATGTATTGCGCAAAGTCGAAATGTACAGAATAGGTGGGTGATGTGAGCGAACTGAGTCATGTAGATAGTGGCAATCGTCCGACAATGGTTGATGTTAGTGACAAACTCGTCAGTGAGCGCGAGGCACATGCGCGCTCGCATGTCCGGTTACCTGCAGACGTCTTGTCGCACATCGCCGGTGACGAGATTTCGACCAAGAAGGGCCCGGTCTTTGCCACTGCCATTATCGCGGGAGTCATGGCGGCGAAGAAAACGCATGAGTTGATACCGTTCTGTCACCCGCTGGGTCTGGATAGTTGCAAGGTCGCTATTGAAATGAACGGTGACGTTGCGGTAATCGACTGCCGCTGCAAGGTTACGCACAAGACCGGCGTCGAGATGGAAGCATTGACCGGCGCAAGCATTGCGGCGCTGACCATGTACGACATGCTGAAGGCGCTGTCGCATGACATCGTTATCAGTGACACCAGGCTCATTGCCAAGACTGGTGGCAAGCAGGATTTCAAGCGTGACGAGTAGACCCGTCTATGGCCTGATTCTCACGGGCGGCAAGAGTCGGCGCATGGGACAGGACAAAGCGCTGCTGAACAATAATGGGCAGTCTCAGCTGGCATACGTTGCAGGCGTATTGGACACCTGCGTGGAGAAGGTATTTGTTTCGACCCGCGCTAATCAGGCACAGGACGAGGAACGCGCTCAATACGATCAGATAGTTGATCGCTACGATGACATGGGACCTGTTGCCGGAATTCTTTCTGCTCTTGAGGCCAGCCCTGAGGTCGACTGGCTCGTTGTTGCATGTGACTTGCCCAATATCACAGAGCAGACAATTCGACATTTGCTCCTGCACCGGGAAGGAGATCAGCCTTTCACGGCATACACGAGCAGCCATGATGGTCTTCCAGAGCCTTTGTGCGCGGTCTACCATTCGGGAAGTGAAGTCATAGTTCGTCGATTTGTTGACGAAGGTGTGATTTGTCCGCGCAAGATTCTGATTCGCTCGAACACGCGTCTGTTGGAGCAGCCGGACCCAAAGGCGCTGGACAATGTAAACACACCGGATGACTTACATGACAGCGTGCTGCAGGTGAATTGTGAAGACGATCACTATTAGATACTTCGCCATGTTTCGCGAGCATGCGGGCTTGGGCGAGGAAACGCTCGAACTCGACGTTGCGACTGCCGAGGATGTTTACGAGCAGACGCGAAATCGTCACGGCTCGACCGAACCGACCGGACACTGCAAGGTTGCCATAAATGACACGATGGCAGAGTGGACATCGGGCGTAAACGACGGCGATGTCGTTTTGCTTTTTCCTCCGTTTGCCGGCGGCTGAAATGTTTGCAATTTCTGACAAATCAATTGCAGTTGATGAACTGCGCGATCAGGTGATGAACCCGGGTTCGGGGGGTGTGTGTGTCTTCGAGGGGTGGGTGCGCAATGAAAACGAAGGTCGCGTTGTTCAGCGGCTCGAGTATGAGGTTTATGCGCCGCTGGCTGTCAAAGAAGGGGAAATAGTCATCGCAGAGGCGAAGCAGCGATTCCCGTTCCTCGCGGCATGCTGCGTCCATCGCTCCGGTCTCCTCGAGATAGGCGACTGCGCAGTATGGGTCGGTGTCTCTGCACCCCATCGTGATGAAGCATTCAAGGCATGCCGTTACATCATCGACGAAATCAAAGTCAGACTGCCAATCTGGAAGAAAGAACACTACATTGACGGTGATTCCGGTTGGGTGAACTGCGAACGCTGTGCTAACGTTTAGCGCTCATCACTGAATCCAGGCAAGAAGGAAAGCTGATTTGCGCATCATAAAATCCATCGACGATGCGAAGGCGCTCATTGGCGAAGAGGTCGGTCTCTCGGACTGGATCGTCATCGATCAGCACCGTATCGATCAATTTGCCGAGGCGACTTCGGACTATCAGTGGATTCATGTGGACGTCGATCGGGCGGCGCAGGAAATGCCGGAAGGCAAGACGATCGCGCACGGTTATCTGACACTGGCATTGATTCCCTCCCTGACTAGCAAGTTTATTAAAGTCGAGAACCTCACTCGCGCCGTCAATTTTGGACTGAATAAACTGCGCTTCTACGCCCCGATACCCGTTGGTTCGCGTTTACGCGCAAGAGCAACGGTGTTGCAGGCCCGAAAGAGAGGCGGCGCGTTACTGTTAACTTCCGAAACTCGCGTTGAAGTCGAAGGGCAACGCAAACCAGCTTGCGTTGCCGAGACCTTGGGTATGTATTTTTTTGAAGAAGGCGAGCCCGAAAAGGAAAAAACAGGCACAGACTAACGCGCATGCAGCCAGCCCGGTAAGAAGGTATACGGGTCCCGGTTCTCAGACTCCGTCCAGCTGACATTATTTTCTTTCAGCAGGGCGGCCATCGATCCTTCCTTTGCTGCGTCGAATAACTCGGTCGCACCCCCGACGTGTTTTCTGCCGATGTAAATCTGCGGGATCGTCTTAAGGCCAGTCTGTTCCTGAATCGCAGCGCGAATTTTCCCGCCACGATTGTCTTTCTGGTACGCAACCGAGTCGAGATCAACCGATCGGTACGGAATTCCGTAGTGCGCGAACATTTTGCGGACGGACCAGGAAAATTCACACCACTCAAGGGCAAACATCACGACGGGCTGCTCGCTGTCGTCAATGGTGGATTGCAGGAATTCGCGAGCGTCTTCCTCAACGACCAATGGCGCCTCTTCTTCGACCTCGTCGTCGTCGGCGGGTACCGGCGGAGGAGAGTCGAAGCGGTAGTTGGGTGTCGAGCGCGCTATATCCTGCTCAGTATCGTCCATGTCGGCAGGGATATCCTCGAATAGCGGGGTACTGAGATAACGCTCGCCGGTATCCGGGAGCATGCAGAGAATATTGGATCCAGGCTCGGCCTTCTCGGCAACAGCGATCGCGCCAGCCAGGGTCGCGCCAGCAGAAATACCGACGAAAATTCCCTCTTTCTGAGCAAGGGCCTTTGACAGGTTCAGCGCATCGTTGCCATCGATCGGAACGATGCCATCAATAAGCTTCGCGTCCACAACGTCTTCGGTGAGCTGTGGAATGAAGTCCGGGCTCCAGCCCTGCATGAGGTGCGGGCGAAAAAGTGGGTGACTGTCACGCGGTGTGCCGTCATCAAGACGGTCCTGCGGTATGCCGCTGCCCAGAATCGGCGAATTGTCCGGTTCGCAAACGATGATTTTGGTTTCGGGGCTCTTTTCCTTGAGGACACGGGAGACTCCCTTGAGCGTGCCGCCTGTTCCGAAACCGCTGACCCAGTAATCCAGTTTCTGATCGGCAAAGTCCGCCAGGATCTCTGGTGCCGTGGTATTGGAGTGAGCGTCAGCATTGGCTTCGTTTTCGAATTGTCTGACAAGAAACCAGTCGTGTTTTTTGGCCAGTTCGACGGCCTTGGCGAGCATGCCGCTGCCTTTGAGCGATGCCGGCGTAAGCACCACTTTGGCACCCAGAAACCGCATCATCCTGCGACGCTCGACGCTAAAGCTCTCCGCCATTGTGACAACCAGCGGATAGCCTTTCTGCGCACAGACCATGGCGAGACCAATACCGGTATTGCCGCTGGTCGCTTCGATTACCGTCTGCCCTGGCATCAATGTGCCGTCGAGTTCCGCCTGTTCAATGACATTTTTTGCAAGCCGGTCTTTTACTGAGCCCATGGGGTTGAACGATTCGATCTTGACGTAAATGTTGACGTCTTTGGGCCCAATCTTGTTGAGCTTGACGATCGGCGTATTGCCAACGGTTTCAAGGATATTGGAGTAGAGCATTGCGGTTCACCTGGTTAGTTATTCGATGGGGCAACTGTACGAGGGCTATGGCCAAAATGCCTGACCACAGCATGACCATAATCTGACTATAGTAAAAATCTCAATCGTCGGAGAACTCGGCCGTCGTCTGTCGCTTGCGATTGACGATGAGGCGGGTGACATCGGGTCTCGAATAATGACCCGCGACGTCGAGACTGTGGCGTTCCTCCAGCACGAGTGCGTGGTCCAACTCGACGATGTACAGCGACTCGTCACCGGATTGCGGCTCGAGCAACCATTCGCCATTCGGTGCCGCGACGCAAGAACCGCCATCTGCCATCAGATCGTCCGCGGTGCTACCGAGTAACTCGGCGTGAGGTAAATCAGGGCCAATATCCGACTTCCTCATCAGGCCGCCTACCGAGACGACATAGGAGCGGCTCTCGCGAGCGATAAAACGTGTGATTTCCTCGGTATTGCGAACATTGCCCGGCCATATGGCAACGTGAAGATCTTCTCCCTGTGCATACAGGGAGGCTCTGGCGAGCGGCAGCCAGTTTTCCCAGCAATTGAGGCCACCGGCGGTAAAGTGGCCCAACTTGTGCGTCCTGAGGCCGTTGCCGTCGCCGATCGCCCAGACGAGGCGCTCTTCATGCGTCGGCATCAGCTTTCTGTGTACAGAGCCGACGACTCCTTCGGCGTCGATGTACACCATGGAGCAATAGAGGCTGTGACCGCCGCGATCGCCAGCACGCTCGATCACTCCGACATACACGGCGATGGAATTTGAGCGTGCAGCGGAACAGAGTTTCTCAAGGTCTCCATCGCCAAGCGATACAGATTGGCTTACGTAATGTGCATACAGCGATTTTTGCAGGTCGGATTCGAACTGGGCTCCACCGGTCCGCTCGACCCAGAACGGATAGCCGGGAATCAATGCCTCGCCGAATACCACCAGGGAGCAGCCCCCGGTAGCCGATTTCTCGATCCAGCCGGCGACTTTGTCGATTGTCGAGTCGCGATCCAGCCAGACCGGCGCGATCTGAGCGAGGCCAACGGTAATTCGGGCGCCGGGCATAGTGGTCTCCTTCTTTTCCCAGTATCAGTGGATATGGCTGCGATTATCGAACACATCGGCCGTGAGCCAGGGGTCAGATAGACGAAGAGGGCGGCCTATCCCTGAATTTTCGTTGAATACTCATAGAAATCAGCGCTCTAATGTAGCATCATGCCGTGATCTAGCTAGTAATATTCTATTTTCTTGGGGGGGGTAATATGTTTACTACATTTGTTCGCCGAGTTGGACTCGGTATCGTTGTAACTGGACTCGCTTTACCTGCAATCGCGCAGGATGAAGGCGTCTTGTTTATTGAAGAAATCGTTGTAACGGCCACCAAGCGTCAAACGACTCTTCAGGAAACACCGATCGCTGTGTCGGTGGTTTCGGCCGCGGATTTGAGAGAATCGCAGATTCAGGACATAAAGGATTTGCAGTTTCTTGTACCGTCGCTGCGAGTAACGCAATTGCAGTCTCCGGGAAATACCAACTTCCTGATCCGTGGCTTCGGCAACGGGGCCAACAACGCGGGCATCGAACCGTCAGTAGGTGTCTTTATCGATGGTGTGTATCGCTCTCGTACGGCGTCGGCGCTGGCCGATTTACCCAATCTCGAACGCATCGAGGTTTTGCGCGGACCGCAAAGTACCCTGTTCGGCAAGAACGCATCAGCTGGCGTCATCAGCGTGATCACGGCCAAACCCAGTCTGGTTGAAACAACGGGTTCGGCGTCGCTAACCGTCGGCGACTACAATCAAGTTATTGTCAAGGCTGATATCAATGGCCCGCTGTCGGATACGGTCGGTTTTAGCCTGTCGGGCAGTTACAACGAACGCGACGGCTACTACGATAACCTTGCCGGGGGCGCAGCTCTTGGCGAACTGAACCGGTTCGGTGTGCGCGGCCAGTTGTTGTTTGCTCCTTCCGACCAACTCGAAGTGCGCATCATCGCTGATTATGATGATTTCGACGAAGCCTGTTGTGGTGTTGCCAATTTGCTCAATGGCATAACCGGGGGGGCAGTACTAGCGGTAGGGGGTAATCTGGTACCGAACGCGCCGTTTGCCTACGAGGGCTACTACGACTTCACGCCTGTGAACCAATTTCAGACTGACGGCCTCTCGGTCCAGTTTGACTACGATTTCAGCGATGCCGTAACCCTGACTTCAATCACGGCGTTGCGTAACCTGGATCGATTCGACAATGTTGACGTCGATTTCACCAGCGCAGCTTTGCTGGACCCGTCGACGGCAAATCTCACGGACACCGAAATCAAAACGCTCACGCAAGAGTTTCGCCTGAGCGGCTCGACCGAGAGTTCCACCTGGATGGTGGGTGCCTACTTCTTCGACGAAGAGGTCGATCAGAGAACCGGAGTTCTCTACGGTGACGCCTTTCGACCCTACGCAGATATTCTGACCGGAGGTGTGCCTGGCAACTCTCCCTTGAACTCGATGGAGGCACTTTATGGTCATCCACCGGGCACATTCCAGGGAGCTGGCCAGGGTCTCATCGATGTTTCGACTATGGATGATACAGCGATCTCGATTTTCGGTCAGATTGACATTGATCTTGGCGACCGGGCAACGTTGACGCTGGGCGCCAATTACACCGAAGACGAAAAGGACGTGACGTTCACTTCGGTCGGGACCGACGTTTTTTCAAACACGGATCTAAACAATGATGTGACGTTATTGGGTGTGACGTTACCCACGGTGTTATTCGGACAGGGATTTACAGCTAATACGGGCTTGCCGCCTACTCCGGCGAACATTGCGTTCATCGAAACTGTCGCGCCAGGCACCTCAGCAGCTATTCAAGCCGGTGTTGCAGATGTCATCTCCGATCTGCAAGAACTGCAGTTCCTGCGGCCAAACGTTAATTTCCCAAATTCTGTGGAAAACGGCAATACGAAGGATGATGCTACGACCTGGACAGTGCGACTTGCCTTCGACCTGAATGACGATGTCAACGCTTACCTTAGTGCGGGCACGGGATTCAAGGCCAGTTCATGGAATCTGTCACGAGACTCGCGTCCATTCCCGTCCGACCAGGCCGCTATCGAAGCTGCAGGTCTGACCGTGCCGAATCTTGTGTACACCACACGATTTGCATTGCCTGAAGACTCGACCGTGTATGAAATAGGCTTGAAGGCGCGGTGGGATACTTTCTCACTGAACTTGGCTATCTTTGATCAGGAAATCGAGAACTTCCAGGAAAATATATTTACGGGTACAGGCTTCAATCTGCAAAACGCCGGTAAGCAATCGACGACCGGCGTGGAGATCGACATTCGATGGCAGCCGTCGGAAGTGTTCGAGGGAACGTTCGCGGCGACCTTTATGGATCCGGTGTATGACTCGTTCGTGGTAGCTGAAAGCGTTGATGATGACCCATCCTCTCCTACCTATTTAGAAGGCATCAGCGCCGATCTGAGCGGTACACAGCCACCGGGGATTCACGAGATTAGTCTCGTAGCAGCTGGCCGATTCAGCTTCAACGTTGGTAATGCTGCCGGTTTTGTTCGCGCCGAGTACATATATGAAGATTTAGTTCGCGTCATAGCAAATACGCCGGCAAGTATCGCTTCGCGCGAAGTCAGCACCATCAACGCAAGCACCGGACTGGCCTGGGAGAACGGACTTGAAGTCATGCTTTGGGGTCGAAATCTCACCAACGACGAGTATTTGTTGAGTGCGTTCCCGTCAGTGGCTCAGGGTGGCAGCTTCTCTGGCTATCCGAATCAGCCACGTACCTACGGCGTGACGGTGCGTAAGTACTTCGACTAAGCGTAAGCGAAAGTGATAAATAGAAGGCCCTGTCGGTAGCTTCCGGCAGGGCTTTTATTTGTCAGGGAGCATATTATTGCGTTTCGAGTTAGGATTCGAAATTGGTCTTGAAATAAGCGAATCGAGTAATACAAAAATGAGGATTTTCAATGGGTGATCCACTGCGACTTTATGGATTGAATGCGCTGGTGTTGAATGGCGGCGGTGGTATTGGCGAAGCGATTGCGCGTACGCTGGTCAGACACGGCGCTTCTGTCGTCGCGGTGGATACGATGAATAGCGGTGTTGAGCGACACTTTTCTTCAGTCAGAGGGATAACCGGGTTAGCGGCGGGTTTTGGCGACGCAGATAAAATCCCGGGTTTGGTCCAGGAGGCGGCGGATCAGATGGGCGGCATCGATATTCTGGTCAACGACTTTCCTTTGTCATTCGAGATGCCGATGGATGCGTCCGCCGAAAGACTCGAGACCTTGTTAAAGTCGCGAGCGGCATTGACGATGTCTGCTTGCCGCGCTGCCTTGCCGCACTTGAAAAAGAGCCCGGCGGGTCGAATTATTAATATGGGATTCTTGCGGAGTTGTTTCGCTGCGGATGCGGATGAGGCGTGCGGGAGAGCAGAGCAGGACCTCAAAAAGCTGACCCGTGCATTGGCGGCAGAAATTGGCGAGTTTGGGATCACGGCAAATTCTGTACAGCCAGGTGGCGTTATGACACCCGACAGTCGCGACGTGTTCCGCAAAGACAAGACGCTTCGAGATCATTGCATCAATCGGTCCGCAGCCCGCCGCCTTGGCGAGCCGGTGGATATCGCAAAAGTCGTGTTGTTTCTCGCGAGTGACGACGCGGTTTTCGTCAGCGGCACCGGAATCGCTGTTGACGGCGGCCGCACGGGAGGCTGAGATTAGTGCATCCAGTCCTTGAAGACCTGGTTGGGCTCCTGCGGCTGGAGCAAATCGAGGACAATATCTTCCGTGGAGACAGTCGCGATATTGGCAGTCCACAGGTTTTTGGTGGTCAGGTCATTGGACAGGCTTTATCTGCCGCTCAAAATACGGTTGACGATCGCGTTGCTCATTCCCTGCATGCCTATTTTCTGCGACGCGGTGACGTTAGCGCGCCGATAATTTACGAGGTTGATCGCGCGCGTGACGGTCGGAGTTTTTCAAACCGTCGCGTCGTTGCAATTCAACATGGACGGCCAATCCTGAACCTGGCCGCGTCATTTCAGAATCCGGAAGAAGGGCTCGAACACCAATTCGACATGCCGGACGTTCCGGGACCAGAAGGTCTCAAAGACCTGACGGAAGTGGCGAAGGATATGTTGGATCACATTCCGTCCAAGATGCGCCGATTCCTGACGGATAAACGGCCCTTTGAATTTCGGCACGTTGAACCCGTCGATTTCGAACACCCCGGAAAAATGCCGCCGAAGAAACACGTCTGGATACGGGCCGTTGCCAGGCTGCCCGACAATCCGGTGTTACATCAGAATCTTCTGACCTATGTCTCGGATTACGAACTACTCGGAGCTGCCACGCTTCCGCACGGATTATCGTTTACACGGGGCAGCGTCATAATGGCGAGCCTCGATCATGCCTTGTGGTTTCACAGTGACGTGCGCATGGACGAGTGGTTGTTGTATGCGATGGACAGCCCAAGTTCGTCGGGCGCACGCGGACTGGCGCGTGGCCAGTTATTCACCGAAGACGGCAGGCTGGTCGCGTCAACGACACAAGAAGGGCTTATTCGAGTTGTCGATCCCGACGAATGGGTGCCACGCTCAAAGCCCGGCTCTCAGAACTAGTGTGGTGTAACGTACAATTTATTCGTTACACCACACTAGCCTGCTTTGCCCTCTGCAGCAACGGCTGCTGTCGCTTTCGCAATCGCATCGGCATCACCCAGAAACTCTCTCGAGACTGGCGTTAGCTCGTCGTCGAGGTCGTAGGCGATCGGGATTCCGGTTGGGATGTTGAATCCGGTTATCTCATCGTCTGACACTTTGTCGAGCATTTTCACCAGCGCTCGCAGGCTATTGCCATGGGCGGCAATCAGGACGTTCTTGCCTTCCCTTAGATCGGGCGCGATTACCTCGTTCCAACAAGGAAGCACTCTGTCCAGTGTGGTGGCCAGCGACTCCGTAGCGGGCAGATCTTTCAGACCTTTGTATCGAGGGTCATGCGCTGGATGGCGTTCATCGTCAGCATCGAGTTCAGGAGGGGGGATGTCGTAACTGCGACGCCAGATATGCACC
>Ga0255049_10001871_pt1 | contig 11406 bp, 7 predicted proteins | sample JV7_2_3_MG_FD_183615 | JGI IMG/M metagenome (GOLD analysis project Ga0255049, IMG submission 183615) | Seawater microbial communities from Jervis Inlet, British Columbia, Canada - JV7_2_3 | ecosystem: Environmental > Aquatic > Marine > Inlet | place: Canada: British Columbia | collected 2016-10-06
CCCGCGGCGAAAATCCGGCGTGAACCATCGAGGAGCCGAAAAACATCACCAGGTCATTTTCTTCAGCCGCAATTTTGGGTATCGCTTCTTGCGCTTGCATCACACGACCCAAAAGCGATTGAGAGCCCGCGCCATTGGCAGCAACGAAAGCTCGCACAAGTCCGAGCGCCACCCCCATACAAAGCAGTATGGTGAGCAAGATTCGTAGATAGACGCCGCGAGAGTTCGTCACGGAATCAGAACTGGAAGTAGATGAACTCACTGCTCGGCTCTCCAATCATGAGACAAAGTCCCTGCAAAAGAATAAGTACAGGCCAGAATATCCAGCGCTTCGATTCGAACTTGTCGCCTTTGGCTATGACGAACCAGTCCATCAGGTGCATGAGTACAACTGTTACAACCGTTGTGATTGCAATCGACATGGCGATAGGGCCAGCTGCCGGGAGCCCCGCGAAATTATGCATATTGCAGATGATGTCGAACGCAGCATCGATACTGGTCGCACGAAACAACACCCATCCGAGCAAGACCAGGTAAAACGTGAGAGCCCATTTCAAGACCGTCAGCAATCGGGAGGAGGCGCCAACGAACGAAGAAAACACGGACAAGCTACTGAGATAATGTGTGGCCGTAATGATGACACCGTGGAATGCGCCCCAGGCAACAAAGGTCCAGGCCGCGCCATGCCATAAGCCACCCAGCAGCATTGTCACCATCACATTTCGGTAGCGTTGGTGCTTCCCGCCAAGCGAAATGTACAGGTAGTCTCTCAACCAACTCGACAATGAGATATGCCAGCGACGCCAAAAGTCGACAGGCGAAATCGCGAAATAGGGCAGGCGAAAGTTGGGCGGAATCTTGAAGCCAAGTACGAGTGCGAGCCCGATCGCCATGTCGGTATAGCCTGCAAAGTCCCCGTAGATTTGCCCCGCGAAGGCGAGCACGCCCGTCCAGGTTTCGAGCAGGCTAACCGGACCGGTCGCATCAAACAGAACCGCAGCCGGAATCGCCAACAAGTCCGCCGCTGTCTTCTTGATGAGTCCCGACGTGATGAGCAAAAAGCCATGACGAGCGCCGACCCAGGTTGGCACAGGCAAGGAATGGAACTGCGGCAGAATCTCTCGTGCACGGAGGATAGGTCCGGCGACAAGCTGCGGAAAAAACGCCAGCGCCGTAGTGAAATGCACCAGACCCCGGCGCGCCTTCATGTCATCGCGATAGACATCAATGGTGTAACTGAGACTCTGGAAGGTATAAAACGAAATGCCAACCGGCAGCACCCAGGACAGTGTGGGCGTCGATGCCTGAACGCCGAAAACCTGCAAAAAGTCCGACACAGACGACAGGGCAAAATCCGCGTACTTGAACAGACCGAGAATGCCAAGGTTCATTACTACCGAGAGGGTGAGAAATAACTTTTTGCGCTGCAGTGTCGCGGCCGTACTAATCGCCAGCGCCAGGTAGTAGTCGATAACGGAACTGCCCACCAATAAAGGAATGAAGCGGTAGTTCCAGGCGCCGTAGAAAACCAGGCTGGCGACCAGGATGAAATACAGGCGCGGCCTCTTCTGAACGAAGATCAACCCATAGAACAACAGGAAGACGATGAAGAAAACAAAAAATATCGGTGTATTAAAAAGCATGAGCGCCTTACTTTTTATTATTATCGATTAGCGCTTGCCGGTGGCAGCGTTTTTTGATGATTCCGATCTTTCGATGCTACAGGATGACGAAAGGTTTATATGTTGTAGCAACTCGAAATCATCTAGTTCGCGGGTGTACTCCGTTTGGGGGGGGGGTTGGTGTATTCCGATCACATGGGTTACAGATGCTTTAAACGGGTTCCCGAAGTCATGAGCGCCAATGGGGCGGGTAGGTCCGATCGTATCCCGGCAGCGCCTCCATCCGCTCGAGCCACACGGCCAGCTTCGGATAGCGCTCGGCGAGGGGGAGGAAGCCCAGCTCTAGCGCGACGCCACGCTCGTAACCGGCGCAGCGATGGCCGATCGTTTAAGAATACGGCTATGCCTTCGCCGATACGTTCCTGACAATTCTGCAAATCAGCTGCCGCTTCGGCGCCGAGTCCTGCCTGTAAATAGTAATTTCCCCGCATCAGACGAATGCGCCAAAGGTCGGACGAATAAATGGCGGCATTTGCAAGTTCGATGGCAGACGCCGCATTCCCCTGGGCGGAGGCGATTTGCGCCCGGATGGCGTCGGCATACGCTCGGCTGGATATTGAAAAACTGTCTTACATTTCCGCAGCGATAGCTTTAGCCCTGCCGGTTTCACCCAATTCAACCAGCGCAATTGCGGCAGGCACCAATATGGCCGGGTCACCACCTGCATACTGCAGCGCTGTATCGACTGCAGATTGAGCCTTGTCACGTTCGCCAGCAAGTAGCAATGTCTCCGCTTGCATCACCTGCTTTATTGCCGCTGTTTGGTTCGCATTCAATGCGGGTTCTTCTTCGATCGCGTCATCGAGTATGGCTATGGCTGCTTCCACATCGCCCCGATAGAGCGCAAGGTCGGCGAGACCCTCGGTCGCGATGGGTCTGCTGAACTGACCCAGCCCGGTCATGCGTTTATGAATATCTTCCGCCGCATCGATGTTTCCCACAGCAGCATTTGTTAACGCCAGAACGAAAAACGCGTATGCGCTGCTCGGATCATCGTCGATAACCTTCTGTGCCTCATTCGACGCTTCATCGAAGCGGCTGGCATACATCGCGTACAGGGCCACGTTTGCCCGGTATCCACTGTGGTCTGGAAACCGATCCGCAACCGCTCGTCCGATTTCCAGGGCTTGACCGAAATCCATCGCATAAAATGCGGTAACGGCAAGGTTATTTTGGGCGACGTTGTCTGCCGGATACTTGTCAACCAGGCGTTCGTAGGTTTCCAACGCTTTGTCATAGTCGCGCTGGTTAATCATGTAATAGTTGCCAAGCGTTTTTAGCTGCCCGCGCTCTGTCAATTTATCGAGACGCAACAACGTCTCTTGCCAATTCCAGCCGCACAACTTTTGAGATTTCTGCGACAGTGTTAAGGATGTCGCTGTCCGTCGCCGCAGTCTTGGTCGTAGCAAACAGTTCCTGTTGGTCTCCTGGCGCAAACCCTGATACTGAAACCGTTAATTTGCCGTTGCTGCGGCGTACGTTGCCCCCGACTACAATATTGATGCTCTCCCGAAGCGCAATAAGACCGGCAGATTCCAGGTCTAGCTTTGTCGAATCAGCATCGGATCCGGATAAATTTGCCGCCAGGGATGTAGCCGTTTTGCGCGAGAACGTTTCAATAAACGGCGCAACTTCCAGCCCAACACCCAGCATGTCCTCAAGTACGCCGGAAAAGAGATCGCTGTCGGTCTCATTCTCGAAATCGGCGATCAAAATCGATACCGCCTCTGGCAATACATCGGGAGCGCGAAAGTTGCCATACAAAGACAGCGATAGTGCTGCCGCGAGCAGGCCAATAATGACGAAATCCATACGGCGATCGAACTGTGGGACGTCCAATTCACTGCTTGGAATCTTCTCTGTGCGCTTGATGCCCGCAGCAGATAAGTCAAAAGACCAGGCGAACGCCAATGCGATGGGTAAACCGATTACGAAGGCGCTGACTAGCACCTGCATGGCCCAGTCTGGAGTATCGTAAATCGGCAGGAGAATAGCGGCGATTTGCACGACAAGCCATGCGCTAACGGCATAGGCGATTCCTGCGCGAATGACCTTGCGCCGCCGCAATTCCTCAAACAATTTGCTGAGCCTGGACATAGACTCGTTCTATCTCCCAACGGCAAATCAGAAGCGATTTGAAAATAACGTCAAGTCCTCGTTCGTTATTGTAGTCGAAAAACCATTGTCTGCCGGGATTCGCTGTTGCCGGCTGTGCCGGCAGCCCGCACCCGACAATTTTTCAGCTATAATTCGGGTGACAGCTTGCTACGAACAATAAACACCGAGAGAACCTGCTCGGGACAAACAGTTGGGGGGATCCCATGGCTGACTACTTCCGCTGCGCCGCGCGCATGGCTATTGCCGCGTTGGCGTTTTGCGCTGTCAATGGTCTCGCGCAAGAATCAGGACTAATCGCTGGTCAGAACATTAACATGGTCTCCGGTAAGACTTGGCCGGCCGGGGATCCCTTCCTGCAGCGGCAAAACGAACCGTCGCTGGCCGTCTCCACCCGCAACGAGTTCCATCTGACGGGTGGTTCCAACGACTATCGCACCGTGGACCTTCCGGGCCTCCCGGAGGGCAAGACCATAGGCGATTCCTGGATATCAACGTACTTTTCAATCGATGGCGGTGGTCGCTGGACGTCGACGCTGCTACCAGGTTACCCCCAGGACATTACGACTCAGGGTAATAATTCGCCACTATTTATGCGCGGATTCGAGGCGTCCGCCGATCCGGTGATACGCGCCGGCACTAACGGTCTTTTTTACTACAGCGGCATTGCATTCAATCGTGGCGATGAGCCGGCAAGCGCCGGGTTCGTCGCAACGTTCATGGATCTTAACAACGACGAACGAAAAAACACTACAGGATACGTGCGCACTGCGATATTCGATGAAGACACGGGTGGCGCCGGCACCAGCTACTTCGTCGACAAACCGTGGATTGCCGTCGACAAGCCGCGCAATGGCGCTAATTCGGCAACACTTAAAGTGCACTTGGACCTGGACGAGACGGACATTGAGGGCGTGTCACAAACCGTCGAATGCGGGAATCTCTATGTCGCTTATGCGCGAATAGAAGGGGACGGCACTATTGCGGTCGAATCGCAGATAATGTTCAGTCGCTCCGTAGATTGTGGCGCGTCTTTCAGTCTGCCCATTCAAGTGTCGGCCGATAACACGATTAATCAGGGCGCGTCGGTCGCTATAGAACCGACTTCCGGTCACATACAGGTCGCCTGGCGCCAATTCGAAAACGCAACCCTCGATTGCGTACGTGACGAGAACTTTTGGCGGAGTGATTCCGACGCCTGGCCGGTCGACGAGATCGAGGTGGCTGGCATCACGTATTCGGGTGGCGACGCGGCGGCGCTTTTTCCGCGTAAGAAAAGCAAAGGCGGCATGCCATGGCTCGTCTTGCGCCAGCTTCTAAGTGCAAGGCTTAACGCACTTAGTGGAGCCGATATTCGTGATGTCTCGGCTACGATGGCGGCTGCCGAAGCGTGGCTCATTGACAATCCACCCGGGTCGAAGCCGAAAAAGGGCGTCAAGGCGGAAGGGAACGCCTTGCGAAAAATCCTGCGTGATTTCAACCAGGGAAAATTCGGGCTGGTAAGTTGCGATGATCTGCCAGCCGGTGGCCTAAGCGGCTTGAATCCGAACGCGATACTTGTCGCGCGCTCGACGGATGGCGGACAGACATTTACGTCACCTGTAGCCGTGACCGGCTCTGATTACCATCCCTTCGAACAGGGCACCACCGGATTCTCCTTTCGCACTACCGGCTATCCAACGATGACATTCGATGGTGACGGTCGCTCCTATATTGCGTATGCAACCCGCGGAATGGCGGTTTCGGATTCGGACCCAGTCGGTGGCGATTCTCGAATCGTTGTGACGACGTCGATGGATGGAACCGCGTGGACTGCGGCACAACCGATCGATGAGCCGTTGGTTCCTGGGCACCAGATAATGCCGGCGTTCGATTTTGGCCGCGGCCAGGTGTTTTTGTTGTACTACGACTTCCGCCGTGATCTATCGGGCGTATTCGACCGTTTTATCGTCGATCTTTCCATTGACCCGACCACACCCCGGCACAGTACGGACGTTCGCGCTGCCGTTGCGGATGCAGCCGATGTGCCGGAGTTCACCAATTACTCGGTGCTGGATACACTCCCATCGACGCAGACCTCCCGGTATCCGTTCCTGGTACTGAACGATGAGTTCGATCTGCCATTCAGTCAGCAGACGCAGTTCAATCTGCCCAATTTACCGATGTTCAAAGATGGCACGGCGCCGTTTTTTGGCGATTACGTCGATATTGCCACACTGCATTTCGTTACTGATGAGTTGGGTAATTGGCAGTTTGACACTGACGCCGCCAGGGGCGCGTCGGTCGCCCATGCGATATGGACAGACAATCGCGACGTTATCGCGCCGCTAGACGGGGACTGGAGCGGTTTTGTGCCCGTAGGCGGCGCCGGACAGCAGAGCAAATTCGACCCCACCCAAACCGTTCCGGTTTGTACACCCAGCTTTCACGATGACCGTACGCAGATGCGTAATCAGAATGTTTACACATCACGACTGACACAAGGTCTTGCCGCTGCAATACCTGGCAACAATCGGCCTCTTGGCATCATTCAGCGCGCGTTCGTCGGCTTCGTGCAGAACATGACTGACGAAGACAGGTCGTTCCGGCTGACAATTCTCAATCAACCGCCACCTGGCTCTGGCACTGCCGGAAGAGCGTCGTTCGAGCAATTCTCGTTGGACACAGAAATAGACGTAGTAATCAAACGGAGCTCGAGCATCTCCCAATCGGTCTTTGTCACCTCGAGCCTCGCGTCGGCGTCCATTGACATCCGCGTTGAGGAATATGAGTCGGGTATTCCGGTACCGAATGGCCTGACGGCTTTGATGAGAATCAACCCTGATTCCACGGCGCCGCAACCTACTGCCAACAATATCCTGACTGAGGAAATCTATACGCCCGCGATCTTCAACCCCGCATTGATCAATCCGGCGATCTTTAATCAGACTTTGTTGGGGGGCGCGGCGGTCGGCATCTACAGCCCGGCGATCTTCAATCCCGCAATTTTCAACAATACAGAAGGCGACGCGTTTCTACAGGCGGCTATGCAGAGTCTTTCGTTGTTGAATCCGGCGATCTTCAACCCGGCCATATTTAATCCGGCGATCTTCAACCCGGCAATCTTCAACCCGGCAATCTTCAATCCCGCGATTTTCAATCCCGCGATATTTAATCCCGCGATATTTAATCCGGCGATATTTAATCCGGCGATATTCAATCCCGCGATATTCAATCCCGCGATATTCAATCCGGCGATATTCAACCCGGCGATATTCAACCCGGCGATATTCAATCCGGCGATATTCAACAGCTCGCTCGTTGAAACGACCGTGATGGTCGAGAACACCGGTAATGCCACCACAGCCTACAGCCTGAATCTCGATCTGCAGGACGTGCCCGCAGGCTTCCTGTTTCAATTGATGATCTATCGGACCTATCTTGTTCTATCGGCCGATGGCTGCACACTGACCGAGCAACTGGTACAGGAGCAGCTCGTGAACGAAACGTTTCCGGATGTGAACGGTAATCTTCTCAATACTGATTCCACGAGTTTCTACGTCGCGCCGGGCGATAATGTCATCGTGACCTTGCGCATTGTTCCGGATCCGGCTGCGCCGGGCGACCCGTCAACAATTGATACGCTCCTGGAACTGGGCCTGTCGCAATCCGTCGTGCCCCAGGCGGTCGATTCGGCAGGCGTGGCAATGCTCGAAACACAACCTACGCCCGTCGTCGTCCTGGCGCCGTCCTTGCCGCCGCTCGTCATCGACCCGGTCGCACTGCCCACCGGAGAGGTTGGCACGGCCTATCCAGTTACTACCCTGACCACCAGCGGCGGCGACGGCAGTCCGGTGGTCTGGTCAGAGGCGCCTGGCGCTGTTTTGCCACCCGGCCTGTCAGTAAGCATGGCTGGCCAAATCGTGGGCACGCCGACGACGGACGGTGTTTTCAACTTTGATGTACGAGCGATAGACGACGACCAGATCGCGCAGCGGTCCCTAAGCATAACGGTCACGGCCACCGCGTTGGGGACGGGGACGATTAGCTCGGCGGACGACCCCACATTCGGCGCCGGATCGCTCACGCTGGACAGGGCCACGGGATTAGGGTGGCTCGACCTTATCTTCACCCTCGGTCGCAGCTTCAACGACGTGAACTCGAAGTTTGGTGCTGGCGCTGAATTCGAGGGCTTCCGCTACGCCTCGGCGGCCGAGCTCATCACCCTCTACACGAACATAGGCTTTGTCGGTATTGACAGTTTTACTTTCGACACGGCGAACCTGGTCCCGGCCACGACCCTGCTGAGCCTCATGGGTACGACCTGCCCCACCTGTGGTCCCGGGCCCGCCTCCGGCGCACGGGTTTCCGACGTTCACCCTTTGGGGGGGCATCGCGTAGGTCACTTTACGGTCAACACCGCCGGGACCGCGGGTCATGCCAACGTTTTCGTTTCTGGTCGTTCTGAGGACGCGGATTCGAGTGCAGTCACTGCGAGCCACCTCGTGCGCGAATTCCCCGCCACTATTGTTAGTGTCATATTGGACAACCCGGTAATGATAATTGAGGCGACAGTAGCATCTTTGTCTACGGCCAATGTCGCCAACCATACGGCTGGCAATCTGCTCCCCGTCATGTTGACGTCGCGGATAGATCAAGGTGCGGCTTCGAGACCGTCTGGCTCCCGGGTGGTCACCTGTGGCGCGGGCAACGGGGTTCTGACACCAGGACCCTGCAGCTTTCCTTTTTCGTTTACGGCGAAAAATTCACTTGCGGGTCCTGGAACTCTGATCGCGGGTCCGGCGACGATCACGTTTTCGCTTGTCGGCGAATTTGGTGTGGTGTTCAATACATTGACTTTGCCGATAACGCTTGTCGATCCGTAAGCGTGCATGCAGAAAGACCCCGCCCTCGTGGCGGGGTTTTTTGCACCGCAGCGAATAGTCCAATTTCGCCTCTAACTGCTGTTATTCTCCGCTCACGGTTGCGTTGCTGGCCATCGGTTTTCCCATAAGCTTGGTGCTGGCATGGGCGTTCGAAATCACAACTACGGGCCTGAAGCGTACTGAGGATGTATCGCTTGAGGAGTCCATTACCCACGTAACCGGCCGGAAACTGGATTTCATCGTTATCGGTTTCTTAGTCGCAGCCCTGAGCTTGTCGCTTTATGCAAATCTGCGGTCTCCGCCGGATTCGCTAGTGCTGCCGGACCCGGTATCAATTCTGATTGCGGACTTTACGAACGACAGCGGCAATGAACTCTTTACCGGCGTTCTAGAAGACACGCTCCGCATAGGCATAGAGGCCACCCGATTTGTTGAGACTTATCCGCGCAAAGATACGCGGAAGCTTGCTTCGGAGATTGCCGCGTCCGGTGATGCTAATACGATACTTTCCCCAGAGTTGGCCAGCCAGGTAGCAATTGGACAAGGCGTAGACATCGTCGTTAGCGGTAATGTCAGTCGGAGCAATGGAGAAATTTTGGTTGCGATAGCCGGCGTTAATTCGGCGGACCAGACCATACTTTTTGAACTGTCGGAATCTGCCGAGAACGACGAAGAAATGCTCACGGCAATCGCCAGCCTGGCAATAGAACTTCGTTCGGAACTGGGAGATACGAACGGCGATTTCAGTAGCGATAATTCGGGGTCCTTCTGGGTCGCGAATCTAAGCGCTGCATCCGAATTCCTGCATGCACAGGAACTTGGTAGCAACGTAAACCTGGAAGAAGCGGTTCGACATTACTCAAGGGCGATCGAACTCGATCCCGGTCTCATACAGGCATACGCAGGTCGCGGCGACTTCGTCCCGAAAGGGACGTAGGTCCGCGTGCGTTGGTACGCTGATATTCTTAAAAGCACACTTTTTACTGAGTACCTGCCTGATGTCGTTCCGAGCATCCTGCGCCTCGGGCCTACGGAACAAATTGATGACATCGTAGAGATCTCGAGGTCGTGTTCGTTCCGCCAAAGCACGCGTTTTCTCCGCAAATACCTCGGCGAAATCGTAGCTCAGTGAAAATATGCCATCAGTTGGTCTATCGGAGTATGGATGAAGGACCTCGCGCCGGACAGGTTCGCGAACGAGCACTTCGTGTGCTGTTAAGTCGAGCTTTATTCTTCCAGGACTGTTTCTCGTGTGTTGCAGTGGATTCCTGTAATAGATCCGGCCTTGGCCGCCGGTGATTCCCGCTTTGTTCGTGTACACCTCTACTTTCAATTCATCGGCGGGGACTTGTATGCCTGATGATTGATACACCCAGTCAGCCGCCTCGCCGAGGACTCGTGCCAGAAATTCCTCATTGAGATGGCTCGGATCCCGAAGTGTGAAATCGAGATCTTCGGAAAAGCGGTATGTGTCGAAGAAACACTTCTTCAAGCAGGTACCACCCTTGAAAACCCAATTGTCGCGGAGTTCAGGATGACTATAGATACCAGCCAGTACCCATCCGATGACATAGTCTTTCTCGATAACGTGCGGCTGAAGACCGGTTTCGTTAGCTACCTCGAAATTTCGCTCTGGTCTATCATTCACGTATCCGCCTGTCCCAATGCTTGGGTACCCACACTCCCCAACGAGTGACAAGTTTCTCGCCTGGATTCTTTGGGTCTAACTGGACATTTCCTGCGGATTTGTGAGACATGCTGAATCGAGCCAGTTGGTCCAATCCAAGCGCCTCTGCGATTAGTCCGAGTCTCTTATTTGCTGCACCACTTTCGAATCGCTGTGCGTACTCGATGAGCTTGTCAGTTTCGCCGCCGCGATTCATAAACAGATTTCGCAGGCACTCAGTCGCATGTTGGATTCCGCCTCCTAACGCGGGCTTGTAAAATATGTCGATGACGGTTTTCTCCGGGTCAGAAATAGCAATGCGTTGATTGCCGACCCACTCAAACCGTAGCCCGAAGTGTCGGTCCTCGCGCATCGAAGTGAGGACAAATCGAATACCACCGATGGATTGATTCTTACGACGTATTTTGTCGGACGTTATTACACAGACGCTGGAAAAGATCTGCTCGGTGAGACCCCAGTGCTCGGCCGCGGACCAGCCGCCTATGTATGCCTGGTTGAAAAGAATGGGTATGACCAGCCACGGGTTTTCAAGCACAATCTCGCCACCCGGAGATTTCAGTGGAACGGCTGCATATAGGCCCTGCCGCAGACGAATCACCCATCCTTGCTGTGCCCAACGAGCCAGTATTTTGGATGCCTCAACTGACTCCAGATCCAGTACATCGGCGACGTCAGCGATGGTGAAGGCGGCGCCCGTGTTTCTGAGAACGAAGCTCAGTCGTTGGCGCGCTTTTGAGAGTTTTGTTGCCATGATTTTGCGATAATATAGAAAAACACCAAAAAGTCACGTATTTCGTGAATTAATGAGGTATTTATATACTTACCAAAAAAGCACGGATGCCAGGAAATATCTGACAGGTAATGGAAAAAGTGGTCGGGGTGAGAGGATTTGACTTGGATCGCCTTGAAGGGTGCCTGAGACGCCCGTGGACGAAAGTGCCTAACAAGTCATAACCGGTCAGGACTGATCGCGGCACATCCGGCAGTCAATAAACCAGTACCGCCTTATTCACAAAGCCGGGATCCACGGTGACGCCCCAGCCGGGTCCGGTGGGTA
>Ga0255049_10001873_pt1 | contig 11400 bp, 12 predicted proteins | sample JV7_2_3_MG_FD_183615 | JGI IMG/M metagenome (GOLD analysis project Ga0255049, IMG submission 183615) | Seawater microbial communities from Jervis Inlet, British Columbia, Canada - JV7_2_3 | ecosystem: Environmental > Aquatic > Marine > Inlet | place: Canada: British Columbia | collected 2016-10-06
TTCTGAACTCGTCACGACGGCCGAAGCCGATGGCACCACGCCGTTGCACTGGGCCGTCCGATTCAATGATGTCAGGCTTGCGGAGCAACTGCTTGAAGCCGGCGCCAACGCGACGGCAGCCAATCGCTACGGCGTGACGCCGCTCTATCTTGCGGCCCTGAATGGCAGCTCCGATCTGATCGAGCGTCTGCTCGATGCCGGCGCCAACGCAAATGAAGTCGGCAGCGAGGGTGAGACCGTTCTCATGACAGTCGCGCAAACGGGTGTAGTCGAAGCGGCCGATGTCCTGATCGCACGCGGCGCCGAGATCGATGCACGTGAGGACTGGCATGGACAGACGGCGCTCATGTGGGCGGCGGCCGAAGGCCATTCGCCCATGCTTGAACGCCTGATCGAAGCCGGTGCATCCGTTGATGCCATGTCAAACGTCAGAGAGTGGGAACGACAATCGAGCGATGAACCACGAGCCAAATGGCTGCCTCCCGGCGGCCTGACCGCCCTGCTCTATGCGGCTCGTGAAGGCTGCACGGGCTGCGTCCGGGTACTGGCCGAGGCTGGCGCGAACCTCGATCAGACGACGGCCGAGGAAATCAGTGCCATCGTTCTGGCGCTGATCAACGGCTACTACGATACGGCTATCGCACTACTGGAGGCCGGCACTGATCCAAACCTCTACGATTACACGGGACGCGGCGTGCTCTACGCAGCGGCCGATTTCAATACGATGCCGATGTCGAATCGTCCGGCACCGAACGTGCTGGGGAACGAACATTCCGCAATTGACGTCATGCGGCTGGCACTTGAGCTTGGTGCCAACCCGAATGCACAACTAACCCGTCAGGCACCCTACCGCTCAAAGATCGATCGGGGTAATGACACCGTGCTAACGACAGGGACCACGGCACTGCTGCGCGCCGCCAAGGCAGCCGACATCCCGGCAATCGAACTGCTGCTCGAGTACGGCGCCGATGCCAGTCTGGCAACACGCAGCCAGGCCAACGCCCTGATGCTTGCAGCGGGTCTCGGTACCGCCGAACAGGACACGACGGGCCGCTTCAAGAACGAAACCGACATCGTCAACACGATCGATATCATGCTCGGGCAAGGGATCGACATCAATGCCGCCGACAATCGCGGCCGGACCGCACTTCATGGTGCGGCCCTCATGGGCTTCGACGAGGTTGTCGCTGCCCTTGTTGAACGTGGCGCCGACCTCACGCTGGAGGACCGCAGCGGCTATACGCCATTAGACACGGCACTCGGGCTCGCGGGTGGCTTCGGATTTACCGGTGGCGAGGGACGAGTCAACGAGAGTACAGTTGTTCTGATCGAAAACTTCCTGGAGGACACAAAGTGAAGGGTGATCCAGCCATAATCGAGGCGCTGAATCGCGTCCTCGCTAACGAGATGATCGCGATCAATCAATATTTCCTGCATTCACGCATGCTCAAGGACTGGGGCGTCAACCGGCTCGGTGAATTCGAGCACCAGCAATCGATCGACGAGATGAAGCATGCCGACGATCTGGTCGAACGCATTCTGTTTCTCGACGGTCTGCCGAATCTACAGGATCTCGGCCAGCTGATGATCGGTGAGGATGTTCATGAGATCCTCAAGTGTGATTTGAAACTCGAGCAAGACGCGCTGCCCCCGCTCAGAGAAGGCATTGTGCTTTGCGAGCAGGAGACTGACTTTGTATCGCGAGCGCTGCTGCAGACGATACTAGACAGCGAGGAAGATCATATCGATTTCCTTGAGGCACAATTTGATCTGATTGACAGAATGGGGCTGGAAAACTACGTTCAACTACAGAGTTCGCCGGCCGGTGAGTGAACGACCGGAGTCGACTGATGGACCTCGTCGATAAGCCGAGAAGCGAGGTCCAGGCAACGACCGCAGCGTGCGGGCTTGCCGAGATGACGATAGATCTCGTCGGCGGAGCGAAGACCCTTTGCCGCTGCGGCACGGATCTCGCTCTCCCGGTGGCCGTTACAGATACAGATATACATGCGGGGAGCATATATAAATACGAATGATTGTCAATTGCGTATATTCCGAAGTGATCATCTTATGAGAGGGCAGCCAAGGATCGGGTTGGTTCTGATCTGTGTCGGTGGGTTGGCAATGGCCCAGCCTGAAGCGGATCTCGCCCGGCTCGCGGCGCTCGAAGCCGAACTCGGCGCGCTCGAAACCGAAATCGAGCAGCTTGAGGACTCAAAAGCGATCAAACGCCTGCAGCGAGCCTACGGATACTATGTCGATAAGAAACTGGCCGACGAAGTCGCAATGCTCTTCGCCGAGGACGCCACCGTCGAACTCGGTGGACTCGGCATATATGTCGGTCGCAATCGGGTAGCCGAATTCTACGACTGGGTCATGGGCGGCCCGCTTGAGGACGGCGAACTGTACAACCATATGATTCTGCAGGGCGTCGTCAATGTCGCCGAGGATGGAGAGACGGCGAACGGCCGGTGGCGAGCACTCATCCAGACGGGGACCAACGGTGAGTCTGCGGTCTGGGCCGAAGGCCCGTATGAAAACGAGTACATCAAGGAAGACGGCGTTTGGCGGTTCAGCAAGGTTCGTTGGTATCAGACGCTGGCCGCGGCCTATGACCCGGGCTGGCACCTGGAGCCCATGCCGCTTGAGCAACCAAGCGAAGCGTTTCCACCCGACCTGCCGCCGACGGATATCTATGAGTCGTTTCCGGGCAAGTTTCTGACGCCGTTTCACTATGAGAACCCGGTCACGGGTCGAACGCTGCCGGAGGCCGAGTGATGCCGCATCGACTGGCCCATACGCTTGCTCTGATCCTGATCGTATCGGTGACAGATGCTGCTGTTGCCCAGTCGGCAGGTGAAAGAGTCGAAGCCGCCAGAGCGCGCCTCGCCGCACTCGAGCAACGGTCGGCGCAAATTCACGATCTCAATACGATCGAAAATCTGCAACGCAGCTTCGGCTTTTACTTCGACAAGATGCTCTGGGATGAGGTCCTCGATCTCTTCGCTGATGACGCCACCGTCGAAATCGGATCAAGCGGCGTCTACGTGGGTAAAGAGAGCATTCGACCATATCTCTACGGCCTCAGTGGGGGCGTACAGGGCCCCATCGAGGGCGAACTTTTTGAGCATCTTCAGCTTCAACCAATCGTGACCGTCGCCGATGACGGCATGAGTGCGAACGGCCGCTGGCGTGCCATCGTCATGACGGGCACAAGTGGTTCCGGCTCGGGCGGAAATTGGGGCGAAGGCCCTTATGAGAATGAGTACATCAAGGAAGATGGGATCTGGAAAATTTCCAGGCTTCGCTGGTTCGGCAACTTCCTCGTGCCCTACGAAGGCGGCTGGCTGAACGCGGATCCCGAGATGCTCGATAAATACAGCGAAGGCGGTGGCACATCACCCGATCAGCCTTCAAGTACGGACTACGAACCTTATCCCGCCGCGTCCACGCCACCATTTCACTACGAAAACCCGGGCAGAACAGATTAGTCTCCTGGCCCGGTCTGCGGGCTGCTGTCCTCGCCCGGATCAACCCATCGAATGAGCGATCGCAACTCGCTCATGTCGGCAAATACTGTCGCCCCCGCCGTGACCAACGCATCAGCATCAGTGTAGGCTGCGCCCGCGTAACCGAAGACCTGCATACCGGCGGCCACCGCAGCGGTAACACCTTTAACGGTGTCTTCGACGACAAACGTCCTGTTCGGGGCGGCATTGAAGTCCGCTGCCGCGGCAAGAAAGAGATCAGGCGCTGGCTTTCCAGGCAAGCCGGATTCCGCCGAATAGATATGGCCCTCGAATCGCTGCCACAATCCGGTGACGCCCAGAGTCGTCTGCATCTTGCGCAGCGGTCCGTTTGATACCACACAGGCAGGTATTTCAAGTGCATCGAGCACATTGACTATGCCTGGAACGGCCTCCACGGGTGCCGCCCGCAAGTGCTCATAAAGTCGCTCGCGCCACTTGGGGAAGAAGTTATCCGGCAATGGATTGCCGAGCATCTCTTCGATAATCGTGATCGACTGCGGGAGTGAGTTACCCATAAATAGCCCAATCGCGGTCTCGATGTCGAGATCGACCCCCAGTTCGACGAGAGCGTTCACGAGTGATTCGTGCGTCAGTCCTTCGCTGTCGACCAACACGCCGTCACAATCGAAGATCGCAAGCTGCCAGCCCGAGTTAACATTCATTCCAGAATTTACCGCTGCCATTGCCGGTTCGTGCGTATTCTTACCTGCAATTGCTAGAATCGGAAAGAAAAAGAGCTAACTTATGACGCAATATATCGCAGCCATTGATCAGGGCACGACCAGCACACGACTGATTCTCTTCGATGCGGCCGGAAGTACCGTAGCCGTAGGCCAGAAGGAACACGAACAGATCTTTCCTCAACCAGGATGGGTCGAACACAATGCAAGCGAGATCTGGCAGAACACACTCGAAGTCGCAACCGATGCGCTCGAATCGGCCGGCATCACGGCCGGGGACGTCGCTGCAATCGGCATCACCAACCAGCGCGAAACCACTGTGCTGTGGGATCGCAATACCGGGGAACCGCTCAATAATGCCCTCGTCTGGCAGGACACGCGGGTCGAGGATCTCGTCAAGCAATTTGCGGCTGACGGCGGCCAGGACAGGTTTCGACAAAAGACCGGGCTGCCGCTCGCGAGCTACTTCAGCGGCCTCAAGCTCAGGTGGTTGCTCGACAATGTCCCGGGCGCAAGACAAAGAGCCGAAGCCGGGGAACTCGCCTTCGGCACCATCGACAGCTGGCTGATCTGGAAGCTGACCGGCGGGCCCGACGGCGGCCGGCACGTGACGGACGTGACCAACGCGAGCCGGACCCAGTTGATGGATCTCGAGTCGCTGTCATTTGACCCGGCCCTGCTCGATGCGATGGATATTCCCGCCGCGGTTCTGCCGGAGATTCTTGCGTCGAGCACGCATTACGGAGACGCTAAGGTAGGCCCCCTCGCCGGGATTCCAATCAGTGGTGTTCTCGGTGACCAGCAGGCGGCGCTCGTCGGCCAGACCTGTTTCAAGCCCGGTGAAGCAAAAAATACCTATGGGACGGGCTGTTTCCTCTTGCTCAACACGGGCGATAGCCCGGTGCAGTCGAATGCCGGACTGATCACAACCGTGGCCTATCAGTTCGACGGCCAACCGGCCCATTATGCGCTCGAAGGTTCGATCGCAATTACCGGTGCGCTGGTTCAATGGCTCAGAGACAATCTCGGCCTGATCACGAGCAGCGCACAAATCGAGACACTCGCACGCGAAGTCGATGACAACGGCGACGTTTACTTCGTGCCGGCCTTTTCGGGCCTTTATGCACCACACTGGGACGCCAGTGCGCGGGGCGTAATCGCTGGGCTCACGCGCTATGCGAACAAGGGCCACATTGCGCGCGCCGCTCTGGAAGCAACGGCGTTTCAGACACAGGAAGTCGCTGCTGCCATGGAAAAGGATGCCGGCCTCACCCTGACCGAATTGCGGGTCGACGGCGGCATGATAGCCAACGATCTCTTAATGCAGTTTCAGGCTGATTTGCTCGATGCGCCAGTACTGATTCCGAAGGTTCCCGAAACGACAGCACTCGGTGCCGCCTACGCCGCGGGTCTCGCCGTTGGCTATTGGTCCGATACCGATGCCTTAAGAAAGAACTGGGCCACGGATCGACGCATCGAGCCCGATATGAATCCCGACGAGCGCAACCGGCTGCTGGCAAGCTGGCGACGTGCGGTCGAAAAATCACGAGGTTGGATCTGATGAATGGTGAATTTCTTGGAGAAATGGCTGGCACGCTGGTGCTGATCCTGCTCGGCAACGGCGTCGTCGCCTGCGCTGTCCTGAAGAAGTCCTATGGCGAGGGATCGGGATGGATGGTCATCACAACGGGTTGGGGATTCGCCGTAATCTGCGGGGTCCTGGTTGCCGTCGTCCTCGGTAGTAACGGGCATATCAATCCGGCGATTACGGTTGGCGTCAGCATCGCGACCGGCGACTGGAGCCAGGCCCCAATGTACATTTCTGCGCAAATGCTCGGTGCAATGCTCGGCGCCCTGCTCGTCTGGCTGCACTATCTGCCGCAATGGGGCGAAACGGAAGACGCAGCCGGTAAGCGAGCCTGCTTCTGCACCTCTCCCGCCATTCGGCACATTCCTTCAAACGTGCTCAGCGAGATCATCGGTACCTTCGTACTGGTTTTTGTGGCCGCTGTCATCTTCTCCGGCCAGTTAGCACCCGATGGCCTGACGCCGGGTTTCGGCCCGTTCCTCGTCGGCCTCCTCGTCTGGGGAATCGGCCTGTCACTCGGTGGCCCGACGGGTTATGCCATCAATCCGGCCCGGGATCTCGGTCCCCGCATCATGCATGCCATTCTGCCTATTCCGGGCAAGCGTGATTCAGGATGGGACTACGCACTGGTTCCGGTTATCGGACCCCTGACCGGTGCATTGCTTGGAGGACTCGCTGTCGCTGCGGCCAATCTCTGACCGGCCCGGCCCAGTCAAGAGCGTTTCGGGTAAACTGTCAGCTCATCTGGGGGGAGACGCCAGACATGTCGGAATCTTCGGCACAAGGCCGATTTGAGCCGCCGAGCGGCAAAACCATCGTAATCAGCTCGATCGTTGCCCTGCTGGTCGCAATCGCGATCCTCGTCGCGATTATCTGGCCGGCAGAGTATGGGCGCGACCCGACCGGACTCGGTGGACTGCTGGGAATCACGGGGATGAGCACGGCACCGACGGCGACAATCGAAGTCGTCGACAATATCGGCGGCAACGAAACGGTCCGCAATGTAGAGATTCCCGATTTTGGCGACCCGGTACCGCTGCCAAATCCCAATGTCGCACAGGATGAACCCGGCCCGCCGGTTACGCGGACAATCGAAGTGCAACTGGATCCTGAAGGTGAAACCGAGGTTAAGACGGTACTGCGCGAAGGCAAGATGATCGTCTTTAACTGGGCCGTCGACAGAGGAATACTTTATTCGGATTTTCATGGACATAACCCTGAATTTGGACGTGATTTCTGGGTTCGGTACAAGGAAGATCAGCGCGGTGCCGAGAGCGGCAGCGGCACACTCGTTGCGCCCTTCGAAGGGGAGCACGGCTGGTACTGGGTCAATATCAATGACCATCCGGTGACAGTGACGCTAACGGTCACGGGCTATTTCGATGACATGAAGGATTACAGCGCAGATTTCTGACGCCTTCGACGCTGGCCGGCATCCGGGCCGGTCGCCGAGCTTAAGCGCAACAAGAACGGAGATTCCTAATGGAACAAATCTACACGCCGATAGCGGACAGTCTCGGCTTGTCGACGGTGGCAGCCGCGCTGCCGATTCTGGTCCTCTTGCTCATGATCGGCGTGTTGCGCAAACCAGCCTGGATTTCGGCCTTGACTGGCCTTGCCGTTGGCTTCGTTGTTGCCGTCGCCGTTTACAGCATGCCGGCCCAAACCGCTGTCAGTGCAACAGCGATGGGTGCAGCTTTCGGCTGGTTTCCAATAGGCTGGATCGTCTTCTGGGCCGTCGTACTTTACCGTCTCACGGTAGAAACCGGGCAGTTCGAGATTATCAAGGACTCGATCGGGGGGATTACGACCGACCGGCGCCTGCAGGCGATGCTCATCGCCTTTGCACTTGGTGCCTTCATCGAAGGTGCTGCCGGCTTTGGTACGCCGGTTGCCGTTGCCGCGGCGATGATGACCGGCCTCGGCTTTTCCCCATTCTTTGCTGCCGGCATCTGCCTGCTCGCCAATACAGCACCTGTCGCTTTCGGCTCGATCGGCATCCCGGTCACGACGCTCGCCAGTGTCACGGGCCTCGAAGAACAATTGCTCAGCACCTGGGTCGGGCGCCTCTGTGCCCCGGTATCGGTTTTCATCCCAGCCTATCTGGTCATGGTCATGGGCGGCTTCAAGGCCCTCAGAGGCGTCATCCCGGCTGCCGTCGTTTGTGGCGTCTGTTTTGCCGGCATGCAGCTCTATATGTCGTCAAATTTTGGCCCACAGCTCGTCGATATCGTCGCCGCACTGACGGCGATCACGGGTCTCGTGATCCTGTTCAAGTTCTGGCAACCGTCCGACGATTTCCAGATGGAAGGTGAGCACGTGGCGACGATCGAGATTCAGCGTCACGCATTTGGACCGGTACTGAAAGCGTGGTCACCGTATCTCTTTCTGGTGTTTTTCGTCCTGCTCTGGGGCAGCGGCGTTCTCGCCGACAACCTGTTCAGCTGGACGCAGACCGATCTTGGACTCATGGCGGTGCCCTGGCCTGGACTGCATGAGGTCATGATCCGTGGCGTCGAGGCCGTCGGGGCCGTGGCGCCCTATGAGGCGACCTTCAACATCAACTGGCTCTCCGCGGCAGGCTCTGCTTGTGCGCTCGCAACGGTCTGCGGTGCCATCGTGCTGCGCTTTCCGGTCTCGAGCTACATAAAGCTCCTGGGCTCCGTTTTCCAGCAGCTCGCCTTCTCGTTGATCACGATTGGTGCGGTTGTCGGTCTTGCCTTCCTGATGAACTATTCGGGCGCAACGGTCACGCTCGGCCTGGCCTTCGCCACGACGGGGAATGCCTTTCCGTTCTTCAGCGCGATTCTCGGCTGGCTCGGCGTCTTCCTGACCGGCAGCGACACATCGGCCAACGCGCTCTTTGGTAATCTGCAGGTCGTCACAGCAACTCGCCTTGGCGAAGATCCGTACATCATGGCGGCAGCCAACTCGGCGGGCGGCGTCATGGGCAAGATGATCAGTCTGCAGAGCCTTGCGGTTGCCGTCGCGGCGACCGGCATGGCACGTTCACAGGAGGGGGACCTGTTCCGCTTCACCATCAAGCACAGCATCTTCCTGGCAAGTGTCCTCGGCGGACTAACCATGCTCTACGCCTGGCTTGCCTAGGGCATGCAAACTTAGCCGGTCCCTTTCGAACGAGGGGGCCCGGCAGGGTATGCATCTTTTGTCAGCAAGGTTCACAATAACGGTTCCTTCAGTTCAGGCTTGCAGAAACACTTCCAGGAGCGTTCAAAATATGGCTGAATGGGCACCTCGGGTACTGACACTCCTCGGGGCCACACTATTTCTCCTGACCCCGACCGGAGGCCAGGTCATCGATTCCGACGGCGCAATACTCTTTGCCCGTTATTGCGCGGCCTGTCATGGGCAGCTCGGAGAAGGCGACGGCCCGGTCGCGAGCGTCATGCTCATCACAGTTCCCAACCTGCGTACGCTGAGCGCCCGTTCTAACGGGTCCTTTCCACGCGACGCCGTGATGCAATACATTGATGGGCGCAACCTCCCGGCCGCGCACGGCGATCGCCTGATGCCGGTCTGGGGTGACACTTTCGCGAAAACAGCGGTAGATTCCGAATCGGGAGAATCGGTCGCTCGCACGCGCATTACGGCGATCACAGAATTCGTCGAGCGCCTGCAGAACTGAGCGTTGCCTACTTGAGCAACTCGGCGAGACGAACGAGTTCCGCCAGCGAGCGGACTGCCATCTTCTGCATGACACGTGCGCGGTGCAGTTCAACAGTCCGCTGGCTGACGCCAAGGTCCATTGCAATCACTTTGTTGGCGCAACCTTTGACGACCAACTCCATGACCTCACTCTCACGCCGCGTTAACGAATCATATCGAGCGCGAACTTCGCGCTGCTTTTGCTGATCGTCAAAACCTGTCTTGGCCTCATTAAGGCTCACTTTGACACGACTCAGGAAATCCTGATCACGAAACGGCTTGGTCAGAAAGTCGACAGCGCCATCTTTCATGGCATTGACCGCCATGGGTACGTCGCCGTGTCCGGTGATGAAAATAATCGGGATCGCCACTTTTTGCGCGTTGAGCTCCCGTTGCAGCTCCAGCCCGCTCATCCCTGGCATGCGGATGTCGGCGACAAGACAGCTTACGTGATCCGCACGATACCCTTCCAGAAAGGCACTCGCCGAATCGTAGGCTTCGTTTTGTATCCCAACTGATTTGAGCAGCAGGCTAAGCGAGTCCCTGACCGCACCGTCGTCGTCTACGATATAGACCAACGCATTTTCATCAATCGATTGATTCATCGCTCAATTATGGGCAGTGAAACGATAAACACTGACCCCCCCCCTTCTCGTTTCTCATATCTTAGCGTACCTTCGTGCGCCTCGACGATAGAACGGCTAATCGCCAGCCCCACGCCGAGCCCCTCCCGTTTCGTCGTAAAAAATGGATGAAATACAGCTTCTTCGAGACTTGACGAGATGCCAGGCCCTCGATCGGAGACACGGATTTCCACCGTTCCCTGTTCCGATTCCTGGGTTTCGATACGCATTTCCTTCCGTCTCCCCATCGAATAGCGCATGGCATCAACGGCATTTCGTGTCAGATTCAGCAGAACCTGCTGCAGCTGAACGGCGTTACCCGAAACATCTGGCAGGGCATCAGCAAAGTGGGTCTCAATTGCGACACCCTCATGCGCGGCATCGGCATCGACCAGAACCATCGCATCATCAATCAGCCGTTTCAGATTAAGCCTTTCCTTCTCAACTTTTCGCTTGCGCACAAAATTGCGCAGATTCTTTATCACGTCACCGGCACGCTGGGTCTGCTGCGCAATCCCCTCACACACGGTACGTAGGGTCTCGGGCGATCCCTCTCCGCGATCGAGAATATTTCGCATGGCTTGCGAATAATTCGCAACGGCCGTCAGCGGCTGATTGATCTCGTGGGCAATACCAGCAGCCATCTCGCCAAGCAAACTCAGTCTGGCGACATGCGCCAGCCGTGATTCAAGCCCGCGCCGCTCAATTTCGGCCGCATGATACTCGGTCAGGTCGCGGACAGTCCCGACAAAACGGTGGCCTGAGTCCGACTTCGCTTCGCCCACAGACAACCACACCGGGAAAACGCTGCCATCCTTGCGGGTCGCCTGAGCTTCACGACCGCTTCCAATAATGTGTGGTTCACCCGAGGATCGATACCGCTCAACATAGCGAGGATGATCAGATCGATACGGTTCGGGCATTAGTACGCCCACCGGCTGCCCGATTATCTCGTCTGCCGAGTACCCGAACATCTCCTCGGCGGAGCGGCTGAACGCAACGATATTTCCACCCAGTTCGATGACGACGATGGCATCGACGGCTGCCTCCATCAGTGCAGCGAACGCAGTCAGCGCACCCTGTTCATCCTCGATTGCAGCTTGATTAGGCATACGTAGCATCCGTAGTAGCAACGTCGTTTTGGCTCATGGCAGGCTGGAATCCGTTCGCAAGGACATTTCAATGGCGGAAAACGACGCGATTCTGGTCATCGTCGATCCCACGACCAGGCGACAGCCCGCGATATCACGGGCGGCATGGCTCGCTGGAAAGCTTGGGTACCGACTCGAGTTGTTCATCTGTGATTATGACCA
>Ga0255049_10001878_pt1 | contig 11377 bp, 9 predicted proteins | sample JV7_2_3_MG_FD_183615 | JGI IMG/M metagenome (GOLD analysis project Ga0255049, IMG submission 183615) | Seawater microbial communities from Jervis Inlet, British Columbia, Canada - JV7_2_3 | ecosystem: Environmental > Aquatic > Marine > Inlet | place: Canada: British Columbia | collected 2016-10-06
GCCACCAGTTGAGGAAGTCGGGAAGTCCGCCCGACGGCATGTCGAGCTCGCCGCTCGTGAAGTAGGTCATGGGCGTGCGCTGATCGTTCACGATCTGCGCCAGCTCGCCGTCCGGGAGCCGCAGGTGAGCGCCTCCCCGGACGCTTCCGGGGCGCACGGCGAGCGCGCCGTCCTCCCAGAGCAGAGACCAGGACTCGCCTTCCGTCTCGACGGTGAAGGGACGCAGCCCGAGGCGCGCAGCGCCGGGCGCAAGCAATTCGCGGGTCTCTTCGAGTGCCGCCGGAAGCTGCTCGCTGAAGAAGGCGTGCGCTGCGATCGCGACGTCCTCTCCGTCCACACGCGTTCGGAGATCCACGGACATTCGTGCGCACGCTACCACAACCCTAGCCTGGCGATCTCGCCAGGCGCCAAATCCAGGCTAGCTCTCAAGCAGTTCGTCGAGGAGCCGCTCTCCGCTCGCGAGCAGCTTCTCGCAGGCGCCGTCGGCGAGCAGGCTCGAGAGCACCTCGTAATGCTGGTGCGCGCGCGGGTGCGCCAGGTCCTTGGGATGAGGCAGGTAACGCAGCCAGCCGTTGGCGATGCTGACCAGCGCCCCCTGGAGGCCGCGCCGTTCCACCCGAGCCTTCCAGTCGAGCCCGACCTCGGCGGTGGCCTCCAATGGAAGGGCCAGCAGAGCGGTTCCGCCGATCCGGAGCAGCTGCACCTCCACGTCGAGCTGTCGTCGTCCCCCCACGAAGAGGGGTGCGGCCTTGTCCCGAACGTAGGCGCGCACGAGCGCGACGCACTCGCGCGTCTGGGCCGCCGGAGACTCGCGCGTTTCCTCGCGCACGAAGCTCTCGAGCTCAGCCAGACGGGGAAGCTGCTCCACGCTGAGCCCGAGGCGGTCCGCCAGCTGCCGCTTGCGTCTGGCCAGCTCGCGCTCGGCGTCCTCGGAAGAGAGCTGCCCCAGACGCAGCGGGAGACGGAGGGTTTCGCTGGAGGTGCCCAGCGGACCGGTCCGCCAGTGGGCTTCGAGCGGCGACCCGGTCGACAGCACGGCCTTGGCCACTTCGCCGCCGAGCGTCTCCATCGCATCGAATCCACGACCCAGGCTCTGGTTTAGCCGGGCCAGATCCTTGACGCCCCGGGTGCGGGGATCGATGTCTCCGTGCGCGCCCAGTAGGAAGAGCGCCAGCCCTCCGCTCTCGCGCTCGATCGCGCTTACGGCGACGCCCGGCCAGTCAGCGGAGATCTCCAGGTTCTCGTGCCCCAGGACAGTGGGGTGACACCCACACAAAAAGAGGACCGTAATCGGTTGGCCGTCCTCGCCCTGGATGCGCAGCACGGGCAGCTCGGAGTCGATGGGACCCTCCGCCAGCCGGCGGTTTCTGCCGATGTGCACCTGGCCGCGGCTCCAGACCATCCGCGCGGGACGCCGTGCCGCGTGGGCCGCCAGTCCGGCCTCGACCAGCCCGCCGAGGATGCGGGGAACATGGTTGGGGACGGGCCGGCCGTTGACGATGGCCTGCAGCCCCGTGTCCGGGCCGGAGTGGGTGTGCGTGCAGGAGACCACCACGTTCCGAAGCGGGAGCCCGGTTCCCTCGGCGATCCGTTCGCGCACCTCCCCAACCTGCTCCGTGGCGAGCAGGCACAGATCGGCGGCCACCAGCAGGAGGCCCGCACCCTGCCGCTGCACCGGCGCCAGACAGAGCGCGCGCGCGAGGAGCCTATCGTGGACCCCGCGTGACACGCCGCGGCGAGCGGCGTAGCCCATGAGCGGGGTTCCGGGCTCGGGGGTGATGTCAGCGCCCGCGGCGCCCGCCAGAAGCGTCATGATCTCCGTGCAGGGGCCTCTTGCCGGCCGTATGTCCTGCCCTTGCCTCTGGTGGCACTATACGGCATTGATTTGGCCGCCTCAGGGGGAGGCCGGCACACGAGGTTCGGGGCGAGGGGAGCATATGCGTGACCGGCGGCTGAGAAAACGGCGATCCCAGCTTAGACGCCACCCCCGGGGGTGGGGGTCCAGCCTGGCTGCGCTGCGCTTTGGCGAAGGCGCGGTCGGGAGCGCGGCACTCGTTTTCGGGCTCTCCGCCTGCATCTCTTACGGGGTCATCACCGGCTTCGGGAGCTCCGCTGTGGAGCCCGCGGAGACAGGCCTTTCCGCGGCGGTCGCGCTCGAGCCCGTGGGGGCGTCCGTCTTCTTCGGCCCCGAGCTTCCCTTCGGCTGGCTGAGCCCCGAGGTGCCAGAACCCGCCCCGTCCACCCTGCGCGTGGTGACGGGCCACATCCCGCGCGGCGGCACGCTCGGGAGTGCGCTCCAAGCCCAGGGTGTGACGCACGGAGCGGTGGATCGAATCAGCCGCACGCTGCGACCGCTCTTCGATTTCCGTCACGCCCAGCCGGGCGACTTCTACGCCCTGATCCAGGATGAGTCCCAGACGATTCTCTCGTTCGAGTACCAGCGGGGGCGCCGGATCGTGTATCGGCTGGAGCGGAATGAGCAGGGCCTCCGGCCGACGCGCTCCGAGCTGCCTCTGGAGCGTCGGGTGGTGCGTCTAGGCGGGGTCATCAATCGCTCACTGTTCGAGTCCGTGCTGGAGCTGGGTGAGGGCGCGGAGCTGACCGAGGCGTTCGCTGACGTGTTCATCTGGGACATCGACTTTTCGTCTCAGACCCGGCCGGGCGACGAGTTTCGCGTGGTGGTCGAGAAGTTCTACGACCGCGACGGCTTTGTTCGCTACGGAAAGGTCCTGGCGGCGCAGTACCGCTCCGGCGAGCGCCAGTTCACGGGGCTCTACTTCGAGGACGGGGACGGCTACGGCGACTACTACGCTCCCGATGGCAATTCGATGCGGCGGACATTCCTGCGCGCGCCCGTGAACTATACGCACATCAGCTCACGCTACTCCAAGTCGCGCCTGCATCCCATTCTTAAGGTGCGTCGCTCCCACGAGGGGATCGATTACGCGGCTCCGGTCGGCACGGACGTGTGGGCGGTGGCGGATGGCGAGGTGATCTTCAAGGGCAGGGAGGGTGGCTTGGGCCGCCTGCTCAAGGTTCGGCACAACAATGGTTACATCTCCTACTACGGTCACCTGTCGGGCTACGCGAAGGGAATCCGGGCCGGTGCCAGGGTGCGCCAGAAGCAGGTGATCGGTTACGTGGGCCAGTCGGGCCTCGCCACCGGGCCGCACCTCGATTACCGGCTCAAGCTGGCAGGCCGCTTCGTGGATCCTCTCAAGGTGAGTTTCCCCGCCGGCGACCCGGTTTCCGTGGCCGGGAAGGGGCGCTTCGGTGAGGTCCGCGACCTGCGTATGGTGGAGCTGCGCGACGCGTCCCCACCGCTCGTCCTCGAAGCCGCGATGTAGGCAGGGGAGGCCCGCTCGTCTCTTCTCAGGCCGAAGCCTTCGCGACGCAGAGCGAGACGACCGCATCGCCCTCCACGTTTGCCATGGTGCGGAAGGTGTCGAGGAAGCGGTCAATCGTGATCAGCAGTCCGACCGCTTCCGTCGGCAGTCCCACGGACTCCAGCACGACGATCATCGTCACCATGCCCGCGGATGGAATGCCGGGTGCCCCGATCGCGGTGACCATGGCCACGAAGAAGATCACCAGCTGCGATCCGAGCCCCAGGTCGATTCCGTACAGCGCGGCCACGAACAGCGCGGCCACCGCCTCGTAGAGCGCGGTGCCATCCATGTTGACGGTGGCGCCCAGCGGCAGCACGAAGCTGGAGACGCGCGGCGGAACCTCCAGGTTCTCTTCGACACAGCGGGTCGTGATGGGCAGCGTAGCCGCGCTCGAGCTGGTGGAGAACGCCACGACGAGCGCTTCCCGGATCCCCCGGAAGAGCCGGCCCGGCCCCACTCCTGCTAGGACGCGGGCCACCAGGGGGAGGGTGATGAAGGCGTGAATGAGAATGCCCAGGATCACCACGAGCACGAACTCCCCCAGGTACTTCACGAGATTCTCGAAGGGCACGCTCGCCACCAGGTGGCCGATCAGTGCGAAGATCCCGAGCGGAGCCAGCTGGATGAACCAGCCGATGATGCGCATCACCGCTTTGAACCCGGCCCCCAGCATGTCCACGACGGGACGCGCGCTGGGTCCGATCTTTAGCAGTGCGATCCCCAGCAGTATGGCGAACACCACGATCGGCAGGATGCGTCCCTGTGCCAACGACTCGAAGGGGTTCTCGAGGATCTGGTAGACGGTTTGTAGCAGGAACTCCTGGAGCGAGAGTCCATGCGCCAGCTCGGGCCTCTGGGTGGCGGCCGCCTGTTGGAAGAACGTGGTCTCGCGCAGTGTGCTTCCGGCGCCGGGCTCGAAGAGGTTGACCAGCACGAGTCCGGTGCCGACGGCGAGCGCCATCGTTCCGAGGTAGAGCATGACGGTGCGCGCGCCCAGGCGGCCCAGATCGCGGGCGGCCGTCATCTGTGCGATGGCGTGAGCGATGGCCAGCAGAATCATGGGTGCGATGAGCATCTTGAGCATGGCGATGAAGAGCTTCCCCACGACCTGTACAGACTCGACCTGGCTTGCTGGGACGAGGCCGAACAGCACGCCGAGTGTGCCGCCCAGTAGGATCTGCCAGTTGAGTGAGAGGGGTGAGGTGAGGCAAAAGAGCAGGAAGCCGCCGAGGAAGGCCGCGTACGCCAGGGTGGTGTGACCGGCGAAGAGCAGCACGGCGAAGAGAACACCGCCTAGAGTGATCCCCAACAGAGGTCTGGCGTCGCTCATCGCGCGCGGAGTATAGCAATGCAAATGCTCTACACTCGTAGTATGGGTACGCAGCGTCTGGAGAAACTCGCGCGCGAGCTCGGGGCGCGAGATCCGGGTCTCGAGGCGACGCTTGCAGACGTACGCCAGGCCGTCGAGCAGCTGCGTGGCCTGGTGGACACGCTGGCCGGGGCCTTCAAACGAACGGCCCGCGAGGCGGGCGCGGCGCACCTGGCCAACCTCGAGGTGGGACCGGTGGAGCCGGATGAGAAACACATCGACTGCATCCAGTTTCGCGTGGCGCGGGGTCGCTGGGAGATCGTTTGCGTGGCCAAGGCCAAGGGCAACGTGACGCTCGTGGGTCCGTTCCGACGGGGCAAGCCTGAAAAGCCGTGTGCCGACCACCCGCTGCGCGGTACAGAGACCGAGCAGGCGCTCGAAGATCTGCTGGTGCGGCTGATCGAGGCGGCGTCCGAGCGATGAAGCGCGAGTTGAGGGTGCGGGTGGGAAGCCTCAACCGTGCCAAGCTCGAAGCGGTTCGGCGTGGGCTCGAGCCCTTCTTCGAGAGAGTCGAGGTGGAGTCGCTGGAAGCCCGCAGCGGGGTGCCCCCGCAGCCGCTGGGATTCGAGGAGATCCTGCTCGGCGCCCGGGCCCGGGCGCAACAGGGCCTGGCCGCCGGAAACTGCGACCTGGGGGCGGGCATCGAAGATGGATTGATCGAGCTCGAGGGGCCGCTGGGCCGGTACATGAACATGGGGTGCTGTGTGCTCTTCGATGGAGAGCGCGAATCCATCGGCCTCACGGCTGGCTTTGAGTATCCGCGTGCCTGTGTCGAGGCGGCCACGGGGCCGGCGCGCACGCCAGTGGGGACCTCGTTCGACGCGCTCTTTCGGGCACCCCCTGGCTGGCAGGACCCCGGAGCCGGGGCTGGGAACATCGGTCGTCTCACCGGCGGGGTGCTCACGCGAGCGGATTACGGAGCGCAGGCCGTGACCTGCGCGTACCTGAGCTGGCTGCACCCGGCGCTGTACCCGAGCGGGGAGCGATGACCCTCACGCGCGAAGACCCCGCCCTGGCAAGTCCGGTCGAGGATGAGGAGCAGCTGATCGACTTCTTTCGGTCGGGAGAGAAGCCGTGCACGGACTGGCGGATTGGAACCGAGCACGAGAAGGTCGGCTTGTACCGCGACACGCTGCAGCCGATTCCGTATGAGGGCGAGCGCGGAATCGGGGCGCTGCTGAGCGAGCTGGAGCGCGACCACGGCTTCAGCCCGCTCTTCGACGCGGGTCGACTGGTGGGTCTGGAGCGCGATGCCACCAGCATCACGCTCGAGCCGGGAGGACAGCTCGAGCTGTCCGGGGCGCCGCTGATGACGCTGCACGAGACCTGTCGCGAGTTCCACGACCACCTGGCGCTGATGAAGCACTGCTCGGAGCGCTTCGGGATGGTGTGGCTGGGACTTGGCATGCATCCGCTTGCGAGGGTTGAGGAGCTCCCGCGAATGCCTCGTGAACGCTACACTATTATGCGTGAGTATCTGGCGAAGCGCGGCAACCTGGCCCTCGAGATGATGCACGCCACCGGCTCGGTTCAGGTCAACCTCGACTACCTCTCCGAGGCGGACCTCGCGCGTAAGCTGCGGGTCGCACTGGCAGCCTCGCCGATCGTCACGGCCCTGTATGCGAACTCCAGCATATCGGGCGGCAAGCCCAATGGGTTCATCTCGCGGCGGGCCTGGGTCTGGCGGCATACCGATCCGGACCGCTGCGGGCTTCTTCCCTTCGCCTTCAGCGAAGGCTGGGACGAGGACGGGGCCTACCGCAGCTACCTCGAGTGGGCGCTCGACGTCCCCATGCTCTTCATTCGTCGCGAGGATCGCCACCTTCCCATGCGGGGGCGTACCTTCCGTGACTACCTGGCGCACGGGCATGAGCACTACCGTGCCAGCCTCGCCGACTGGAACCTGCATGTGACCACACTCTTTCCCGAGGTACGCCTCAAGCGGGTCCTGGAGATTCGCAGCGCCGACGCGGTTCCCCCGGGGCTGGTTTGCGCGCTACCCGCGTTCTGGAAGGGGCTGCTGTACGATGAGGCCGCCCTCGACGCCGCCTGGACTCGGCTGCGTGGCTGGAGTTTCGACGAGGTGGATCGCCTGCAGGAGCAAGTGGCGCGCGAGGCCCTCGCGGCGCAGACGCCCGACGGTCCAGTGCTCGCCCTCGCCAAAGAGCTCGTGGACCTCGCGGCTAGCGGCCTCCGAAATCTCGACGAGCGTAATCGAGCGGGTGAGGACGAGCGCCTCTTCCTCGATCCGCTGTATGAGATTCTTGACCGCGGGGCGAGTCCGGGCCGCTACATCCTGGAGCGCTGGGACGATGCCTGGCGTCGCAGCACCGATCAGCTCGTCGAATATTCGAAGTACTGAGCGGGTCTTCCGCTATGCGAGACCGCCATCGGAGACGCTTGACCCCGGAACCCGAGGCCGATAGGCTAGGCGCCTGGCTTGGGGGCAAATGCACCCGTATCCTACTAAGCGGAGGTAAGCATGATGGACCGGCCGTTTCGTCACCTGATTTCGTTGACTCTCGCGGCCCTCGTCCTGGTCTGGACGACGGGCGCAATTGCACAGTCGACCGCTGATGGCAAGCGCACGCTCAAGGCGGAGAAGCTTTTCTATAAGGAACCCGGGATGATGGAGGTCACGTTGCGTGCCATGCGCGGCACGCTGATGATGACCGGCTACGTATCGACCGATGAGAAGCTCAAGCAGGCGGACGAGCTCGCGAAGAAGGTCAAGGGGATCAAGGACATCCGGAACCGCATTCGGGTGCGCGAGCCCGATGTAGCCTCCGCGCCGGACGAGGCGATCATCAAGAAGATCGACAAGGCGATCGAGGAGGACGAGGACCTCGCGCGAACCAAGGCCAAGGGCAAGCTCGAGGTCGAGGTGTCCGAGGGGAACGTCACCGTCAAGGGTAAGCTGCCCGGCTGGGACGTGGCGCAGTCCTTCGTGAACGATATCAAGAAGATCGGCGGAGTCCGGAGTCTCAACATCGAAAAGCTCAAGTACTGACCCCGGACTCGGGGATGGGATTTGCGGGGTCGCTGTCGCGCCGACGGCGGCCCTTTCTCTTGCTCGCGTCGGGGTTGACCAGGGGGGTCCGGGGCTTAGGCTAGGCTGCAGACGTGGCCGAAGTCCCTGAGTTTACGATCGAGTTCGGTGGGGAGACCGTTCGGGTTCCGGCTGAGCTGCCGCTTCTGCCGATCCGCAACACGGTTGTCTTCCCGGGCACCACCCGGCCCATGAGCGTGGGCCGAACGCCTTCGCTGGCGGCCGTGCGGGCCGCCGCGAAGGGAGATGGCTACCTCGCGGTGCTCACCCAGCGCAACCCGGAGGTGGAGCAGCCTCAGGCGCACGACCTGCACGAGGTGGGGACCGTGACCAAGGTCGTGCAGCTGCTCGACACGGGCGTGGGGATCTCGGTCGCCGTCGTGGGCGTCGCGCGCTTCAGCCTGCTTGGGCTGAAGGAGTCCGACGGAATGCTGATGGCACGCTTCGAGATCCTGCGCGACCAGCTCGAGGGCACCGCGGAGGCCGAGGCCGCCCGTCGAACGGTACAGCGCCTGGCCAAGGAGCTGGTGGGCCTGCGTGACGATCTTCCGGACGAGCTCCAGGAGATGCTGGACCGGGTCGAGGACCCGGCGCGGCTGGCGGATCTGGTCGGCTTCGGGGCCAATCTCTCCCTCGATGAGAAGATCGCCCTACTCGCCCAGCCCGACGTGCTGGCCCGGCTGCGGGTGCTGATCCGGCACCTGATTCGAGAAATCCGCGTGGCTCAGGTCTCCCGTAGCTTCGCGGAACGGGCCGCGGGCGAGATCGATGAGGGCGGGCGCAAGGCGCTGCTGCGCGAACAGCTGCGCAAGATTCGGGAGGAGCTTGGGGAGTCGGACGACCAGGCCGCGGAGGCGGACGAGCTCCACGAACGGGTCGAGAGCGCAGCCCTCCCGGAGGCGGTGCGCGAGGCCGCCGGTCGAGAGCTGTCCCGCCTGGCCGCACTGCCGGCGCACTCCCCGGAACGCTCGGTCATCCGGACTTACGTGGAGTGGATTCTCGATCTCCCCTGGGAGATCGAGACCGAGGACAACCTGGAGCTCGGGCATGCGCGAACCATCCTCGATGAGGACCACTTCGACCTCGACCGCGTCAAGGAGCGGATTCTGGAGTACCTGGCCGTCCGGCGCCTGGTGGACGAGCCCAGGGGCCCGATCCTGTGTTTCCTGGGTCCGCCGGGTGTGGGCAAGACGTCGCTGGGCAGATCGATCGCGCGGGCGATGGGGCGCAGGTTCGTGCGGACCTCACTCGGAGGCGTGCGAGACGAGGCCGAGATTCGCGGACATCGTAGAACCTACGTCGGTGCGCTGCCCGGGCGGATTCTGCAGAACCTGAAGCGCGCTCGCTCCCGGAACCCGGTCTTCATGCTCGATGAAATCGACAAGGTGGGCATGGATTACCTGGGCGATCCGTCGTCCGCCCTGCTCGAGGTGCTCGATCCCGAACAGAACTCGAGCTTCAGCGACCACTACCTGGAGCTGACCTTCGACCTATCGCGGGTGCTTTTCGTGGCGACGGCCAACCGCACCGACACCATCCCTCCGCCGCTACTGGACCGCATGGAGCTGATCGAGCTCCCGGGCTATACGGCGCGTGAGAAGCTGCGCATTGCAGAGGAGTTCCTCGTGCCGCGGCAGCTCGAAGAGCACGGACTGGAGCGCGCCGTGGTGTCCCTGGCCGACGAAGCCGTGGTGCGGATCGTGGAGGAGTACACGCGGGAAGCGGGAGTGCGTAATCTGGAGCGGAACATCGCGTCGCTGGTGCGCAAGGCTGCGCTGCGGATCGCTGAGGGCGACACCCCGGTAAGAATCGGAGCAGACGACCTTCCCGCGCTGCTGGGTCCCCCGGCGTTCACGCGGGAGATGGCGGAGCGCATCGACCGGCCGGGAGTCTCCGTGGGGCTGGTCTGGACGCCCGTCGGTGGCGACATCGTCTTCGTCGAAGCGGCCCTTCTGGAGGGCAAGCCCGGACTGCGCCTCACCGGCCAGCTCGGGGACGTGATGCGGGAGTCGGGCGAGACCGCGCTTTCGTATCTGCAGGCCAACGCTGAGTCGATCGGCATCGACCCGGTCCTGTTCGAGAAGAACGAGATTCACATCCATGTCCCCTCGGGGGCACTCAAGAAGGACGGGCCCTCGGCGGGGGTCGCGATGCTGGTGGCCCTCGCCAGCCTACTTCTGGGTCGACCGGTGCGTGGCGATCTGGCGATGACGGGGGAGATCACCCTACGCGGGCAGGTTCTGCCCGTCGGAGGCATCAAAGAGAAGGTGCTGGCCGCGCACCGCGCCGGGGTGCGTGAGGTCATATTGCCGAGCCGAAACGAGAAGGATCTGGAAGAGGTCCCCGAGGAGGTGCGGGAGGCGTTGCGCGTTCACGTCGTGGATCATTCGATCGACGCGATCCGAGAGGCGATCCCAGACCGTGCCTGAAGCCGACCCGCCCGTCTCCCTCTTGACTCGCTCGGGGCCTGACCTGCTGCGTCTGGCCCGCAAGGATCGGGCAGCCGCCCGCGAGAGCCTGCGCGCACTGAGCGTCGAGGAGCAGGCACGGGTTTACCTCGAGGTCCGACCGGAGCTGCGCAGCGAGTTTCTGATGCTGGTCGATCATCCCGAGCGAGTGGTGCCGCTGCTGCCGGATGCGGAGGTTTGCATCAGCATCTGCGCGAGTGGAATGTCGGAAGCGTCCTGGTTGCTGGCTCTGGCCACGACCGAACAGCTACGCGCCTGTTTCGATCTCGACTGCTGGCAGGGTTCTGAGATCGATCACAAGCGGCTACAGGAATGGATCGACGCGCTGATCGACGCTGGGCCGGAGACCCTGGTGCGCGCCATCCGCGAGGTGGATCTGGAGCTCTGGGTGCTGGCGCTGCGTGCGATCAGCGAGGTCGCCGTCCTCGGCAAGGAGGATATACCTCCCGACGGCTGGCTGACCCTGGACGGAGTGGTCTACTTCGGAACGCGGGGGGACGCGGAGTTCGCGCGGGTCCGGCAGCTCGCGCAGACGACCTTCTCCCAGGACCAGGGTAGCTACTGGCAGTTGGTCTACGGTGCGCTCTTCGAGAGCCCGGCCGAGTGTGAGGAGTACGCGCTGCGCTGGCGCAGCGTCCGCCTGAACGATCTCGGCTTCCCCGACCGGGACCAGGCCATGCAGGTCTACCGACCGCTCGAAGCCAAGCAGGCCGAGGTCTGGGAGCAGGTTGAGACGCGGGGGGCCGTGGTCCCGTCGAGCGAGCTGCCGCAGCGCTTGCAGGGGAGCCTGCTGGGCGAGGCGCTCGCGCGGCTCGCGCCGGAGCGTGCCGCTGATTTGCTCGGCTACATCCTCGCTGTCGCCAACGCGGTCGCCGTGGCCGATGAGCTCCTGCTCTCAGATGCCGAGTCGGTTCCCAAGGCGCTCGACAAGGCTGTGCGGGGGATGGAGCGGGGACTGCGTGAGCTCGCTCGGATCCACGCGCAGCCGCCGCATGAGCTTCTCGATCGCACGCGACCGCTCGACCTGTTCCGGATCGGGGCCACACAGGATCGAGCGCTGCGAGAGCGGTAGCGCTACCGTCCAAGCGCATGAGCCAAGCGG
>Ga0255049_10001879_pt1 | contig 11375 bp, 11 predicted proteins | sample JV7_2_3_MG_FD_183615 | JGI IMG/M metagenome (GOLD analysis project Ga0255049, IMG submission 183615) | Seawater microbial communities from Jervis Inlet, British Columbia, Canada - JV7_2_3 | ecosystem: Environmental > Aquatic > Marine > Inlet | place: Canada: British Columbia | collected 2016-10-06
TCACATCCAACGGAGAGGCCCTCACCCCGGCCCTCTCCCCGAGGGGAGAGGGAGCTTCTTTTTCTTTTCCCTCTCCTCCCGTGGGGGAGAGGCCCTCACCCCGGCCCTCTCCCCGAGGGGAGAGGGAGCTTCTCTTTCTTTCCCCTCTCCTCCCGTGGGGGAGAGGCCCTCACCCCGGCCCTCTCCCCGAGGGGAGAGGGAGCTTCTCTTTCTTTCCCCTCTCCCCCCTTGGGGGAGAGGGTTAGGGTGAGGGGGGGGCGGCGCGACTCAGCCCGTCGCCGCTGCCACCGCCCTTTTTGCCATTACCGTCACCAGGTGGGCGCGGTATTCGTCGCTGGCATGGATGTCGGAATTGAACCCGGTCGCCGGCACCGAAATGCCTTCCACCGCCTTCGCCGAGAAATCCCCGGCCAGCGCCTTCTCCATGTCGGCGACGCGAAATACGTTGGGCCCCGCGCCAGTCACCGCCACACGGGTGCCGGCCGAACCTTCGGAGACGAGCACGCCGACGACGGCATATCGGGACGCGGGGTTGGGAAATTTCGCGTAGCCGGCACGGGTCGGGATGGGAAAGCGCACCGCCGTCAGCAACTCATCGTCGCCCAGCGCCGTCTCGAACAGGCCGGTAAAGAAGTCGTCGGCGGCGATACTGCGAGTGTTGGTCTGCACCGTCGCGCCCAGTCCCACCACGGCTGCGGGGTAGTCGGCTGCCGGGTCGGCGTTGGCGATAGAGCCGCCGATAGTGCCACGGGCGCGCACCGCCGGATCGCCGATGTGGTTGGCAAGCTCGGCAAGAGCGGGGATGGCACTGCGCACCTCCTCGGAAGCGGCCACCTGTGCGTGGGTCGTGGTCGCGCCGATCACCAACTCATCGCCCTCCCGGCGAATACCGGAAAGCTCCGCGATGGCGCCGAGGTCGATGAGATCCGAGGGCTGTGCGAGACGCTGCTTCATGGTCGGAACCAGTGTCATGCCTCCGGCTAGAAACTTTCCGTCATCGGCGGCGGCAATGGATTTCGCAGCCCGCTCCAGGGATGTCGGTCGTTGATAAGTAAATTCATACATGTTGGATTCTCCCTAGCGCGTGCTTTGAATCGCGCGCCACACCTTCTCCGGCGTAGCCGGCATGGTGATGTCGCTGGTGCCGATGGCGTTGGTGATGGCGTTGATGACGGCGGGCGGTGCCGCGATGGCACCGGCTTCGCCACAACCTTTCACACCTAACGGATTGTGCGGACACGGCGTTTCCGAGGTAACAATCTTCATCTCGGGCAAGGTATCCGCGCGCGGCATGCTGTAGTCCATGTAGGAACCGGACAGCAGTTGACCGGATTCATCATAACTGACCGATTCCAACAACGCCTGGCCAACACCGTGGGCGATACCACCGTGCACCTGGCCCTCGACGATCATCGGATTGACCAAATTGCCGAAATCGTCGGCGGCAGCCCAGCCTACAATTTCCGTGACCCCAGTCTCCGGGTCGACCTCCACTTCACACACATGGGTTCCAAACGGAAATGTGAAGTTGGCGGGATCATAAAAGGCGCTCTCATCGAGTCCGGGCTCCAATTCATCTCCCGGATAATTGTGTGGCACATAGGCCGAGAAAGCGACGGCAGCAATATCCATCTGCTTGTCAGTGCCCGCGACGGTGAAATTCCCAGCATCGAACTCGATATCCTCTACCGCCGCCTCCAGCGTGTGTGCCGCGATTTTCTTACCCTTGGCGATGATCTTGTCCATCGCCTTGCTGATTGCAGAACCACCCACGGACAACGAACGCGATCCGTACGTACCCATGGCGAAGGGGATCTTGGCGGTGTCTCCATGCACCACATCGATGTTTTCGAACGGCACGCCGAGACGATCTGAAACCAGCTGCGCAAAGGTCGTTTCGTGCCCCTGGCCCTGGGCGTGTGAACCCGTGTACACGACCACGTTGCCGGTCGGATTGAAACGCACCTGTGCCGATTCGTAGAGTCCAACACCGGCACCGAGAGATCCAACCACTGCCGATGGCGCGATCCCGCACGCTTCGATGTACGAGGAAAACCCGATACCACGAAGCTTACCGGTGGCTGCGGACGATTCCCGCCGCTTGGCAAACCCCTGATAGTCGGCGGCGTCCAGCGCCAGGTCCATCGACAGGGCGTAATTGCCTGAGTCGTACGCCAGGGCCACCTGGGTCTGATAGGGATAGGCGTCAGCGGGAATGAAGTTTCGCCGGCGCAACTCCGCCGGATCGATGTCCATCTCCCGGGCCGCTTCTTCCACCACCCGCTCGACGACGTAGGTGGCCTCCGGGCGGCCGGCGCCGCGCACCGCGTCTACCGGAGTGGAATGGGTGAATACGGCTTTCACCTCACAGTAAATTGCGCCGGTAGTGTATTGTCCCTGCATCAGGGTCGCATACAAGTAGGTCGGAACACAGGTAGCGAAAGTCGAAAGATAAGCTCCCATGTTCGCCAGCGTGGAGACGCGCAATCCGAGGAATTTTCCGTCCTTGTCCAACGCCAGTTCAACTTGACTGACGTGATCGCGCCCGTGGCAATCGGTCATGAAGGATTCCGAGCGTTCCGCCGTCCACTTCACCGGCCGGTTCAGTTTGCGTGCCGCCCAGGCGGTAACACACTCTTCCAGGTAGATAAAGATTTTCGACCCGAAGCCGCCACCGATATCCGGAGCGACCACGCGTAGTTTGTGCTCAGGGGCAAGTTGCACGAAAGCGGAAATGACCAGGCGCGCAACGTGGGGATTCTGACTGGTGGTGTACAGAGTAATCTCATCAGTGCCCATGTCGTACTCGCCCAACGCGGCGCGCGGCTCCATGGCACTCGGCACGACGCGGTTGTTAACGAGTTCGACTTTGGTGACATGGTGGGCGCCATTGAATGCCGCATCGGTGGCCGCCTTGTCACCGATCTCCCAGTCGTAGCAGATATTACCCGGGGCGTCACCGTGCACCTGAGGCGCATTGCTTTGCACGGCGTCGACGACCGACGTTACGGCAGGCACCTCCGTGTAACTTACCGCCACCTGCTCGGCCGCGTCCTTCGCCTGAAGGTAGCTGTCGGCGATTACCACGGCGACCGTATCACCAACGTGGCGCACGGTGTCGAGTGCCAGCAGTGGATGCGCCGGTGCCTTGTGGGGCTCGCCGTTTTTGCCGGTAATCGTCCAGCCGCAGATCAATCCACCCAGTCCCGATTCGGCAATATCGGCGCCGGTGTACACGGCGACGATGCCTGGCATCTTCGCCGCGGCGGCGACATCGATAGTGAAAGTGGCATGGGCGTGGGGCGAGCGGAGGAAATAGGCGTGAGCCTGACCGGGGCGATTCATGTCGTCCAGGTATCTGCCATTTCCGGTAAGAAAACGATAATCCTCTTTGCGGCGCACCGAAGCGCCGATTCCGGTATCAGTCATGACTACTTCCCTCCCTCGCGCATCGCGCGGGCGCCAGCCTGGATGGACTTAACGATGTTCTGGTAGCCGGTGCAGCGACACAAGTTGCCTTCCAACCAGCCGCGAACTTCGCTCTCGCTGGGATTCGGATTGACGTTCACCAGATCCAAGGCACTCATGATCATGCCAGGCGTACAAAATCCACATTGCAGACCGTGGTGTTCCTTGAACGCCGCCTGCATCGGGTGCAATTCGCCGTTGCTTGCGACTCCCTCGATGGTTTTCACTTCGGCTCCATCGGCTTGTGCAGCCAGCATGGTGCAAGACTTCACCGCGCGGCCGTTAACGTGCACCAAACATGCACCGCATTGGCTGGTATCACAGCCCACGTGAGTACCCGTAAGCCGCAATTGATCCCTGAGCAGGCTAACCAGCAGGGTTCGATCTTCAACCTCCGCCGAAATCGCGCTGCCGTTCACCGTCATGGAGACGTTTACCGACATGATAATCCCCCTATCTTCCAGTAGTGGCAGCCGATACCTTTACCGTGCTGCAATTTGGTTGTATGTACCAATCATGCGACAAGACCCCATGGGCCTTGCGCATAACCGCATCCGATCAATCCGAGCCAGCCGGATTTGCAACCACTTCGGCAAACTTGCCGAAGAAGTCGTTTGCAATCTTGCGCGCCGCACCACCCACCAGGCGTGAACCGATCTGAGCAAGTTTGCCCCCGACTTGCAAGGCGGCAATGTAGTGCAAAGTCGTAATGCTATCGGTCTCTGTGAGCGTCACATCGGCACTACCCTTACCAAAACCCGCGGGTCCACCCTTTCCCTCGCCACTGATGGTGTAACTTTCCGGCGGCTTCAAATTCGAAAGCCGAATGTGACTTTCGAAGCGCGCCTTTACCGGCCCGATTTTGGCTTTCATCTTCGCCACCATCTCGGTGTCCGACACCAGTTCGATGCTCTCGCAACCCGGTATACATTGCCCCAGCACCTCCGGATCATTGAGTGCCTCCCATACGCGCTGGCGGCTTGCCGGAATTTCGAACTCACCATTGATATCCATAACACATCAAGACTTGATTTTATGGCAGCCGCGCAGGCTGCCATCGGCAGCCAGTTCCAAGCGCGCCGGCGCTTCACACCGCTCACTCAGGATGGTTTGCGTATGGGTGACGGTGCAGCTCTGCAACCGGCCATCGGCAAACTGCACCAATGAATAGCCGTCGGCGCAAACGACCACGTCACCGCGGGCCGTGTAAAGTCGGTGATTGCCGTTCAAGTTGCACTGCTTGAGAGGTCCCTCGGCGTAGAATTCGATGCCGGGATTGCAGTTGACCTGGGCCGACGCCGTGGTGGCACCGACAGTCATCGCCAGTCCCAGGAGCAAGCCCATCGGCAGGCTCGTCGGGACGATGCCGGCCCCACGGGTCAAGCCACCACATTGCAATGGGCCGCGCTTCAAAGGGATCCTCCTTCACACTTGCCGGTCATCCGTCGCGCCGCTTGTATTGGGCCGATCGCCACCTACCGGGTGAAGGCCGAAGGCTAACATGAATTGCAGTCCCTGTCCCCGCCACCCCGGGGCTTGCGGTGGGGTTAGGGGTGTCGTGACTGCCAGTGAAGACGTAGTATTACGGCCCTCTCCGTATCACCAGATCGACTCTATGCGTCGCAACCGAAACGCCAAAATTATCGCCACCCTGGGACCAGCCAGCTCCAGCCTGGAGCGCATCCGGGAACTGTTCGGCATCGGCGCCGACGTATTCCGACTCAACTGCAGTCACAGCACCGCGGCGGAGCTCGAAGACCGAATCGCAACGATCCGCAGCCTGGAGCACAGCACGGGCCGGCCGATCGCCGTCATACTGGATTTACAGGGGCCGAAACTGCGTATCGGGCGCATCGAAGGCGGTTCAGTCAGCCTGGCTGACGGCGCCAGCTTTCGAATGGATCTGGACGCAAGCCCCGGTGACGTCACGCGCGCGCCGCTGCCCCATGCGGAAATATTTGCCGCATTGAAACCGGGGATCGATCTGCTTCTTGACGACGGCAAGTTGCGACTGCGGGTCACGGATTGTGGTAAAGACTTTGCCACTACCGTCGTAGTCACCGGCGGCGAATTATCGGATCGCAAAGGCGTTAACGTGCCCGATGTCGTATTGCCGTTGTCACCGTTCACAGAAAAAGACTACCGTGACCTCGCTTTCGGTCTCGAGGTCGGGGTCGACTGGGTTGCACCCTCCTTCATTCAACGTCCCGAAGACCTGGTAGAACTGAGAACGTTGATCGCGGGCCGCGCCGCGATTCTCACCAAACTCGAAAAACCTGCCGCCATCGATCGTCTGGATGCGATCATCGCCGCCTCCGATGGCGTAATGGTCGCTCGTGGCGATTTGGGTGTCGAACTACCGCCGGAAAAAGTCCCAAGCGTTCAGAAACGCATCATTCGCACCTGCCGCGCCGCCGGCAAACCGGTGGTGGTCGCTACCCAGATGCTGGAATCCATGATCAACTCACCGATTCCGACCCGTGCCGAAGCTTCCGATGTTGCGGGGGCCGTGTACGATGGCGCCGACGCCGTCATGTTGTCGGCGGAGACCGCCGCCGGCAACTATCCGGTCGAAGCTGTCGCCATCATGGATCGCATCATCACCGAGGTTGAGCAGGACGCTCAGTATCGTGTCGGTCTGGATGCCGGTCTTCCGGACCCGCAGGCGACAGCCGCGGATGCCATTTGCGACGCTTTGCACAGCGTCGTACACACTTTGCCGGTCGCGGTCACCGTCACCTATACGAGTTCCGGATTCAGCACGTTGCGGGCGGCACGGGAACGACCCGAGGCACCGATACTGAGTTTGACGCCGAACGTCGACACCGCGCGACGTCTGTCGCTGGTATGGGGCGTACATTCGGTGCAGACACCGGACATTCAACGGGTGCAGGAGATGGTCGACCGTGCCTGTGAAGTAGCTCTTGCCGAATCATTCGCCAAAGTCGACGAGACCTTGGTAATCATTGCCGGCATGCCTTTCGGTAAACCCGGCACGACAAACATGCTGCGCATTGCCCAAGTGCCATCGCCGGAAGATTCTGCCGGCGAGAGCGACGTCGGCTAGCAGCGACTCGGGGAACAACCCATGCAGATGTTATTCAACCCACTGAGTGCCGCCCTGATCGCCGTCCTGTTGCTACTGATTCTGTGGCTGTTGACACGACGAAATGGATTTCTCGTCGCCATCGTCGTGGTCAATTTATTACTGTGGTTGTCGGCAACACCGTGGCTCAGCCGCAACACGCAGTCGCTGCTCGAGCACCGCGCCGGCGGGCTGAGCGCAGAGTCCCTGCCCCGGGCCGATGCAATCGTCGTGCTGGGCGGCACCTTGTCGCCACCGGAGCCGGCGGCGACGGATGCCAATCTGTCGGCAGCCGCTGATCGCCTGGTATACGCCACGCGGCTCTACAAGCTCGGCAAAGCGCCGGTCGTTCTGATCGCCGGCGGCAACGCCGACGGCACCGGGGCGGCGAACGCTGAGTCCGTTCATGCAGCGGAGCTGCTAGGCGAGTGGGGAATCCCGGCGAGCGCCATCCTCACCGAAACCGAAAGCACCAACACTTACGAGAATGCGGTATACAGCAAGCTGATGCTGGACCAGCACGGCTTGAAAACCGTGTTGCTGGTGACATCGGCCATGCACATGCCGCGCGCCCTGGCGACATTTCGCAGCGCCGGCATCGCGGCGACCCCGGCGGCGACGGACTTCGAAGCGTCAGGCCGCGGGCCGTCGGGGCTTGCGAACTGGGCGGCGGATCCGGCGGCACTGGCGGTAACCACCAGGACTCTCAAGGAGTATGTGGGCTGGCTCGTCTATCGAAGCCGCGGATGGATCGCCGGCGACGACTGATTTAAAGCGGGCGACTAATTTACTTCTTGGCGCCCGGCCACAGCTTCTCGCCCTGGCCGGGCCAGTCGAATGCGCCGCGCCGGTCATCAACGACCAGATTCTCATGGTCGATGAGAACAGGGTCGCCGGTACCGTGGTGGGCAAGCTCGCGTCGTCGGACCCGGATGTCGGCGACACGCTTAGTTATTCAATTATCGGCGGCAATTTGGGCGGCGCTCTCAGCGTTAACGCCGCCACCGGTCAGGTACTGGTCACCAATCCCAGCATCTCCATGATCATCTGAGTGACGGACTCGGGGATACCGACCTTTAGTGACACCGCCAATGTGACGATACAACTTAATGACCTAGGAGAGGTCGTGGTTGCGCCGCCACCGCCGCCGGCACCGGTATCAACGCCAACTGGAGGCGGCGGGTCTGGCGGGACGGTAACGGCTCCGCCGGCGCCGGTATCGGCAGCCGAGGGCGACGAGAAGCAACCGGTGGTCGAGCCGAAGGCCGATAAACCGGACAAGCCGGTGGCCAAGCCCACCTCGACGACCTTGAGGTCGGTGGGTGCCACCCGTATGGAATCGACTTCGGCGAGCCGCTCGCAGCTGAACGCCCTGTCCGCGGCGGCTGACCAGGCTAACGAGCCCCCGATTACCGAGGTGGAAATTGCGCTCGAGGCACTCGCCGCGTTGCGCGGACTTTCCAGGGGTCTGGTGGTGCCGGACGCTTCTGAGTTGGCCGCCAGCGCCTGAGGACGCCGCGAAAACCGGCGCATACGTACAAGGACCCGAGAACGATGCCGAAACAGGATAATCTCGCGCTCAAGCCCGCTCCGGACGGCCCTCCGATGGCGATCCAGCCGCGTCACGAGCAGCCACCAGCAAGCAGCAGCGCCGATGACACCAGCGAACTGTCAATCGCGTCCCGCCAGTCCACCATCATGATGGTGGACGATGAGCCGATCATTCTCGAAACCCTGCAAATGTTTCTCGAAGACGCGGGCTACGACAATTTCATCACCACCACCGAGCCAAAAAAAGCGCTTAATATGGTGGTGCTGAAAAAGCCCGATGTTGTGCTGCTCGACGTGATGATGCCGGAAATTACCGGTCTGGATATTCTCAAGCAGATGCGCTCCAAGGAGGCCTTGAAGCACATTCCCGCCATCATCCTGACGTCCGCGACGGATCCCGAGACCAAGCTGCAAGCGTTGGAACTCGGCGCCACGGACTTTCTCGCCAAACCGGTGGATCCCAGTGAGCTCGCGTTGCGGCTGCGCAATACGCTGGCGGCCAAAGCTTATCAAGATCGGCTGCTGTACTACGACGGTCTCACGGGCCTGCCCAATCGAAGATTATTCACCAGGCGTCTCAATGATGCACTGGTAAGATCGAAGCACGACGCGAAGGCCTGCGCGGTTTTGCACATCGATCTGGATCGCTTCAAGCAGATCAACGATACCCTGGGTCAGAACTTCGGTGACACGCTACTGAAGGCGGTGTCGGTGCGGTTGGTCGACTGCGTCCGTCACAGCGATTTGGTCGGTCGGCCGGGCGGCAGCGATGATGAACCGGAGCTTTCGCGCTTCGGCGGCGACGAGTTCACGCTGCTCATTCCCAATGTCGATCGAATGGAGATCGCCACCCTGGTGGCACGCCGCATTCTCAAATCCATGGCCGAACCGTTCCGGGTAAACGCCCGAGAACTGGTCATTACCGCCAGCATCGGCATCGCCGTGTGTCCCACCGACGGCGACAGCGTCGACACTTTGCTCAAACACGCCGCGATCGCCGTATCCCATGCCAAGGAGCGTGGACGCAATGCTTATCAATACTATGCCAAGGAGCTCAACACCCGCTCGGTGGAGCGCCTGACGTTGGAGAATCACCTTCGCAAGGCATTGGACAATCGCGAGCTGTTTCTGGCTTTCCAGCCGAAGGTAGAGGTGCGAACGGATCGTATTATAGGCGCCGAGGCGCTACTGCGCTGGAAGCATCCGAAGCTCGGCTTGATACCACCCGATGAGTTCATTCCGCTCGCGGAAGAGATGGACTTGATCCTTCCCTTCGGCGAATGGGCAATTTACGCCGTGTGCACATTGAGCAAACGGTGGCAGTCTCAAATCGATCCAGTGTGCGTGTCGGTCAACGTATCGAGCCGACAATTTCAGAAGAGCGATCGGTTGATGCTCACCGTGCGCAACGCCCTCGAGACCACCGGTCTCAAGGGAAAATATCTCGGGCTGGAACTCACCGAGAGCATGCTCATGGAGAATCCCGAGGAAATTAATCGCACCCTGAATACCATTAAGGAAATGGGTGTGAAGATCTCTATCGATGATTTTGGAACGGGCTTTTCGTCGTTCAGCAATTTGAGGCGCTATCCGCTGGACGAGCTGAAAATCGATCGGTCATTCGTAAACGACATTCCAGACAATACAGACGACGCCGCCATCGTTGGCGCCATTATCGCCATGGCTCACGGCTTAGGGATGGGTGTGGTCGCGGAAGGCATCGAGAAACAGGAGCAGCTGGATTTTCTGCGCGACCGGGATTGCGATGAGTATCAGGGTTTCCTGTTGAGCAAACCCATCATTGCCTCGGAATTCCTCACCCTGGTTGCCAGAAATCAGAAGAAACTCGCGGACTGACCGGCGACCAACAGACCCCCTGCTTACTGCTCGAGGTATTCCGACACTTCGATGAGATTGCCGTCGGGATCGCGAAAATAGACGGAGCGGATGGGGCCGGTGGCACCAGTCTTGGCAACCGGTCCTTCAATGATCGCAATTTCGCATTCATTGAGATGGCGAACCACGTCGTCCAACGGTATCGTACTCACCAGACACAGATCACCGGAACCGGCCGTGGCGTGCGCGGCCCGTGGCACGAACTCCTTGCCGACCTCGTGGAGGTTGATCTTCTGGCGTCCGAATGTAAGCGCCGTGCGCCCCTCGGCGAAGCGCGACACATCCATGCCGAGCACGCTGGAGTAGAAGTCGCAGCTTGCTTCGATACTCGCGACCGTTAACACTAGATGATCGAGTCGATCGATTCGCAGGCTCACGGCAACGGGCTGGCGATCAGTGGATACCGAAAAATGCCACCACCGCGAGAACGGTTAACAATCCTGCTATGCCCAGCAGTAGATGAGAAAAGTCGCGATGGCTTTTGCGCAACTCCACTCCGAGCCAGGTGCAGAAAATAATCAACGCCAACAGAATGTAGATGACACGCATGCTTTGCAAACGGGCCGAGCGGCTCAGCCTGCATCATTCTCTTCGAGCATTTCCAGTAGTTCCTCGGGTGGAACATAACCGGGAACCAATTGGCCGTTCTCGAATATTATACTGGGCGTACCGCGTACGCCGACGGCACGGCCCAAGGCGAATTGCTCCGCCACCGGGTTGTCACACTTTTTTGCCGCCAGACGCCTACCGTTCTTGGCATCTCCCATGGCGGACTGTTGATCTTCGGCGCACCACACAGCCACCCATTTATCGAAAGAGAGCGAAGCAGGGCCCGCGCGGGGAAACGCCAGATAGCGAATTCGAATACCCAAACGATTGTATTCCGCCATCTGGTTGTGCAGCCGCACGCAGTAGGGACAGTCGATATCAGTAAAAACATCCACCGTGTGCTTCGCGTTGGCGGATCCGAATACGACCTTGTTATCCGGGTCCACGGTAGCCATGCTGTCACGCCGATGTTCGCGTCGGCGTTCGCGGGTGTAATTCTTGCCCGAGCCGATTTCCACCATGTCGCCTTGAATCAGATGGCGGCCGTCCTCGGACACGTAAATCACCATGGCGCCGTAGGACACTTCGTAGAGACCGGGAATGGCCGATGGCTGGATATGGTCCGGGACGATATCGGGGATGACCTTGTCGAGGGCGGCAAGCACCTTCGCTGAAGGATCCTGCGCAATGGCCGGCTGCCAGAAGACTGACAGGACGGCTAAAAGGGCTATCGTCAATGCGCGGGTTGAAACCATGAAATTTGCTCTCTTTGCGATTATTCGCAGCATAAGCGGTGAGACCTCCGGCGTCACCCGCGAGTTCCATT
>Ga0255049_10001880_pt1 | contig 11374 bp, 13 predicted proteins | sample JV7_2_3_MG_FD_183615 | JGI IMG/M metagenome (GOLD analysis project Ga0255049, IMG submission 183615) | Seawater microbial communities from Jervis Inlet, British Columbia, Canada - JV7_2_3 | ecosystem: Environmental > Aquatic > Marine > Inlet | place: Canada: British Columbia | collected 2016-10-06
CAGTGCCGACGGCAGCCTCGCGCTCGCATAGGCCTGCACGTTCTCCATGCGCGAGAGGTGCGCGAGCGCACTTGACCGCTGACGGCGATCGTCCAGCTCGAGGAACGCCATGCCGCCCCCCGCGAAGATTCTCACCCCGATCGCCTCGCTCTTCAGCGCCCCCACGACATCGATCGCACGGGTCACCTCCGCCATACCGTGATCGCTCACCACGATCAGAGTCGTCGCGTCCCAGGCGTCGCGCTCGTCCAGGCCGCGCAGGAGTCGTGCGAGCTGGCGATCCTGTCCGGCGAGCTGCTTGGCCACGGCGGGATCATCGGGACCACGCCCATGGCCGACGGAGTCCGCGCCGTGCCACCACGAAAGGATGAGACGTGGCCGCTCCTCATCGGGCAGATCCAGCCAGGCCAGGATCTGATCCACCTTCCGCGACTCATGTATCCCACCGTCGAAGGGAGACTCGCGATAGCTGGCGCGGACCCCCTTCCACTCGGTCTCCGAGCCCACCCAAAAGAAGACGGCCGCGCGTACACCCTGCCGTTCGGCCGCCACCCACAACGGCTCGGCCTCGAGCCAGCTCGCATCGCTCGCGTAGTCAAAGATCCCGCGCTCCCGATCGAGGAAGCGGTTCCCTACGATGCCGTGCCGGTCCGAGTAGGTGCCAGTGACCAGCGCCGCGTGATTGGGAAAGGTGTTGGTCGGAAAGACGGGCACGAGTCGCGCCGCACGCACGCCCGCCTCGGCCATGCGCTCCAGGGCGGGCAGCGATGTTCGCTCGGGGTAGTCGTGCCGCGTCCCATCCCAGGAGAGCAGGATCACGACGGGATCCTTCGCGCTCACACCCTGCGGGAGGAGTAGCAAGAGCAACGCCAGAGCGGCTCGCAGGAAAAGGATGCGGCGTGGTTTCAGCTCGACCATCTCGGCTACAAGGCCAAAATACCAAACTCGGGCCGAAAGCGGAGTTTCGCTATGCTGCCTGCGGTTCACACGGGCGGGCGGACTGCACACGCCGGGGGGGAGAAATGAGAATCCGTTCGAACGGGACACGCGCGAGAGCGATCATCGCAAGCCTACTTCTATTCGTTTTGACCCCGACCTTCGCAAGCGGTTGCTTCGGCGGCTTTCAGCTCACCAAGAAAGTCTACCAGTTCAACCGCACGATCTCCTACGATAAGTGGATTCGCTGGATCACCTTTCTGGTTTTCTCCGTGGCCCCGGTTTACGGAATCGCCTTCGGGATCGACGTGGTCTTCGCCAACTCCATCGAGTTCTGGAGCGGATCCAACCCCATCACCGCCAAGGCCGGGAAGAGCCGCGTCGCGTACGGCCCCCGGGGGGAGATCGTGCGGACGACGCGCATCTCCGCTCGGACCGTTCGGCTCGATCTCACTGACTCCGAGGGGAGGCAGCACACGCTGACCCTGGTTCGAGAGGTCGAGAGCGTCGCGGCCCTGAGCGCCACGGGCACACTCCTCGCCAGAGTCGCCGACGTCGACGGAGAGCCGCGCATCATCGCGGGCACACTCGCCGAATAAGCTTCAGGGCCGGATGCCGTGCCTTCGGGTTGGACCCACAGCTCGGGCGTGGCGTCGCGATGCGAGCTTCAGCCCCGCCAACAACGCGTTGCGCAGGTCTCTCGGATCGATCACCTCATCGAACGCGAGGGTATCGGCGTTCCTCCACGGGCCCGCGGACTCGGAGCGGTCCACCTGTTCCTGGAGCTCCGACTTCAGGCCGGCGGCCGCGCCTCCGGCACCAGCCGGCATCGCGCCGAGAGTCGCGCCAGGGAAGGCGAGGGTCAGCGTCTGTCGGTCGAACGGGTTCATGGCCATGATGGAGCTGCCGAAGCCGAACGCCTTGCGCAGGGTGACGTGGAGCTTCGGCACACGCAGCCGCGCCTGCGCGGAGAAGAGCCGCGCTGCAGAGCGCAGCGCGCCGCTGCGCTCTGCAGCCGTTCCGGGCATCACACCGGGGTTGTCGGCGAGAAACACCACAGGCAGATGGAAGGCGCCTGCGACCTCGAGGAAGTGGGCGCCCTTGTCGGCCGCGTCGCGATCGATCGCGCCCGCAGCCACCATGGGCTGGTTCGCGAGGATGGCCACGGGCTCACCGCCGAGTCGCCCAAGCAGCGTGAGCAGAGAGGCACCGTAGGTGGGCTGGATCTCGAGCGTGCTCCCGCGATCGGCCACCAGCTCGACCACGCGGCGCATGTCGTAGGGTTTGCGGTCATCGGGTGAAACCAGCTCGAGAATCTCATCGATGCGCCGCTCGACATCGGGCGCGGGAACCTGGCACGGAGCTGTCTCCCAGGCGTTCGCTGGGAAGTAGCCCAGGTACCGCCGCACCAGCTCGAAGCCCTCCTCCTCTGTGTTCACGAGGTTCTGGGCCACCCCGCTCTGGCTGGTGTGCATTCGCGCGCCGCCCAGCTCCCCTTTGCTCACCTCTTCGCCGGTCGACGCTGCGACCAGGGGCGGACCGGCCGAGAACAGCGTGGCCCCATCGACCATCGCGACGAAATCCATGAGGGGCGCTGTGAGCGCTCCGTGGCCTGCCGAGGCGCCCATCACGAGACACACCGTGGGAACCAGCCCCGATAGCTCCGCCAAGGCCTGCAGATCGTTCGGCGCATACCCATGACGCTCCAGCATGTTGGTGGCGCGCTCGCCCGCACCCTCCAGCATCATCACCAGCGGCACACGCTCCTGCTGGGCGAGCTGAGCCAGGCGCACCCGCTTCGAATGCGTTCCGAGACCGATCGATCCGCCCTTCGACGTGAAGTCCTCGGAGCCGACCAGCAGCGGGCGTCCTTCGATCGTCCCCATTCCGCAGACGAGCGCATCCGCCGCAACGGGAGGCAGCTCCCCGCGGGCCTGGCTCCCGACGAGCGTGCCGAGCTCCCGGAAGCTACCCGGATCGAGCAATGCGTCGATCCGTTGGCGTGCGTCCATCCGTCCACTCGCTCGCTGGCGCACAACCCGCTCGTCCCCCCCCAGCGCGCGAGCCGCGAACTTTCGCCGCTCGAGATCCTCAATCAGCGCCGTCCACTCGCCTGCGTCCTTCGGTCGCTCGGCCATGAACCGATCGTGGCATACTCCACCCGCAGGTGACAACGCTGTAGCTCGATATGGACCCAGAGGAGTACAAAACACTTTGCGCCCGCCCCGACGTGCTCCGCAGGAGCGCGCTGGAGGACACCGCTCGTGCCCTGCGCAGCGTCAGATCGCCCGATACCCCGCTGGTGGAGGAGATCCTGGAGCAGCCACCGGTCGAGAAGCCGGTCGTGCACAGTGCCGGGTCCGAGGCCGATTTCTTCTACGTGACTCTGGAGCGGGATGTGGCGGGCTCTGTCCTTGAGACGCTTCTGGACGCCGAGCAAGCCGCGGCAAGGCGTACGGCGATCACATTCGATAAAACTCGACTCACCGAGCTCATTGACCTCTGGACCCGTTACCGAGAATGGTTGGAGAACGGAGGGGCCGCCTAGTGTTCTGTTCCGGGTCAGGACACTAGGATGGATTGCATCCATTGTGGGCACCGCATGGAGAAGCGCCCCGTCAGGGGTATCCTGCTGGACCACTGCGCAGCATGCGACGCGATCTGGCTCGACGAAGGTGAGCTCGAGGCCCTGCAAGCGGGGCGAGCGAGGACTCGAGCGGAGCTCAGGGCACAGGAACGGATCGAAACCACAAATGAGCAAGCGCGCACCGTTTCCGTCGTCGAGCTCTGTCCCCGCTGCCAGGGGCCGCTCTTCGTGACCTACGTGCGCGGGGTCGCCGTGGATCAGTGCCGCAGCTGTCGAGGAATGTACTTCGACCAGGGTGAGCTCCAGTCAATTCTGCACACATTGCGCGGAGGTCGGCTGGCGCGGTTCTGGAGGCAGCTTCGACGCGCCGCCCAGCGCGACGTCTGAGGTCTCCCGATGCAAGCTTTCGACCCCTTCCGGTGGCTCACGTCTTCCTCGCAGAGGCGCGTACTGGGCGCGCTGATCGTACTCAGCCTGAGCGTATGGGGCGTGTTGACCGTGCTGGACTCGCCGCTGAGAACGTCAGCGGCACCTTACGGGATCGGGTCCTTCGAGCTCGCCAGGACGCTCCCGGTGACCGTGAGCATCCTCGAGTCGTGGGACGCCACGGCCAAAACCCACGCCGCACTCAGCCTGGGGCTCGATTACCTCTTTCTCGCCCTCTACTCCCTCTCCATCGCACTGGCGTGCACCCGCATCGCGACGGGTCTCCTCCCCTGGGGTGCTCCCTTCGCCGGCGCGGGCATCGCCCTGGCCTGGGCGCAATTCATGGCTGCAGGCCTCGACGCCGTCGAGAACTACGCGTTGATCCAGCTCCTGACCGGATCGCGCGAACCGAGCTGGCCGACGCTGGCCTGGGCCTGCGCAGTCCCCAAGTTCGCGATCGTGGCCGCGGGCCTGGCCTACGTCCTGATCGGAGGGATCTCCCTCGCGTTCAGAGGCCAGCGCGAATCAGCAGGCTAGGCGGGCGAACTACTTCGCGCGCTCGACGTAGCGGAGCTCACCGGGGTCCACGCGAATCCGATCCCCGGGCGCGAGAAAGGTCGGAACCTGAACGGTGACTCCGTTGTCGAGCGTGGCTGGCTTGTTCGACTTAGCGGCGGTCTGACCCTTAATCACGGGCTCGGTGTCCTGGATGCCGATCTCGACGGTCTTGGGAAGCTGGAGCCCGATCGATCGCCCGTCGAGCAGCTCGACGAGGACTCGCATGCCCTCGCTAAGCCAGGGGGCTGCGTCGGCGAAGATCTCGACCCCGAGCGTATACTGCTCGTAGTTCTGGACGTCCATGAAGACGCCTCCGTCTCCCTCGGCATAGAGGTAATCCATCTCTCGGGCCTCGACGATTGCCCGCTCCAGGAAATCATTGGTCGAGAACTTGATCTCGCGCTGGGTCCCGTCGAGCAGATTTCTCAGCTTCGTCTGCACGAAGCCCCGCTTGTTTCCGGGCGTGCGGTGCTCGAACTGCAATACCCGATACGGCACGCTCTCGTAGATGATGGTGGTTCCCCTGCGCAGTGCGGTGGACTGAATATCGCCCGCCATCATTTCTCCTCGAGTTTGCGGAGGCGTGCAAGGAGACGGTCCCAAATGCCTCCGAATCCTCCGTTGGACATGATCAAGGCGACGTCATCGCCCGAGCGCCCGCGAACGAGATGCTCGATGATCTCGTCCACGTCTGGAATGAACTCGGCTTCGAGCCCGCGGATACGCAGACCTTCGATGACCACATCGGGGCGCATGCGCTCCGCCTCGGGCACCTGCTCCTGGCGGAAGACGCCCGCAATCACGACCTGGTCTGCGCCGGCGAGAGCCTCCACATAGGCCTCCTCGAAGAAGCGGCGCCGACTGGTATGGGTACGCGGCTCGAACACGGCCCAAAGCTTGCGCTCAGGGCAACGCGCGCGCGTTGCGGCGATCGTCTCGGCGACAGCGGTGGGATGATGAGCGAAGTCGTCGATGACCATGAAACCGCCCAGCTCGCCGCGAACCTCGTGCCGTCGGCGGACGCCCCGGTACTCCTTCAGCGCCTCCCCCGACGCTTCGACGTCCACCCCGAGCCTGTGACATAGCGCGATGGCGCCCAGCACGTTCTCGACATTGTGACGGCCGAAGAGCGGAACTCGAATGCGTGCCATCCGCTCATCGCCCCGCCAGGCGGTGAACTGCGTGCAATCCCGGTCGAACGCGACATCGCTCACGCGCCACAGCGCCGAGCTCTTGAAGCCGTACCCCTCCACGTTCGCCTGCACGTCGCGCACGATCTCACTCACCGCGGGGTTGTCCGTCTCGGCCACAATGTGGCCGTCGGCGGGAATGCTCTTGGCCAGCTCACGAAAGGCGGTTTGGATCTGCTCCAATGAGTCATAGATATCGGCATGATCGAACTCGCAAGAGGTCAGCAGTAGACTGCGCGCATCATAGTGTAGGAATTTCGGCGCTTTGTCGAAGAACGCAGTATCGTACTCGTCCCCCTCGATGACGAAGTGCTCACCCTCACCCAGCCGATAGCTCCCGTCCAGATTCTGGGCTACCCCGCCAACCAGGATGCTCGGGTCGCGACCGGCGTGCACCAGAATCCAGCCCACCAGGCTGGTGCAGGTCGTTTTGCCGTGCGTTCCGGAGATTACCACGCTGTGCTTCCCGCGCATGAAGAACTGGTGCACGGCATCGGGGAACGAGAGGTACGGAATGCCGGACTCGAGGACCGCCCGCGCTTCGGGGTTGTCGCGTCGCACGGCGTTGCCGATCACCACCAGGTCGGGACGCTCCCGCAGGTGGTCTGCCGCAAAGCCCTTCGCGACGGCGATTCCCGAATCGCGCAGCTGATCGCTCATCGGCGGATACGTATCTAGGTCGCTTCCGGTGACTCGAAAGCCGCGGTCGGCGAGCATGCAGGCCAGCGAGCCCATGCCCGTCCCGGCCACGGCGACCAGGTGGACATGTCGAATTCCCTCAATCGGCGGCAGATCACGCGGCATCGAAGGCCTCCCAGATGAGGTCGTGAACTCTGGGCCGCAGCTCAAAACGGCTGCGTTTGGCGACCAGATGAACGCGGTTCGAGAGCATCACCGTGATCGTTCCGCTTTCGAGGTCGATCCAGAGGCTCGTCCCCGTAAACCCAGTGTGACCGATGGAGCGGCGGGTGAAGTGGCTGCCCGAGGTCGAGCGTCCCGGCGTGGGCGTATCCCAGCCCAGCGCCCAGTCGCTCCCCTCTGGAATCTCCTGACGCCGGAAGAACTCCTGTGCGAGCTTCTGGGGAAAGATGGAACTCTCGCCCCGTTCTGCCACCAGCATCTCGGCGGCAAAGCGCATGACGTCAGAGGCGGTGGAGAAGAGACCCGCGTGTCCGGCCACCCCTCCCATCGCCCAGGCATTGCTATCGTGCACCTCCCCCCACAAGACCTTCTCGCGCCACGGACATTGCTCCGTCGCCGCGTAGCGCGCGCGCTCGCCTCGGAAGGGCACCGGATTGAAGCGCGTGTTCTCGAGACCGAGGGGCTCGTAGATGCGCCGCGCGCAGTAGGAGTCGAGCGGCTCGCCGGCCGCCTCCGCCACCATTTCGCCCAGCACGATGAAGCCGAGATCTCCATAGACCGACGCCTCGCCCGGGTCGTGCACGGGTGCGCTCCGAAGAATGCGACTCACGATCGCGTCACGGCCCGCTTCGGTTGCAAGCAGCTTCCCCCCGCGCCGTCGCTCGCGCTCGAGGAGGTCCTCATAGTAGGCACGCCAGGGCCGCAGGCCGGAGCTGTGCGTGAGCAGGTGGCGCACGGTGATCTCCGACTTCTCCCGCTCTGCAAACGCCGGCAGCACCTCCACGACGGGCTGATCCAGCGAGAGCTTGCCATCGAGCACCAGGAGCAGCAGGGCTGGGGTCGTGGCCATCACCTTCGTGAGCGACGCCAGATCATAGACGGTGTTCAGCCGCGTCTCATGCCGCTCGGGGCTGAGACAGGCGGACCCGAACACGCCCTCGTACTGAAGCGCATCACCCCGGCAAGCGTGCACCACAGCGCCCGGGAGCTCGCCTCTGCCCATCGCCTTCTCGAGCGCGCGATCGACGCGCTCGAGCTTTCTGCGTACGGCGGCCAGCCTCAACCTCTCTCCTCCACTACCGGCTCGAGCAACGTCAGGGTTCCCCGATCTCCGTCGAGCTCCGCCTGCACGCCAAAGCCGAGTGCCCGGTGGTCCGAGATGTGTCCGAAGGGAAGATCCTCCACGATCGGGCCCTGCACCTCGGAGGTCAGAACCTCCCTCATCACGTCCCCGACGCGAGGCTCAGGGTAGCGTTCTGACTCGCAGCAGACGAGCTGACCAATCGCGATACCCGCGGCCTGGCGCAGCTTGCCCGCCTCGCGCAGCTGTATCAACAGGCGATCGATCGCATAGGGCTCCTCGCAGATCTCCTCGATGAAGAGGATCGCACCGCGCGTATCGACCTCCCAGGGGGTGCCCAGGCTGCCCGCGACCAGCGTCAATGCGCCGCCAACGAGGGGCCCGCGCGCGCGTCCCCCCACGACCCCAGAACCCTCGAGCGGCTCGAGCGCCGCCGGCTCCCCTCGCACCAGCGCCAGCCAACGTGCCCGCGCGCGATCGGTTGTATCGGGGCGCTCCAACATGGGGCCGTGCACGGCAGCCAATCCCACGCAGTGTCTCAGGAAGAGCAGAAGCGACGTAGCATCGCTGTACCCGACGACAAGCTTCGGCGCCCGGCGCAGCTCGGCGGCATCCAGGTCACGCAGGATGCGCGGAATCCCATAGCCTCCGCGCGCGAGCACGATTCCGCGCACGTCCGGCGCGCGCCAGAGCTCGAGCAGATCCTCGAGTCGCTGCGGATCCGTGCCGGCGAGATAGCCATGGCGCCGGCGCACGTGGCGTCCGCAGCGCACGGAATAGCCGGCGTCTTCAAGCCAGCCGATCCCCGCCGCAAGAACCTTCTCATCGACGGGGCCCGCGGGCGCGCACACGCCGATCGTCGAGCCGGGCACGAGCGGAGGTGGGAGGAGCAGCGACGGCTCCTCTCCCATCAGAAGAGGGGCTCCTCGGAGTCGAAGCCTGCGGTCACCGGGGGTGCTTCCTCGCGCGCGGAGAGGTCGTTGAAGCGGGTATGGCGACCCTCGAACTGGAGCCGGCACATGCCGACCGGACCGTTGCGCTGCTTCGCGATGTTGATCTCCGCGATGCCGACGTCCACGGAGTTCTCATCGTAGACCTCATCTCGGTAGATGAACATCACGATGTCGGCATCCTGCTCGATGGCCCCCGACTCGCGCAAGTCGGCGAGCATAGGTCGCTTGTTGTTCCGCAGCTCGGGCCCGCGGTTGAGCTGCGAGAGCGCCACCACGGGGACGTTGAGCTCCTTGGCGAGCAACTTGAGCGTGCGACTAATATCGGCCACCTCCTGCTCGCGGTTCTCGTTGCGCTTCCGTCCCTGGATGAGCTGGATGTAGTCGACGACGATGAGCGTGAGCTTCTCCTCCCGATCGAGCCGCCGGGCCTTCGCGGCGATATCGCTGATCGACAGGAGCCCGCTATCGTCGATGAAGATGCGCATGTCTTGGATCTGAGTGGCCGCGTGAGTCAAGGCACGCATGTCACGTTCGCCCAGAACTGCTCCGCGGAAGCGGGAGAAGTCGACCTCCGCCTCGCTCATGAGCAGGCGCACGATCAGCTGGCGCCGGGTCATCTCGAGCGAGAATACGCCGACACATCCGCCCTGATTCCGCGCGTGATTGAGGGCCACGTTGAGCGCCAGGGCGGTCTTTCCCATGCTGGGGCGCGCCGCGATCACGACCAGGTCGCCGCCCTGAAGGCCCCCGATCTGCTTGTCGAGGTCCTGAAAACCCAGCCGTACACCGATCACCTGGTCGTCCTGCACAAGCTCGATGTACTCGAAGGCCCCCTTCAGCTCGTTCTTCAAGGCCACGAAACCGCTGTCGGTGCGGCCCATCGAGATCTGCAATACCTCGAGCTCGGCCTCTTCAATGAGCTCGGCCACCCCGGTCGATCCCTCGTAACCGCGCGACACGATCCGCTCGCAGGTGTGGATCAGCGCCCGCGCCAGTGCCTTTTCGCGCACGATGTCGGCGTGATGCTCAACGTGGGCGGCGGTGGGGGTCGCATCGACGAGCTCTGCGAGAAAGCCGACTCCGCCCACGCTCTCGAGCGCACCCTGCTCCTCGAGGAAGCTCCGCAGCGTGATCAGCGTGATCGCCTGCTGCTTGCCCGCCAGACTGAGACAGGATTCGTAGAGCACACGATGACGGGGCAGATCGAAGGAAGCCGGCTGGACCTTGTCCTCGATCTTGTAGAGCGAGTTGTGATCCAGCAGGATGGCCCCGAGCACCGCGCGCTCGGCCTCGTGATCCGCCGGGATCGCTCTCAGCCCTGCGTCGGTCTGAGCCCCAGGTTTCGACTTTGCCTGCTGCGCCAAGCGTTCCCCCCATCACGGCGCGGCGCGCACAAAGATCCTCTACTCTGCGGCGACCACCTTCACGTGAACCTTGGCTGCAACCTCACGATGCAGCCGAACCTTCACATCATACTCCCCGAGCTGCTTGATGGGCTCCACGAGCTCGATCCTGCGGCGATCCAGCTCCACGCCCCCCTCGGCCAGGCGGCCCGCGATGTCCACATTCGTAACCGACCCGAAGAGCTTCCCCTCTTCGCCCGCTCGCACCTGAAACTCGAGCTCGGTCTCCCCCAGGCGTCTGGCCAGCGCCTCGTGCCCACCGATCTCCTTACGGATCTTCTCCTCGATCACACGCTTCTTGTGCTCCAGCTCACGTACCCGCCCCTTCGTGGCGAGCATGGCCTTCCCTTGGGGGAGTAAGTAGTTGCGGGCATATCCCGGCCGCACTCGCACGACCTCACCAGCGTTGCCGAGCGTCGAGATGTCTTCGGTCAGAATCACCTCCATAGCCATCGCACCCCCTCCCTCAGGTATGCTGCGAGGTGAACGGCATCAGCGAGAGGTGGCGCGCTCGCTTGATCGCCCTGGTCAACCCGCGCTGATGGCGCGCACAGTTTCCGCTGATACGACGGGGAATGATCTTGTGCCGCTCCGTGACGAAGATCCGCAGGGTCCTTGCATCCTTGTAGTCGATGAACATCTCCTTGTCCGCACAGAAGCGGCAGACCTTCTGGCGTACGAACATCTTCCGACCCGAGCGCTTTCGCTTCCGCATCGGTCGCTTGACGACGAGCTCGACCATACCCAGTTACTCCTTCGACTCGGCGGACTCGTCCGCCCCCGCTTCCGCAGGCGCGGCCTCTTTGGCGCCAACGCCCTCACTCGACGGTTCGGACTCATCGGTGCCTGCTTCGAGCGGGGATTCGCCGTCCTCGCTCGGAGTTCCCTCGCTCGTCGCGGCCTCCGCCTTCGCCTGCTCGGCCGCAGCGGCCGCACGGGCCACGCGCTCCTCCTCCAGGCGCTCCCGCTCCTCACGCCGGCGCACCTGCTCGGCTTCATGCTCCCGGGCCTGTGAGATGCGGGCCTCCACGTCCATGACACTCTCGTCCGCCAGAACGGTGAGGAAGCGCAGCAGGTCCACGTCGAGCCGCAGCTGTCGCTCGAGCTCGGGTACGAAGGCCCCATCCCCCAGGAAGTTGACCTGGAAGTAGTGGCCCTTCTGAAACTTGCGGATCTCGTAGGCCAGCTTGCGCTTGCCCCAGTCATCACGGAGCAGATGCGTCCCCTCTCCGCGCGAGACGCAGCCATCCACGATGGCGTGGATCTCCGCCTCTCTCTCTTCTGTGGCATCCGGCTGAATGATGTAGATGAGCTCGTACTCACGCACCGACGTCCCTCCCGGTCTATGGGCCCCCGCCGAACGGGGACCGAGGTACGCT
>Ga0255049_10001882_pt1 | contig 11370 bp, 17 predicted proteins | sample JV7_2_3_MG_FD_183615 | JGI IMG/M metagenome (GOLD analysis project Ga0255049, IMG submission 183615) | Seawater microbial communities from Jervis Inlet, British Columbia, Canada - JV7_2_3 | ecosystem: Environmental > Aquatic > Marine > Inlet | place: Canada: British Columbia | collected 2016-10-06
TGTCTTTGTTCATCATCCCTCCGCGTAAAAGCATATATTGGCAATCGACGTCCAAGTGGTGCTCGCATTAGTTACCGGGCTAACAACCCCTGTGGGGTAGATGTCAACTCTAGTCGCATTGGACGCCCCCGAGGCTTTTGTCGGATAGATCAGACGTTCGGCAGGACGATACCCTACAGGAAGGGTAAACATGTCATCGGTGGATAACCCTGTAGATTTCACCATTCCAGTTAGATGCACAAACCCAAATTGATCCTTATAGTATCCGTATTTAGTCCAAAGATCCTCCGTGTCAACAATCCCGTATGGGGTCCACGTTGGAGATTCCGCAAGCCCCAACTCTACCCATTCATTGTCTATCTCCGTACGCCCGTATTCGTGGCTCAATATTCCCAAGGTGGTATAGCTGGTTGCCTGTTTACAGTTGAGCTTCGGGCTTGTCTGAAAGGACTCCATATTAACTGCGTTTTCTGAAATTCCAAACTTCGAAGAGAATGAAGGAAGCAATTTTCCGAGAGTCGCCCGATTAGACGTCCCGAGAACGTCTAATCCTATAGTAATTCCACCAATGTAGTTGAACCCATTTCGCCTCTGGGCGTAGAACGGCTTCCTGTAATCGGCGTTACTATAGAGGCCCCAAGGCGAAGCCGGTCGATACCCTCGCATCATCGTCGGCCTGTCATTGTTCGCTTTGAAGTGTATAGTCTGCAAGGAGCCGTAGCTAGTACTTCCACCCGTGTAGGCGAAGGACACTACGCCCGTCTCCTTGACGGATAAACGGCTTGGGGTGTTGCCACCACAAATGCCAGTCATGAATATCCGTTCACTCGGTCGGTAACCCTCTGGGAGTGTAAATATAGCAGCATTGTAGGTACCGCTTTTTACAAGCCCCTTCAAGTGAACCCAGCCTTCAGCATCGATTCGGAAAGCAGCGTCACCATATGTTCCGCCACCGAAATTCACCCACGAATTTTCGAATGCTGGCTCGCCCGCTCCCCCTACCATATGCCAGTCGGAATCAGGAATCCACTGATCTTTCCATTCGGGCTTGACTGGATTTGAAATATTCACTATTCCAGTCATTAGCTTCCAATCTTCAATCCGTTCACCATCAGATTCACCCCGGCAGAGGTGTATGCGTACAACACATCACCATCAGCCATAGCAAACCCCAGAGTTGAAATGATGGTGTCATTCTCGACTACTTCAACACTCTCTAGGATCGTGATAGCCCCAGACCCATCGTCAATTTGCAGAGTGACATAGGCCGTGCCGCTTTCAGCGGAATTACAGATCACCACATCAGTGATGTAGTAGCGATAGCCAGCAGAAACCGTAAAAAGTGCCGTGGACGTGGTGGCGGCAAAGGCAGCGTCCAAATAGAATGATTCGTGTGTTGCACTCATAGTGGTAGCTCCTTGCCAGTTAGAACCAAGTTTATTTGATTGGGTGTAGTGCTGACAGAGACGTCACTATCGAACGTCCCGCCTGCATGTATTGTATCACCCTGACCGAGGACAATGTTAGTGTCGATACGAATGGCATTAAGTCTGGGGATTTCAAAGCTGCGCGCCACGAAGAGATCTTGGATTGCTGAGTCATCTCGAATCATCAGATGGAAATAGTATGTTAAATCGTTAGCAGCGTCACCCTCCTCAATAAACGCATAGATATTAGTGAGGACCGTGTTGAAACCTTCAGGGACCGTGTAAAGTGTTCCGTACAGGGTTGGTTCGACGTTGTAAACTGCGGTCGGCTGACCGACATACAACTGTTTTTTTTGAGCGTCAGAAAGGAGACTTGCCGCACTCTCGGGATAGGAGGTTGCTTTCGTCATGCGTCAAATTCAACTCCCATCACGCTACAAACAAAACTACCAGTCCCGCTGTAATAGGCTGGAGTTGTCGAGTGTACCGCTGAGTCAGTATAATCGCTGCCAACCCACAAATAGTCCCCTTCGTCCATCACTACAGTCAAGGCAAACTCATGGTGGGATGCGTTCCCATCCACAACCTCATAATACCAAAACGGTTTCGTTTTTACGGATACAGCAGGTGAGGCATTCGCCCCATAAGCCATATAGAACGTCGAAATAGGGCTGAGGGGCCTAAGTACAAGGTCGGTAATCATCGTCCTGCTACCCTCTGGCACTTGGTAGACCGCTGAACCCGTGGTGTCCCCATCTATCTGTACCGTTTCACCAAAGAACAATCGTTTCTTCTCTTCAGCCACAACGAACTCTTCAAGCACTCTGGGTGGATAGACTGTTACTGCGCTCATGCGAGGCCTAAATCTTCCACCAAGATAACCGCTGGGGTTGTAGCGGCAGCGAGGGTTGTCGCTCCACTACCACCATGAAGCTGACATTTCACCTTGTAAGTCTTGGAGCCCGAAATTCCAGAAAAATATGCCTGTGCAGAGACTGTAGTTCCCGCACTTGCCGCTGTGACGTGCGCCTGTCCTCTAGCTTCGAGGACATCTGCACTGGTGTAGATGTCCATTCTCGGGGATCTGTCGGTTGTATCAACAGACATAAGGCCAAAGGACATCACTCGATACCTGCGACCTAAAATAGCAGTGAATGTGACACTGAGCCCTGATACATCCACGGCTGTAGTGTTGAATGTTGCCGGATTCGACGTGATCTCTGCATAGTCGAGAACGCCCCACGGTTGGTTCCATGGCTGCAACCATTCGCTCTCAGAAGCATTCCAAGTAAGAGTGTTTTGTGTGTCGGTTTCGTAAATCATCAGTCCATCCCATTTCACGGATGGGCGTGTCCCTGATGTGACGATTTGGTGGCTGTTACCGCTACTGGTTCTCGGGGGAACTATCACAGTCGCTGGCATCACCTGATGTAGGCCAAACCAAGTTGCATCTTCATAAGATCCTGCCACCCCGGCATCGAGAGTAGTCCCAGAATCCTGAAAGAAGTTAACTCGAAGGGCGTCACCAGCAGCTAGGGTGACCAAGGCAGAAACTGATGTTCTCCAGACCCCAGTAGAAGGATCACCAGTTGTAAAATCTGCCACCCTATTGCTTGTGGCTTCGAGTTCGATGCCCCATAATCGTCTACCTGTACTATTCGCCTCTACGGCACAAGCGGTCGTCACCATATAGACCCCATCGGCCCCGGCTGGGATGGTAATCAACCTTGCGTCAGAAGCTAAATCCGTAAATCCATGTGTATCCCAATCGAGCGTGTCCCACTCCATTTCTGTGCCTACGCCTGTTGCTGCCGTATCGCCTGCTGGAGACATCGACAACCTGCATGAAGGTACGTCAGGGACAACCTGACTACTTAGACTGGGATCAATAGGAAATTTAGATGAACTACTCACGTTCCAGTGACTCCGCTTACGGTAAGCGTAATAGTAGCCCACGCGCTAGTGCTTGCCGAAAGGAAGTCGTCATCTTCTAGAACTGAGGAAAGCTCAAAAAAGGCTGTGGTCTTGGCAGGCACGAGCACTGTATCTAGAATCGCATTTGTTGGAGACGCTGAACCACCAAAAGCCACGTTATATACTGTGAGGTATCTGTCTGTAGTATCAGTGTTGCATGCTATGATCTCTTTGACAATGGCGTAATCGCCTTCAGTCGAAGGGGCCGTGTAGATCGTAGTAGCGGTCGCTGTCAATTGACCGCGGAACATATTGACTGGTGTAACTGCCATTATTCCCCCATCCAGTGAAGGATTGTAAGATCTTCGATGGAAGCTTCAAGAGAAGTTTGAAGAGCTGTTAGTTGTCCGTATGCCGTTGCATCCTGAGCTGACGACCCATCAGCTATGTCTAAAACACTATTACCATTCAGGTCGAGATCAGTTAGCTGCTCTCTAGCCATCGGTTCATCCTATCACAGTACACCGGTACTGAGCGCTTGTAGGTGCCGAAGCGAATACGAGCGTAACGGTTGTTGTGGAGGTTTTCTGGACTTCCGGATAAACCTCTGACCAAGGAGTCGTGTTGTCATGAACCGAAACGAGCACATCGCGCGCCCCGAGGCTGTGGGTTACGACGATCGAAGTATCGGCAGCGTTACCAACATCTACAGCGTACAGTTTGGTAAACGTCGAGGCCAGTTTGGCATCCGTGATACCCGAATCCTTGACACGAAGAGTGTCAGCGTTTATCTCGATCGTGGAATCATCCACATTGACACTAATGGTCGTGCCAGTGATGTCAATACCAGCACCACCACTATAGGCTGTACCTGACCCAAACTGAGTGAATGTCAGCGTCGTGGTATCCACAACGATAGGAGCATCCGTCGTGAGTACCCATGCCGTGTCAGCGCCCGCTGTTCCCTCTCTAACGAACACAGCGGTTCCCAGTAGCTCTGCCTCAGTGTCAGCGTCTGTGGTCCTTGTAGGGGCTCCTGAGGCCGCTACGGTGTAAATTCCGTTCTCAGCCCCTGCCGTCTGGTCCTTCAAAAGGATTCTGTCGCCTGTTGCAAGGACTACGCCATCAAGGGTATCCCCGTTCTCGACAGCCGTAGCGAGCACCACAGTTGCCGAAGAAGCGACCACGACAGAGTCTTTCCAAGAAAGTCCGTTAGAAACCGTATCAACATAACTCTTGTTAGCTGCATCTGAATCTGCTGTAGGAGTTGTTAGGTTAGTAATCTTGTTGCTGTTAGCATTAATGTCGCCCGTAGCTACAGGCAGACTGTCGAGAGTGCCGACCACAAAATCGAGAGTACCGTCGCCATCCTGATAAGTGACACTGATGCCAGTCTCAGTGTTCCCGGTGACCATTCCTCCAACGAAGTCCTCAACCTGTTCTTGGGTGAGGGTAAGCGTCATGTCAACCCAGCTACTACTATCCCAGACGTAGATAGTATTGTCAACAGTGTCGTAGTAAATCTGACCTGTTACAGGTGTGCCGGGGGCAGACGCTAGTTGTTGGACCCTAGCATTCAGGATCTCGTTCTGGTTTAGATCAATTGACGTCAGGTAGCTGCGAGCCATTATATCTCCTTAGACTAGACTAATCTTACCTTAGTTGCCAATTTAGGACAGTATGGCATATCCACTAAATGAGCTTGAAAACCCAACAGTCACCTGATTCACTGAATCGTGCACCGCATCGCCCTCTACTTGTTGATGCGCCGACGTGAAAACCTGTACATTAGGCCGGAAACCAAGACTATGCACAATCACCCAAGAGTTTGATGCCGCCCCTTGCGTATGGTAATAGGATACGTCATCGACATCTACCGTACCGGCTGGACCTGTTGGACCGGCTGGACCGGAAATGCCGACTGTAGCAACAGTAATCGAGTTCTCACCAGTTACGGTGATTGTTGAATCGGGCATCCTCTCAGTTTACTCCATCTGCCTAAACCAACACAGTGTCAGTGGTGACGGCTGTAGTCACCACCATCGCCTGCGTGTACTCGTCATATGACGCTGCGGTGTAGGTGTAGTAGGTGATTGTTAAAGTTGACATTAGTCTGTCCTTGTAGCCGTGTAATCGGGGACGCTGATTGTCGTCCTTTTGACGGTGGTTGCAACAATTTCAGTAGTAACCCCAACGAGTACTTGGAGCACAGTTGTTGGGTTGCTCGCCAAATCAGCCCCTGAGATGCTCGAAACAACTTCACCAGTAAGTATACCGTCCACGGAGATAACGTAGACGACATTCACGCTTGAGACATCCTCAGCCGAGGAGACACTCAAAGCTTCAACGATTTGATCGTAAACAACGGTGGGGTCTGCAACAACTTCTTCGCTCGTGACCCCATCTACATTAACCGTGATTGTTGCCACAGTGGTAGGGTCAGACACATCCTCTAATGAAACAACAGAGTCAACAGAGATAGTGACGGCCCCGACCTGAACTGTGGGGTTGTTAACGTCCTCGTCAGTCAGAACGGAATCTGGGGAAACAGTAACGGGTCCAGTCGTTATTATGACGTCATTGACATCTTCATCAGAAGATACAGAATCTGGGGAAATAGTAACGGCCCCAACCGTGATCGTGACGTTATTGACGTCTTCGTCGGAGGTTACAGAATCTGGGGAAAGAGTAACAGCCCCTGCCGTTACTGTAGGCTCGCTAACGTCCTCGTCAGAAGTTACAGAATCTGGGGAAACAGTAGCAGCCCCAAGTGTTACTGTGGGCTCACTGACATCCTCGTCGGAGGTGACAGAATCTGGGGAAACAGTAACAGCCCCTGCCGTGATCGTGACATTGCTAACGTCCTCGCCAGAGGATACAGAATCTGGGGAAACAACCGCAGTAGGTTCGCCCACAAACCCGTAAAAGTCAAGCTCAGTTATACGAGCGCGAGATGAACTCATGGTGACGGTATAGCGAAGGTATCTCCATGTCGTCGTATCTTCAATATCGTCGGCCCAGTAGAAAACTTCCGTAGTGACAAGTGGATCTCTAGTTCCAACCGTTACTAGTGTCGTCCAGTCAGAGTCGTTGTCTGACCCCTCCACCACAAAATTCTGAAGAGCTTCGTTGAGCGTTGCGTGAGAGTTCAAGGCGATGCCTTTGACGTTCACCTCGTTGGTTGTACCGAAGTCCCATTTACCCCAGTGAGAGTTGCCTGAACCTGACGTCCAAGTAGCCGAAGCATGATCTGAAACCTGATTCAACGTTCGCCCTGAGAAAACGCTGGACTGGGAGTAACTAACCTCAACATTATCGACCGGATTCGACCAACTACTCGCCCCGAATCCCGTACCGAGACCGTAGAAAATACCTCCCGTATCCGTGTAATCAGCAAGAGTGCTCTGCTTTGCGACGTAGTTTTCGGGGAGCGTATCCAGTGTGATCCCACTGAAGCCCGGATGGTCCCCATTAAATTCTATCTGCTCAATCGCAAGAACGTTATCGGCGTCAGCGTTCAGTCCGTCCTGAAGCAGCCTGTAGTACCGATAATATCCGACATCTCCACTTTCGGAGCAAACAAAATGACCAAGGTCAGAAGTCGTTGCAATTTCACTGTCGCTGATTCTAATATCGACATCAGTCCAAATAGAATTGTCGCTCGACCCCTGCAGTTTCCAGTTTCGAAGTAAGTAGCCTTCGTTCGAAGGCATGATGGTGTAAGCATCGACTTGAACTGCAACACCAAAATCAAGTGAGAACCAGCTATTAGCGGTGTTGTCGGTCTTAAAGTACGAAGTGGCACTTGGTGACGCAAAGTCCTTGTCCATCAACTTGTCGATTTGGTTACTCGACGTCGCAACAGATGAAACATCCCACCCAAGGTTTCCGTTTAGGACGGGAGACGCGTACACCCCAGACCTATCTCCTAGGTCTCGCAAGATCCCTGTATCAAAGAAAGTTATCTCGGGGCTACCCACGCTCTCACTGGAGCTAACGCTGTCCACTGCTTTCACTCGGTGGAGTGGTGCCCAATCGAAAAGAGGTTTGGGGACATAGCCGGACCCATTCGTGGCATTGTACAGTGAGGCTACCTCATCAACACTGTTAGACCCCTTGAAAATAATTGAGAGAGTGTCCGTCAAAGGGTCGTAGCCAACGTCTTGCAAAATATCATTCGCTAGATCAGAGAGGTCCGGCGTCTCTGCAGTGCTGCCCTTGGCGGCAGTAACAGTCCATGCTACAGGAGTTCCCCCGCCAACAATGAAAGCGTCGTACAGGTCAGAGATACCATCGACGACTCCATCGGTAATCGTTCCTAAGCCAGTTTTAACTACTGCCAGATTACCATCTATAGTAGTAGTTCCCGCAGTTTGCATATTGCTACGGTAAGTGAACCCAGTCAGCGTTTCCGCCCAAGGAATGGTAGGAATCTTTACTTGGAAATAGTCTTCGCTACCAGCGGTAGTGCTAGCGTTACAGCGCAGAGTGAAGTCGTTGTCAGATACTGCCCCGATTCCGTTTTGGGTAGCGTCGTAGTAGTCCGGGGTCGCAGTCGAGTAGCTTCCTTCGAGGGTATTTATCCACGCGAGAGAAGGGACGTCCTCAGCAGACCCAATAGAGTCAGGGAAGACGGGGGGGGTGTGATCAATGTACAGGTACGGGTCTGGTTCGCCTGAAACGTTCTCACTTGAGTAGACAGTGAACACACCGGCACTGGCTGTAGTTTGTCCCCAAATCCAGATGGTGATGTAATGGGTTCCTGTGGTCCACGATGGGTCGTCAACGAGATCTTGAAGGAGCGACCCTATATCTGGTGACCAAAAGTCGGCGCTGCTTCCGACGGAGGCACCGCCAGTTACCGGCCCCGTTCCATCCGTGTAAGTTGAGTAGGAATCATCGAAGTAAACGTAGTCGTTCACTCCATCTGAGGTTAGGGTGACGCTGGTTTCAAGAAAGTAGACGGGGCGCGTCGTAGCTGTATTGGAGATAGTGAAATCGGTGATGTCGTCCTGCACCGAAATCTTGATATCGCTGCCACCACCTAGACTGTTTGAACCATTTTGTCCGGTCAGGCGAATGGCGGCAGCATCAATTGTTGCACCGGGCTCAATGCCCGAAACTGCAAACTTGAAAAATGCATACCCTTTAGCGTTCGCAGCCGAATGGTTGCGCGCAATTATCGTGGCAGCCGAATCGTTGAAAAGGGGGGAATTGCCCCTCAGTCCATAGCCGTCAACGTGGACTGCTGTGAACTTTGACGTGGTCATGTGGATGCCCTCCACATGATTAGAGCAGAGGTGGAAACCTCGCGCTCAAGGAAGCCCATTTGGAGCCTCCTTACAGCTTGTAAATCTTGCTTGCTCCGTCGCTCCAAGCAATAGTTATGTCGCCACCGTTTGGAGTAACCGGAAGACCGGTACCCGTGTCGATGTAAGCAATAAGCCTTGAAGTTGAAGAAACCCCAGAGTCTGCATAAATGACGATCGCTTCAACTGAAGAGCCTGACACGGCTGTGAAAGTGAGGTCGGCTGCGTCAGCCACCCCGGCAGTAACAGTCTTTGATGCCATATTCGCTGAAGTCGCTACAATGCCAGTAAGGTCATCGTGATGCTGATGCGTTGCAAGGTTGACCGTATAAGTGCCAGTATCCACAAGGACAGCTTTGATGTTGTTAGCATCCCAGTCGATATCTCCCGCCAGATGGCCTTCCCTGCCATAGTCGTAAAGTGCGTTAGCCATTCCTGTTACCCCTTAGTTCGATCAAGTGTTCGTGTGTCCCAAGTATAGCCCGCAGGTCATATGGTATGGCTTTATCGGGTGACCTCGGGGTCAACCTTGAAATTTCCCTTGAGTAGTCTAGTACAGACGTCCCCCGGACTTTCAAGCTCTAAGTCGTATTTGAAAGTCCCGTCAGCAAGCGCTGCCGTTTCGTCGCACGACAATAGTAACTCGATTGTGCCAGCAAGCCCACCAAGCGTTATCCTACTGTTCTCCGTGGTCAACTCGATCAACTGTGTACTAGCGTCAATGGTCGCTCGGACCTGCATTCGTGCAGTGTAGCCGACTAGACTAACGGCATCCCCGGCTTCGTCAGTCCAAGTAATAGTCGGATTAAAGGTAGCGCCCTGTTCACAAAGAAAATTATATTTACCTGCTGCCATCCTTCGATTTTACACCATCAGTCAGAGGAGGGAACCGTAGACCTCTTCCCAGTCCTTCCATTTGACCGCTATATCAAGCGGAGCAAGGAGTTCACGGTTTCTGGCAGCTTCTTCAGCCCGCACTTCAAGCGGGTATAGTTCCTCTAGATGGCTAACCCACTGACGAGGCTTTTTGGCAACTCTGCCAATTCCGTAGGTTTCTTGGAGCCAACGATACTCAGGGGAAGCTTGAGCTATAAATGGTCTACCCGCAGCAGCAGACTCAATCCCCTTAATTGCACTTTTTGCGCTGTTAAAGTCAAGCGTATTCAGTGGGACCAAGGAGATATCCATGTGGGAAAACGCCTCAGGGTAGTTGTAGATCGGGCTCATCGGAGTAGTAGTGGATCGCTCTACTTCCACGTTCATCATCTCACATGCATGAGGGTAACCCTTCCTCCAACCAGAGTGGTGGAACGCCAAGTCATGACGTTCTATGTACGGCTGTACGATACCTTTCAATGTCTCTAGATCGCCACTACGGTGAGAGGTAGCGCCAACCCACCCGACAACTGGATTCTCCCTTTGAGGGAACACCCTCCATCTGTCCAAGTCGATTGCGTTGCGAACTAGATGTGTGTTCGGATTCCACGAGAGGATCTTATCTCGCAGAAACGGAGTGGACACCGTGACCGCATCAGAGGCCATCAGGACTTTCTTGTAAATGTCTCGATTGCAGTTCGGGTCTTCTCGAGGGTCTGTCGTCTTATAGGCGCTGTTGCTTGGATGTAAGCCCCAATACCAATCATCGACATCATTAACTATAATCTGCCCAGCCCTATGAGCGGCTTCCACAAGCTCTAGACTGAAGTCGTGCATAACGCGCTGCATCACGATGATGTCGCACAAGTGATCCTGCTTGTCCTTCCAGTCGCAAAGAATCAACCCATCACCACTTGCATCAATCGCAACCTGTTCAGAGACAACAACCTCGTAGCCGTTGCGCTCTAGTTCGTAGGCGGGAAGATACGTTCTGTACCAATTGGCACCACCGGGCATGAGGAGCCTAGGAGCTTTCTCGTCTCCCATAGCTTCTTGCTCGTTGGCAATACCCCAGTCGGCAGACAGGAAACCTATTTTCATCAGTCAAACAACCCGAGTTCTTTAGCAACCTCAGGGCGGATACGTGTACCCTTCTTATATTTAAGCTTGGTTACTTTGCGCGTGCCCACTTGGGTCTCTTCATAAATGTCACGATCAAGGGTCCACGTCGCATATGGATCATAGTCTGGCGCTTCAGGCAAGAACTGAATCATGTCATGTTCGTCGCTTGACCCCTTGCAGTTGCCCCCAGAAGTACCACAAACAAGACACACGTCAACATTCTCCGCAAATTCAATCTCGTCGCCCACGTCTTCATAAAAGCTCATCAGGACTGCGCCCTCTCACGGGCACGAGCTTCGATGTACTCACGCTTTTGACGCTCAGCTTCGCTCTCCTGTGCGGCAATTTTAGCCTTAATGAGTTCAACCTCGGGATCACGAGAAGCATGATACTCTTCAGCAGTCATTGCTTTATAAATCTTTTTCTTGTTCACTGGTAATCCGCCTCTCTCCATTTACCAGCCCAAACCCCAAACTCTTCAGGTCGACCGTCAGCATGTTTACCGCATTCAACCTTTACTGGGCAGGACTTGCAAATCTCTTTTGTTACGTCAAGGATCTCTTCAAGGTCGGGGTGAAGTGGGTCTGGATAAAACAAATCCGTTTGACCCATGCATGACGCATCAGCCTTCCATGCTTGCTGACGCAATAACCCCATCAAGCTACCTTTATCCATGAGAGTTCCTTCTACTTCGCATGAACAAATACTACACTACCATTCTC
>Ga0255049_10001886_pt1 | contig 11348 bp, 10 predicted proteins | sample JV7_2_3_MG_FD_183615 | JGI IMG/M metagenome (GOLD analysis project Ga0255049, IMG submission 183615) | Seawater microbial communities from Jervis Inlet, British Columbia, Canada - JV7_2_3 | ecosystem: Environmental > Aquatic > Marine > Inlet | place: Canada: British Columbia | collected 2016-10-06
GGGGTGGGGGTGGGGGTGGGGGCTCATCCGGAGTGCAACCGCCAATATTCACCACCACCGGGGACGTGCCGTCGTTAACGGTGATAGTGCAGTCAGGTGCGCTGAAACCCGACGCTTCGACGCGGAACTTGCCTTTGTCGTCAGCCGAATTGCTTGCGGAAGTCGCCGATGACTGTACCGTGACGGTGCTGCCAGGATCGGCATCTTCACCTTCGACGCGCAAGTTCGAGCCGGTCAGTTCCACACGATCAACGGTGACCGCGGCCAGTGACGGCGTCCAGAAAATCGCATTCGTGATGACGGCCAGTCCCGCTGCGACAACATATCGGCGGAACAACGCGGTCATGCTGCTAAAACAAGCAGATAGATTGAAAGTATTCTTCACTATGGCGCCCCACCTTAGATTTTCCTGGCTTTATAAAAGGTGAGTACGCTCGGAGATTGAAAACGTTCATCGCCAGCAAAAAAATTTGCGGCGCATTGATGCCAGTTTCTTAGCGCTACGCTTTAATTCTGATTCGGAACATCCCGCTCACCGGCGGCTGATTCGCCGTTATCGCCGAGCAGGAATTGTTCGACGGGCTCTCTGAGGAATTTGTCGAAGAACATAAACATTACGCCAAGGCCGATGGCGCCCCAGGGCGGTGACAACGTAACGATCTCGACAGGCCAGATGAAAGCCTGGATCATGTTGGCAAGTGACTCACCGAAAAAGCGGAAGACAAATTCGATGAGTTGCTCGCTAAAGAACTGGCCGATGCTCTCGGCTTCAGCGATCTCACTGACTACCGTTCGAATCTCGAGGAAAACAAAGGTTAGCGCGTAGCCCACGGCGTACAATCCACCGCCACGCACGGCCCATACCTTGGCGCACCAACCGCGAATCCAGCTAAGTGTGTGGTGCTTAGTCTGTTGACTTATCGTCCGTTGACTTGTCGTCTTCGGACTTGTCGAGTTTTGAGAATTTGGATCCTTCAAGCGTCAGATTGTACATCAAGCCTTTGGAGCCAAAAATGAAACCAACGACGGGATCTTTGATGTTATGCGAATCGATGGTTTTGCCGACGCCAACATCGACGAGCGCGATTGAGCCATCAACTCCGACTTTCCACCCGGTCGAATTGCGAAACTTGGCCAGCGAATCCTTAGTCATGAACGCAATCACCAGCGATTTGGCCTGGGCACCGGCCTGGAATCCAAACGAGCCAGCCGATGTCCGATAGTAGTCGACAGACTTGCCAGCAACGATTAGTGCACCTTCACCCGTCTCTGCGCCGAAAACAAAGCCGGCTTTGTACACACGAGGAAAGACCAGGTATCCCACAGCCTGGCTGAGAAAAATTTCGGAGCCATTAACGTCTTCTTTGAAGATCGCAATCGTTTTTGTAACTTCGCGATCAATTTTGGCCGCGGACCACGCCATGGCCGCGCTCGAAACCAGCAGCCCGGCAACGCCGGCAGCCAGAAGCAAATATCCCTTTCTCATTGTCCTGCCCCTTACGAAATCGCCGCAATTCTATCCCATCGTTAATTGCGAGCCTATATGTCGCCAAATGAATACAGTCTGAACAAAGTTATGGTTTTGCCCCGGATGCCCGAGGCATCAGGCTTGGTGGAATCGGCGCACGACGCCGATTCGGTTGCGGCGGATAATTCGCCGCAAGGTAATCGAGAATCTGCGCTTCCATGTCGGGTGAAAACTGCCAAAGGTTTTGTGATGCCTGCATCCAGCGAATCATATCGAGCCACGTCTGCCGATCGGCGAGCTGCTGTGTAACCAGTGCGTGTGAGTGGCAGCCGCCGCAGTTTGCACGCACGGCTTCCCAGCCGGGCGCCTTGATGAGGCCGCTTGCCTCATCGACGTCAACCGCGACAGCGGCCGGCGATAAGAAACATAGTGTGATCAGAATTCGCTTCACGCGTTAACCATGACGGCAATACGATGGCATGCGTTGTTCAAATAACCGCGCGGATTCCAGCCAGGTATTACGACTGGCTGCGATACACCACTTTCATCGACCGCCCGCGCCCAGATTTCGTAATAGCCAGCCTCCGGAAACTTCACGCTAGCTGACCAGTGCTGCCACGCCAGCCGATTTACGGGTTTCCTGAGCTTTGCGTTTTTCCAGGTTGCGCCGAAATCGATCGAAGTAAATACCTTTTGTACGCGGCGGTCGCCAGCCCACGCGTGACCGCGTATTCGTAAAAAGTCTGACAGCGCGACCTGTAACCCCGATTTCGGCCACGTTATCAGCGATTTGACGGGCATCGATTCGATAATGCACATGTCCTCATCCGGGACGTCGGTTCCAGGAGCGACGGCTTCACACGGCACACGATATGACTTACCCGTCATTTTCGGGCCGTCGTGCACGCGGTCACGAATCAGAATACGCGTTAACCATTTGCCACTAACCGAAGCCGGCCAACCAGCGCAAAGCATGCGCAGCGGGTAGCCATGCAATTCCGGGAGCGGCTCACCGTTCATGGCCCAAACGATCATGGATTCGTTCTCGAGTGCTTTGTGCACGGGAACGCCGCGGGAAATCGGCAACTTGGTCGGATCGCCGGACAAATGACTGTCCGCCGCTTCATAAGCAACATAAACCGCGTTGTCGCCGATGCCGCAGTCAACGAGCACATCCTTTAAGCGAACACCGGTCCATTCGGGACAGCCGATCGCGCCGGTCGTCCATTGATTGCCTGGTGCTGGTGGGTAAAACTCGGAACGTCCGTTACCGCCACACTCGATCTGCAATTGCAGGGTGTAGTTGCGGAAACGCTCGCGCAATTCCCGCAACGTGAATGTCTTTGGGTTGTCGCAGGCCTCGCCTTCAACATCGAGTGTCCAGTCCAGTGGATCGATGTCGTCAGTCACGGGCGCAATGCCGTTGTTGCGCACGAACAGGCGCGATGCCGGCGTGACCGGATCGTCAAGCAGGTGTGCGGGAGTCTCGGCGTTGATCGGCCGATCATTGAGAATCGTCAGGCCCGACTTGCCCGGCAAATAGAACCACTCATCCGACTGTGCCAGCGCCACGGGGATCAGCCCGCCGGGCATGAATCTCGCAAACGGAATACTTGCGCCGAGTGCTGCCGACATTGCTGCGAGCCCGGAACCGCGAAGGAAGCTGCGTCGAGTACTTTTTTTCATGCGCTCGCCGTATGCAGGTATGCGTCCAACATGAGTTCGAGCGTATCACGAAGTTGCGCTGCCCTATTTCGATCGTAATCCAGCGTTCGCTCATGCATATACGCACGCTGCGCAAGCTCAAGCTGTATCGCGTGCACGTTCGCGTCTGGATCGCCGTAGTAACGGGTAGTGTGCCCGCCTTTAAATCGGCCATCGAGAACAGCATCGTAGTTGCTTTGCTTCGCCACGGACATAACTGCTCCGGATAGCGACGCATTGCAACTTCGACCACCCCAGGTGCCCACGTTGAGTACGGCTAACTCACCGTCAAATAATCGCGGCACCCGACTGATGATCGAATGCGCATCCCATAGCAATGCGTATCCATACTGCTGACGCAGCTCCGACAAGGCCTCCGCGAGCCGATCGTGATACGGACGCCAATATGTTGCGACCCGTGCCCTGATATCAATAAGCGGCTTGTCGCGATAAATATCGTCACCTGAAAAAGTCTGGGTCGGACAAAGACCCGTCGCGAGCTCGCCCTCGTACATAGCCGCATCGTCCGCCGGACGGTTGAGGTCGACGACGTAGCGTGAGTAATTCGCAACAATCATCGAAGCGCCACGGTCGCGAGCAAATTCGTAAAGCTGTGCGACGTGCCAGTCTGTGTCGGGAATTCCCCGTCCAATTTCGCTCATGTGTTGCACGATGTCAGGCGGAAGTTGCCATCCATCGTGAGGTACGCTGACGAGCAACGGAGTGTTGCCTTTGTGAAAAGAGTAAACGTCGGTCATGCGCGAAGGCTTGGCAACACCGACGCTGCGTGCTCACAATACTGTCCATCATCGATGAGATCGGCTACCTGTGTAATGTCCGACGATAACGAGCGATCGTCGACGAACGGCGGCGACACCTCGCGCAGCGAATCGATAATCGCCTCGATTACCGGCGAACTTTTCTTCGGCCGATGGAATTCAATGCCTTGCGCCGCCGCAAGCATCTCGATCGCGATAATATTGACAGCATTGTCGAGCATGTCGTGCAACCGCCGTGCGGCAAACGTCGCCATGCTCACATGATCCTCCTGGTTTGCCGACGTCGGAATACTGTCGACACTGGCTGGATGCGCGAGCGACTTATTTTCCGATGTCAGTGCCGCCGCGGTTACTTGCGCCATCATGAAACCACTATTGAGCCCACCCTCGTCGACGAGAAATGCCGGTAGTCCGCTTAAGTGTGAATCAATGAGCAGGGCCGTGCGGCGTTCGGATAAAGAACCTATCTCCGCAATCGCAAGCGCCAGATAATCGGCCGCCAGTGCGACCGGTTCCGCATGAAAATTACCGCCCGATAACACCGCGCGCGATTCGGCGAATACCAGCGGATTATCGGTGACTGCATTAGCCTCGGTCTCCAGAACCTGGCAGACATGACGCAACACGTCGAGACAAGCTCCAACGACCTGCGGCTGACAGCGAATCGAGTACGGGTCCTGAACGTGATCGCAATCAACGTGCGACGCCCGGATTTCGCTGTCCTGCATTAAGGCCCTCAAGATACCTGCGACGGCGATCTGACCACCGTGTCCGCGAACACTCTGGATACGTTTGTCAAAGGGTGTATCACTCCCTTTGATCGCGTCGGACGACATCGCACCGGCGGCAAGCGCTGCGGAAAGCACGTTCTCGGTGCGAAAAGCAGCGGCAAGTCCGAGGGCCGTCGATACCTGGGTACCGTTAAGCAACGCAAGACCTTCCTTCGGTGCGAGCACAACAGGCTCCAGGCCTGCCTCCTGCAAAGCAACCTGTGCCGGGACCATGGTGCCGTTGACCCGGGCCTCGCCAACGCCGATTAAGACGCCCGCCATATGCGCGAGTGGGGCAAGGTCCCCCGATGCGCCGACCGATCCTTTCTCCGGAATGCGTGGATAGATGTTGTGATTAAGCAATTTGCAGAGCGCTTCGATTAATTCCACTCGTACACCTGAGAATCCTTCGGCGAGCGAAATAACTTTCATCAACATGATCATTCGCACGATGTTGTCATCAAGATCATTGCCAACGCCAACGGCGTGCGAGCGAACAAGATTCTCCTGCAGCACGGCGAGATCTTCGTTGCTGACACGGACCTGTGCGAGTTGCCCAAAACCGGTATTCACGCCGTACACCTGCTCACCACCTGCCAGCACGTCGGTGATCAATTCATTCGACTCCGCGACAGCACGGCGCGCTTCATTGCCAAGCTCGATGGTGATCGGATGACGCCACGTTTCACGGAGTTCGGCAAGGCCCACGAGTTGATTATCGATGATTAACTTCATGACGATTCTCCCGTCGACAACATCGGCAGATTAAGGCCGTGTTCTCGCGCACAATCGATAGCCTCGTCGTAACCTGCATCCGCATGGCGCATTACGCCGCTTCCCGGGTCATTCCAAAGCACCCGCTCGATACGACAATCGGCCGCCTCGCTACCGTCGCAGACGATGACGAGACCGGCATGCTGCGAATAGCCCATGCCGACTCCACCCCCGTGGTGAATCGATACCCAGGTCGCACCACTGGCCGTATTCAGCAACGCATTGAGCAGTGGCCAGTCGGATACTGCGTCTGAACCGTCACGCATAGACTCTGTTTCGCGATTCGGACTGGCGACAGATCCACTGTCCAGATGGTCTCTGCCAATGACGACGGGCGCTTTGAGCTCCCCGCTACGCACCATTTCGTTGAAGGCGAGCCCCAGACGATGCCGTTGCCCGAGTCCGACCCAGCATATGCGGGCCGGCAGACCCTGAAACTGGATTCGCTCGCGTGCGGAGTCCAGCCAATTATGCAGATGCGGGTCGTCCGGAATCAGTTCTTTTACTTTCTCGTCGGTTCGGTAAATGTCCTCGGGATCGCCCGATAATGCCACCCAGCGAAACGGTCCCACACCGCGGCAAAATAGCGGCCGCACATAGGCAGGGACGAAACCCGGAAAGTCAAAAGCATTTGCGACACCCTCGTTCATTGCTTCCTGGCGAATGTTGTTACCGTAGTCAAAAGTCGGGACGCCTTGTTCATGAAAATCGAGCATCGCTCGCACGTGCACGGCCATTGATGCTCTCGCCGCCGCAGCCACCGCATCGGGATCGCTCTCCCGCCGCTCGGCCCACTGTTCGACTGTCCACCCGATCGGCAAATAACCGTTCGCCGGATCATGTGCCGATGTCTGGTCTGTAACAGCATCAGGACGAACACCGCGGCGAATGAGTTCCGGCAAAATTTCCGCCGCGTTGCCGAGTAATCCAACACTGATCGCCTGATTATTTTCAGCTGATTCCTCAATTAACGCGAGCGCCTCGCCCAATGTTTCCGCGCGTGCGTCGAGATATCCCGTTTCGAGACGTTTATCGATACGGTCGGTTTGGCATTCGACGGCCAGCATAGATGCACCGGCCATTGTCGCCGCCAGTGGTTGCGCACCACCCATGCCTCCAAGCCCTGCGGTCAAAATCCAGCGCTTCGCGAGGCTGCCGTTGTAATGTTTCCGGCCCATTTCAACAAATGTTTCGTACGTCCCCTGCACAATTCCCTGGCTACCGATATAGATCCACGATCCAGCCGTCATCTGGCCGAACATCATCAAGCCTTTCTTATCGAGCTCTCGAAAGTGCTCCCAGTTGGCCCAATGTGGCACAAGATTTGAGTTGGCTATCAGGACGCGCGGCGCATCGGCATGGGTTCGAAAAACACCAACCGGCTTGCCCGATTGAATCAGCAAGGTTTCGTCGGACTCCAGTTTCGTCAGCGCTTGTAAAATCGCGTCGTAAGCCTCCCAGTTGCGCGCCGCCTTGCCGATACCGCCGTAAACGACGAGATCGTCGGGGCGCTCCGCAACGTCGGGATCGAGATTGTTCATAAGCATGCGTAACGGCGCTTCGGTCAGCCAGCTTTTCGCCCGCAGTTTTGTCCCAGTTGGCGCTTTAATTCTTCGGTGTTCGTTCATTGCTATGGCTTCTCCATTTCCCGGCAAGTTCGTAGCGGCTGCCCGGGTGATGTAATCGTGCGAAAGTTACGGGTCGGCCATGCGACCAAGTTCTTCGAATTACGACGAGCACAGGTTCATCCTCGCCCATATCCAAATGTTGTCGAATTGCGTTGTTGGGATTGCTCGCGCGTACCGCTTGTTCTGCCTCTGCCAGAGGCGATATACCCGACAAATACGCGCTTGGCGTAACGTCGTGGAAATCCTGCTCCAAACAATCCGGCGCGAAGTCAGCAACGATGTGCCGATCTTCGACCTGAATTGGCAAGCCGTTCTCGTAATGCACCAATAGCAGGTGGAACACATCGGTTCCCTGCTTGACGTGCAGCGCTCGCGCGACTTCGCCGCGTGCGTGCTGGCGGGACTGGCGCACGACGTCACAGGAGTGCGTGTGCCCGCGAAGCGCTATTTCATCCGCAATGTTATGCACTTCGAGCACATGCGAACGAGCGCGAAAATCCGAAACGAATGTGCCCCGCCCTGTCACACGTTCGACGTATCCTTCATTGGTTAGCTCGCGCATCGCGCGATTGGCCGTCATGCGCGACACACTCATTGATTCAACCAGTTCGTTTTCCGACGGCACCCGATCATTTGTCCGCAATTCGCCGCTCGAGATGCGCCCAATGATCATGTCCTTGAGTTGCTGGTATCTCGGCTTGCTCACGACACTCATTGGAGTGCTTCCACGGCTGCTGCGTAGTTCGCGCGGCTTTGTTGTTGTTCGATATGCCGACCATCGATGACTTGCCATACGCCGCGCACCATGACGCGCTCGATTGGCAGGCGATACCCCGAAAAAATGAGCGCATCGAGCAAAGTTCGTTCATCGTGGCCAACCAACATGGGATCGTCCGCATTCAGGGTTACGAAGTCTGCGCCTGCACCGACTGCTATTCCCGCCGGCACCTGCAAGCCCGCTTGCGCTCCACCCGCCAAAACCCGATTGAACAGTTCCTGTCCGACGTGTGCGTCATCAAGCGACGCAATGTTGCGCGATCGCAAAGCAAGTCGCTGGCCGTATTCAAGCCAGCGCAACTCCTCAAATGGATTAATCGATACCTGGCTGTCCGAACCAATTGCAATTCGGCCGCCCGACGCCAAGAAAGTTTGTAGCGGAAAAATACCGTCGCCGAGATTCGCCTCAGTGCTTGGGCAAATACAAACAACGGCGTTCGATTTTGCCAGCCCCAAAATCTCCGTCTCGTTCATGTGGGTTGCATGAACGAGGCACCAACCCTCGTCAACCTTGACGTTTTCGAGCAGCCATTCAATTGGTCGCTTGCCGGTCGCGCTCAGACATTGTTCGATCTCCGCCTGTTGCTCGGCAATGTGCAAATGCAGCGGCACACCCGATTCCCGTGCAACCGCGGCAATAGCGCGCAATGACTCTTCGGTGACCGCACGCAAGCTGTGCGCACCGATTCCGATGGTTGTCCGGTCCGTCGCCTTTTCGCGGCAGCGCGAAAAATGTTGGAGAAATGCGTCGAGTTCCATCGCAAATCTTTGTTGGTGACCCTTTACATCTTTTTGGTCGAATCCCGCCCGCTCGTAAAGCACCGGGATGTAGGTCAGCCGAATGCCGCTTATAGATCCCGCTTCCTGTAATGCATCGAACATCGAATCACCGTTGCTGCCAGGATTGCAATGCAGGTAATGGAATTCTGCAACCGACGTGTATCCGCACTCGAGCATTTCGGAATACGTTTGAGCTGCGACGGCGGTCAGCTGCTTAGCGCTTATTCGGTTTGCCAGTTCGTACATACGCACGCGCCAGTTCCAGAAATTATCTTTCCCATCGGCCGACCGATCTTCTGTGCGCCCGGCGAGTGCTCGCTGGAATGCATGGCTGTGCGCATTGCAGAGACCGGGAATCACAATGTCGGCGCGATCGTCCCCGGGGGCGGGCGTTGCATCGGATTCGATGCGATCGACGCAGCCTGAACCGACCACGAGCCGGACGTTCTCCGCCCAGCCCTTTGCCAGCAACGCTTTGCGCGCAAATACGGTCGACATCGGAGCTTCGCCAAGTTGTATATACAGGTTTCAGCATGATACCGTCGATTGCACACGCGGAGCAATGCATGGCGGATTGGGATCTACTTTTGACGGATGCCCGTGTCGCAACGATGCGAGACGGTGACGTCGCCTATGGCGCGATCGAAGACGGCGCAGTCGCTATTTCAGAGGGCACGATCGCGTGGGTCGGCCCGCAGTCCGAATTACCGAATAACACCGCCGGCGAAACTCGCTCACTCCACCGCCAGTGGATTACGCCGGCGCTGATCGATTGCCATACTCACCTGGTGTTCGGCGGAGATCGCGCCGCCGAATTTGAGCGGCGCCTGCAGGGCGCAAGCTACGAGGATATCGCGTTGTCTGGTGGCGGAATTATGTCCACGGTTCGAGCGACTCGCGCTGAAAGCCACGATCAATTGTTCGAGTCTGCATTGCAAAGAGCGCTCGCACTCGTGCGCGATGGTGTTGCAACAATCGAAATCAAATCCGGCTACGGATTGGATATCGATAACGAACTAAAAATGCTCGAGGTTGCACGGCGCATTGGCGAGGAAACGGAAATAACGATTAGAACGACATTACTCGCGGCGCATACGGTCCCAACTGAATTTGATAACAACGCCGAGGGCTATATCGACTTGATCTGCGAGAGATTGTTGCCCGTAGTCGCGGAGCGGGGCCTTGCCGATGCTGTCGACGCGTACTGTGAATCGATCGCGTTCACGCCGGAACAGGTTGCCAGAGTATTTACACGGGCACAGGAGCTGGGCTTGCCGCTTAAATTGCATGCCGATCAACTCAGCGATTTCGGTGGCGCGGGTCTTGCCGCAAAATTCGATGCGTTGTCGGCGGATCATCTCGAACACGCATCGGCATCGGGCATTCGCGCAATGAGTCAAGCGGGAACCATTGCAGTTTTGCTGCCAGGCGCGTTTGTAACGCTGAATCAAGACCAAGTACCGCCTATCGACGAAATGCGCGCGCACAATATTTCAATTGCAGTTGCGACTGACTGCAATCCGGGCACATCGCCGCTCAACTCTGTACGCGAGGCTATGGCACTGGCAAGCCGTGTGTTCGGATTGACACCCGAAGAGTCATTAGCAGGCACGACACGAGTCGCGGCGCACGCACTCGGCCTCGGCGGGGATCGCGGCACGATTGAAGTCGGCAAACGTGCCGACGTCGCCATCTGGAATGTAAATCATCCGCGAGATTTGAGTTACTGGCTTGGAACACAGCCACTGTTGAGCTTGTTAATCGCGGGACGTGATGCCAGTCTGACCTGATCGTGACACCCTCCGCACTTTCTCAACGGACGAGCTTCGTCATCACGCTCGGCGTGCTGACCGGTACGGCCGCCCTGACCGTCGATCTGAGCTTGCCGGCAGTTCCCGCAATGGTCGATGCGCTCGCGACTAGCCTGACGAGAAGTCAGCAGATCGTTGGAATATTCATGGCTGGCATGGCGCTAGCTCAGATTCCGGCCGGGTTGATTTCAGATCGCGTTGGTCGCTTGCCGGTACTGTATGTCGGCATGTCGCTGTTCGCGCTCGGCGCCATCGCCGCGGCCGCCGCAAACAGCATCGATTTGTTGCTGATCGCGCGATTTGTCCAGGGCTTCGGCGCGGCGACGGCGGTCGTACTATCGCGTGCAATTGTTCGTGACGTCGCCAGCGGCAAAGAAGCGGCACGAATGATGTCGCTAATGATGATGATATTCACGGCGGCACCCGTAATCGCCCCGAGCATCGGCGCTTTGCTGGTCGCGCAATGGGGCTGGCGTGCCCCTTTTTCGGCGATTGCCGGTCTCGGCGTGCTAATTTTGGTCGCGATTCGCTTTAATATCAGCGAGACTCATACGCCGTCAGCCACTGGTCACCCGGTCCGACAGCTCATTGCGAGTTTTGCTGGGTTTTTCTCGCATCGGCAATGCGTGTTCGCACTACTGCTGATCGTCATACCGCCGGCAGGCTTCATGTCAATGATCGCATTGTCGGCTGCGCTCGCGGTAGAGATTTACGGCTATTCGATCACCCAATTTGGTTTTATTTTCGCCGGTGCCGGCGTGTCTATATTGATCGGCGCTGCCATCAACCGCACGCTCGTGTCACGATTTGATGGCTTGCAAATTATCGGTGTCGGCGTTGCGCTGATGGCGATAGCC
>Ga0255049_10001887_pt1 | contig 11339 bp, 12 predicted proteins | sample JV7_2_3_MG_FD_183615 | JGI IMG/M metagenome (GOLD analysis project Ga0255049, IMG submission 183615) | Seawater microbial communities from Jervis Inlet, British Columbia, Canada - JV7_2_3 | ecosystem: Environmental > Aquatic > Marine > Inlet | place: Canada: British Columbia | collected 2016-10-06
AAGGCCATACAAGCCCGGCGTCGCGTCGACTAGCGGATCGCAAACCGTCTCAACGGCCGGTGTCTCGCCGTCTGGAGTTTGTGCAGTTGCCGGTGCGCTGCCGATCAAAGCGACAGTCGCTGAAATAAGAACCAGTAAGTCACGCATGATATTTCTCCGTCGTCCATGAATGTGCGGCATGGCCGCGCGTATAACGCAAGCGCCGGAGATAGGAGTGGCAACGTCGGAGAGTGATGCGGCAGATAGCCGCTACTCTGGCAACCCCGCTGTCCTGGGTTTTCACCGTTAGACCGGAAGCTTTGCGTCCCCGCCTTTCGACGGGTTTGCCGTTTACAGATTAGGACTAGTTTCTGCGGCTCAGTCGGCGCCGTCAATCGCTAGTTGACAGAATGCGCAATTTTTTTTGCAAGACCGCGCGGCGTCTGTTGTTTGTTGTCAGGGAAAAATAACTTATTGCGATGCTGCTTTGACAAAACCATCCTGAATTGAACAAAACAGCCGACTTGGCGCTATCTATACTTGCGTGGGATTCGGCGCGTCGCCATAGACTTCGGCCGGATCGAAAACCTTATCGGTATCCGTCCATTCGAGCTTGACGTGTCCTTCCAGCTGTCGCTGTTCATATTCAACGCCGACAGGCACACGACGGTAAAAACAACTTCGATAACCGACATGGCAACTGGCACCACCGGCCACGTTGACGCGCAGCCAGATGCAATCCTGGTCGTCATCAATGAGTAGTTCTTTGACGGTTTGCACGAAACCGCTGGTCGCACCCTTGTGCCACAGGGTTTGTCGGCTGCGGCTGTAATAATGCGCTTCACCTGTCTGGATGGTGAGGCCCAGTGCCTCGCTATTCATATAGCCCTGCATCAGCAATTCGCCGGAATCGGCGTCGGTGGCGATGGCTGTGATCAAGCCACGATCGTCGAATTTAGGCGCGAGATCACTGCCTTCTTCGACCTGTTCGACTGATTGGCGAGCTTTAAATCTGACCGATGTGACAGACATTGCGTGTCCTCGAGAAAAGGCTCTGCGGGGCGGCAGAATACAAGGCGTAGCGGGCGGCGGCAATATTGCTATCATGCACGCGCTATGACGCTACGCTTCCACGACACGCTACAGGGTAAAAAAGTCCCCTTCGAGCCGCTCAAAGACGGCGAGGTGACGATGTACCTTTGCGGACCGACTGTTTACAACTACGCTCACATCGGCAACGCCCGGCCGGCAGTCGTGTTCGATTTGCTCGCAAGGTTGTTGCGCCGGAGTTACAAGCTGACGTTCGCCCGCAATATTACAGACGTCGACGACAAAATTAACGCAGCGGCTGTCGAAACCGGAAAGCCTATTGACGAGATTACTGCCCGGTTTATTAAAGCTTACAACGACGATATGGGTGCACTGGGTGTGCAAGCTCCAGACATCGAACCGCGGGCGACAGAGCACATCGCCGAAATGATCGCGATGATAGAAACGCTGGTCAGTAAGGGCAATGCCTACGAGGCCGAAGGACATGTGTTATTCGATGTTGGCAGCCACGCGGACTATGGTGCGCTGTCCAAGCGAGATCTGCGTGAAATGATCGCAGGGTCACGCGTGGAGGTCGCTCCGTACAAGAATGCACCACATGACTTTGTCCTGTGGAAGCCATCCACGTCTGAATTGCCCGGCTGGGACTCGCCGTGGGGTCGCGGGCGTCCAGGCTGGCACATTGAGTGCTCGGCGATGGCGAGGAAACATCTCGGTGAGACGATCGATATTCATGCCGGTGGCAGGGACCTGATTTTCCCACATCACGAAAACGAGTTGGCGCAAAGTCGTTGCGTACACGATGGCGCCGAGTTTGCACGCTACTGGCTGCACAACGGTTTCCTGTCGATGGACAGCGAGAAAATGTCAAAGTCGCTTGGCAATGTGCTGCTCGTGCACGACATGATCAAAACAAATCCCGGGGAGGCGATTCGGCTGGCGCTGCTCGGCGCGCACTATCACCAGCCACTCGATTGGTCGGACGACACGATTGGCTCGGCAAAACGCATGCTCGATCGTCTGTACGGCGCTGTGCGCGGTATCGAAGTGAGTGCCGAGGCGCGGAAGGCCGCTCAACCGTCTGCAAAGTTGATCGAAGCACTCGAGGACGATCTCAATACGCCGAAAGCGTTGGCAGAGATGTTCGCCATGGCAAAGGAATTGAATAAAACAAGCAACGATGCTGAGAGAGAGCGATTTGCATCGACGCTGTATGCGTCGGGAGATTTAATGGGCCTGTTGCAGTCCGATCCCGAGTCCTGGTTTGCCGGAGATATCGAAGGCCAATTGTCGGCTGACGACATTGAGGCGTTGATCAAAAAGCGTAACGAGGCGCGCGCAGCAAAAGACTTTCAAGCAGCGGATGCATATCGCGACCAACTGACCGACGCCGGCATCAAGATTGAAGATGGAGTCGATGGTACGAGTTGGAGGCGAGTTGGCTAGCGAAGTACAGGCTGCTCAGGATGATGTCATCAAAGAATTTGCGTTTTTGGATGACTGGATGGATCGCTATCAGTATCTGATCGATCTCGGCCGGCGTCTGCCGCCTTTAACTGCGTCGGAATTGGTCGACGAAAACAAGATTAAGGGCTGCCAGTCACAGGTGTGGTTTGTTGCTGACCAACACAACGGGCGTCTTACGTTTCGCGCTATTAGCGACGCGGCGATCGTATCCGGGCTGATCGCGCTGCTATTGCGAATATACAGTGGCCGGTATCCGCAGGACATTCTCGATACGCCACCGAATTTCGTGGTTGCTCTGGAGCTTGAGCAGCACCTGAGTGCCACGCGCAGCAATGGCCTGTCGTCAATGCTCAAAGCAATACGTGCTTTTGCGACTGAGGCTTTGCAGGCGGCGTAATGGTCAAAACGCTGGGAAGGTTGCTGGCCTTACCAATGCTCGGATTAGTCTGGCTGTATCGTCTGGCGGTTTCGCCCTGGCTGGGAAATAATTGTCGTTACGAACCCAGTTGTTCGGAATACGCAATGGACGCTTTGCGCCTTCACGGTGCGTTCCGCGGCGGCTGGTTGGCCGTAAAACGAATCGGTCGATGTCACCCATGGGGTGGATCTGGATTCGATCCTGTGCCCGAGAAGCAAGAGGATCGCGTTGAGGTTGACTAAAGCCGCCCCAACAAGTTGCGCCTGGTATTTTTCCAATGTGCGGTCGCGAGTATCAGCGATCCGGCAATTGTAAATACCCTGTCTGCAGTCAGACCGAGTTGCGAGTGCGCGAACGTTGCTCCGATTGCCAGCAATAACATGCCAACTGCGCCGGCGGCAACAATGCGCAGATCGCGATGACGACGAAAACCGATACTGAGTGCAATGACGCTGAGCGGTAACACGACAACCAGCATCTGGGCATGCAGATGCCCCTCCGAGAATTGGGCGAGAAACGGCAGACCGGCCACAACGATTGGCAAGGCGAGGCAATGCGCAAGGCAAAGCGCCGAAAGCGCGACTGCAGTGCCGTCGAGCCAATCCGTCGATTTTTGTGTATCTTGATTCATAGGGAGTTGCCGGTCGCGAAGGATATATTATAACATTTGCGGCTTCAAGCTTTTGTAAAACAACAACTTGCACATGCATGAGAGCACAGGAAACCATGGATAAACGATTGCTCGCGATACTTCACTGCCCGATCACGCGCAAGGGGCTGTCGCTGGCGAAGCCTGCGACGCTCAAATCCGTCAATGCTGCGATCGAATCGGGCACGCTGTGTAACCGCGACGGGGAAACACTGCATGAACCGCTCGCCGAGGCACTGCTGACCGACGACGGGAAGGTCCTTTATCCGGTCGCGAACGGAATTCCGGTGCTCCTGGAAGGCGAGTCCGTCAATATGGAGCAGCTTGGTTAATGAATCGCGGAGCCTGTATGATCGTAAGGCATACACGATGACTCCTACTGCGTGAAAATTCAGGCAAATCAGCTCAATTCGCAGCTGCAGAAAAGCCTGGCACCCTGCTACCTGGTTACTGGCGACGAGCACCTGCTCGTTTCTGAGGTGCTTGATGCGATTCGAGACGCAGCTCGACAACAGGGGTTTGCATCGCGGGATCTGCACGTCGCAACAACGGGTTTCGACTGGGCGCAACTGCGTGACTCGACATCGAATCTTTCGCTGTTTGCCGAAAAGCGAATCGTCGAATTGCGACTGCCAACCGGCAAACCTGGACGAACCGGCAGTCAGGCCATAGTTGAGCTTATCGAGCAGACCGGGCCAGATCTGCTGCTGCTCGTGAGTGCACCCAAGCTTGATCGCAACGGTCAGGCGTCGAAGTGGGCAAAAGCGCTGGAATCGACGGGGGTCAATATTCAACTTTGGCCGATCGGCCCACGCGAGCTTCCGGGCTGGATTGCCGAGCGAATGCGGCGTGTCGGGTTGCAACCCGATCGTGGTGCCGTGTCAATAATCGCGGACCGTGTCGAAGGGAACCTGCTGGCAGCAGGGCAGGAAATCGAAAAGCTCAGATTAATTCTCGGCGAAGGCGAGGTTAGCGAAGCCGAAGTGAGTTCGGCGGTGGCCAACAGCAGCCGCTACGATGTATTCAAGCTTGTCGATGCTTCGTTGTCAGGAGATGCGACGCGAGCAATTAAGATTTTGACGGGACTGCATGCCGAAGGCGTCGAGCCCGTCATCATCGTCTGGGCGCTGACGCGCGAGCTACGTTCGCTTGCAAGCGTTGCGGACGCGATTGCAGGCGGATTGGATCTGAGTGCCGGAATGAAAAAGGCCAACGTCTGGCGAAGTCGTCAACCGTTCGTAAGGAGTTGCATCGCGCGGCACCAGGAGCGTGACTTTCATCGCCTCCTCAAGGCCACAGGACAGGCTGATCAGGCCGCTAAAGGCCAGTTGCGCGCCGACCCGTGGCAACTGATCACTGTGATAGTGCTTGAACTGGCGATGGGCCACAGGAGAGCTGCGTGAGTTGCACCCGTGACGGGGTGACTGTGGGATGAGCCCAATCGGGATTTTCGGCGGTACGTTCGATCCAATTCATTACGGCCATCTGCGAACAGCTTTCGAGATGTTGCAGGCCTTGCGTTTCGGTGAACTTCGATTCGTGCCGAGCGGCGATCCGCCACACCGCGGCAAGACCTATGCACCGGCGTCGCTGCGACTTGATATGGTCCGTGCAGCGACAGCGAATGAGCCAAAATTTGTCGTTGACGATTCTGAAGTCCAGCGCCAGGGTCCGTCCTATACCGTTGATACGCTAGCGATCATGCGGCAGGAACAACCCGATGCACCAATGGGTCTGATACTCGGTATGGATGCTTTTCTCGGGCTGACGGACTGGCATCGCTGGGATGAGATTCTCGACTATGCACATATCGTCGTCGCGCACCGGCCTGGCTGGCGGGCGCCTGACATTGGCGCCATTGGCGAACTGATTACCGAACATGGAACGCATCGCATTGATGATTTGCATGAGCGACGCGACAACCTGATTTATATACATGCCGTGACCCAGCTTGAGATTTCGTCGACAGAGATTCGAGACCTGGTGGGTGCGGGCCGTGACCCACGATTCTTGATGCCCGACGTCGTTCGCGACGTCATCAATGAAAGCAACTGTTATCAGGAGAATTAATTTGAGCAAAAAAGAGAGTCACGCATGAACAGCGAAAAACTAAGTGCACTGATCATAGAAGCGCTTGGTGACACCAAAGCGACGGATATTGTCAGGCTCGATGTCCGCAACATGACATCGTTCACCGATTACATGATCGTTGCCAGCGGTACGTCCAACCGACACGTAAAGGCACTCGCAAATAATGTAGCCGATAAAGCCCGGGAAGCGGGCCATCGCCCGATTGGAATCGAAGGTGAGGAAGGTGGCGAATGGGTATTGCTGGACCTGCAGGATGCGCTCGTGCACGTCATGCTGCCGAAAGTGCGTGAGTTTTATAATTTGGAGAAGCTCTGGTCGCTGGAATCGGCCGATGACCTGGCCGCGACCGACCGATAGTGCACATTCGACTGGTTGCCGTCGGCGACCGCCAACCGACCTGGGTTGACGAGGCTTTCGACAAATACTCGGGAAGATTTCCACGGGAATGGAAGTTCCGCATTGACTGCGTTGCTACTGCGCGACGGACTAAAAATAGCAATTCGCAAGACGCGACAATTGCAGAAGGTGAGCAAATACTTGCTCGTGTCAAAACCAACGAGCAGGTAATTCTGCTGGATGAGAGAGGTACACAATTGACCAGCCAGGCTTTGGCATCCCGATTATCCGACTGGCAGGCGGACGGCCGCGATCTATGTTTTGTGATCGGCGGTCCGGATGGTGTATCGCAAGCCTGTCAGCAACGGGCTGATATCACGTGGTCTTTATCTCAACTGACATTGCCACACGGATTGGCGCGTGTGGTGTTCGCTGAGCAAATGTATCGTGCCTGGTCGTTGCAAAGTGGACATCCGTATCATCGTGACTGAGTCTGGGCCGCTGTTTCACCTCGCGTCGTCGTCACCACGGCGCACGGAAATTCTTGCGACGTTGGGCATTGCGTTTACGGCGCACGGTGTCGACGTTGACGAACAGCGTGAAGGCGATGAGACGCCCGATACGATGGTGCTGCGCCTGGCATCAGCCAAGGCGGCGGCGGGCCGACTGGATCGATCAGAGCCGGTGCTGGCGGCAGATACGGCGGTTGTGATCGACGAATTGGTATTTGGTAAACCGCGGGACAAAGGCGATGCCCTCGCCATGCTGGCGCGCCTGTCAGGACGACGTCATCGTGTCATGACAGGCATCGCTCTGCATTGGGACGGGGGCCAGGAAACAGCCTTGTCCATCACTGAGGTGTCGTTTCGCGAAATCGGTCCTGACGAAGCTCTCGCATACTGGCAAAGTGGGGAGCCCTGCGACAAAGCGGGGGCGTATGCTATCCAGGGACGCGGCGGGGTGTTCGTCGAATCAATCAACGGCAGCTTTTCCGGAGTTATGGGGCTGCCCGTATTCGAGACGGCGCATCTACTTGCGAGCGCCCGAATAAACATCATAGAGAGTGCCGTAATCGCATGACCGACGAGTCGCCGAAAGAAGAAATTCTCGTCAATGTGACGCCGAGCGAGGTGCGTGCCGCGTTGCTCGAAAACGGTATTCTTCAAGAGGTACATATTGAACGTGCGGCTCGTCGTGGTGTCATCAGCAACATTTACAATGGCCGGGTTACACGTGTGCTGCCGGGTATGCAGGCAGCGTTTATCGAGATTGGGCTGCAACGGACGGCGTTCCTGCACGTCTCGGATATCGTTGGGCGGCGAAACGGCGAAGACGGGAGCGACGAAACTGCCAATATTCGGGATCTCGTCAAAGAGGGTGACGACCTGCTGGTACAGGTCGTCAAAGATCCGCTCGGCAACAAAGGCGCGCGCCTGACCACTTTCATAACTCTGCCATCGCGACATCTCGTGCTATTGCCCAAGGGCGACACGGTCGGAGTTTCGGCCCGTATTGAGGACGAAGATGAGCGTGAACGACTGCGGTCTATTGTCGAGAAATTGCTGGATGAACAGAGCCTCGACGGCGGCGCGATTGTTCGAACGGTTTCTGAAGGTGCCGAAATTGATGCCTTACGCGCCGATCTCAAGTACCTGACCAAGCTTTGGGAAGTTATTCAGCAACGGTGCAGCAAAGCGGGTGTAAAAACACTGGTACACGAGGATTTGTCGCTGCCGCTGCGCGTGCTGCGGGACTTCGTGACCGGTGATGTCGAACACATCCTGGTCGATTCTGAGGAGGATTTTGAGGCAATGCAGGAGTTTTCGGCCACATTTCTGCCCGAAGTGGCACCGATGCTCGAATTGTACCGGCGCCGGCGCCCGATCTTTGATCTACATGCGATCGAGGAGGAAATCAGCAAATCGCTCGATCGAAGTATTCCATTGAAGTCCGGCGGGTATATTATTTTCGATCAGACTGAGGCGATGACCACTATCGATGTCAATACAGGCGGCTATGTAGGTCATCGCAACCTTGAGGAAACAATTTACCGGACCAACCTCGAAGCGGCGGTAAGTATTGCGAGGCAGCTTCGTATCCGAAATCTCGGTGGCATTATCATAATCGATTTTATTGATATGGAAGAGGAAGGGCATCGCGAGAACGTGCTGCACCTGCTCGAGGAGTCTCTATCCAAAGATCACGCGCGCCACCAGGTAACGCCGGTGTCACCATTGGGCCTGGTTGAAATGACGCGCAAACGAACCCGGGAGAGCCTGCAACACGTGCTGTGCGAGGATTGTCCGAGTTGTGATGGCCGCGGCTTCGTGCTGACCGCCGAATCCGTCTGTTTTGAGGTTTTTCGTGAGGTTATTCGCCAGTCGCGTCAATTTGAATTCGAACAGGCCATGATCCTGGCACACCAGGACGTCATCGATTTATTGCTCGATGAGCAGGCGCCGAGCCTGGCAAAACTCGAGGGTCAGACGGGCAAGACAATACGGTTGCAACCCGAATCTCTTTACCTGCAAGATCAGTTTGACGTTGTCTTGATGTAATGAAAAATTTGCTGCATCGCCTGTTCAAATTTGCCGCGTACACGGCGGCCGGCATTGTAATATTGCTGGCAGTTGCAGTGGGCTTGTTTCGATTGTTTTTGCCACGCCTGCCCGAATATCAGGAAGACATCAAACGCTGGGCGAGTGCCGCGATCGGCATGGAGGTCGAATTCTCGGGCATGAATGCTCGCTGGGGACTGAGCGGGCCTGAAGTTGAATTTTACAACGCCGAACTGATTTCGATCGATAATCAGGGGCGGATCGTTGCGGCCGATGCGGTCAGTGTTGGTGTCGGACTTGTGCGATTAATCGTCGACCGAAAATTCGTCGTCGATCGAATTGTTGTTCGCGATACCACTATTGAACTGCGTCAGCTCGAAAACAATCAATGGCTGGTCCAAGGTAGTCCACCCGACCAGCTATTGCCCGCACGACCCAAGGGCAGCAGCGGCGGCGACGTTGGCCGCATCGAAGTTGTCGGCGAAAATATTCGGGTCAAGAGTTTGCGACCCGGCGATGGGCGCCCCCGGGATTTCTTGATTCAACGGTTCGTAATCAATCGCAATGATGTCAGGCTCGCCGTCGATGCGACCATCGACCTGCCCGGTGACATCGGCGACAGTGTGACCATCTCTGCAATACAGCTGTTAACCGAGGACGATGAGACGCCCTCCTGGGATGTCACAGTCGAGGTCGACGACATTGAACTCGCCGGCGTTTCCACTTTGCACACGACGGAATCTGCAAAATTTGACTCAGGACGCGGTGACCTTGAAGTCTCGCTCGTGGTTGCGGACGGAAGCGTTGCGAGTGCGACCGCCGATCTCGATTTTGATGACGTCGGCATCGAGGCAGTGGCCGGCTTCTCATTTGACGGTCGATTGGAGTTTCTCAATGAGGATGATGGCTGGTTGCTCGAAGCAAACAGCTTTCGGCTTGAGACCGAAAATGGAATCTGGCCGTTGTCTACATTGCGCATTGAGGCAAGTACGAGCAGCGAAAAAAAGATCAATATGCTCAATGTGAGCGCGTCGTATCTCAAGCTCACCGACGCTGGTGTTTTTCGGCCTTGGCTCAAGCCTGAACACCAGAAATTGCTGTCGTCATACGCTCCGGATGGCCTGATTCGGAATCTCGAGGCGACCATTAGCGATATTGATTCCGATCTGCCTCAATTCAATATCTCCGCCAGTTTCGAACGCATCGGGACTGCCGCAGTCGGCAAGATACCGGGCGTTCGCGGATTTTCAGGTGCCCTGCGCGCTGACCAGTCCGGTGGCCGCCTGGAAGTCGATTCGGGAGGTCTTTCGATACATTTGCCAAACTACCTGCCCGAACTCGTGCATCTGGACGAAGCATCGGGCACCTTGATCTGGCGCCGCAGCAATAATCGTACAACGCTATTGTCGGACAGTATCGTGCTGCGAAACGAGGATTTTCGAATCGAGACGAATGTGGAACTATTACTGGCGGATAATAGCCGCCGGCCCGTCGTAGATCTCGCCGCCACATTCAGCATCAACGATATTTCCGTGGCCAAGAAATACATCCCGTACATCCCGCGAATTCCCCGCACGAGTGAGTGGTTCCAGGAAGGCATGCTGGCAGGAAGCATTCCACGCGGTACCGTGACGCTGTACGGACCAATGGACAAATGGCCTTTTGATGGCGGAGAAGGTCGATTCCTGGTCGAAGCCAATATTCGCGATGCCTTGATCCTTTATCAGCGACGCTGGCCTCCTGCTGAGATCATCGATCTCGAAATCGTCGTCGACAATATGCGGCTCTATACCGAGCGCAATTCCATTATCAATGTTGGCAATGAAGTTACCGATGCACGTGTTGAAATTGGCGACTTTCGGTTGCCGATACTGACCATAGATCTCGACACGGCCGGCCCACTTGAATCGGTGCGGTCACTGCTTGCCCAAAGCCCGATTGGCACGGATGTCTTGAACGGTAATCTCGAACGAGTAACTGTGACAGGCGATGGCGTCTTCGATCTTGATATGACGATACCAATTCGCGATTGGCAAAGTTTCGAATTCACGTCTCGCATGCAGACAAATGATGCAACTTTGGAAATAGACGGGTTCCCGGCTCCGCTGACAGAATTAGGCGGCGTGGTTACCATCGAGCGCGAGAATGTCAGCAGCGAGTCCTTTGCAGGTGTGTTGCTTGGAAACCCGGTCACAATTGAGTTGCAGCCGGCGCCGGAAACAATGCCGAACTATCGAATTATCGCGACAGCACAGGGGGCTGCGACGGCTGAGGCGCTGGTCTCGGAGCTTGGCATTCCGCTCGGCGACGATTTGTCAGGCGCCACAGATTTTGTCGCGCGATTGTTTTTCGCACGCGGCGAGCAAGAGGTCCCGGCACCTTTTAAGATAGAGATAGCCAGCGATCTCGGTGGCTTGACCATCGATCTGCCGGAACCACTGAATAAACCTGCCGATGAAACGATGGCGTTGGCCGCGACCATTCAACTGCCACCGAATGTCGATCTTATCGAAAGTTCGGGCGTCATCGACGGCCTGCTGTCCTGGCAGCTCGGCTTTACAAAGGAAGAGAATACCTGGGACCTTGATAGCGGTGTCGTCGCATTCGGTAATGAAGCCGTGGAAACCACGGATACGCGAGGACTGCACTTGCGTGGCCGCGCCGATCACGTAGTTATGCAGGAGTGGTTCGACCGCAAAGGTGCGTCCAATTCGCAAACCGGCATGGGCGATCGTATTCGATCCGTCGACATGACGATCGACAGTCTGTATCTACTCGGCCAACACCGTAC
>Ga0255049_10001889_pt1 | contig 11330 bp, 6 predicted proteins | sample JV7_2_3_MG_FD_183615 | JGI IMG/M metagenome (GOLD analysis project Ga0255049, IMG submission 183615) | Seawater microbial communities from Jervis Inlet, British Columbia, Canada - JV7_2_3 | ecosystem: Environmental > Aquatic > Marine > Inlet | place: Canada: British Columbia | collected 2016-10-06
TCTCCCGATCGCTGCGCGGGAACGTGACGTTCGCGAACCCGGCCGCGGACGAGGCCGCGGTCGAGCGCGCCATCGACAGGGCCCAGCTCGTCCAGGATCTGGATCAGTTGCCCGGCGGGATCGACACGGTCGTCGGGGAGCGTGGCTTCACGCTGTCCGGGGGGCAGAGGCAACGCGCGACGTTGGCGCGGGCGATCCTCGACAACCCGTCGTTGCTGATCCTGGACGACGCGTTGTCGAGTCTCGACGCGGATACCGAACGATCGGTGATGCAGGGACTCGACGAGTTGATGCGCGATCGCACCGCGATCTTCATCACACACCGGCCGTCGACACTGGTCGACATGGAGCGGATCATCGTTCTCGAGGAGGGCCGCATCGTCGAGGACGGCAGCCACAAGGATCTGCTCGAGCGCGGCGGAACCTACGCCCGCCTGTTCGAGCGGCAAAAACTTCAGCAGGACCTGGACGAGCGATGAGTAACACACCGGCGCCGGGCAAGGTCTACGACTCGAAGATGATGCGCCGGCTGTGGGGCTACATCCGGCCGCACCGCACGCTGGTCACCGCTTCGCTGGGGTTGCTGTTCGGGGTCAGCGCGGTCCAACTGGTTCAGCCCTACCTGATCAAGCGCGTGATCGACGATCAGATCGGCGCCGGAACGACGGAAGGCCTCGGTTTTCTGGCGCTGCTCTTCCTCGCTGCGCTGCTCGGCGAGTTCGTGCTGCGCTTTGCGCAGATCTACGTCCTCGAACAAACCGGGCAGAACGTTGTCTTCGACCTGAGAAACGAGAGTTTCGCGCATCTTCAGCGGTTGCCGTCGTCGTTCTTCGATCGCAACCCCGTGGGCAAACTGATGACACGGTTGACCAGCGACGTCGAGGCGCTTCACGAATTGTTCACCTCGGGCGTGGTGATGATCCTGGCCGACCTGATCAAACTCTTCGCGATCGCGGCAATCCTGCTGTGGATGGACTGGCGCCTGGCGCTGATCACCTTCACGGTGGTTCCGCCCACGCTGGTGCTGACCTGGTTCTTCCGTTCGCGGATGCGCGAGACCTACCGCCACGTCCGCTCGATGGTCGCCAGACTCAACATCGAATTGCAGGAAAACGTCAGCGGCATGCGCATCGTGCAACTGTTCGCGCGTGAAACCGAGTCGATGGATCGTTTCGGCGAAACCAACCGCGAGCACGAGACGACGCAATTGCGGGGTGTCCGTTACGACTCGATCTTCTCGGCGCTCGCGGAGTTGATCGGCTCGATCACACTGGCGGCGATCGTCTGGGCCGGGGGCTGGGGCATCCTCGAGGGCTGGGTCACTTTCGGTACGCTGGTCGCGTTCATCGAATACTCGGCCAAGTGCTTCCGGCCCGTGCAGGAGCTCTCGCAGCGCTACACCGTGATGCAGTCCGCGATGGCGGCAGGGGAGCGCATCTTCGATCTCCTCGACACCCCGGTCACGATCCGCTCGCCCCTAAAGCCGCGGCGGATCCGCAACCGGCTCGAGGGTGGGATCGTTTTCGACGACGTCACGTTCGGCTACGATCCGGATCAACCGGTGTTGCACAACGTGTCCTTTCGGATTGCGCCCGGCGAACGCGTCGGTGTCGTCGGCTGGACTGGCTCGGGCAAGAGTACGTTGATTCGCCTGCTCGTCAGGCTCTACGATATCCAGAGCGGTCGAATCCTGGTCGATGGCGTGAACATCCGCGACTACGATCTGGCCCAACTGCGCCGTTCGGTCGGAGTCGTGCTCCAGGATCAGTTCCTCTTTGCGGGCACCGTGGAAAGCAACATCTCTCTGGGGGATTCACGGGTCACCCGGGACCAGGTTCGCGCGGCCGCGGAAGCCGTCCGGGTTCATCGCCTGATCGAAAGGTTGCCCGGGGGCTACGACGCTGTCGTGCGCGAGCGCGGGAACAACTTTTCGGCGGGTGAAAAACAGCTATTCGCGTTCGCGCGGGCGATCGCGTTCGATCCCGCAGTCCTGGTGCTGGACGAGGCCACCGCCTCGGTCGATCCCGAGACGGAGCGCCGGATCCAGCAGGCGCTCACGACCGTGATGTCCGGGCGAACCTCGATCCTGATCGCGCACCGGTTGGCGACCGTGCGCGACGCCGATCGCATCCTGGTGCTGCACCACGGGCGCCTGATCGAGCAGGGGGCGCACGAGGAACTGGTCGGTCGACCCGACGGTGTCTACCGGATGCTGTACACGCTGCAAAACGCGTAAGCTAGGGCGTAGACGACTCGCGGAGCCGTTGCGCCAGTTCGGTGTGTCCGGCTCGTTCCGCCGCCTGGATCGCGTCCATTCCACTGACCGTCTTCCCGAGGTCGGCCCCTGCCGCCAGTAGGCGATCCAGCGTTTCTGTCTGGTTGCGCCGCGCGGCCGCGATCAACGGAGTCACCATGGGCATCCCGCCCAACCGGTCGACGTCGGCGCCGGCGTCGATCAACAGGTCGACGATTTCCCGCTGGTCCGCCTTGATCGCCTCGATCAAGGGGTTCGTTCCATAACGGCCCCCACCGGGATTGCCGTCAGGATTGGCACCGGCATCGAGCAGGAAACGCACGGACTCGGTCTTGTAGTTCTCGATGGCGCGAAGCACCGCCGTCTTGCCGGACGATTCCGGCGTGTCGATTTCGGCGCCGACGTCCAGCAACATCGACATTGTCTTCAGGTCGCCGCGGGTGGCGGGTGCGATCAGCACTCCCGGAAGCCCTTCCGCCCGGGCCCCGGCATCGATCAGCAGTTCCATGGTCGGCCGGTGGGACCGCCGCGTGGACAGCATCAACGGCGCCGTTTTCGGGTTCTCGAACGTGTTCACGTCGTAGCCCGCCGCAATGAACAACTCGACCAACGCGGTGTCCGCCGACAACACGGCGTTGCCGATCCCGTTCTCGTCGAACGGTAGCTCCAACTCGCCGATCTTGGCCCGCGCTTGCTCGGGCGTCGGGCTGCAGGCGGCGGCCAGGATCAGGAACAACACGGCCACATAGGTTTTCGGCTGTTTTGAAGACATTTCAATTCCCTCGAGGAGTTCGTCGAAAATTATAACGCCCACCGTGAAATCGTCTCACGCACGGGTCTATCCCTGACGAGGTAAGCGAGGACGATGCTACAAGGTCTACCAGAAACACTTGCAGAGTCCCAAGGGGGGGCTCGACGAGCTTGTTGGCGGCCACGTCGCGGTCGGCCTTGCAGTTTTTCGGATCGCCGGTACGGGACTCGGCGACCGGGAAGCGAAGACCTCCCCCTGGGCGGGCGGGGCCCCGGCTCCGTCCGCCTTTTCTCCGGGCCGGACCATTCGGTACCTGTGGTAGAACTGGGTTGCTCCCGGCGGAACACCTGGAGCGGGGGTCCGATGCAACCGACGACCGCAGAGAGCGTGCGGGACGAGGAGTTCGTCCGCCGCTTTCAGGACGGTATCGATCGCGAAGCCGCGATCATGGAGTTGTTCGAGCGTTACGGCGCCATGACCCAGGCGTTCCTGACGCGCCGGATCGGGAATCCGGATCTCGCAGCCGAGCTCAATCAGGATCTCTACATCAGCGTCATCCAATCGCTCGACCGGTTCCGCGGCGAAGCCAGCTTCAAGACCTGGCTGTTTCGGCTGGCCCAGAACCGGCTGTCGAACTTGCGGCGGCGCTGGCGCACGCATCTTGACGAGCTCCCCGACGCTGCGCCCGAAGACCTCGTCGACCAGCTCAGCGATTCCGATGACCGGGCTCCCGACGCGGTGGTCGGGCGCGAGCAGGTCCAGGCTTCGCTGCACCGCTGTCTTGCGCATCTCGACGAACTCGAGCGTTCCGTCGTCCTCGGCCTGTACTACGAGGGAGTTTCGCTTCGGGACCTGACCGATCGGTTCGACATGCAGAACAAAAGCGGCGCTCGAGCCACGCTGATCGCCGCCCAACGAAAGCTACGCCGGTGCCTGGAACGCTCCGGCGTGACCTCGGTGGAGTGAACCGTCATGGCTAAGAGTTTTCAAGTCATCGATGGCGGCCGTGGGGCCGGGTGCGGTTTCCTGACCGACGCGGAAATCGACGCCTATCTTACAGGGGCCGTGGACGCGGAACGAAGCAAGGCATTCGCCGCGCACCGGTCCGAGGGTTGCCGGCCATGCTCGTTGTTCGGCGCTGATATGCAGGCCTATCGAGGCCTACTCGAAAACGGCGTGATCGACTCCGAGCGCAGGGACTTCGAGGCTCTGGCCGACGGCCAGCGAGCCGAGCTCAAACGCGCCGTGGCGCGGAGTACCCGGGCGCCGCGCCGCAGCGCGTTCCCGAAGTGGTTTCTGAGCGCAGCCGCGATGATCGCGATCGCCGGTTTCATTTCCTTTCAGGTCCTCAGGCCGACCGAGATTCACCCCACGGTGACCCTTCCCGGCGGCCAAACGTTCAACTTCGAGGCTCCGGCCGCCCCGCCCCTGGTGCGCGACGGGGGTCCGTTCGCGCGCGGTCGCGCCGCGTTTGCGGCCGGGGAGTACACCAGGGCTGCGGCGGCGTTCGAGAAGGTCGCAGAGACCGATCCGATGTACGCGGATGCCACGTTCTACGCCGGCGTCAGCCACCTCCTCGACCACAACGACCCGCCCGCGGTCGAACGCTTGACGCTGGCCCGCGAGTTGGCCATCGCCGATGGGCTCGCCGGGGATGATGCGGCCTACTACCTGTCGCTGGCGCAGATCGAACTCGGCAATCACGAAGAGGCACGCACGCTATTGAAGTCGATCACCGGCGGCCCCAACGCCAGCTCCGCCACGAGACTCCTCACTCTGCTCGGTTCCTAGCCCGCCTGCGGTTTCAACACCACAACGAACGGCGACCAGAAACCCGGATGCGGGTTCTTCTTCATTCGCTCGCGTTGCGCGAGGGTCATGGCCGCCACCGGATCGTGCCCGTCTTTCAGATACCCGTGAAAGGCGAGCATCAGTTCCGCGGCCGATTCATCCTCGACGCTCCACAAACTCGCCGCGACCGCCTTTGCGCCCGCATGGAGGAACGCCCAGGTCAACCCGACGACGCCTTCGCCCGGGATAATCTCGCCCTCACCGGTGCGGCAGGCGGAGAGCACGATCAGCGCCGCCCCCAGGTCGAGTCCGGCGATCTCGTTCATCGAGAGCCTCTCGCCGCGAGACAGGATCACGGCGCAGCGCCGCGGATCGAGGGACGAGGCGACGGCATGAGTGGCGAAATGGATCGTGTTGAACGACGACAGTTCGGAGGCTCGCAGCACGTCGCCGGTCAGCCGCGCGCGTTGCAGCCGTGTGACCGCGGCGTCGCCACCGGAACATCCGGACGGGAGCAGCCCCACCCCGCCCTCGGGCTTCCACACGGCGGAGATGCCGGCGAGTTCTCGCCGCGCGGTCGGGAGTGCCTCGAACTCCCCGGTTTCGTCGGGAAGCGGATCGCCCGCGAGAAGTAGCGGAAGGCGTGGATCCTCCCACGATGGCGCACCGCCGGCCATCGGGAGTACCGCGATCTCCATCTGCTCGGCAAGATAAACGACATCACCGCCGGCGTCCGCCGGCAACGCGCCGAACGGCACCAGGGCGATGTCCTGGTCGGGGACGATCAACAGCCGCGTGCCCGCGTCTTCAAGTACATGTTCGACCGGCGCCAGCAAACGGACACGCAGATCGTGTGCCTGGTCGAGGAGTGTCGCGATATCCGGTTCTTCTCGGACCGACGCCACGGGCCGAAGAATCGAGCGGCGCAGATCCTGGATCAACGGGCGCAGCGTCGTCAGCCCGTCGATGACGTGCGCTTCCGCGGACGAGCCGGTCACGGCGACGACGGTGCCGCGATCCTGGCCGACCAGGTAGGTCAGGAGAACCTCGTCGGCTTCGAGTGAGGCCTGAACCGAGGCCAGCGAGGCGACGGAAAAGGTTTCCGTTCCCCCGAGTACGCGCCGTAGGGCCCGTGCATGGGCCCGTTCGACGGTGTCGAACACAGCGGCCGTATCGGCACCCGCTGCGGCGAGTGCCGCGGCGAGATCGGCGTACGGTTCGGCCCGCTCGCGCAGGTAGGCGACGCCCTCCTGATCGGCCGTCAAGCCTTCGCTTTGCCGCTCGATCTGTTCCACGGCCACGCGCAGCGCAGCAATCGCCTCCGGTTCGCGGCCACCCACGGCAAGCAGGCACTTGCCCAGGATCGCGCGCGACGTGAATGCCGTGCTCGTCCCGCCCGCGTCCACGGCCTCGTCGACGACACGCGCAGCCATGTCCGCCGCCCGCAGCGCATCGCCGCGGCGCAAGACGATCTCGACCGCAACCGTTCGGGCCTGCGTCCCGACGAGGCCCGGTTGGTCGATAACCCCTTTCAGGTGTTCCTCGGCCCGGTCATGGCGCCCTTCGCTCAGGGCGACCCGTGCCAGCCCGAGATCGGCGAAGGACCTTCGATCACCATCGGCAACACGTTCGAACCATTCGCGCGCCTCGTCGAGTCGGTTCTGAAGCCGGTGCAGGTTTCCGAGGGCGACGCTGCTGCTGGCCATGATGCGCGCGTTGTCTCCATCGGACGCAGTTGCGAAGACCTGTTCCAGACGGTCCTTGGCCGCGGCCGTGTTCCCGAGATCGAGCAACATCACACTTTCGTTGTATCCGGCCGAGAGGGCCGCCGAACGCAAATGATGTTCGGTGAGCAGTGGACCGGCCCGCTGCAAGGCCCGAACCGCGTCGGCGAACCGACCGGTCTCTCGTAACACACGGGCATGGTTGGTAAGGAGGAGCGCCTCCATGTCGGTCCGTTCGAGGCTGCGCGCGGCATCGAGCCCCTCGATGTAGATCCGCTCGGCGTTTTCGTAATCCCTTTCGCGGGCGAAGAATCCTCCCAGCATCGTGGCGGACCGGGCGACGCCGACGGCTGCGTCCGTGGTTCGCGCCAGTTCGATGGCGGCCTGGTAATGCTCCCGGGCTGCCGGGAGTTTCTCGCGATCGCGCATCAGGTAGAGCGCGTCACCGGCCGCGCGTCGAGGAGCCCAGAGACCCGGGCAGGCGAGGGCCAGCTCGGTGGCGCGGGCGGCGAATTCCTCCAGGGTGCCGGTTTCCCGGGCCGCTTGGACGGCGTCTTGCCAGGGGGCCTCGTCGGGCGGGCAGTCTTCAAGCGGGATCGGTCCGGCGGCGGTTTCCTGTTCGGGGGCGACGCGGGTTGGTTGGGGTTCGACCGGGTCGGAAGCGCAGCCGACGGCCAGAACCAGGGCCAGCGTCAAGATAAGCGAGCGATTCACCCACGGAGTTTAACAAGAAAGTCAGGGAAGGGGTTCCCGCTTCTCGGGTGTCACGGTGATCTCGGTGTTGTTGCCCTGCGGAACGTTGGACACCGACCCGCCCTCGCCCGCGCCGACTTCTTCCCACGGATTGTCACCGACCTCTTCACACTGCGGGCAACTCTCCGAAGGATCGAAAGGACATTCGGGTGGGCAGGTGAGTCCGCTTGGATCGGTACATCGACACCAGGCCATGAAGATCTCGTCGGGGTTGCAGCCGACCGGGTTGAAGCCGACCTCGCTGCCGACGACCTGGATGTCCGTTACGTTGCACGAACGGCTCGGTGTTTGCCGCACCGCGATGTCGACCGGCGTGAGGTCGGCGGGCGAAAGCGCCGTCGTCGTGACGTCGCCCCCGTTCCTGTCGAACGACGTAACGGTGTGACCGGCGCCGTTCGACACGAAGGCCTTGACCTGGAACGACTGGCCCATCACATCCACCGCGGTCGGGTTCGCACCGACCGGGACGGCTAGCGCCGAAGCGCAGGTCAGCCCGTCGATGTCGCGCTCGCGCACGATCGCGACCTGATCGCCCGTTTGATTCACGCTGTAGGCCGTGTAGCCTCCGCCGGCCGGACCCTCGATTTCAACGGCGACCTGGGTGCCCGACAGATTGCACACGGCCACCGGGATCACGCGTTCCAGGTCGAGCAGCGTGCCCTGGTCACCCTGCGGCTTGAGCGCGAGCTCGCCCCGAGCCCCGGCGCCGATCTGAATCTGTTGCGGCGGCGGGCCGATCTGGTTCGTCGTGATCACGCTGCGCCGCACGGTCCAGTCAGGAGGCCCCACCTCGACCGGTGTCGCGACCAACCGCGCGAAGAGCTCATTCGTACCGTCGCCGCGTGCACTGAACCAGGCGCGCTGGTGCTCCGTGGAGTCGGCGGCGGTGGGCGTCGAGATGATCGTCACGTCGATCGCCTCGGCATGGCCCCCGGCCGCGGGAATCTGGAGTTCCGCATCCTGCACGAGAGAGATCAACCCCCCGGCACCATCGAGCGCGGCCATCTGGTCCAGCACGATGAACCACGGTCGTCGGTCACCCGGTGCCACTCGAACATTAGCGGCGATATAAATGAACGACATTTCAGTCGGTGTCGGATCCTGGAAAACCTGCGGGATCGACGTGCCGATGCCGCGCAGGTCGACAGCCGTCTCGCACACGTCACCGCCACCGGTGCACGATGCATTCCCGTTGCAGGTCATGCCGGTGATCGAACAGATCCCCGGGCGGCCGATCAACGCGGCCACGTCGATCCGGTCGACAAGGGTAGCGGTCCCGGCGTCGATCACCTGAAGGTAAACGCCCTGGCTGATGATCGCGAAACCGCCGTGGGCGCCGGCAACCGTCGAGAACGCGATCGACCTGGGGCTGGCCCCGTCGCCCACCGCGGTCAGGCTCCCGCCCAGCTTGAGCTGATCGGTACAACCGTTGAAGGCCGTGTAGGTCTGCGACGTGCCGTTGACGGTCCACACGTCGGGGACGTCCCGATTGCATCCGCCGTCCGGCAGCAGGTCGTCGCGGTCGAAACGCTGACCCTGGGCGAACCAGGACGGATGTCCCGCCGGTACTGCCGGCGGCGGCGGACACGTGGTGAGGTGCTTGATCAGGTAGTAAAAACCTTCGCCCGAAACCGGGTTGTCCGCGGCGATGTCGATCTGGTTGACGCCGAAGTCGCGCCGCAACTCGCTGATCTTGTAGGCCCGCACCTTGCGCAACGGACCCCGGACCATGTCGATGTCGGCCGCATTCGACCAGCTCAGCGTCGACTTGTCCGGCATGAGGATCGGCTCGAACCCGCAGTCGTTGGGCGGGATCGCCGATGGCAGGCAAGCATCGGTGTTGAAGCCGCTGCAATCAGGCAAACAGGTCAGCGGGCCGCCGTTGGGATAGCCCTGGGACGCGCACGTTTGTAGGCCGAGTTGCAAGCCATCGCAAACCTCGCCGGGCTCCAGCAACGTGTTCCCGCAGGTCGGGATCGCCAGGCACTCCGTCGTATCGAAGTTGAGGCAGTCGGGGCCGCACTTCAGCGTGCCGCCGGGGAAGCCGAGTGTGTTGCAGTTTTCTCCGCCGAGGTTCAGCGGCGGTCCGATATCGCAGGCCTCGCCCGCCTCGACCACGCCGTTCCCGCAGGTCAGGCCTTCTTCGATCGGGAGCGATCGTCCGGCGGCGGCTGCGCCGGATAGGAAGGGCGCGGCGCAGACGAACGCCAAGCCCACGAAACAAGGCCTGTATCCACCCGGCCGTAGCTTCATCGAATCTCCGGTCATCGGTTCCGTTTTACCTATACGCCTAAATGGCGAACCGGGCTCCGTGGGTCAAAACAACTGGAAAAACTTCCCGAGATTGTAGACACGCGGAACGAGCGTGTTCACGAAGAAAAGAAGAAAAACCTCGAGAGACGTCGTGTTCGGGTAGATTGGGCCCGTGGAGAACGAGTCCAGGCCGAGGAGCAGGTTTCTGTCCGGCGTCTTGACCCTGCTGTCGGTTTCGATTCTCGTACTGCTCTTTGCGCTCTCTCTCCGGACGCCGGTGAGTCCGGCCGAAGCGACGGCCGCGATGGCTGCGGTCGACGCCAGCTACACCGGTGAGGCGAACATCTCCTATCAACTCGGTGAGGCGGAGCCACGCCGGCTTCCTCTACAGACGTGGATTCTGAGCACGATCGCAGGCGGGCAACCCGATCGGGTGAGTGTCGTCGCGGCGCGCATCGTGTCGCTATTGGCTCTCGTTGTAGCGGCGCTGGCCGCTGCGATGGCGTTCGGATCCGTGCGCCGGACGACCGTCCTGTTGATCCTGCTGACCCCCGCGGTCTGGACTACGGCGACGCACGGAACGCCGGGAGCGTTACTCGCGGCTTTGATCACGCTGGGTTTGGCGGCCTACGAATCGGGCCGCATGCATCGCGCGCCGAGCTTGCAGTGGGCCTTGCCGTTGATCCTCGGGGCCGCGGCGTCGCTCCTGTGGGCGCCGGCGATTTTCTTTATCGTGCTGGCGCTGGCTTTCGAGGTACTGCGACTGGCCCGTACGCGCGAAGTCGCGTGGACGCGTCTCGCCGTCGGCGCGATCGGTGCCGCGGTCGTGATCGGCGCCTGGCGCATGGCCTACACCGGATTCTCGGGCGAGACCGGGAGTTGGTGGTCCGGTATCGTTGCCGGTCTGTGGCCCGGCGACCCCGTGCTCGCCGCACGCGAATCCGGTGAACGGCTGCTGTGGATCGCGCAGGCCTGGATCCCGGTTGCGTTGCTGTTCGCCGCTCGTGGGCGACCCCGCGGAGCACAAACCGCTATCGGAATCAGCGTCGCCGCATGCGCACTCGCGGCATGTTCCGCATTCGCTCCCGGAACACCCCCCGCACTCGCGATCCCCGCGGTCGCGGTTGCGTTCGGTGTCCTTGGACGCCGCGATCCCACCCGCGCGGGCGCGCCGAAGACGGAGACCGCGCTGGTCGTATTCTTGCCCCTCCTGGCTGCCGCCATCGTCCTACATACGCCTCGCGATGACACCCGCCCGGACACCGGCCTGTTTGTCGCGATCGGCGAAGACGATCCGGTCGTCGTCGACCGCGAGATCGACGCCCGCGACACGTGGAAGATCGTCGCGCATCTCGGTCGCCGCGCGGTGAGATCGGCGCAACCGGGTGCTTCGGCGTGGTACGTCGGTCTTGCCGAGTCGGGCCCCGGGCTTGCCGTGGATCGCCCGGCAACTCCGCAGGGCTGGTCGTTGCTGGCGCGACCGTTGGTCCGCCCGGTCTTGCCGGAAGAAACTCGCGAAAGGTTCGAGCGAAGCCTCGCCGACGCGCGCAGCGCCCATGAAGCGAGGCCCGGGGATCCGCTGAGCGCGATCTGGGTCGGGCGGAGGATCGCCTATCTCGGCCGTTACCGCGAAGCCCTCGGGTGGTACGGCGATGCGTTGATCGAACACCCCAACGATGCACGCCTGTGGCGGCATCGCGGCCATCGCTACATCTCCGTGCGTCAATTGGACGACGCGATCCGCGATCTTCAACGTGCCGCCGAGTTGGAACAGGGCCGGGCGGATCGAGTCGAGCCCGATGGT
>Ga0255049_10001891_pt1 | contig 11318 bp, 8 predicted proteins | sample JV7_2_3_MG_FD_183615 | JGI IMG/M metagenome (GOLD analysis project Ga0255049, IMG submission 183615) | Seawater microbial communities from Jervis Inlet, British Columbia, Canada - JV7_2_3 | ecosystem: Environmental > Aquatic > Marine > Inlet | place: Canada: British Columbia | collected 2016-10-06
ACGGACCCAACTTGCCATCTGCCCACATCGGTAAGTCGTTGATATAACCATTCAGATCGAGGTCCAGGATGTCGTTGGCGTCCGGACTAACAGAGAGGCTCTCTATGGAAACGGTGACCGGCCGATGCCATCCCGGGCTGATGTGTACAACCTCAGAATCATCAATCTGAACATTCCTGAATGCGATCTGATGCAGATCAATTTCACCCGGGTCCTTCGACAGCTCCCTGACGATTGGAGGCACCCAGTTCATTTCGCCATCTGCGGTGGTTTCCAGTCGGCTGCGAATACCCCTGACGGTCAACGACTCAACAACGAACGGGGACGAGAACAGTGACCAGAAATCAACAACTACGGTCAAATGATCCACGTGAACCAAGACCGGGTCCGACGCCCACTCCGGATTCAGAAGACTGACGTCCTCGGCGACAATCCGTGTAGAGCCACCGAAATAAAGCTCAAAGCGGCCATCGATATTCAACTCGTGTCCGATCTGCCGGGAAGCGAATGCCTCGATCTGGTCCTGATAAACACTCAAGTCGGCACTTCGAAGGTACGCAAACAAGCCAACCGCCAGCACTGACAGCGCCGCCAGTGTCCATAGCATTATTCGGAATAGTTTGCGCACGATCTGGCTACCTTACGCTGAAGTTGGCATAGTTTAAAACACCCTACTTGGACCGTTGAATAGTCACCACCGTGCCGATTGAATTCGCGTCGTTTGCTTTTATCATCACATTGGCGGCTGTAGTTAACGGCCTTGGCATCGTTCGCTGGCTTAGCGGGTTGGCAGAGTACCTTCGGCGCAGAGAATCTCTGAACCTGCGGCACTATTGGGTCCTGACCCTGTTCGCAGGTTTCCAGTTTCTGATGCACATCCTTTTGTGGTGGTCGTTGTGGGCAGTGCGTGGCGCTGCAGAGATAAACTTCCTCATGTACGTCTACCTGCTTGCCGGGCCCGTTCTCCTGTTCTTGGGTACTAGCGTGCTGTCGCCTGACATTGCCGCCGAATCGGACATGCGAAACCACTACTTCTCTGTGCGGGTCACATACTCCAGCGTACTGGCGCTGCTCTGGCTCTGGGCGATATTCCTTGGCCTGGTCCTGCGTGGGGAATTCGCGCCAACGCTGCCTATCCTCAGCCTGTTCCTGATTGTTGCGATAGCACAGAGACAAATTGCTCACCCGACAATCCAGGGAGTTCTCGCCGGCGCTAATTGGCTTCTACTTGTGATCTTCATCGCCAGCTACGCGATGCAACTGGGTGGGACTGTGCAAGCTTGAAGCGCAATCGGTATCATGCCGGAGATGACTCGCGTACTTCTGTTTCTCTTCTTCCTTGCCACGCTGGCAGCCTGCGAGGATGGGCCGCGCGAACTCCGACTCGTGACACCGGTCGGTACAATCGATCGAGATATTGTCGAAGAGCTGGCCGAGTTGTTCGACAACGAACGCGTCTTGACGCAAATCATCCTGACTGAGGAAACCATGTCGGGAGAGGAGGCACTCGATGCAATAGCCTCTGGAAAGGCCGATGTCGCCCTTATTTCAAACAGCCAGGAGTTTCGACGAGATATTGCGACAATCGTGCCGCTTTATCCGACAGTGCTTCATGTCGCACGTCGGGAGGGATTTGCGGAACCTACCGCCCGCGGGGACCTGAGTGACGCGGCGGTCTTTGCAGGCACCAGTGGATCGGCTTCACGCGCGATCTTCGAACGAATTGCGGACAATATCGGCCTCGCCGACGACGATTACCGCTATGTTACGGACCCCTCTGAGATCGCGGATCTGGTGGTCGTGTTTGCACCCATCGCGCCAGAGCGAATTGCCGAATTTCCTGAATTGAGATTGATCTCAATGGGAACGCCCCAGGAAATCGGCAACGGCGGTAGCGTCGATGCAGCGGTGCTGTTGAACCCGCACTTCCGGCCCTTCGTAATACCAGTAGGCACTTACGGTGAATCAACGCCTGAACCGATCGTTACGATTGCCGTGGATAAAATTCTTGTTACAAGAAGCGACCTCGACAGCGCAGTAGTCTACGATTTGATCAGCGATATTCTCCGGCTTCGTCCTGCCCTGGCTGCGAAACGCCCTGGCCTGTTTCAACAACTTTCTGAAGACTTCGACGTAAGTCGCTCCCGGTTCGTTCTGCATGCCGGCACGCAAGATTATTTACAAAGGTCCGAGCCGACCATCTATGAACGCTATTCAGGTGTCGCGGAAGTTGCCGTAACTCTATTGGTTGCCGTCTTCAGTGCGTCTTTTGCCGGCATTCGAATTTTCCGCATGCGACGTAAGAATCGCATCGACCGGTTTTACGCTGCCGCAATCGGTATTCGTAATGCGTTCAACGAGTCAGACAGCGAAGAGAAGCGAAACCAGGCGATCACCAAGATCCGACAATTGCAGGATGACGCATTCGATAAGCTCGTGGATGAGAAACTTTCGGCTGACGAGAGCTTCAGGATTTTCATTACCCTGTGCAACGATATTTTGCGGCAGCTATCTCGCAGCGCCTAGAAACCAATCGACGCAAACAAGACAGGGCCGTGGTGCCGAATATTCAGATCACCGTTCAGCCCGTCATCACTCGAAGTGAGTTTCAAGCCGTAAAAGTTGTAGCCAAGCCCAACGCTGAAGTTGCCACCGAAACGTCTCTCCAGATCCAACGCTGCAAAATTCAGTGAGCCCTCGTGCTGGTCGAAATCAGTCCGGAAAAGGTGTATGCGTGCGCTGAGCGTTGTTTTCTCGCCAAGAAATACGGCCCCTTGCACACCAATCACAGGTAGCGGCGTACTCGATCGTGATCGTTCCAGTTGCCCTGTCCCGTCCGCAACGATATCTGTCGAGAACTCGCTCATGTGGACGCCAGCCATGACACCCAGTTCTTTTTGTGCGTCGCGCATCAGGTAGAATGTATAGCCGAGTCGCAGAGAACTGTAATCTGTGCGGCTCTCGATTTCCGTGCCCGCCGGAAACAGGACATCACCAAATTCCAGATCTTCTTCCAACGTTACCCTGCCGTGGCGTGCCAAATCAAAATACCCGAGCTCCAGGCTATGGTGTTGGCCAATTCTCCAAATCAGGTCCGCCTGTGTAACCGACTGATCATCTGGCGTGCCGAGCACGTCCTCGAGGTCGATTTCGAATCCCGGTACTCCATCCGCTGTATCACGCGACAGCCTGGTATCGATTCTGCTTTGAAAGACACCAAGACGAACCTCGACTCTTGGCGGCCGGCGGGAATAGTCTCTGTGCTCGACTGGATTGAAGACGTTTGCGTTGTACGCAAGGCCAATATTGCCGAACCAACTGTGGTCGCGGCCAACGATCGGACTGTCGGTAATTTCTGAACCCAGCATTTCTACACCGACCGTTGCCGACAAGAGCCATTTGTTCGCGATTGCGTAACCGATCCTTACCTGGGCTTCGGTGCTCCAGCTTGAGCCCGGCGTGTAAGCGGGTCGGGTTGGCGTGGCCTCGGCGTCTGATACCGAAAAGTAGTAGTTGGTGTGTTCGCTGCTCTCGTAAATAGCGTCGATACGAGGGACAACAAACCCCCAGTCGAATGCCATCGGATACGAGAACGCGACCGTACTGGCAAAGCCACCATGCCTGTCTGTGACTTCAGCCCAGTGCGTCCAGTTGATGTGTACCGGCCAGCCGCGATAGCCAATTGTTGGCCCGAGTTCAATAGCCCATTTGCGATCGGCGACACCAAGCAGTTCTTCAGCATCGCTATTACCAAGACCGAGTGTCTCGACACGCGCAATGACACCCAGCTCCCAGTCGTTTTCGCTGATCCAGCGAAAACCGTATCCGCCGTCACGGATGAGAAACCAGCCATCGGTCATGGATGAATGTGTAAATGACGTGAGGTACGGGTAGGCGAAAGTGCCATTTTCGCCACCTATAAACGGATTCTGGCTCGTCGACACCGCGACACCGAGCGAGTAGTCATTCATGTCATAACTACGCAGAAAGTCCATCCACCTCCCAGCGGCCGCGTTATCAGCGACGCCGAGAAAAACAAGAGCCACGATGCCAGCCAGTTTCTTCACGGCGTCATGTTAGCAGACAGACCTGCCTCATCATTACCAATCTCGTATGCTATGTTTGCCCACAAATGCCACAAAAGAAGAATTTTTCCTGGCTGCTTTCAGCGCTGCTGGTTTTTCTCGTAATCGTCCCGGTCGCCGAAGATTTGGGCGTGATTTCGGCACGGCTGATGCGCGTCATCATGTTTACGTGGCTTTTCGTTTTTGGCGTCTGGAGCCTGCGTGGATTCGGCAGGTTTTTCCACGTGGGAATTAGCTTCACACTGGTTGGCACTGCCTTGAGTGTCATCGCCGCCAACACCACAACCGTAGGATATTTCTACGCCTCGTTCGCGGCGCTATACGGTTTCATGCTGATCGTGATTTGGTGCACTGGAAAACAGGTCATTCTGGGTAAAGACATCAGCGCAAACAGGGTCGTTGGTGCGATCAGCCTTTACTTGTTGCTTGGCGCAATCTGGGCCGTAACTTACGCCGTGCTCGAAATGCTGTTGCCTGGCTCATTTACAGGTTTTTCCGAGCCGATCAGGCAGGGCTGGAGCAGTGAATGGCTGTACTTCAGTTTCGTCACGATGACTACACTCGGTTATGGCGACCTGACGCCGCTGTCCGCCACGGCACAAACCCTGGCCTATATGCAGGCTGTATTTGGCCAGTTCTATATTGCGATTCTCGTGGCCGGTCTGGTCAGCGGCTACATTACCCAGCAACAGCGGCCATAACCCCAAGGTTATTGATCAATTCCGTCAGTAGGGCCAGAATGTCCTGTCTATCCGCCAAAATAACTCGAACTCAGGATTTCCCGATGAGACATTCCAAACTGGTAACTACGACCGCCCTATGCCTTGGTGCCATGCTGTTTGCCGCCTGCGAGCAGGCACCTGTTGAGACGCCCGAGGTGGTGCGCCCTGTACGCGTGGTCACAATATCCAGCCTGAGAGGCGGTGATTCCCTGAGTTACCCGGGTGAGGTACAGGGCGTGCAGAACGTCAATCTCGCCTTCGAAGTGTCGGGCCGAATTATCGAAATGCCTGCACGAGAAGGCATTGAGGTCACTGAAGGGCAGGTACTTGCCCGACTCGACCCGGCCGACTTTCAGGCAGAACTCAATGCCGCCGAATCAAAAGCCCGCAGCTCCAAAGAAACGTTCGATCGGTTTTCCGAAGTCTTCGAACGCGGCGCAATCTCTGCTCAGGACCTCAATGTTCGGCGACGCCAGTATGAGGTGGACCAGGCAAATCTCGTTTCGGCCCGCAAGGCAGTCAGCGACACCACCTTGACGGCGCCCTTTACAGGACGCGTTGGCCGCACACACGTCGATAACTTCACTAATGTGAAAGCCAAGCAGGAAGTCCTGTTACTTCAGGATCTGTCCGAACTCGAAGTTGTGGTCAACGTACCGGAACAAGACTGGATACGCGCCAAGCCGGGACTGACACTCGCGCAGAAATCCGGCCGCGCACAACCGCAAGTCAGGTTTTCGACACTCGGCGATCGTTCATTTCCTGCTGTGATATCCGAGGTTGCCACATCGGCAGATCCTGTGACCCGCACGTTTGCAGCCCGCGCCCGCTTCGCGTCGCCTGATGACGTCATCATTTTGCCGGGCATGTCGGCGACCGTCACCGTTAGCATCCCGTCAGACATCGAGGGGATCGGCAGTGCACTGCAGATTCCAGCCAATGCAATCGTCGGTGGCGATGACGGCGGCAGTTACGTGTGGAAGGTCGACACCGCGACCATGACCGTCAGCCTCTCCGCTGTTACGCCAGGTCAATTGTCAGGGTCGGAAATCGACATCCTGGAGGGTCTCGCAACAGGCGATCGTATTGCTGTGTCGGGTGTCCAGCACCTCGCAGATGGAATGAGAATCAGCGAGCTCACTGACTAGGAGCTCGCCATGAAACTTACCGAATTCTGTCTTGACAACCGGACGACAACACTCACCCTGACCGTCGTATTGATCGTTGCAGGCCTGGGCGCCTACCAGGACATGGGGCGGCTCGAAGATCCCGAGTTCACGATCAAGGACGCGCTGGTAATCACGCAATATCCCGGCGCCACGGCTGAGGAAGTCGAAGAAGAAGTCACGGACGAAATCGAGATCGCGGTGCAACAAATGGCGCAACTCGACGAAGTCACTTCCGTGTCCTATCGGGGTTTGTCGATCGTGACGGCGACGATGAAGGATAAATACGACAAGACCTCCCTGCCCCAGGTCTGGGATGAACTCCGGCGCAAAGTCGGTGACGCGCAAGGACGGTTACCACCGGGCGCCGGGGCCTCCATCGTCAACGACGATTTCGGCGACGTGTACGGCATATTCTTTGCCGTTTACGGGGACGAATACGAATTCGACGAGCTATGGGAAGTTGCCAAAATGCTGCGGCGGGAACTGCTGCTCGTGCAGGACGTCGCCAAGATCGACATCATCGGCAACCGGCCCGAGGTCATCTACGTTCAGCTCGACCGCGATCGCATGGCGCAGCTCGGGATTCCGGCGGCGGCCATCGCGCAGGAACTACAGCGGCAAAATCTGGTGACCAATTCGGGCGGCGTCAACGTCGGGCCGGAATTCATCACGATCGAACCCAGCGCAATGGTCCAATCGGAAGAGGATCTCGGCAATATTCTGATCTCCGGCTCGACCAGCAGCGCGCAGATCTATCTCCGCGATGTCGCCACCATCGAGCGCGGCTTCCTCGAGCCACCGAGTGACCTGCTGCGTTTCGACGGCGAGCCAGCGATCGGCATCGGCATATCGACAATAGCCGGCGGCAACGTTGTCGCGATGGGCGACAAGCTGAAGCAGCGCCTGACGGAACTGGCTCCCGAAATCCCGCTCGGCATGGAATTCGGCATCATTGCAATGCAGTCGGACGCCGTGCAGACGGCGATTTCCAGTTTTGTCGTGAGCCTCTTGCAGGCCGTCGCCATCGTGATCGTGGTACTGCTGTTTTTCATGGGGCTGCGCAGCGGCCTGCTCATTGGCTTCATTCTTTTCCTGACGATCTGCGGCAGTTTCATCTTCATGAGCATGGCCAGCGTCAATCTGGAACGAATATCGCTCGGCGCGCTGATCATTGCACTCGGCATGCTCGTGGATAATGCGATCGTGATCGTGGACGGCATGCTCATACGATTCCAGCGGGGCATGGACAGGCGCAAGGCCGCCGTGGAAGTCGTGAATCAGACTGCAATGCCATTGCTCGGCGCAACGGTTATTGCCGTGCTCGCATTTGCCGCCATCGGCACCTCGCAGGACTCCACCGGCGAGTACACACGCTCATTGTTCACAGTCATCATGATTTCGCTGATGTTGAGTTGGCTCACGGCCGTAACGGTCACGCCGTTGCTCGGCATCATGTTCCTGAAAACGCCGGCAGGGGATCCGGGTGCGGATCCGTACGACAGCGGCTTCTATCGCATGTTCGGCGGCTTTCTGCGCACTTGCATCAAGGTTCGCTGGTTGACCATCGCCCTTGTGCTGCTCGTTTTCGGCAGCTCCGTTTACGGCTTCGGCTACGTCAAGCAGAGCTTTTTCCCCAATTCCACGCGACCACAGATCATGGTCGACTACTGGTTACCACAGGGCTCGTCGATCGAGCAAAGCGATGCGCATGCCGCACGCGTCGAGGAGTACCTGCTGGGTCTCGAGGGCGTGAAGCACGTCGGCTCGGTCATCGGCACCGGCGCGCCTCGATTCCTGTTGACCTACACGCCCGAAAAAGCGAACAGCGCGTACACGCAGTTCCTTGTCGAACTCGACGACGCGACGTACATCCCCAAGTTGTACGGCGAGATTCAGGACCACCTCGACGAGAACTTCGAAGAGGCGCAAGGCCAGGTGCGTAAGTTCATTTTAGGTCCCGGTGATCCGGGCAAGATCCAGGCAAAATTTTTCGGGCCCGACCCGAATGTTCTGCGCGGCCTCTCGGCCAAAGCAGAGGCGATCATCAAGACGCATCATGATGCCTTCGGCGTTCGCAACGACTGGCGCGGCCGTGTCAAGGTGCTGCGGCCGATCATCGATAAACAACAAGCCAGCCAATTCGACATTTCACGCCAGGACATCAGCAACGTCCTGATGCAGGCCTTCGAGGGCCTCGCAGTCGGCGTCTATCGCGAAGGTGACGAGATGTTGCCGATAATCTTGCGAGCGCAGTCGGCAGAACGCGACGAGGTCGCGAACATCCGCAACCTGCAAATTTTCAGCTCCGCTGCCGGAACGACGATTCCACTGCGCCAGGTTGTCATCGGCTTCGAAACGGTCTTCGAGGACGAGATCATCCAGCGCATCAACCGCGAGCGCGTGATCACCGCGTTGGCAGACCCCCGATATGGCGAAGCACCGCTTATGCTCAATGACGTGCGCGCCGAAGTCGAGGCGATCGATTTGCCCGACGGTTATCGGCTGGAATGGTGGGGCGAGTACAAGAACAGCAAAAAGGCGCAGGGCGCGCTTGCCGGAAGCATACCCACGTTCCTCGCCATGATGGTGCTAATCACGATCGGCCTGTTCAACAGCCTGCGTCAGACGGCCGTTATCTGGCTTGTAGTACCACTTGCAATCATTGGCGTGACCGTCGGCCTGCTCAGCACGCAACAGCCGTTCGGTTTCATGGCCCTGCTCGGCTTCCTCAGTTTGTCGGGCATGCTAATCAAGAACGCGATCGTGCTGGTCGATGAGATCAATCTGCAACGACTCGAGGACAAACCGGAAATCGATGCGATCACCGGATCCGCTGTCAGCCGCTTGCGGCCAGTCTCGATGGCCGCCGCGACAACAATCCTCGGCATGGCGCCACTGTTTCCGGACGCTTTCTTTGTCTCGATGGCGGTCACGATCGCGTTTGGTCTTGGTTTCGCGACGATTTTGACGATGGTTGTAGTACCGGTACTCTACGCGACCATATACCGCATTAAGGCGAGCTAGTAAGGAGCCCGATTGCAACATCCCTCGCCAAGACAACTGCTGATCAAACTAAGCATCTATTTCATTGCATTGTGCGGAGGAATCGCAGCAATTGTGACGATGGTTCCAGACGCTCGCCAATACCTGCCACTTGGCGGCATCGACGCCATCGAGATGGCGCAACTCGAATTTATGGAAGTGTCTACAACCACCAGGTCTGGTGATGAAGTGGTGACATCTCGCCTGGCAGGGCCGCTCTCTGTGACCGAGCGATGGATGATCCTGTTGTTTCTGTCAGAAAGTTTGGTAATTGCAATACTGATCATGTTGCCAATCGCCTGGACTTACACGGCGACGCGTCATGAAATCGGCTATCGCAAGACGTTTGTGCGTGCGCTCTTTGTTCTCCCAATTTGTGCGACGACGATTGTGTTGCTGATACAGGGCAGCCTCGCACTGGCATTCGGCCTTGCCGCAATGGTCGCAGCCGTGCGCTTCCGAGTCTCGTTACAGGAGCCGATTGACGGCGTCTTCATATTCGCGGCAATTTGTGTGGGATTAGCCGCAGGCATCGGCCACCTGGGCGTAGCCGCGGTCATGGCGATTTTTTTCTGTTTCGGGAACGCGATCCTCTGGATGCTCGACTACGGCAAGAACCCCGCAGATGACGCGCGTATCGAAAAGGCTCGCGCTGCGCTTAATAATCCCGCGGGAAGTTCAACCAGCTAGTTTGACATGCATCGTTTTTCGATCTGTTTTTCTCTTTGCTTCGCGTCATTGATGATGCGGTAGAAACTGGCGATGTAGTCGGCCGCCATTTTTTCGTTGCGTATGCCGGGCTGCAACAGCGCTTCTTCGAGTCCCTCACGGCGTTCGTTAAACAACTCGATGACACCATCCAACTGTTCGTTGTGAATACAGCGGCCGCGATACAGTCGCTGCCTGACTGACTTGATACCGAGCTGGGGCGCCGGCATGGCGTATCTTGCATTGATAATTCCGGTCTGATCAAAATCGTACGGCACAACTTTCCAGCCGGTCGTCTCCCCGGGATTCGACAACACTCGCCCGTTATGGCAGCAATCGGATTCTTCCGGCGACAACTTGACTGACCAGTCTGTGTTACCGACCATGAAATTGAACAGCGCAGACAGTGTGGCGTACCTCGGTTCGATTTGTGCGATCTTAACTCTGGTGACTCTTTGTCGCTCGAGATTCGTTCGACTAGCGACCTCGCCAATCGATTCAATCAGGAACGCCTGCTCCTGAGTCTCGGCTCCCCCTTTTTCGCTATCGCGATACGTCACGTTCATGTGGCGCGCCCGAAACGATACGTCCGTCAATACGTTGAATGCCTCGTAAATGCCGTATTCCTGCCGCACGTAACTTCTGAAAACATCACTGCTGCGACAATGCGTAACGATCTTCAGGCTCTTCTGGCCTTCGAATACCGTCCCCTTGGACGACTTTTTCTTGACCGTCAGGGACAGCGGCGGAAATTTACAAGCCTCAAGTCGTGACTTGCCGCGCGTCGAAACCTGAATGGGCATGCTGACAATCTCGCGGTCCAAATTCTGATAGTGCGCCGTTCCATCAACGACCGGACGATCGGCCGCGTGTCTGAGCACATTCTGCACAGGGAATTCGAGAACGATATCGAGTGACTCGTCAGAATCAAATAGCGGCAATCCGTCGGCACGAATGACGATGGGGAACACCAGCAGCAGCAAGATCATTCGTTGCATAGGGTTGTCACGCAGCTTTTTGAAACTCACCCGGGCTCTTGCCGGTCCATCGTTTGAACGCACGAGCGAAGTTGCTTTGGTCGGAAAACCCGACCATGAATGCGACCTGCGCCTGGCTGTGCTCGCCACCCTGCAGGTACTTCTCGGCGAGTGCCTGGCGAGTGGACTCCAGGATTTGGCGATAGCTGGTGCCTTCGGCGCCCAACTGCCGCTGCAACGTACTGCGGCTGCGGTACAGCTTTTGTGCGATCGTCTCCTGGTCGACGTGTCCGGACGGCAGTGCCTGAATCAACGCATGACGTACGTCGTGAGCAACAGCGCCCTCGTCGAGAGAGGCGATGTAATTTTCCGCAATACGGTCCGTCGCGTCGGCCACATCCGGCACCGCCCCACTCAGCGCCACCTCTACATCAGATGACGCGAATGTCCAGACCTCCGCCTCGGCGTCGAAGGATACCGGGCACTCGAGGAATTTCTCATAGTCGACCGGGCTTGCGCTTGCGGGTTGCCGCAAGGCCACATTCAGCGGCCTCACCTTTTTCGGTGTGACGAAATCACACATGCGCAACAGCGCAATATGGCCCGCATCCATGG
>Ga0255049_10001893_pt1 | contig 11305 bp, 10 predicted proteins | sample JV7_2_3_MG_FD_183615 | JGI IMG/M metagenome (GOLD analysis project Ga0255049, IMG submission 183615) | Seawater microbial communities from Jervis Inlet, British Columbia, Canada - JV7_2_3 | ecosystem: Environmental > Aquatic > Marine > Inlet | place: Canada: British Columbia | collected 2016-10-06
GGGCGGGAGGAGCGCCACGCTGGCCTTTCACCGGGACACGCGGGCGTGGGAGCTGGTCGGGGACACGTGGCTGCAGCGCGAGCCGCGGCCAGGGGGAGAGCGCCTGGTGCAGGCGAGCCTGCCCGGACCGCTGCTCCGCGCAGAGCTGGTGGTGCTGGACGATATCGGGCGGGCGCCGGGGGAGGCGCTGGGGCCGCTGCTGCGCATCCTGTCCGAACGCTCCTGGAACGGCCAGCCGCTGCCACTCGAGTCGGCGCTTGCTACCGCCCTACCCGAGGCCCTGGACACGTGCACAGACCCGCTTGACCCACAGCAGCTCGATCGCTTCGCCATTCAGGTCCGCATGCCGGGCCTGCTTTACGCCGGTCGCTGGGAGCGGGCGCGCCGCGTGCTGGATGGCGCGGGGGAGCGTCCCGCTGGGCCGGCTCTTGCTGCGGGCACGTGCGCCGCGCTTCACGCACAGGCGCAACGCATCCCGCTTGCGGACCCGATCCGACGCGCGCTGTTCAGCCTCGTCTTCCGTCTGCGTCGGCTCGCACCCGAGGCCGGAGCGCGCCTCAGCGACCGCAGCTTCTGCCGCGCGGCCTTGCGTGTGCTGCGCGCGCACGCGCTCCTGCGCGGGGCGAGCCGGGTCGAGCGCGTGGATCTGTCAGCGCTGCGCTACATGCTCGCGCGCCGCCTGCCCGAACTCACCCGCGAGCGCTTCGAGGAGATCCTCACGGAAGCAGAGACCGGTCGGGCGATTCGTCCCGGACCGCCGGGGGCGGGGGTGGGTGCGGCCTGGGGAGCCGGAGGCGAGGCGCCCGCCCGCCCCGTCCCGACCGCCCCCGTGAAGACGGGCAACGAGAGTGTGGAGCGCGGGCCGACAACGAATGTTCCGGCGGATGCGGAGGTGGCGCCCATCCTGCGCGCCCTCGAGGGGCACTTCGAGCGTGGACACGCCCGTCGACGGGACGACCCGGGCGGGTCGCCCCGCAGCTACCGACCGCTGCGCCGTCTGGACGAGGTCTTTGATGCCGAGCCGGCGGAGGTCATGGGCTATATCGATGGAACCCGGCCGGGCCTGCCGCGCAGCTACCGGCGCGAGCGGCGTTGGAGCGGGGGGCGGGTCGCGCTGCTGCGCGATGTATCGGCCTCGATGGAGGGCCGACTCGGCCGCTGGGCGGGGCGGGTGGCCGGCGGGGTTGTGCGCGCGGGCGCCCGCCGCCGTATGCGGGTGGGCTACGCGGAGTTCAATCACGACGTACGTCGCTATCACGCAGACGGTCGTTTCTTTCATCGTCGTTACGCGAAGCTGCTGGGACTGGCAGCGTCGCCACGATCCGAAGGGCGGACCAACTATGAGGCTCCGCTCCAACTGGCCCTCGACGAGTTCCGTGGCGGCGCTGGGCACAACCGGCACATCGTGCTTCTGACCGACGGCGTACCGGTGCTCGGGGACCCATTCGTGCGCCGCCAGCGCACACTGGCGCGGCGGCTGGGCGTGCGCGTGCACACCGTTTTTCTGGGCCTCGGAGACCCCCCGCCGGTCCTGGACGCGATCGCGCGCGAGACCGGGGGGCTGTGCTTCGTTGGACGGCCGAGTCCCGCCGGGGAGCTCCGAGTGCTGAAACGAGGGGACGGTCGGTGACGCCTGAGATCGAGCAGCTGCGCAAGGTCCTCGACGAGCACGTCGTGGGTCACGAGGAGGCGAAGCAGGCGCTGCTGCTCGGCCTGGTGTGCCGGGAGCACGTGTATCTGGAGGGCCCACCGGGGAGCGCGAAGACGCGCATGGCGGAGCTCGTGGCGCGCGCCTCGAGCCTGCGGTTCTTCTTCTATCAGCTCCACCGCGACACACGCCTGGCGGAGCTGGTCGGCGACGTGGTCCTGGAGCGCCGACCGCTGCCGCAGGGGGAGGGCGAGCGCATTCATCAACGCATTGAGCCGGGCGGCATCCTGCGCGCGGAGGTCTGCGTCCTGGACGACATCTCGCGCGCGCCCGGTGAAGCACTCAACGTTCTGTTGCGAATCCTCAACGAGCGGAAGTTCGGAGCGGAGCCGATCCCGCTCCTGAGCGCGATCGCTACCAGCAACCCCATGCGGGACGAGTACTACAACGAGCCTCTCGATCCTGCGAACCTCGACCGCTTCGCGCTTCAGCTCCGGGTGCCGGGGCTGATCCAGTCGGGGGCCGAGGCCGCTGCGCGGACGCTGATGAACCGCTTCGCCGATGGCAGCGTGATCGACCAGCCCGACCCCGAGCCCGTGGCCCGCCGGCAGACGTTCGATGAGCTCTACGCGGCGCTTGGCCGCGTGCAGGTCCCCGCCGAGGTCAAGGAGGCCCTGCTCCAGATCGTGCGCGTGCTGGTGGGCGAGTACGGCTGTGACGAGACCAACTCGCTGCTCACCGATCGCAGCTTCCTTGTGAAGGCGGTCAAGCTTCTGCAGGGGCGGGCTGTGCTCGAGGGTCGCGAGCGGGTAGGGCTCGGGGACCTCGAGGTGCTGCGCTGGATGACCACCTTCCGCGTCGCCGCGGAGGTGCACGAGCAGGTGCCTGAGCTGATCACTCGCGTGTGCGCGGGTCTGGCCCGCGACAGGCGCAGGTGAGGTGCTACCATCGCGCGCGCCGTGGAACGAACCCTCTCGATCATCAAGCCCGATGCGGTTGCCCGCGACCAGATTGGCGCGATCCTGCAGCACATCGAGCAAGCGGGACTCCGCATCGTGGCGATGCGCAGGCTTCAGCTCGAGCGGCGCCAGGCGGAGGCGTTCTACGAGGTGCACAGAGAACGGGAGTTCTTCGGCAGCCTGATCAAGTTCATGCTCTCGGGACCGGTTGTCGTGAGCGCGCTTGAGGGCGAGGACGCGATCGCCCGTTACCGCAAGCTAATGGGAGCGACGGATCCCGCCAAAGCGGATCCGGACACCCTGCGCAAGCTCTACGGAACCAACGTGGAGCGCAATGCCACCCACGGCTCAGACAGCCCCGAAACCGCCCGCACAGAAGTGGCCTTCTTCTTCGACAAAGCGGACTTCTAGCGCGCTATCGGCCGGCCTAGCCGGCCTGCGCGCACTACGCGCGGCTTCGCCTCGCTGCGCGCCGCACTTGCGCGCGGCTTGCACTAGCCGTGGAGCCGTGGGTGATAAGGAGCTAGGGCGGGCTTCGCCCGCCGATACCCCGCTAGCAAAGGCACACGCGAAGCCGCGTGCCGTGGCGGCTGCGTAGCAGTGCGCGAAGCGCCCAGCTTCGCTGGCCGATACCCCGCTAGCAAAGGCACGCGCGAAGCCGCGTGCCGTGGCGGCTGCGTAGCAGTGCGCGAAGCGCCCAGCTTCGCTGGCCGATACCCGCCTAGGAATAGGCGCCGGCGATGAGGACCATCAGCGCCAGGTAGGTCGCGACGAGCAGCAGGCTGCGGCGCAGTGTTGGGTGCCTGGTCTCTGTGTTCACCGCTTCCTTCATGCTCCCCCCTTCGGCCAACGCGGGTTTCAGCTATAGCGTGCGCCGACGAAAACCGCCCGTGCTCCAGCCGAAAAAAACCGCCGCTCAGCCCGGGGGAGCTCCCAGGACTCGTTCGAGGTGATCAACCCCGCGCCCGACCGTCCACCAGAAGAAGGGAAAGAACTGATAGTGCCCCACAGGCAGATGCACCCAGCTGGGCCTGGCGAGGGCGCGCCAGAGCGCGCGGGTGTGGGCCGATCGGATCACGCGGTCGAAGCGGCCCGAGGCCAGAAGCACCGCTGCCGGATCGGTGCGGGCTGCGTAGGTGAGGGGGTCGATCGTCTGTAAATACGGACGCAGGTACGCTACGAAGGCCTCCCGCGTCTCAAGCTTTTCCTGCGTCTGCAGGCGCTCGCGGAAGCGGCGCACGGGCTTCTCTGAGGAGTCGAACAGGATCTCGGGCAGTCCCCCACCTACCATGAGGAAGAAGCCGGCACGGACGCGCGGATCCACCTGCATCAGGGTGAGCGCCAGCATGCCGCCCAGGCTGACGCCAGCCGCCCCCACGCGGTCGGGGTCGAGCTTCGGGTGCTGAGCGAGCCAGTCCAGCAGCCTGCGCGCGTCCAGAATCGTTCCACGAAAGCGCCGCGCTGGAGTCTCGGGCCCGCGCGCCTTGTCGAGCTCGAGATCTTTTCGTTCCAGCCGGGCGACCGCGAAGCCGCGCTTGACCAGCGCCTTGCCCAGCCCCTCCGAGACCACGTGGGAGCCCCCCAGGATCGGGAAGACGACCACGACGGGGTGCGGGCCGGGGCCCGCTGGAAGCATGAGGTGCGCGGTGGCCTCATCCCCTTCGCTGTCCGGGTATAGAACCCGGAAGTTATGGTAGTTGCGCGAGTGGAAGAAGGTGTAGAGGTCCAGGATCCAGCTTTGCTCCACGGTGAGGCCTTCGGGCTGAACCCGGACCTCCGAGAGCTCGAGGGGCGCGGCCTCGAGCGCGGGGACCGGCTCGTAGGGCAGAGGCTCACGCTCCGGGGGCGGCCTCCATGAGGTCGTGCTGCAGGCCAGGCAGACGAGGAGCGCTGCGCCGAGAACACGGCGGCGCTCCCCGCTGCCTTGGCCCTCTCCCCCCCGTCTAACCGGTCTGCTCCCGCTCCTGGCTCGCGCGCCGGATGAACGCGGGCACGTCGTACTCCTCCTCGAAGGGCGAGATGAAGTCCTCGTCCCGGCGCGCGGTGTTCACGCCCAGATCGGCCAGGTTCTGCCGCGGGCCGTCTTCCTGCCGCGCCGCGCGAATCGGTGTGACATTGCCGAGCGACAGCTCGGAATCGTCCCGGCGGCGCCGGCGTGTGGGATCGGAGAGACCCGTTGCGATCACGGTGACGCGGATCTCGTCCTCCATTCCCTTCTGGATGACGGAGCCGAAGATGATGTTGGCCTCCGGGTGTGCCTGCTCACGCACCAGCATGGCGGCCTCGTGTACCTCGTGCAGCGACATATCCGGTCCGCCTGTGATGTTGATGAGCACCCCCTTCGCCCCCTCGATCGAGAGATCCTCGAGCAGCGGGTTGGAGATCGCGGTCTGGGAGGCCAGCGTGGCCCGGTTCTCGCCACTGGCCCGCCCCGTGCCCATCAGTGCCATTCCCATCTCGTTCATGACGGAGCGCACGTCCGCGAAGTCGAGGTTGATCATTCCGTGCACCGTGATGAGATCGGAAATGCCCTGCACCGCGTTCAGCAGCACCTCGTCTGCCAGCTCGAACGCCTCCATCAGCGAGGTGTTCTTGGGCACCATCTGCAGCAAGCGATCGTTGGGGATCGTAATGATCGTGTCGACCACATCGTGGAGGGCCTCGATCCCCTCCTCGGCCTGGCGGCTGCGCACCGAGCCCTCAAACATGAAGGGCTTGGTCACGACGGCGACCGTCAGCGCTCCGATCTCCTTGGCCACCTCGGCCACAACCGGCGCGCCGCCCGTGCCGGTTCCGCCTCCGAAGCCCGCGGTCACGAAGACCATGTCGGCATCCTCGAACTCCTCGCGCAAACGGTCCCGCGCGGCGTCCGCGGCGAGACGGCCCACGTTCGGGTCGGCCCCCGCCCCCAGGCCCCGCTCACCCAACTGGACCTTCTTCGCGGCCAGGTTCTCGGCCAGCGCCTGTGCGTCGGTGTTCGCGGAAAGGAAGTCCACCCCGCCCAGGCCCGACCTGATCATGGTGTTGATGGCGTTGCCACCGCCTCCGCCCACTCCGACCACCTTGATTCGGGCGCGAGGTCCACTGTCCTGATCCAACTTAATCATCTTTTTCCCCCCCAATTGCGATTTAGTTTTGCGTGACCCCATGGCGTCGAGCCCCTAGCTCAGCTCGCCGATGAACCATTCGCGCATCCGTGCGCGAACCTTGCGAAAACCCGAACCGTCGTAGACGCGGAAGCGCGGCTTGGCGGTTCGCTTCGAACCGTAGAGCGCGAGTCCCACCCCCGTGGCGAACTCTGGCCCCTGAACCCGGTCCACGAGTCCGCCCACGCCGCGTGGAATGCCACGGCGCACGGGCAGCTCGAAGACCTCCTCCGCCAGCTCCGGCAGGCGCTCCAGGGAGCTGGAGCCGCCGGTCACGACCACGCCGGACGGAATCGAGCCGAGCAGGCCGGACCGGGACAACTCCTCGCGCACGAGCGTCAGGATCTCTTCGACGCGCGGCTCGAGGAACTCTGCGAGCATCTTGCGGCTGATCTCACGCGGCGCGCGGCCCCCGACGCTCGGGACGACCAGCAGTTCGTCGGCGGCCAGGAAGCGCGGCGCGGCGCAGCCGAAGCGTCGCTTGATCCGCTCCGCCTGTTCGAAGGGTGTGCGCAACCCCACGGCGGCATCGTTGGTCAGGTGGTAGCCGCCAAACTTGAGCACGGCGGAGTGCTTGACCGATCCGTCTTGGAAGACGGCCAAATCGGTCGTGCCGTCGCCCATGTCGATGAGCGCCACGCCGAGCTGCGTCTCGTCGGGGGCGAGCACCGCCTCGCTCGAGGCCAGAGGCTCGAGCACGATGTCGATCACGTTCAGGCCGGCGCGGTTGCAGCACTTGATGACGTTCTGCACCGAGGTCACGGCCGCGGTCACGATGTGGACCTTTGCGGTTAGGCGCACGCCGGACATTCCGCAGGGCTGCTTGATCTCGCCCTGGCCATCGATCTCGTACTCCTGAGGGATGACGTGGATGACCTCGCGATCGGCCGGGATCGCGACCGCCTGCGCCTGCTCGATCACGCGCTTGAGGTCGCTCGGCTTCACCTCGTCGTTCTTGATCGCGACCATGCCGATCTCGTTGCGTGCCTCGATGTGGCCGCCCGCAATGCCCGCGTAGACCGAGTTGATCTCGCAGCCGGCCATAAGCTCCGCTTCATCGATCGTCCGGCGAATGTCCTCTACGGTCGCGTCGATGTCGATCACGACGCCTTTGCGCAGTCCCCGCGATGGGCTGCTGCCGATCCCTATGATGTCGACGGTTTCGCCCGCGACCGTCGCGACCACCGCGCAGATCTTGCTGGTCCCGATGTCGAGACCTACGACCAGTTCTTCACGACGAGCCATCCTCTCTCCCCCGTGTGGTTTTTCGAAGCTCTCTCAACACGACACTTCCTCGAAAGCGAAGATCCACCTCGCGTGCGGCGTAGCGCCCCAGCAGGTCGGTATCGCGGATTCGGAGCCAGGTCCGAAGGCTCGCCTCCGCATCGGGGCCGATACGAAGGCGCAGCGCGCGCTCGACCGGCCGAACGAGAAGATCGCTTTGCGACCGGATCTCGATCTCCGCCAGCTCGACTCCGAGCTCCTGTGCCGCTCGCAGCAGTGGCAGAGCCCACTTCACCTCGCCGCGCAGCTCTGGTAGGGTCGCGCCCTCGTCGCCCATGAGCGGAAAGGCCACTCCGTCGAGGGCCAGCCCCTCGCGCCGCTCGGCCCGGCGCGCCACCGGAACGCGTTCCTCGATCTCCACCACCAGCCGGTCGGGGGGAATGCGGGCCGCGACGCAGCTGGCCACGCGCGGATGTGAAGACATTCTCTCGATCAGAATGTCCAGATCGAGATCGATCAGCGGCAGGCTGGAGGTAAGCCGTGCGAGCCGGAGCAGAACCTCGGGGTCGAGCCTCTCCAGGCCGATGAACTCAACCACCTCCAGGGTGAAGCGTGGCGCACGCACCTTCTCGCTCAGCCAGTTCCGAGCCGCGTGGGTACTGCGTGCGTGAAGTGCGACTCCGCCGAGGCCCAGTGCGCAGAGCGCCGCGAGCACGATCCAGCTCCGGCTTCGGCGGTGGCGGCGCGACTTCTGTTTTCGAGTCATAGGGTCTCTCCCAGCACCCTCACCTCGGTCTCGAGCTCGATCCCGAACTGGTGCTTCACTTCCTCGCGCGCTCGGTCGATGAGGCGAAGCACGTCCGCGGTGGCCGCGTCGCCCCGATTGACGATGAAGTTGGCGTGGATGGTCGAGATCTCCGCGTCACCCGCGCGTGTTCCCTTGAGCCCCGCGGCATCGATCAGGCGCCCCGCGTGGTCGCCGGGCGGGTTTTTGAAGACCGAGCCACAGGAGAGCTGATCGATGGGCTGTGTCTCGCGTCGCTCCGCCAGATGGCTGCGCATGCGCGCTCGTATCTCCGCGCGTTCCCCGGGCTCCACACGAAAGCGCGCCGCGAGCAGCACGCTGTCGGTGGGGACGTCGAGCGCGCGGTAACGGAAGCGGAGCTGCTCGGCATTCAGCTCCTGCGTGCGACCCGTGGCGGGGTCCAACAGCTCGACGCGGTCGACCACGTCCTTCATCTCGCGTGCGCCTATCCCAGCGTTCATCGCCAGCCAGCCTCCGACCGTTCCCGGGATACCCACCGCGAACTCGAGCCCGCTAAGGCTCCGATCGGCGCAGTAGCGGGTGACGCGAGAATGCGTCGCACCGGCCTCCGCGCGCACCCTTCCGGCGTCATCCTGCGTGAGGGCGCGCAGCTTGTGCAGGCGCAGGACCAGGCCTGGCAAGCCCGCGTCGGGCACGATCGTGTTGAATCCAGCACCGAGGACGCGCACGCGAAGCTCGTGCCTATGGCAGAGCGCGAGGAGTTCTCGAACCTCTTCGTATGATGCGGGGTGCGCCATCGCTTCCGCCGGTCCGCCCACTCGCAGCGAGGTGTGCTTCGACATCGGCTCATCGAACCCGATGCGCTCGCCGAGTAGGCGCTCGAGAGCCTCTTTGAGACGTGAGTCAATCGTTGGCCCCTCCCTCGGCGTCGTCCAGGAAGTTCACAGCGACTCGACCGATGTCGCCGGCGCCCATGATCAGCAGGACGTCGCCCGCGCGTACGAGCCTTCGCAGCATCGGAACGATCTCGCTCTCCTCGGCTGCCCAGTGCACCTCCCGGTGGCCCCGCTCCCGGATCGCACGGACCAGGCTGCGAGCCTCGACGCCCGGCAGCTTCGGCTCGCCCGCGGGGTAGATCTCGGTCACCACCAGCACGTCCGAGTCATGAAAGGCGTGCGCGAATTCATCGAAGAGCGCCCGCGTACGCGTGTAGCGGTGAGGCTGGAAGGTGGCGACGATTCGACGCCCCAGTCCTTCGCGGGCGGCCGCCAGGGTGGCGCGAATCTCCGTGGGGTGGTGTGCGTAGTCATCGATGACGAGCACCCCCTGCCGCTCCCCGCGGATTTCGAAGCGGCGCTCGACCCCCTCGAACCCCTCGAGCGCCTGCTGGATATCCGAGAAGGCGACGTCGAACTCGAGGCCTACGGCGATTGCGGCGAGCGCGTTGCGCACGTTGTGGAGGCCCGAGATCTGCAGGCGAATGGTGCCCAGCTTCTGCCCCTTGTGCTTCGCCGTGAAGCGCGTCTCGAAACCCTGAACCAGGATCTCCTCGGCCGAGACCAGGGCCTGCGCCGAGAGGCCGTAGCTGAGTACGCGGCGAGTGACCCCGGGCAGCATGGCCTGCACGTGCGGGTCATCGAGACAGAGTACGCACGCCCCGTAGAAAGGCACGCGGTTGGCGAAATCCCGGAAGGCATCGGCCAGACGCTCGAAGCTCTGGTAGTGCTCGATGTGCTCCCGGTCGATATTTGTCACGACTACGACCGTCGGGATCAGCTGGAGAAACGACCCGTCGCTTTCGTCCGCCTCGGCCACGAGTAGCTCGCCCGCGCCCAGCCGCGAGTTTGTGCCCAGACTCTTGACCATTCCGCCCACGATGATGGTGGGATCGAGTCCCGCAGTCTGGAGAACGGCGCCTACCAGCGAGGTGGTGGTGGTCTTCCCATGCGAGCCTGCTATCGCCACGCCGTAGCGGATGCGCATCAACTCGGCCAGCATCTCGGCACGCGGGATCACGGGGACGTGTGCGCGCTGTGCCGCGGCGAGCTCGGGATTCGTCGCTGGGATGGCGGAGGAATAGACGACTACGTGCGCCCGGCTGACGTTGGCGGCGTCGTGGCCGATGGTGACGCGAACGCCCAGCCGGCTCAGTCTCTCACTGGCCGGGCTCTGTTGGAGGTCTGAGCCGGAGACCTCGTAGCCGCTCGCGTGCAGAATCTCCGCCAGGCCCGACATACCGATGCCTCCAATCCCGACGAAGTGCACGCGTTGAATGCGATGAATCAAAGTCTCTTCTCCCTCACGGCCAGCTTGCGACAGACCTCCCAGATGCGGTCCGCGGCGTCGGGCGTAGCGCGCGCGCTGGCCGCCTCCGACATGCGCTGGCGTCGTGCGGCGTCGCTCGCCAGCGTCTGTACCTCGGACACCAGTCGCTCGCCGAGTTCTGCATCCGGGATCACCACGCACGCCCCCGCGCGCTCGAGCTCGCAGGCGTTGGCGAGCTGATGGTCATCGGCGGCGTAGGGGTAGGGGACGAGCAGCGAGGGCACACCCGCCATGCACAGCTCGGCCACCGTGGCGGCGCCCGCGCGCGCGATGACCAGGTCGGCTTGTGCTAGGCGCTCGGGAACATCTTCGAAGAATGCTGCGAGCTCGGCGTGCAGGCCGGCGTGCGCGTAGGCCGTCCGCACCTCCTCGATGTCCGCCTCCCCGGTCTGGTGCGTGATGTGAAAGCCGCCGAGCTGGTCGAGGGCGTGCGTCAGGGCGCGGTTGAGCGAGCGGGCTCCCTGGCTTCCGCCCAGTACGAGCAGTCGTAGTCCGTCCTCGCCCGAGCCCGCGTTGCCGCGCGGCATGGCTCGCACGGGAAAGCCCAGCCGGTGCGCGCGCCCTCGCGGGAAATAGTCCAGGGCCCCTTCGAACTGCACGAAAACGGCGCGCGCGAAACGGCCCAGTAGGCGGTTGGCGCGGCCCGCGCGCGCATTCGGCTCGAGCAACGCGGTGGGGATGCGGGAGAGCAACGCCGCCACCACGGTCGGGACCGACGCGTAGCCGCCGACTCCAATCACCACGCTTGCGTGCACGTGCTTCAGGATGCGCCGCGCGTGGAGGATCCCGCGCAGCAGCTTGGCGATCGCCCTCAGCGCGGCGATGGGACCCGCGCCCCACAGCGGGCGGCTCGGGACCTGGTCGAGCGCGTAGCCTGCGGCGCGTACGTAGCGCGCTTCGAGTCCGCCCTCCGTCCCCACGAAGTGTACGTGCACCCCGGGCTCATGCTTGCAGATGGCCTCCGCCAGGGCCAGCGCCGGAAAGATGTGGCCGCCCGTGCCACCGCCCGCGAGCACCACGGCTAGCGCCATCCCTTTCTCCCTCGGTTCTTGGGTCGGGCGACATTGACCACCAGCCCCACGGCGACCAGGCTGACGATGAGGGAGGAGCGGCCGTACGAGAACAGCGGCAGGGTCGTGCCCTTCGTGGGTAGCACCCCCATGGTGACGCCAGCGTTGATGAGCCCCTGCAACCAGAGCAGCAGGCTTGCCCCTGCGGCGACGAGAGCGGCGAAGGG
>Ga0255049_10001896_pt1 | contig 11302 bp, 6 predicted proteins | sample JV7_2_3_MG_FD_183615 | JGI IMG/M metagenome (GOLD analysis project Ga0255049, IMG submission 183615) | Seawater microbial communities from Jervis Inlet, British Columbia, Canada - JV7_2_3 | ecosystem: Environmental > Aquatic > Marine > Inlet | place: Canada: British Columbia | collected 2016-10-06
CAGGCAGTAATGCCCGATTTCGACGATTTCAGCTATGTCATTCGCGTCGTGTCCGAGATTACCGAGTCGAACGGCTCCAGTTCGATGGCTTCCGTGTGTGGCACCAGCCTCGCGTTAATGGATGCGGGTGTGCCAATCAAGGCGCCGGTAGCCGGTGTTGCGATGGGCCTGGTCAAAGAAGGTGACAAGTATGCAGTTCTCACCGACATCCTGGGTGACGAGGATCATCTCGGCGACATGGATTTCAAGGTTGCGGGTACAGACGGCGGTATCACCGCACTGCAAATGGATATCAAGATCCAGGGCATCACGCGCGAAATAATGGACAAAGCGCTTGCCCAGGCGCGTGACGCGCGTCTTCACATTCTTGGTGAGATGAACAAAGTAATCAGCTCGTCGCGCGAAGAGATGTCCGAATGGGCACCGTCGATCATCACGATCAAGATCGACCCCGAGAAGATTCGGGACGTCATCGGTAAGGGTGGATCGGTCATCCGTGCCATGACAGAAGAGACGGGTGCCACCATTGATATTGATCAGGACGGTACTGTCCGCATCGCATCGGTAGACGGTTCTTCCGGAAAAGAAGCGCTGCGGCGCATCGAATTGATCACCGCCGACGTTGAAGTTGGTCGTATCTACGAGGGCAAGGTAGCTCGGCTCATGGACTTCGGGGCTTTCGTCACCATCCTGCCGGGTAAAGACGGCCTGGTACATATCTCGCAGATATCCAATGAGCGCGTCGAGAAAGTCAGCGACAAGCTCTCGGAAGGCGACCTGGTAAAAGTTAAGGTGCTTGAGGTCGACCGTCAGGGTCGTGTACGGCTGTCGATGAAGGAAGTCGAGGCAGCGTAGGGCGCCAAGAACCCGATTAGCCGTGGCGGCAGGTAAAATGTCGGCCGCCACGGTGTACCCCCATTTACAAATCCAACATGGCCGCCGTTATCGGCGATCTCCAGCGTGACATGCTCTGACAGTTTGTCCTCGCCGGGGATGACTGCCGGTGTCATGAACGGATCGTCGAGCGCGTTAATAATAAGTGTCGGGGTCCGAATATCGCTCAGAAATCGGCCTGAGCTACAACGATTGTAGTAGTCATCCCTGTTTTCGAAACCATGCAATGGGGCCGTGACAGCGTCGTCGAATTCCGCAAAAGTCTTCGCAGCCATGGCCCGTTTCCAGTCGAATGCGGCTGTGTGACGGTCGAATTTACGAGATACAGAAGACTTCATCCGGTTTAATAGATTGTACTGATAAATCTTTGAAAACCCACTATTTAATGCATCTGAACATTGATGCAGGTCGAGCGGAACGGAGACAGCTGCGGCCGCGGTTAGTGGTGTATCAGTACCTGATTCACCGAGGTATTTGAGCAACACATTGCCACCCAGGGAATATCCCACTGCGAGAAGCGGACCGTCATTGCCCTGTTCGCACAGGGTTTGCAGGAAGTACCGAATATCGTTGGTTTCGCCAGCGTGATAGCGCCGTGGCAGCCGATTTCGATAATCACCACAGTCCCGGAAATGCAGCACGCAGGACCGCCACCCCTGGCGGAGTGCCTCGTGCATCAGCATTCTTGCGTAAACAGACTCTGCTGAACCTTCAAGCCCGTGCAGGATAACCAGTAACGGCGTTGTCTTATCCAGGGAGTCCGCTTCGCATGGCCAATCGACCGCAGTTGCGTCACCATCCGGGAGCTCCAGCGCATCTCTACGCATGGATAACCGCTTTCGCCAGGACCAGGGCATGCTGGGATAGATGGTTTGCAGCTGACGGTTGCTGAGCCACCACGGTGGTTCGAATTCACTACGGATGACCCGTATGTCTTCCGATTCAGTCGACATTTCTTCCGTATACCGTGAGTTCGTGCATGAGTCTACGCAATGGGCAAAAAAAAGGACCCCCCGCTTGCGCAGGGGGCCCGCCGTGGGGTCTAAACCCCTTCAGGCTGCAACAGGGGGCGGGGGAGCGTATCCCCGTTGCAGTCATCAAGCTATGGTATCTAAGGCCCTTATGTCAAGGGCTATTCGGTACGTATTTCCCGGTATTCGCTAGCGGAATATGCCCTACCGGGATTTCAGATATTTGCGTAAGCACATCGATATTCCAATTTGATTGTGCCCAACGCCAAATGTCCGCTTGCGATGCGCCATCCAGATCATTTGCGGGGTGTTGCCCTAGAACCTGTAGCGCTGCAACCAGCGTTTCGGCCGAACGATCGAGCGATATAGCGCCTGCGCCATGACTCTTGCTGAGCTTTTGTTTGATTGCATTGGTGGCAACCGGAATGTGCGCGTAATTTGGCGTCGGGTAGTCAAGTAAACGCTGCAGCCACAATTGCCGTGGCGTGGAGTCCATGAGATCGATGCCGCGGACTACATCGGTTATGGCTTGCAGGTTGTCGTCAACTACAACCGCCAGTTGATAAGCGATCAGGTCGTCCTTGCGAAGAATGACGAAATCGCCCGATTCCGATTCAAGCCGTTGCGATTGCGGACCCTGCAGGCGATCTTCGAACGCCATTACATTGTCGTCGGTGCGGACCCGGATCGCGATGTCCGATTCGGTACAGCCCGTGCGACAAGTGCCGGGATAAATGACACCGAGGCTGCCGTGCGGCATATCCGCGAGTTTACGGCGTGAACAGCCACAAGGATAAGCGAGACCTCGTTGAAGCAGTGATTCGACGGCCTCAGCGTGGCTGCGACGACTCGCACTTTGATACGTCACCGGACCGTCCCACTCGAAACCATAAATTTCCAATGCGTCGAGAATTTGCTTTGTCGAACCGGATTGTTCGCGAGGTGGATCAATGTCCTCAACACGCACGAGCCATTGACCGCCCTGTTTGCGTGCCTCGAGGAAGCTCGCAACGGCGGCGATCAATGAGCCGAAATGAAGTGGCCCGGTCGGAGAGGGGGCAAACCGACCGACGTAAGCGTCTGACCTAGCGGTAGCGATCGTCCCGGTCTCTGAACTGACGCTCGGCTAGTTCGCGCCGTTCCTGAGCTTCCAGGCACAAAGTCGCAACAGGTCTTGCTTCGAGCCGTTTGAGTCCAATTTCTTCGCCCGTCTCATCACAAAACCCATAGCTGCCGTCATCGATTCGGATCAATGCCGAGTCGATCTTGCGCAGTAATTTACGTTCGCGATCGCGTGTTCGGAGCTCAAGGCCGAATTCGGATTCCTGGGTCGCACGATCATTCGGATCCGGGAAATTCGCGGCCTCGTCCTGCATGTGATGAACGGTGCGATCGACTTCGAACATGAGTTCTTGTTTCCAGGCAGAAAGAATATCCTCAAAGTGTTCGAGCTGAGTTTCACTCATGTAGTCTTCGCCGCGCAACGGTTTGTAGGGATCGATGCCGTGAATAGGTCCTGTCAACAAATCGCCGCGAGACCGCGCACGACGCGCAGGCGTCTTGCGAGTGACCCTTTTCCTGGCCACCGGACGCTTTCTACTGACAGCCTTCTTTTTGGAGACGGCCTTTTTCTTGCTGGCCTTCTTGGCAACCTTCTTTTTGGCGGCCTTTTTCTTGCTGGCCTTCTTGGCAACCTTTTTCTTGCTGGCCCTCTTGGCAACCTTTTTCTTGCTAGCCTTCTTGGCGGCCTTTTTCTTGCTGGCCTTCTTGGCAACCTTCTTCTTGCTGGCCTTCTTGGCAACCTTCTTCTTGGCGGCCTTCTTGGCAACCTTCTTCTTGGCGGCCTTCTTGGCTACTTTCTTCCTGGAGGCCTTTTTCTTGCTGGCTTTCTTGGCCACCTTCTTCTTGGAGACCTTTTTCCTGGCCGGTTTTTTCTTGCTCGCTTTCTTCTTGGCGACACGCTTCCTAGCCACCTTCTTTCGAGCTATCTTCTTCCTACTGACTTTTTTTGCAGCAACCTTCCTTCTTGAGGTTGATGCCTTCTTCCGCTTCTTGCTAGCAGCCTTTCTTGCGGCCATTTGGAACTCCTGCCAGATCGAGAAAAGGGCGGGATTATACATGGATGGCGGCAGCATGGAAGCCTATTTTTTTGAGGTTTTTCTAGCGCTCCCCGATAGAGCTGAAAGCCACACGGTACGCGGCCTCGGGCGCTATTGTCATTTTCATCCGACAATCGTTTTATTGGGCAAATTACATTACACTTACCGCATTTGACGGGCTAATGGCTTCTTTCTGCACATGCGATTAAGCAAAATCAAGCTCGCCGGCTTTAAATCCTTCGTCGATCCCACCAATATCATTTTCCCCAGCAACCTTGTCGGTGTCGTTGGGCCAAATGGTTGCGGTAAGTCCAATGTGATCGACGCTGTACGCTGGGTAATGGGCGAAAGCTCAGCCAGCCGATTGCGCGGCGATTCAATCACCGATGTCATTTTCAATGGATCGAGCTCCAGGAAGCCCGTGGGGGCGGCGTCGGTCGAACTTCTGTTTGATAATCACGAGACGACACTCGAGGGCCAATACGCGAAGTACGCCGAGATTTCGATACGACGCGAAGTCACCAGGGACGGAATTTCCAATTACTTTCTGAACGGCACGAAATGTCGACGCAAAGACATCACTGGCGTTTTCCTTGGAACCGGATTGGGGCCGCGCAGCTATTCCATTATTGAACAAGGAATGATTTCGAGGCTGATAGAGGCGAAGCCTGAAGAGATGCGGGTGTTTCTTGAAGAAGCAGCGGGTATCTCGAAGTACAAAGAGCGTCGTCGTGAGACGGCCAACCGCATTAAGAACACCAAGGAAAATCTCGATCGCATCATGGACGTGCTCGAGGAAATCGAAAAGCACATTAAGCACCTGAATCGCCAGGCTAAGACAGCAGAGAGATATGGGCGCCACAAGGATGATGAGCGGCGCACGTCAGCAGAGCTTTTGGCGTTGCGAACCCGCGATCTTGACGACAACGCAAATACTGCCGATCGCAAGCTGGGCGACCGGAAAACCCGGCTTGAAGCCGCGATAGCCCAACAAAGAAAGCAGGAAGCTGGTATCGAGAGCGCGCGTGTCTGCCAGAGCGAGCGCAGCGACGAATTTAACGTGGTGCAAGGGCGTTTTTATAAAGTGGGTGCAGAGATAGCTCGGCTGGAACAATCGATCGAGCATGCGCATGAGTTGCGCGAGCGCCAGACCAGGGATCTTGACCAAGCTGGCCAAAGCGCTACTGAGATCCGCGATCACATCGACAAGGATCAAAGTGAGATTGCGCAACTCGAGGTGACCCTGAAGGAATTGGTGCCGGGTCTGGAACAGGCGCGACAAAGCGAAATTTCGTCCGCGGAGTCATTGCAGCAGGCAGAAGATGCCCTGTTCGAGTGGCAGCAGCAGTGGGATGAATACACGGCGAAATACAATGAGGCGCAGCAACTGAGCAATGTCGAGGAGACACGGTCTGAGCAGATCCAGTCCCGAATTCATGGTTTTGCAGGGCGTCGAAAGAAACTCGATGAGGCCCAGTCCGATGTGAGTATTGAAGAGCTTGAATCTTCGATCGCAGAGCTGACATCACTGGAAATACGTCAACGGCAAGCCCGCGACGAATACCAAAAGCACCTGACAGACATCACAGACAAAATCCGCAAGTTGCGAGAACAGGACGACAAACTCACTCGACTCGTCGATGAGCGGCGGGGCACATTGTTTGCCGCACAAGGCAAATTTACGTCGATTGAGGCATTACAGAAAGCTGCGATGGGCGAAAGTGATGGCGATGTCCAATCGTGGCTCAAAGGGGCGGGCCTTGACGGCAACAAGCGAGTGGCTCAGTCGCTCGACGTTGCCGACGGCTGGGAACGCGCTGTCGAAACGGTACTTGGTGATTACTTGCAAGCTGTCTGTGTTAGCGACATTTCCTCTATGACTGAAGGACTCGCGAAATTGCGCACGGGCAACATCACCTTTATGCAGGAATCGATCGGTGACGAAGCCAAGGAAATTTCCACCGACACACTGGCCGCCAAGGCATCGGGGGTACAACGGCCATTGCAGGGTGCACTTGGCGCTGTGCGAGTTGCTGATTCCCTGCCGCATGCATTGTCGATTCGCGAAACTCTCGACGACGCAACATCTGTTATTACCATCGACGGCATCTGGTTGGGCAAGGACTGGTTACGCGTATCCAGGGACGAAAATCCCAAGGCGGGTATTCTGGCCCGAGAGCACGAGTTGCGTCGTCTCAAGTCAGAGATTCGCGAACTGAAGGCGCGATTCACCAGTGCCCGAAACCTGTTGCAGGACGGCCGAGCCCGACAAACTCAGCTTGAAGAAGGGCGTGAGACGGCACAAAACGATGCAGCATCGTTATTTAGCGAATATTCCGAAACCAAAGGGGCGCTGGATGCCGCGCGGTATCGGCTGGAAGAGGTTGGTGTGCGTCAAACGGCGATTGCCGAGGAGGCCGGCGACCTTGACAGTGACCTGGTATCGGCGGAAGAACAACTTCTCGAATCGCAGCGTCAGTTCGACCATGCAGGCGAGTCGCTAACTGAGTTGGATACTCAGCGGCAGATTCTTGAGGATCGCCGCGATGAATTGCGCGAGGAGTTGCAGCGCGTCCGCACCAGGTCGGATGAAGATCGAGACGCTGTTCAGGAAATAGCCATTCAATTCGAAAGCCGTCGCACGAGCAAGGAATCTGCCGCGCAGAATCTTGATCGCATGCAGTCGCAACTCGAGCAGTTCGAAACACGTGAACGGGAAATTAAGGAGCAGCTTGAGGGAAGCCAGTCGCCGCTTATAGACAACAAGGCAATGCTCGAGCAACAGTTGGGTTCACGAATCCACGTTGAAGAAGAGCTTGCCTCAGCTAGAAAATTGGTTGAGGAAGTCGAGAGCGAATTGCGAGAACTTGATCAGGCACGCATGCAGATCGATCAGTCGGTCGAGGACGAGCGCGCGCAAGTCAGCGAGGCGGAAATGGGGGCTCGCGAGTTGCGTGTTCGGCGCGAGGGTTTTGCCGATCAGCTTTCTGAGACCGGATTCGAATTTGATTCGCTCATTAACGAGATGGATGAAGCGGCGACTATCGAGGGATGGGACGAAAAACTAGAGAAAGTACGTCGGCGTATCGAGAGATTAGGTCCGATTAATCTGGCGGCAATCGACGAGTTCAAGGAACAATCAGAACGCAAGGAATACCTGGACGCACAACTCGTAGACCTCAACAGTGCATTAGCCACACTAGAGGGTGCGATTCGCAAGATCGACCGCGAAACGCGCTCGCGGTTCCGGGAAACGTATAGCAAGGTTGACGATGGCTTCAAACGTTTATTTCCAAAATTATTTGGCGGTGGGCATGCATACCTTGAATTGACCGGCGACGACTTGTTGTCGGCCGGCGTTACCGTCATGGCGCGTCCTCCGGGCAAGCGCAATAGCACGATTCATTTGTTGTCGGGGGGCGAGAAAGCACTGACCGCCGTTGCACTGGTATTTGCCATTTTCGAACTAAACCCTGCACCATTTTGTTTACTCGACGAGGTCGATGCACCTTTGGACGATGCAAATATCGGTCGTTTCTGCGAAATTGTTCGTTCGATGTCTGAAAAGGTGCAATTCGTTTTCATCACGCATAACAAGGTCACCATGGAAATGGCGCGACAACTGACCGGAATTACCATGCAGGAACCCGGTGTATCGAGACTTGTAACCGTGGATCTTGACGAAGCGGTGAAAATGGCGGCGAGCTAAGGTTTTAGAAAATGGATGGGCTGCGCTGGTTACTGTTGCTGTTTGGAGCGCTGGTGATTGCCGGCGTCTACCTTTATAGCCGCAGAGAACGCGAAAAACCGCTTGAGGAAAAGTCCTACGCGCCCAGGATGACTCCGACCATGGGCGACGATACCGGTGAACCTAGCACGCCGGAAGTTGACGATGAGAGCGCCGGAACGGATATTGGTGCGACGACTGAATCATCGGAGCAATCCCCACAAAAAATTGTGACACTGCGCCTGGTTGCCGGGAGCAAGGGTTCATTTCCCGGTGATGAATTGATTTTGAGTCTCCGTGGCATCGGTATGCGGTCGGGGAAGTTTGGTATTTATCATCGGTGTGACGGCAACGACGAGTCGAGAATCATTTTTAGTGCTGCAAGTCTGGTGGAACCCGGGAGCTTTGACCTGGAAAATATCAAGGAACAGGAGATACCGGGAATAAGTCTTTTCATTGTGTTGCCAGGCCCAATCGACGGCGCTGAAGGATTCGATATGATGATGGCAGCCGCGCGGACGTTGGCGCAGTCGCTGGGCGCTGAATTACTTGATGAGACTGGCAGCACGCTGAGCATCCAACGGGAAAGGTATATCCGCGAAGATATTATTCAGTTTCAGCACAGTAATCAGGTCGTCTGAAACCGACTCGATCGATTACCTAATGTCTGCGTCAGCCGCTATTCGAGAAAAACTGGAATCGCTTCGCGAGCAAATCCGGCATCACAACTATCGATATCATGTTCTTGACGACCCGGAGGTACCGGACGCTGAGTACGATCGCTTGATGCGGAAGCTGCTAGGTGTTGAAGAGAAATATCCTGAGCTCATTACATCCGACTCGCCCACACAGCGCGTTGGAGACCAACCGATATCAGCATTTGGCACAATCGAACACCGTATTCCAATGTTGTCGCTTGGCAACGCATTTTCGCCCGATGAACTGAATGAGTTTCATCGCCGAGTCACGGAACGTTTGGAATTCAGTGCCGACGAACCGTTGCGCTATGCTGCCGAGCCAAAGCTCGATGGAGCGGCGGTGAGCTTGCTTTACGAGGATGGGTTGCTCGTTCGCGGCGCAACACGCGGCGATGGTACGACGGGTGAAAACATCACGCACAACGTAAGAACGATCGATGCGGTGCCACTTCGACTAATTGGCAATGATTATCCCTCGACGCTCGAGGTGCGAGGCGAGGTATTCATGCCGAAGGCTGGTTTTGAGGCCTACAACAAAAAAGCACTGGCGGCTGACGAAAAGGCGTTTGTGAATCCACGGAATGCGGCGGCGGGAAGTTTGCGTCAGCTGGATCCAAAAATGACAGCGGAACGTCCTTTGGATATCTACGTATATGCCGTTGGGCTGGTGGAAGGTGGCGACGTACCCGATCGACACAGCGATATTCTCGATCAATTGCAGCAATGGGGACTGAGGACGTGCCCCGATCGCGAAGTCGTGGAGGGGGTTTCGGGTTGTCTTTCGTATTACGAAAAGATTGGTGATAAGCGCGAGGCATTGCCTTACGAGATAGATGGCGTGGTCTACAAAGTTGATGAAATAGCACTACAGCGAGAATTGGGATTCGTGTCGCGTGCACCACGCTGGGCTCTTGCGCATAAGTTTCCGGCCCAGGAAGAATTGACGGTCGTGTGCGGGATTGAATTTCAAGTTGGTCGTACGGGTGCCCTTACCCCGGTTGCGAGATTGGAGCCTGTTTTCGTTGGCGGCGTCACCGTAAGTAACGCGACGTTACACAATATCGATGAGCTGCACCGGAAGGATGTCCGTGTCGGAGATACCGTTATCGTTCGGCGCGCCGGCGATGTCATTCCAGAAGTCGCTAGTGTGATCGCGAAACGCCGCCCCAAGGGAACCAGGCGTATTCAGCTCCCCAAGAAATGTCCGGTTTGCAAATCGGCCGTGATTAGGGAGGCAGAAGAAGCCGTTGCCCGATGCACGGGCGGATTATTTTGTGCTGCGCAGCGAGCAGAGGCGCTCAAGCATTTTGTATCCCGTAAGGCGATGGACATTGATGGTCTTGGTGGAAGAATGATCGATCAGTTAGTCGCAATCGACCGCATAAAAACACCGGCCGACATTTACACTTTGCAGAAGGAAGAACTGGCCGCGATGGAGCGCATGGGCGAAAAATCGGCGGCAAATTTGATTGGCGCCATCGATGACAGCAAGACAACCACGCTCACCCGATTCCTGTACGCCCTCGGTATCCGCGAAGTTGGAGAAGCAACGGCGGCCGAACTCGCGGGACACTTCGGCGCATTGGCGCGAATCATTTCGGCGGCCGAAGAAGATTTGATTGAAGTATCGGACGTCGGACCGATTGTTGCATCACGTATCCGGGCGTTTTTTGATGAACCGCACAATCGGGAGGTAATCCAGAAACTTCAGAAGTCCGGTGTTAGCTGGCCGGAAACTGGGCCGCAACAGGTGCCTAAAAGTGGTCCGTTGTCCGGCAAAATTTTTGTATTGACGGGCACGCTATCAGAGATGACGAGAGACGAAGCCAAAGCCCTTATTCTTAAAAAAGGCGGAAAGGTGACTGGCAGTGTTTCCAAAAAAACCGACTTCCTGGTCTATGGCGATAAGGCCGGCTCGAAGCTCACTAAAGCGCAAACGCTCGAAATTGCCACCCTCAGCGAGCAGGAGCTCCAGGCATTGTTGGCCGACAGTTGACATGGCCTCAGGCGAACATCAAGCTGAAAAACTCGGCTGTTCCTAAAGAATCAGAAATTGACACGAGTCCCACACTGTTACGAAACTTGGTCTAATTTTCCCAAGCCCGACATTTAGTTCGCAAAATTAACCCGGCATCAATATATTTCGCGCATATGCAAGACGACATCCAACGCCAAATCCTTAATGCGTTTCTGATCGCACTGAGGCCGGTCGCGAGAATTTTTTTGCGATTCGGCATGGGATTCAAAGAATTCTCTGATATTGCAAAAACGTCTTTCGTTGATGTTGCGACTAGCGAGTACGGCTTAAGGGGCCGACCGACCAATATTTCTCGAGTTGCGGTAATGACTGGACTTACACGCAAGGAGGTTCGACGAGTTAGAGAAAAAATTCAAAATGGCGGCCAGTCGATTGTCGTTAAGACCACTCCACTAAGCGAGATACTTCACCGGTGGCACGCAGAAAGCGAGTTCCTAAATTCATCTGGCCGACCTGCAATACTTCCATTTAGCGGTGAAGGGGTATCTTTCTCCAACTTGGTAAAAAAGTTTGGTGGCGATATTCCACCAGGCGCGATGAGAACAGAGTTGAAGCGTGTTGGAGCAGTCGTCGAAGACGAGCAAGGCCATTTGCGGGCCGTGAGCCGAATCGTTCATCCTAGAATGGAGCATGAGAAATTAGTAACCGCTGTTGTGCATGCGATTTATCCTCTTATCTCAACGATCTCGCACAACGTCGACCCGAATAGGGAGGACGATACCTGGGCTCAGTTAAGTACTTTCTCTCAATCAATTCGGGGAGCTGACGTACCACGATTGCGCCGTATCAGTTTGGATCGACTTACAGAACTTGCCGAGACCATTGACGATTTGTTCATGGCATATGAGACCCTGCACGAAAATGACGGGTCCGAT
>Ga0255049_10001897_pt1 | contig 11296 bp, 9 predicted proteins | sample JV7_2_3_MG_FD_183615 | JGI IMG/M metagenome (GOLD analysis project Ga0255049, IMG submission 183615) | Seawater microbial communities from Jervis Inlet, British Columbia, Canada - JV7_2_3 | ecosystem: Environmental > Aquatic > Marine > Inlet | place: Canada: British Columbia | collected 2016-10-06
CCGGGCAGAATCGGCAGTCTGCACAGATTTCTCGACTACCTGCGCGCGCATGAACGGGTCTGGATATGCCGTCGTGACGACCTTGCGCGATACTGGTCGGAACACTATCCAAACCCGCTCCGCTGACGGCATTGGTACCCCTGGCGAGGTAGTTGCCAAGCCATTATTTTGTGCGACAATGCCCTTTTTGTCTGACAAATAAGTAATCATGAGTAATTCCACGCTACTGACCAGTTTGCAGGCCAGCTTTATCGGCTGTAAAACCGAGTACCCTACCGTCAACGGCCAACGCGGGCCCCGGGTTTATCTCGATTCCGCGGCATCCACTTTGATGATGGCGCCCGCCTACGAGGTCGGACATGAATTCCTGGTGCACTATGCCAGCACGCACTCGGATCTGCATTATGCGGCACGCGGCGCATCGCATGCATTTGAATGGGCGCATGAGCGCGTGCTCGAATTCGCCGACGCCGATCCCGAGAACTACTGCAGTTTCTTTGCCGGCAGCGGCGCGACCGCGGGTTTCAACCGCATGGCCGCAAGCCTGTCACGCGCGCGCCCCGAACGCAGTATCGTGCTGATCTCGGAGATGGAGCATCACTCCAACGATCTGCCGCACCGCCATCACAACGCACAAACAATTCACGTTCCCTGCATGGGTGAATTTGAACGTTATGGCGGACTCGACATGGACAGGTTGCGCGCCATCTTCGACGAGCATGGCGAGAATATCAATTACATCGCGGTGACCGGCGCGAGCAATGTTACCGGCGCCATTACCCCGCTAGCCGAAGTTGCCGCACTCGCACACGCGGTCGGCGCCTACCTTATCGTCGATGCAGCGCAGATGATCGCGCATGCGCCAATGAGCGTGGATGATGCCGATATCGATATACTCGTGTTCTCGGGCCACAAGATCTATGCGCCCGGTTCACCCGGCGCCGTCATCGCCAGGAAGAGCCTGCTCAACGCCATCAAACCCGCTGAACTGGGCGGCGGCATGGTCGACGATGTCTACCTCGAAGAGTTCATGCCGACCGCGACCCTGCCCGACCGCGAAGAAGCCGGCACACCGAACATCGTCGGCGGAATCATGCTCGGCGCCGTGCTCGACCTGTTGACCCGGGCAGGAATGGACAAGGTCCGCGAAAAGGAAATCGGCCAGATCGATTTCGCCTGGAACGGTTTGAAGGCAATCGAAGGCGTCAGCGTATACGGCCCGGAACCGGCCGATGTGCCCAGAACCGGCACCATCGCCTTTAACATCAAGGGCTTCGATCACGGCCTCACCGCCGCCGCCCTCAACGACTATCATAATATCCAGGTACGCAACGGTTGCTTCTGCGCGCATCCCTACGTGCGTGAATTGCTCAAGCGCGAACTCTGGGAGATGGATATCGATCCCGATGCGCCCAACGCCGAGGCCGATGTCGAGAGAAAACGCGGCATGGCGCGTGCCAGCCTGGGACTTTACACGACGCAAGCCGACCTCGAAGCGTTGCTGGTGGGCGTGCGCGACCTGGTCGAACGGCGTGATGAAATCCTGTCGTTATACGAACCGATCGGCTCGAACGGCTACCGCCACACCCGCTTTGACCCAGCGCCCCTGGACCTGTTCGACCCCGAGCGATTGCTGGAAAATTATCTCGCCAAGTCCGCCTAGAATACCGCCTGGTAAACAACGCCGACCCAGCTGTCGGCGCTGAATACGCCTCTACCCGGTTCTCGTCCCGGGGCCCGGATCAGGGCCTGCTCAATCAAGGCTCGTCAGCGGGCCGCGACCCGGAATGAACAACCCTGCTCCTGCATTGACGATTTACTGTATTATTGCGTGGATCTGCGCGTGTTCGCGTCTTCTCTGACGCGATCGGTCGATTACCGACATCGGCGCCATGTGTATGTATACAAAGGGGGATCTAAATGAAACTCGATCAGGACAAGAAAAGAATCGTATTCATCGCCGGCTTGATTTTGGTCGCCATTGCGTCGCTCGGAGGCTATCTCTACAACGCTCAACAAAACAAAATCCACGCGCTCACGGATGAAAGCCAGTCGACGCAACAGGCCCTGAGCCAGGAGCTGAATCAAAGCAGGCAGGAAATTGATCTGCTGAACAAAAGGATTCAGCAACTCACGCAGGACCAGAGCGCGCTGCAGGACAGCCTTGTCGGAGAGCAAGCGTCGCAACAGCAACTGCAGGCGGAACTGGAAGCTGCCAGGGAGGATAAACAGCAAGCCGAACTGGCCATGCAAGAGGAATTACAGAGCCTGGCAACGGTGAGCTCGGAGCTGGAAATGGATTTGCAGCGGCAGCTGGCAGAACAGAAATCGCTCGACACCAGGCTGGCCACGGTAAGCGGAGAAAAAAGCGAGCTGCAGACCCGGCTTGAATTCGAGCAGGAAAAAAGACGTCAGCTACAGCAGCAAATTGACCAGGTAAGCAATGATGTCGGCGAAAAGGAAAATGCCCTGACAGATGCGGAGCAAGCGGTTAAACAACTGGATTCGCAGTTGGCGCAAACCAGGGGGGAGCAGGATCAGCTTAAAGACCGCATCGACGAAATCAATCGGCAGCGCGAAAAAGATTCTCAGCATTTTGCGGAGCTGGAGCAGCGCCTCAAGCATGAACTGAACGAGAGTCGCTTTGAGATTTCACAGCTTAAAAATCGCATGACAGTGATCAAATTGACGAGCGAAGTCCTGTTTAATTCAGGCTCGGCCAAAATTAAGCCGGCGGGACAGGAAGTGCTATCGCTGATTGCGGAGTCGTTGAGCAGTTATCCCGATCGGGACATAAACATCGAAGGACATACCGACAGTGTTCCGATTGGAAAGAACTCCCACTATATCTCTAACTGGGAACTTTCAACGGCGCGGGCACTGGCAGCCGTCGATTACTTCCAGCAGAACAAGCAGATAAATCCGAATCGACTGAAGGTCGTTGGCTACGGTGAGTACCACCCGGTAGCCAGCAATGGGACAGCCGCTGGCCGCCAGCTAAACCGTAGAATCGAGATCAGACTGCTGCCGGAATCGCTGGCCAGCAATTAATTTCACGCACATCCGGCTATGAATGAAATCACTGTGACAGTTGCACAGCCCGAAGAATTCGAGACCGTTGGAATCCTGGTCGGCAGGTTACTGTGCGAGTTGTTTCCAGGCGATGACGAATACAAGGATTCGGAAAAGTATATTTCCGCCGCCCGCCAACTGCTACAAACCGAGGGCAATGTATGGGCATTGCTTGCTAAAACCGAAAGCGCTGAAATAGTTGGTATGCTCACATTGAACCAGTGCTCCGCGATTTATTCCTGTGGCAGCTTTGGCGAGATATGCGAGCTTTACGTGGGCGACTCGGAGCGATCATCCGGTATCGGTGCAAAATTGATAGAGGCTGCGAAAGAATTTGCAAGGGACAAAGGGTGGCCGGAAATAGAGGTGGGTGCACCGCCCCAGCCCGACTGGAAGAGAACCTTTGAGTTTTACCTTAAGCAGGGCTTCGAATACGTCGGTCCGAGGTTGTACCTGAAAGTCTAGTAAATGCTGATATGGTCGATTTCACTCAATCGAATTAGCACATAACAGCCCTTCGAGCACCGCTTCTTCAACGCTGCGCGGTGCTGCACAATCACCTGCACGATAAAGCCGGCCATGCCAGGCTTGCAGTTCCCGTTCGAGCTGCGTATCCGGACAATTGCCCTGAGCCAGCACGACGCTGTCGATATCCTCGAGCATGATCGCCGCGCCCGACACGGTTTGCTGCAGGTATGCGCTACCACCATCGGCGCCGTAAAGTCGTGCGTAATTGATCACCTCGACATTCAGTTCGTGCAGCACAGAGTTCCACTGGTCACGCAGGTACTGCTGGATGGCCTCACCTGGTACGGTACCGGTCACCGCGAGCGTAACTCGAAGGCCGTCGCGCGCAAGCTTCTCCGCAAGCCCAAGGCCGATCCAGTCACAACGGCTATCGGCGATTAACACCGAGGAACCGAGATCCGGGTTAGCGGAAATTACTTCCCAGCTCTGGTAAATTCCTGTCTCGGCGCCCAGTTCCAGCACAGGCTGGTAGGGCTTGCCCCCGGTCGCGAGGATCACGTGATCAACCCCGTCATTCTCGATTCGTTTTCTGTCCAGCATTTCGCCACAACGAACTTCGACGCCCTGTCGTTCGGCCTGACGCAACAGGTTGCTCACTAACCCGCCAAACTCCAGGCGCCCCGGTAGCTGCTGCGCCAGCAACACCTGCCCGCCGACCCGGTCCGACGCCTCAAACAGGGTGACGCGATGACCGCGCTCGGCAGCGACGCTGGCGGCCTTCAATCCGGCGGGGCCGCCACCGGCGACATAGACTCGCCGTGGTGATACTGATTTTTTGATATGACCGAACTGCAGCTCGCGCCCGGTTTCAGGGTGTTGAATACAGGAGACAGAGTAACCGAGTTGCTCATGCCCGATGCAAGCCTGGTTGCAGCCAATGCAGGCACGGATGTCGTCGACATCACCATTGCGGGCCTTGTTAGCGATCTCCGGATCACAGATATTGGCGCGCGTCATACCGCACATATCCGCCCAGCTGTTTTGCAGGATCATTTCGGCCTGATGTGGCTGGTTGATGCGGCCGGTTACCAACACAGGCAAATCAACCAGCGCCCTCAATTTGCCCGCCGCCGCACCCAGGTAACCGGGTTCCACCGACATCGGCGGCACGATATGCACACTGCCCGCGGCATCGGTCGACGAACCCGCGGTAATACTCAGGTAATCGAGCCCGCCGTCGGCGTCGAGCGCCTGGCATATTTCGCTAACCAGCCCGCTTTCGAGCCCATCGTGCGCCATTTCATCGATAGAAATTCGCAGCCCCAGCAACTGGGCCGAATCACAGGCTTCGCGAATCCCGGCAATCGTTTCACGCAGAAAACGCAGGCGTCGCTCAAAGCTGCCGCCATAGGCGTCATCGCGCAGATTGGTATTCGGGTTTAAAAAAGCAGACTGTAGATAACCCTGATTTGCAAGGATTTCAGCTCCCGCCAGCCCGGCTTGCTGAAAACGTCGGGCGGCCGCGGAATAACCAGCGACGATCTCGGCAATTTCACTCCGTGTCAACTCGCGCGGTATGACTTTGTGGCGCTCACTGGAAACCACCGAGGGCGCATAGGCAAGCGCATGCGAGCCATCGTTAAGCCGCGTGATTTCGCGCCCGGGATGAAACAGTTGTCCGATCACAGGCACGTCAAATTCCGCGCATTGATCGGCAATACGCGCGTAACCGGCTATGCAGGCATCGCTGGTAGCGTCGATGACGCTACCCCCGCGCACCGCCGACCCGTGCACCGCGGCCGATTCCATGACGATCAATCCCACTCCACCGGCGGCGCGTGCGCGATAGTAAGCCGCCTGTTGTTCGCTCGGCACGCCGTTGCTGACCATCATGGTCATATGCGCACTGACGAACATGCGATTTCGCAGCACATGCCGCCCCAGTCGGTATTCGGAAAACAACCTGGGGAATAGCGGTTTCACAACGTGATCGTAACCGATCTGGTTTCACAGTAGGCGTCGAGATTTCCGGCAATCGGGATATCGACCTGGTCGGGGAATGTGTTTATCTGCTGCATCATTGAATATCGAGTACCTGGGTGGCTGGGTCAAGAATCGCTTCACCGACTCTGGATGCTACGCCCGAATCGCATAGTTTGCTCAGGATCTCATCTTCCGACATGGGTCGCTGCGGGCTACCCTGAATGACATCGATGGTTTCACTTAACTCACTACCATCGTCTAGCTGCAGGCTGACGGTCTCGGGGGCTTCCGCGCTAATGTCTTTAAGACCTTCGGGTGCCGGGTAAGTATCGACCCTGACACGTGCCAGCAACGCCTGGGTTTCAGGACACAGAATCGATTCTTCGGTGAAACTCCGGGTATTTATCTTACCGTTGGCAAGCGCACTGGCGACGCACCAGGCGAGGCTGAACCTGGCCGTTGCCGGGCTATGCGGAGTGACATTTTGTACTGGAAGCCAATAGGGTTCGGCGATACGAATTTTAATCGAACGCGGCCTTTTCCCCTCGAGACGTGTTGAAAGCCTGAGCGCGGCCTCGATAGCGCGGTGGGTATAACCACAACAGGGCCAGAGTTTACGCGTTACCGGCGCCATATCCATCGCCTGTCCGGGAGACCAGCAAAGCGTGCTGGCGGCAGTCTTGCCACCATAACACTTGAAGAACCCCCGTGGAGCTTCGAATAAATCGAGGTTGGCGCGAATACCCGCGCGCGCAAAGAGACAGGCCTCCACTCCGGCACGGGCGGCAAGACCTGCGTGCACCGCTTTCATATCGCTGCCAAATTGCGCCTGTAATCCTGCCGCCTGACTACTCGCAATTGCCATCGCGTTTGCAATCTGGTCGGCGTTATGTCCCAGAAAATAGGAGCAGGCCGCTGCTGCCGCGAGCGGGCCAATCGTCGAGGTCGCATGCCAGCCAAGCCGATAATGTTCGTAGCCCAGGGTATTACCTGTCTGGATTATGGCTTCGTAACCGACCAGGTAGGCATTGAGAAAACGAGTCAGCGGTATCTGCTTCAAGTCGACCATGGCTAATAGCGCCGACACCAGCACGGCACTCGGGTGTGTCGAAGCATGCAGTTCGTGATCATCGAAATCGATGGCATGGGCGGCGGCGCCGTTGATCATCGCCGCGCCCGCTAGCGAAAGCGGGCGCGATTGATTAAACGCACAGGTCGAACCCTGTTGCTGCATCGTCTCGAGCACATGCAGAATTTTCTGCGTCTGTTGAGCTTTGCTTCCACACTGGATACAGGCGAGTGTATCGAGCAGACAAAGGCGAGCCTGCTGGAGCGCCAAATCTGAAAATTGAAGCTTGCCGCTAGCCGCCCAACTTGCGAAAGCGCTAATCCATTGCCGTTCGCTCATGCCTGCTTGATTTCAGCCTGCTGCGGATGCAACCGATGGACAGGAAATCGGCTTGCAATTTTTTCTTCAACTTCACGCGCGATCAGGGGCCTGCTCGCAGCGAGCATTTCTCGGGCCCTGTTTCTGGCTTTTTCTCGTAGCGATGGCTTGCCCGTTTCACACCAGGCCTCGATGGTTTCACGGCTCGCGAGTACCGGGTAGTGATATTCCGACTTCATCAATTGCAGGGTTTGTTCGTGCCCGAGAAAATGTCCGGGGCCGTGCAGACACACGTCACGAATCACTTCGACCGAAAGCGTGTCATCGTTGACTTCGATCCCCTTGATCGTTTGTCGCGCCGCGGCGAGCATTTCATTGTCGAGCACATAACTCTCCAGCGCGCAGCCAATAATCGAACCGATCATGCCGCTGGACTCGTACACGATGTCGGCCCCGGCGAGGCCGGCGGCCAGATCGGTCATGCCCTTTTCGTAACCGTACTGAGCATCCATTTCCTTGGCGTCGGTCATGCCTCCCGAAACACAGTTTGGAAAGCCGTACCAGCGTGCAATCTGGGCAGAGGCTGCATTCAGGACTGCGATTTCCCCACCGCCACCGCTGAATGCGCCAGTGCGCAGATCGGATACAAAGGGCCAGTTGGCCCACATCACCGGCGCACCCGCTTGGGCCAATTGCACCATCGCCATACCCGCCAGGGATTCAGCCACGGTTTGCGCGAGGGTACCCGCGAGAGCCGCCGGGGCGGTGGCTCCCGCCTGCGCGGCATTGGTCATCTTAACCGGGAAACCGAGGCGCGCCGCGGCCATGGCAACCGTGGTGTTGTCTTCGCCATAAGTCATCGGTGGCACTACCGCACAGGTATTACAGGTGGCAAACGGTCGTTGTTTAAAACGGCCTTCAGCTCCGAGTATCGTGTCGAACATTTCGACGCATTCGCGGATATGATCGGGATGATTGAAACCGATGCCGATCGGCTTTTCTGTACCAGCCGCGCAAGCGTAGGCAATCGCCAGGTCAAATTCGCGCAAATCAGTTATTTCCGAGGGTACGCAGCTGCGATTGAAAACCTGGATATTGTCGAGTCCGTCAACCAGGCGGGCGCAATCGTAAAGATCTTGCAGGGTCGAGGGCCGATACTCCCCGCTCTCCAGGTCGACCATGCGTACTGCCATTCCCCCGGTGGCATAGTGCGTGTCGCCAACTCCGAGTTGTACATCTAGCTGCTCGCTGCGTCCGTAAAGGGTCATCTTTTTGGGAATAGCCGCGATCAAATCCTCGATCCATGCCGGCGCAAAACTCAATCGGCCATCGTGGTATCGACAGCCAGCGTTGAGCGCCAGTCCGCGCAGCTCGTCGGTCGCGCCGGCCATGCCGATAGAGTCGAGAATTTCAAGTGCGGCACGGTGAATATTGGCCAGGTCAGCATCACTTAGAGGCTTGTACTGCCCACCCTGAACCGCGCCTATGGCGTTGGCGGACTGGCTTTCAGTGTGATTGATTCCTGCCTTGCGACGACGACGGCTCATATCAGTGATCGGGAGTGCCGAGGTAGTCAGGGATAAAGCATAAGATAATTTCTGTGCCCCTCATGGTTTCGGCCAGTTGATTTGAGGCAATCATTGAACAGATGGCGGCACATGACAAACGAGAATAACGAATAGTACAGTTGAGTATTTCTCACTTATACTTATCCCCATGATTCCAAATCTTCGCGATCCGACTTACCTCGGAGCATTGGTATTTTTCGAGTGCGCCGCCAGGCACCTGAGTTTTTCGAAAGCAGCAGCTGAACTTTACGTGACTCCATCGGCCGTGAGTCACCGTATTGCGGCGCTTGAATTGGCGCTTGGGGTACGCTTGTTTGAACGACTCACTCGCCGTGTCAGCTTGACTCAGGAAGGATTGGAACTTGCGAGGGTTGCGCGGGAATCGTTGCATCGGTTGCGCGAGGCTACCGAGAAAATTGTATCTAAGCGCGTTTTGAGGGTTTCGATAGGACCTTATCTTTCGACTAACTGGCTGATGCCAAGATTGTCGCATTTCGAAGCGGATAACCCTGGCATTCGAGTGGATTTGCTCCATCGTACCGGGCTACCGGATTTACGCGATGTCGATGTCGCAATAGTCTGGACAGACAGGCCGCCCGAAGGTCTGAACGTGAAACCTCTATTCGATGCCTTCTGCGTACCGGTATCAGCGCCCGGGGTATTAAAGAAAAGCGAAAACCTGTGGGACTGCCAACTGCCAGCTCTACACTATCGTAGTCGTTCCACCTGGCGCGAGTGGTTAAAGGCTGTCGGCGGTCCAGAGCATTATGCTGATACCGGCGAAGTGTTTGAAGACCCAAACCTGGTTCTCGAAGCAGCCGCACATAGTCGCGGTATTGCAATGGGGTTTATTCCTTTTATTCAAAATCAACTTACCTCGGGACGTCTTCAGCAGGCTCATTCCTTTACCTTCCAGACTGAGTGGCGCTATTGGTTAATTGAAACCGATAGCAGCCATCCGGACTGTGCGCAGCTGGTGACCTGGCTACGACAGGAAGCCGACAGTTCGACTGGAACCGTTGGCAACAACGCATAGTCACAAACTTGTAATCAGTAGGTCCGGGGTACGACTCTTTGTGCCGGCACCATTTTTCCATCTCGAAGTGGACCAGGAAGTGTACTTCGATATCGGCTTGAAATCTTACTTGTAAATTCTCTGAAATCACCCGAATATATCAGGATTTCGTGCTAAGCGGACGTTCAGATACCAGAGGATAACTTCCGGGTTCGGCACACTATAGCGGAAGTTAGAACTTAATATGAGCAAGTATTGGGCCCCTGGACTGTAAACATGGACTGCTTTATGCGTCACTAGTGTATTCCGCCAGCAACCAGTCTCTGAAGACCACTATTTTAGGGTCCGATTCAGACGCCTCGAGGTATACCAGGAAATATCCCATTTCTAATTGCGTGCTGTACTGTTCTCCAAATGGACGAACCAACCGGCCGGCTTCGAGGTCGTCAGCCACCAAAGCGGTGCTGGATAACACAACGCCATGGCCAGCGATGGCCGCTTCGATGGCCAGCGAAGCGGATGAAAAATGCGTCCCCGGTTGAGGATCGACTTTGCTGGCCTCAGCCGCTTTGAGCCACATCTTCCAACTTGGCCAGACTTGTTCTGCCTGCAACACCCAATCATCATGCAACAGCATATGCCAGCGAAGATCATCAGGTTCACGGATTCCGTGCTTACCTTCCATCAGCGAGGGTGCACACACCGGGAATACTTCTTCGAGCCCCAACTTGTGCACTCTAAGCCCTGGGTAATTGCCATCGCCATAACGAATGGCAATGTCGATGTTGCGCTCAGATAAATTGACCAAGTTAAGGCTCGCATCCAATCGAACCTCCCATTCGGGGTGTTGTTGATGAAACCCGTCGAGGCGTTGTACCAGCCAGCGCGCAGCGAAATCAGGTTCAACCGAGAGGGTCAGAAAAGCATTTGATTTCGGGGCCATGAGTCGATCGCCCGCATCAGAGAGCAGGTCCAGACCCTGGGTGATAAGCGGTAACACCCAGCGAGCCACATCGGTCAATTCCACTCGACGGGTGTTTCGGATGAGTAGTTTCTGTCCAAAATAATCCTCGAGTGCTCGAACCTGGTGTCCTACTGCGGCTGGTGTGACATGTAACTCGGATGCGGCCGCGGTGAAACTCAAATGCCGAGCGGTGGATTCAAATGCCCGTATCGCATTCAGGGGAGGTAGCTTTCGATTCATTGTATACATTTTCTAAATAATAATGGAAATATATATCAGTAGTTTTCATATATCAATTGATCAATAATCCCTTCAGCTAAATATTATTATTTAATTTATCTTTATAAAGAGTGTAATTATGACCGCACGAACTATTCATAATCAGACGGCTTCCGATATTACCTGCAACTTTCGCGCAAGTGACGATCATCTATTCCGCAAGTTCGTTGATCAGATTTGGTCGGAACTAGCGCTAGCCCGGTTTCAGAATGTTAAAAAGCGTCAGGCACTGAACGCGTATCACCGGGAAATGATCGACGGCATGCCGCTGCAAGAAAGATTGAAAGCGGGTATGTATCGCTTTTAACTCAACATGTATGTACGCAAGTGGGCAAAGTTTTGGCTCCGGCCGAAGATTGCCACCAATGATCATGTTTTGAGAGTTTGTTTTGGGCGCTATAGCAGACACCGGTGGGTATATATCGATATCGCCTAACATCAAAACAATGTAGATTTGGTTTTTGAATTAGCTTAGCCTCTAGCAATAATCACTGAGGAAGATGAATATGATAGTTAGAACCTGGCACGGACGTACACGCTTGTCAGATGGGGATGCATAT
>Ga0255049_10001898_pt1 | contig 11293 bp, 9 predicted proteins | sample JV7_2_3_MG_FD_183615 | JGI IMG/M metagenome (GOLD analysis project Ga0255049, IMG submission 183615) | Seawater microbial communities from Jervis Inlet, British Columbia, Canada - JV7_2_3 | ecosystem: Environmental > Aquatic > Marine > Inlet | place: Canada: British Columbia | collected 2016-10-06
CTCCATCGAAATCATCGGACCGTTTCAACGCGTCACCGCGTTGCAAATCGAAGAGGCGATCAGTGACGAACTCGAGGATGGATTCGTTAGCGCAGATCTCGGCGACATGCAGCGCCACATTGTCGATTTGCCCTGGGTCGATCAGGCAACGGTTGCCAGACGCTGGCCAAGCCGTCTTCGCATCACCGTCACGGAGCAGGTGCCGGCCGCGATCTGGGGCGAGCGCGGACTACTGAATGTGCGCGGAGAGTTGTTCGTTGCTGACGCCAGGCATATTCCGGCAGAGCTACCGCGCCTCAGCGGGCCGGGAAATCGCTCGGCTGAAGTTGCGCAGCGTTACCTCGACGTACGTGAACGCCTGATACCGGTCGGACTCGATTTGCGTCGAGTGCACCTCGATCCGCGTGGCGCGTGGAACATGACTCTGCAAAACGGCGTCGAAGTGCGCCTCGGTCGTCGTGACGTCGATGATCGCACTGAGCTGTTCCTCGACATCGTTGCAGACATCATTACTGGCCGTGCTGCGGAAATCGAGTATGTCGATATGCGCTATAGCAACGGCTTCACAATTGGCTGGAACAACGGATCGCGTACACCGGTCGCCGATCCGGAAGAGGGAATGACAGACATGCTCGCGTCACGAGGTATCGACTGAATGTCCAAGCATGTCGACAAGAACCTGATCGTCGGGCTCGATATTGGCACGTCCAAGGTCGTTGCGATCGTTGGCGAGATCAACGACGACGGCATGATTGTGGTTGTCGGCATTGGTTCGCACCCATCACGGGGTCTGAAAAAGGGTGTAGTCGTCAATATCGAGTCAACGGTGCATTCGATACAGCGCGCTGTTGAGGAAGCCGAGTTGATGGCTGGCTGTGACATTCATTCCGTCTACACGGGAATCGCTGGAAGCCACGTTCGTAGTCTCAATTCCCACGGTATTGTTGCGATTCGTGACAAGGAAGTGAGCTCGAGCGATGTCGATCGCGTCATCGATGCCGCGCGTGCAGTGGCCATTCCGGCAGATCAGAAAATCCTGCACATCCTGCCGCAGGAGTTCCTTATTGATAATCAGGAAGGAATTCGCGAACCGATCGGCATGTCGGGCGTGCGTCTCGAGGCGAAGGTGCACATGGTGACCGGCGCCGAGAGCGCCGCGCAGAATATCGTAAAATGCGTACAGCGTTGCGGACTTGAAGTCGATGACATCGTTCTCGAGCAGCTCGCATCGAGCTACTCGGTCCTGACGGACGACGAGAAAGAACTCGGCTCCTGCATAGTCGATATCGGCGGCGGCACCACCGATCTTGCTGTCTTTCTTGGCGGTGCGATTCAGCACACCGCGGTTATTCCAATCGCCGGTGACCAGGTCACCAACGATATCGCGGTCTCGATGCGCACGCCAACGCAGTACGCCGAAGAGATCAAGATCAAGTACGCCTGTGCGCTGTCACAGCTGGCGAATCCTGACGAGACGATAGAAGTGCCGAGCGTCGGTGAAAGGCCGCCGCGGCGCCTTGCGCGGCAAACACTCGCCGAAATCGTCGAGCCCCGTTATGAGGAATTGTTCGGCCTGATTCGTGATGAGTTACGCCGTTCCGGTTTTGAAGAGCTAATTGCCGCCGGCATCGTGATTACGGGCGGGAGCTCGAAGATGGAAGGCGCCGTCGAACTTGCCGAAGAAGTGTTTCACATGCCAGTGCGCCTGGGTTCACCGCAATACGTCGACGGACTCATGGACGTTGTGCGCAACCCGATACATGCAACTGGTGTCGGCTTGTTGCTCTACGGCTATGAAAACCTGACGCGTCGCACCACGCGTACAACGCCGATCGGCCACAACCTCAATGATGTATGGGGGCGAATGAAGGCCTGGTTCGGCGGACAGTTTTAGGAGTTCTTGCGGAAAGTTGCAAGGGGATAAGGACGGGAAAAAGGGTTTTCCCATTAGAAGGACCATAAGCGGAGGAAGTCTCAATGTTTGAACTAATGGATGCGCATAGTCAGAGCGCGGTTATCAAAGTCATCGGCGTCGGTGGCGGCGGTGGCAATGCCGTTGCTCATATGGTCGACACCGGAATTGATGGTGTTGACTTCATTTGCGCCAATACCGACGCGCAGGCACTGAAAAGTGCACGCGTGCGGACGGCGTTACAGATCGGCTGCAATATTACCAAGGGACTGGGCGCGGGTGCCGACCCTGATATTGGCCGCCAGGCAGCAATGGAAGACCGCGACCGGATTCACGAGGTCATCCAGGGAGCCGACATGCTGTTCATCACGGCCGGTATGGGTGGAGGGACAGGCACCGGGGCGACACCGATCGTTGCGCAGGTTGCCAAAGAACTCGGAATCCTGACCGTGGCTGTCGTGACCAAACCGTTCGAGATGGAAGGCAGCAAACGGATGACGATTGCAGATCACGGCATTGCCGAACTTGGTAAACACGTGGACTCGCTCATCACGATTCCAAACGAGAAGTTATTGGCCGTGCTGGGTGGTGAAACAACGCTGCTCGATGCTTTCCGTTCGGCGAATCAGGTTTTGCAAGGTGCAGTGCAGGGTATCGCGGAGCTGATTACGAGGCCTGGCCTGATCAATGTAGACTTTGCCGACGTCAGAACCGTTATGGCGGAAATGGGCATGGCGATGATGGGGTCCGGCGAATCATCCGGCGAAGACCGTGCGCGCGAGGCGGCTGAGGCGGCCATTTCCAGTCCGCTGCTCGAAGACATCAATCTTTCCGGTGCGAACGGCATTCTCGCCAATGTTACTGCCGGTATGGACCTTTCGATTGGCGAATTCCAGGAAGTGGGTATCACCATCAAGGAATTCGCGTCGGCTGATGCGACCGTCGTCGTTGGTACGGTGATTGATCCGGACATGACGGACAGGATTCGTGTGACAGTGGTCGCTACAGGGCTCGGTCACGCCGCCACGAACGCCGAATCACCGATGCGCATCGTGCGTCGTCCCGCAACAGCGGCTTCTGCGGAGCCAAATTATCACGGTTTCGATAAGCCGACAGTGCAGCGCAAACGGGCGGTTGGTGACGGACTCGAAGACGCCGGGCTGCAGGAAGAGCTGCTGGATATTCCAGCGTTCCTGCGTCGCCAGGCTGACTGACGGTACGGATACCGTCAAAGCGACACCTCCGCTCGCCGGCCCGGGAGACCCGGGCCGGCACACCTATCCGCCGAAGTCGATAGCTACTCAATTACCTGATCGAAGCTTGCTAAGAGATTGAATTCTTGACGTTTTTAATTGGTGTGATAACCTCCCGTCCGATACTGCTGCATAGACACGTTCTTCGATGCTGAGACAACGAACTCTGAAAACGGCCATCCGGGCGACCGGTGTCGGTTTGCACACTGGCGAAAAGGTCTACATGACCCTTCGGCCGGCTGCGGAGAACGCAGGAATCACCTTTACACGCGTTGATCTCGACAATCCTGTCGATATCAAAGCTGACGCACGGCTGGTGGGCGAAACGATGCTCGGCACGACGCTCGTTCAGGACGGCGTCAAGGTCGCGACAGTCGAACACCTGATGTCCGCTCTGGCCGGCCTCGGTATCGACAATATCCACGTTGACCTGTCGGCACCGGAAGTGCCGATCATGGACGGCAGCGCCGGGCCGTTTGTCTTCCTGTTGCAATCAGCCGGCATCGAAGAACAACAGGCAGCCAAGAAATTCATTCGCATCAAACGAAAGGTGCGCGTCGAGGATGGCGAAAAATGGGCAGAGCTCGTGCCGTTCAATGGATTCAAAGTGAACTTCGAGGTGTATTTCAATCACCCGGTGTTCAACAAGATAAAGCAGGATGCGACCATCGACTTTTCTTCGACGTCGTTCCTCAAGGAAGTTAGCCGGGCAAGGACGTTTTGTTTTCTACGCGATGTCGAGGCCTTGCGCGAGCGCAACCTGACGCTTGGCGGCAGCATGGACAACGCGATTGTCCTCGACGACTACCGCATTCTGAATGAAGACGGGCTGCGCTATGCAAACGAGTTCGTTATTCACAAGATTCTTGACGCAATAGGCGATATTTATCTGCTCGGTCATAGTGTCATCGGCGAGTTCCGCGCCTACAAGTCGGGCCACGATCTCAACAACCAATTGCTGTGTGCACTACTCGACGAACAGTCCGCCTGGGACGAGGTGACGTTCGAGGATCCGCAGCAAGCACCGATCTCTTACGCAACTCCCTCCTACGCCTGACTCAACCTTGGGGCGCGACGGCGCAATGCCGGTTTAGCCGCGGCTGACGCGCACCGAACAGGACTTCACCTTGACGCCCGATTTTCGGGTCGCCGCCATCATTGCGTCTGTTTCGAAGCGTAGTTTGGCCGCCCATGCCGGGGAACTGGCGAGAATGACCAGCTCACCATTGTCGCGAATGTTGGCCGCTCTTATGCTCCCGGACGTAATTGAGGGAATTGACTGCTGCAGCAGCTCAAGCAGCTCGCCCATACCTTGTGCGTGCCGGATGATATCGCCTAACTCCCCGTCCCCATTAGGATTTAGCAGATTTTCAAGGCGTTTCATTGACATAAAAATGTGACGTAGTTGGCGATTTTGGGGAATTTCCGGCGACTTGGGTCCCCGTTCGTGAGGTCTTATCTTGTATTAAAAACCGACATTATGCATATTATCGTTCTCGACAAAGGCAAACCTGCTGAAAGGCAGGGTCGCAAAACCACCGGTCTAAGGGACATTGTCCTACGGCAGCGGGGCTACCGAAGTGAAGATTGAACGCAGGATTACAACTATAAATAGCTGCCAGAGATGGCCAGATTCCTGCTGTTCATCGCAGAGAGAGATGAATAACAACATTTTGACTCAAGCGCATCCGAGGCGTACTCGATGAATTTAGTAATTTTCGGCAAGGGCTTTGGCAAGCCCAGACAGCTGAACCTGTCCGGCCTATCGGCCCTGGCGGCCGCGGTTGGCAGTGCCGGTGTTCTTAGTGCACTTGGGTTCGCCGCCGGCCACTGGTATTCGACCATGACCGGTTCGGGTATCAGCATGAACGAAATCGCGCAATTGACTGATGAATTGCATCTCCAACGTGACAGTATCGACACCATACGACAGGGCAACGAAGACACACTCGATGCCCTTGCGATTCGCATCGCGCAAATGAACGCTCGTATTATTCGCCTCGATGCTCTCGGTCGACGACTAACGGTCATGGCGGACCTGGAAGATGGCGAGTTCGACTTCGATTCGGCGCCGGCCCTGGGTGGTCCGGAAGAGCCGGTTGCAACGGGTTCCAATGTCGCTATTCCGGAACTCGTCGAGTCGATGCAGTCGCTTGGCGATCAGCTGAACAATCGCGAAGCGCAGCTCGGCGTGCTCGAGAGTGTTTTGATGGGTCAGAACCTCGAGGATCGCGTCTATCCGCAGGGACGACCAGTCAATTCGGGTTGGATCTCGTCCTACTTCGGCAAGCGCACGGATCCGTTTACGGGTAAGCCGGCTAACCATACCGGCATCGATTTCGCCGGCAAGTTAGGCGACCCCGTCAAGGCGGTTGCGGACGGCGTGGTTACCTGGTCAGCGGATCGCTATGGCTATGGCGTAATGGTCGAAATCAACCACGGTAACGGCTTTTCGACGCGCTACGCGCACAATGCCGAAAACCTCGTTGCGGTTGGCGATGAGGTCAAGAAAGGTCAGGCTGTCTCGCGCATGGGCGAGAGCGGCCGCGCAACCGGACCAAACCTGCACTTCGAGGTGCTCAAGAACGGCCGGCGCGTGAATCCTGTGAATTTCATCCGCGAGTCATCCAAGTAGCATGATTGACCCAGTCGCCTGCCGGGCGACTTGTTATCCCGGAAATCACCCTAATCTGGTCTATCGTATCCCGTCGGGATAGCTGTGCGACTACCTTAGTTATTGAGACCGAGCCTGGTTCAGATAGAATAGCGGGCTTTGCGTGACCGGCTTTAGCCGGGCGCCCGGTCAAATTCCTTGCAGGAGCCCCCGTGGCCAAGTTTTTCACCAGTATTTTTGGCAGTCGCAACCAGCGACTGCTCCGCCAGTACTCCAGAATCGTCGACAAGATCAACTCGCTCGAAGAGGGCTTGAAGGCGCTTGACGACGCCGCGCTGCGCGCCAGGACCGACGAGTTCAGGCAGCGCTACAACGCAGACGAGACGCTTGACGACCTGTTGCCGGAGGCGTTTGCGGTGGCGCGAGAGGCGGGGTTTCGAGCCCTGGGATTGCGCCCGTTCGATGTGCAATTGATCGGTGGCATGGTGCTGCACGACGGCAACATCGCCGAAATGCGCACCGGTGAGGGCAAGACCCTCGTGGCAACGCTGCCGGCATACCTGAACGCGATCAGCGGCGACGGTGTTCATATTGTCACGGTCAACGAATACCTTGCGCAACGCGACGCGGACTGGATGCGGCCGGTATACGAATTTCTCGGACTGAGCGTTGGTGTTTCGAAGAGCGGACAGACTCAGGATGAAAAACGTGAGGCATACGGCAGCGATATTACTTACGCGACCAACAACGAACTCGGGTTCGACTATCTGCGAGACAACCTGGCTTTTTCGCTGGACGACAAGGCACAGCGCAACCTGAACTTCGCGATTGTCGATGAAGTCGACTCGATCCTGATTGATGAGGCGCGAACGCCACTGATTATCTCCGGGCCAGCCGAGGCCAGCACTGACCTTTATGCACAGATCAACAAACTGATTCCCAATTTGCAACAACACATCGAGCCGGAAGAGCCCACCAACTACGATATTTTCGTGAAGAAAGTGACGCTGGTCGACGAAAGCGGCATGGCTGTCACTGTCGCAGGTGAAGACGGTGCAGCTGCAGAAGTCATGACCCTTGACGAGGCGGTCGATATTGGCGACTCGCGAGGCGCGGACGTGGTACTCGTCGATGACAGTCAAAAGATTGCAGCCTGCAAGCTGATGAAGCGAGGTGACTACACGACCGACGAGAAGGCGAAACAAGCGCATGTGACTGAGGATGGTCATCAGAAGATCGAGTCGCTGATGATGCGCGCTGGATTGTTCGAGGAAGGCGACAGCCTGTACGACGCGGCCAACATACGCTTGCTACATCACCTGAACGCGGCGCTACGGGCACATACGATTTTTCAAAAGGACGTGGATTACATCGTTAAAGATGGCGAGGTGGTTATCGTGGACGAGTTCACGGGCCGTACGATGCCTGGACGTCGCTGGTCAGACGGACTACACCAGGCGATCGAGGCCAAGGAAGGCGTCTCGATCAAGAGCGAAAATCAGACCGTCGCGTCAATTACGTTCCAGAATTTCTTTCGCCTGTACAACAATCTTTCAGGCATGACGGGTACGGCTGACACCGAGGCATTTGAGTTTCAACAGATCTATGGTCTCGAAGTCGTTGTCATCCCGACGAACGTGAAAATGATTCGCGAAGATAACGCTGACCTGGTCTATCTGACGCAGAAAGACAAGTTTGAGGCGATCATCGATGACATTACCGACTGCCGCGAACGTGGCCAGCCCGTACTTGTTGGCACGACCTCGATCGAAACTTCAGAGTTGTTGTCGGGCTTGCTCAAGCAACGCAAAATCAAGCACGAAGTATTGAATGCCAAGCAACACGAACGGGAGGCGGTTGTCGTTCAGCACGCAGGGCGGCCTGGTGCGATAACCATCGCGACCAACATGGCCGGCCGTGGCACCGATATTGTGCTCGGCGGCAATCTCGACGCGGAGCTGGCTGAAGCCGGTGAAGGCGCCGACACCGATGCTGTCCGCACGGAGTGGGCACAACGTCATGCTGCCGTCATTGAGGCTGGTGGCCTGCATATCGTCGGCACCGAGCGGCATGAGTCTCGCCGTATCGACAATCAGCTCAGAGGCCGTTCGGGCCGTCAGGGCGATGCTGGCTCCTCTCGTTTCTACCTTTCCATGGAAGATACACTCATGCGTATCTTCGGCGATCCGGATCGGACAAAAGCGTTGTTGTCACGAGCTGGAATGCGTGAAGGTGAGGCGATCGAAAGCAAGCTGCTGTCGCGTCAGATTGAACGCGCTCAGCGAAAGGTCGAGGCGCATAACTTCGACATTCGCAAGAACCTGCTCGAGTACGACGATGTCGCCAACGATCAGCGCAAGGTGGTCTATCACCAGCGATCCGAATTAATGGCCGCGGACGAGATCGAGGATTCGGTTGTCGCCATTAGACAGGAAGTCATCGCAACCCTGGTGCAGGACCACATTCCGCCCGGTAGCCTCGAAGAGCAATGGGACACCGACGGCTTGAGCCAGGCGCTTGAATCGGAGTTTGGTCTGCGGGCCGATATCGACCGTTGGATGCGCGACGACAAGACTTTGAACGAGGATGGCATTCTTGATCGCTGCATTGAAGAGAGCGACAAGGCGTATAAAGCCAGGGAAGTCTCGGTTGGCAACGAATTGATGCGCAATGTCGAGAAGCAGGTCATGCTGCGTCAACTCGATCTGCACTGGAAAGAGCACCTCGCAGCGATGGATCACCTGCGGCAAGGTATTGGTCTGCGGTCCTATGCTCAAAAGAATCCCAAACAGGAATACAAGCGCGAGGCATTCGAGATGTTTGGCGCGATGCTGGAACAGGTCAAGCACGATTCGATCAGCATCCTGACGCGCATTCGTATCCAGACGGAACAGGACCTGGACGATTCGGCGGAGCGGCAACGCGCGGCCGAAGCCATGAAGTATCAGCATGCGCAGGCATCGGCGTTAGGCGAGCCACCGCCGCAAGGCCAGCCACGACCTGGCGCCGCTCCGGCTGCACCACCTCCGGAGACGTTCAAGCGGGAAGGGCGCAAGATCGGGCGCAATGAAGCCTGTCCTTGTGGGTCGGGCAAGAAATTCAAGCAGTGCCACGGCAAATTGAGCTGAGTACGCCGCTGCGATGAAGCATTTTCACGTTGCGGCCGGCATCTTGCGTGACGGTGCAGGCCGTATCCTGATCACTGAACGCCGATGCGACGGGCCTTTTGACGGCCTGTGGGAGTTTCCCGGCGGCAAAATCGGCGCCGATGAGACTCCAGGTGATGCACTAAAGCGCGAACTGGCCGAGGAGATCGGCATCGAGGTCACTGCCAGCCAGCCGTACATGGATCTGCACCATGAGTACCCGGATCGTACCGTCGACCTCGAATTCTTCCTGGTGACTGCGTGGCGGGGCGAACCGCAGGGCCTGGAGTCTCAAGGATTGCGCTGGGTGAGCCCCGCCGAACTCGACGTCGACGAACTGCTACCGGCCGATGTGCCCGTAGTCTCGGCTCTAAGCTCGTTGGAGCGCCTCTCGAGGCGCGAATGAGGTATTGCGAAATCGGGGCGCGATAGCACAAGGCCGCAGTCGCGCTCCAAGGAGCGCTCCAACAAAGGTGAGCCTGCAAGCCCGTGCAACGGACTAAGGGGATGAAGCCGCCCTAGCAGATGCTCAACTGAAACGACACATCATGGCCGGTCTGCACAGCGCGACTGTCGATTGTCGACCATTCCAGGAATCGCACTGTGAAGCGGTGCGGGCTGCCGCTTATTTCCGGGTACAGCGTGCTGCTATCGTCGAGGTTGATGCGCAGCAGGCGGCAGTGTGTGTCCTTTTGCATGTTGTGCTGATACATGCCGTTGATCGCGGTCTTGTCGACCGGTTGCGCGCTCTCGCGAATCAGCCAGAGTACCTCGGAGACAGCGTCGCACAGGGGGCGGATTGCACCAATCCACCGCGCGAGGTCCAACTGACGCCGTTCATGCGGCTGCCGCAGCCAATGGCTGTATTCGGGCAGGTCGAACGCACAGGTGCCGCCTGGAATTGCGCTGCGATTCTTGATCGAATTGAGAAAATCCGACGCCTTCAATGGCTGCAGGAAGGACGTACCGATGGCGTCAACGTCAGACCGGCTTTCAATCAGATTGCGAATCAGACTATCGAGGCGCCGCGTATCGACGCCCGGCTGACACTGAAAGCGCTGTAACACGTCGAGTTGATGATCGAGTTCCTTGTGGACTTCGCTGCGCACGTCGCCCCGGGACAGAATGGCCATTATCTCGAGCAGGCCGGAGATTGTGGCACGGGTTGCCCAGTTGCTCTCGAGCTCGCCGTTATACAGCATCAGTTGATAGAGGAATTCGAGGCGCATGAAGGTGCGCATTCGCTCCGACACAGGCTGCTCATAATGTGCCGGGCCTGGGTGGGCTGCTTTGGGAGCGATATTGCCAGCAGGTTTCGCCATCCCGGTATTTTACGCTAGCGACAGGTAGATTTCATGAAGTGCGCCTACCTGGCTTCGCGTTTGGGCCAGGTCTCTGTCGTTGTGGATGACATCGTCGGCGATTTCCAGGCGTGACTCGCGGCTGGCCTGGGCTGCGAGCATCCGCTGCGCCTGGTCTCGCGACTCCGCATCACGCTCCAGTAGCCGATTGATTTGTGTTGCTTCGTCGCAGTCAACGACCAGAATGCGGTCGACGTAGGACTTCAGGGACGATTCGACCAACAGCGGTATGACGATGAGCTGATAATCCCCACCAGCCTGATCCGATTGACGGTAGATCTCCTCCTGGATGCGAGGATGCACAATCTCCTCAAGTCGGCGTCGCGCGTCGTCATCGGCGAACACGAGCGTGCGCATGGCCGTACGGCTCAGGGAACCGTCGCCAGCGAATACTGATTCGCCGAATGCCTGCCGTATTTCCTCGAGCGCCGGCTGGCCGGGCGCGACGACTTCGTGCGCGATAATGTCGGTGTCAATGACGACCGCACCCAGTTCGGCGAACATGTCAGCGACCGTGGTTTTTCCGCTCGCGATGCCACCGGTCAGGCCAACTCTGAACGACTTCTTATCGCGCTGTTTGTTGTCGCCCACTTATTGAAACTTGTCCAGGTAGGCGTTCCAAATTGTTTCGCCGTAGAGCATCGTGACCCATCCGGCCGCCGCGAGATACGGCCCAAACGGGATTGGCAGCTGCCGGTCACGGCCTCTGAAAACGATCATGGCGATGCCGATAATGGCGCCAACGACGGCCGACAGCAGAATAATCATGTGCAGCATTTGCCAGCCGAGCCACGCTCCCAGAGCGGCCAGAAGTTTGAAATCGCCATATCCCATGCCTTCCTTGCCCGTGACCAGCTTGAATACCTGGTAGACGGTCCAGAGGCTCAGGTAGCCAGCGAGGGCACCGATAATCGCGTCCTGAGGGGCAACAAACAGCGTTTCAGCGCCCGCAAGCGGGTGAAACAGACTCAGTACCAGTCCGGCCCAGAGTAGCGGCATGACGATCG
>Ga0255049_10001899_pt1 | contig 11292 bp, 14 predicted proteins | sample JV7_2_3_MG_FD_183615 | JGI IMG/M metagenome (GOLD analysis project Ga0255049, IMG submission 183615) | Seawater microbial communities from Jervis Inlet, British Columbia, Canada - JV7_2_3 | ecosystem: Environmental > Aquatic > Marine > Inlet | place: Canada: British Columbia | collected 2016-10-06
TCGACAGCATCCCGGGTAGCGATCACCGTGGCGTTTGTTGGAATCGTCGGCGTGGCGATCATTGCTGGCCTCGTTGCGACCCGCCAATCTGACAACAACGACGAGCCTGATCAAGAGGTTCCCTCAGGTTGACCAACAAGTCACGAATCGGTAGCTGGCTCGAGCCATACCTGTATCCGATCGCAGTCCTCACGGTGAGTGCGCTCCTCATCGAGCTTGTTGCCCTTCGGCTGCTCACACGTACTGCGATCCACATACCGGGCCTGGAGCGAGTCGAAATCGGGTACCGGATCGTCTCTGAGGTGGGCCGCCTCGCCTTCGGGGCTGGGGTCGTGCTCATCGTGTCCCTCATCGTGGCTGCGGCGATCGACGCGGGCGTTCGAGATAGGCGTGGGACCGCGCTTGTCCTGTCCGCTTTTCTCACGGTCGCCACACTGGCGGCGGTCGGTGCCGTCGGAGACATCGCCCTTTCCATCGCGACAACTCTGGCTGTTGCGGCCGTGCCGATTGTGTGCGCCCCTCGCGGCTCGAAGCGGCAGTCGTTGGCCAGGATCTCGCCAACGCTGTTCGCCGCCGCCTTTGTCGTCGCCGCGCTCCCGACGATTGCGCGTGAGGTGGTCCCAGATCTGAGCGTTCCTGTGATTGGGATGTGGCAGGCTGCCGAGGCATTGGCGATCATCGCCGGGATCGCTCTCGTCGCTCGTGCCCCCGGTCCTCTGAAGAGGAACTCGGCGTTGTTGGGATCCGCCGCGGGGATCCTCGTACTGGCAAGCCTCATCTCCCAGCCGTCCACTGTCGAGATCCTCATGCTTTGGAACATCGGTCTGGCCGGATACTTCCATCCGCTGATCTACTCAGCTGGCACAGCATGTGTCGTCTATGCTGCTCACGGTGCGTGGACACTGGGAGACCGATCCGTTGCAATCGGCGCCGCCCTCGTCGTAGCGGGAGGAATCGGACTCCACAGCGCGATCCAGAGTGCAGCGTTCCTGATGGGGGTCGTGATTCTGGCGGATCCGAGCGTGGTCAGAACGACCAGGGAGTGGGCTGGGCAAAACCTCCTCCTTAGGGCTTCGACTTCTAAAGAGAGATGAGCCTCCAGCTGGCCACGATCGATACCGCTATCACTGATCTGGCGGGATCGACCGGTACGGTCAGCGAGAGACGCAGTGTCAAGTTCCGGTACCCGTGCCGTGCCGCCCGTGCTGGATTCGATTCGTCCAGATCGAGACCGCCACGTCGACGATCTCGCCAGCAGGGGCGTACGGGATGACGCTGCCCTCAATCGGCGCGCCGTCGACACGAACACCGGGCGCCTCTCCCCTGCCAATCGTGATGCGGTACTTGACACCACGACAATCCCGAGTGGCGGTGAGATCCGTCATGTCATCGGGGAGGCAAGGCTCGACCCGCAGACCGCCGAACTCGGGTCGCACGCCAAGAATGTGCTGAGTGGTGGCAACGATGTGACCTGGCCTGCTTCGCGGGCCCGCTCAACGCCCCTTTTCGACCTCGCGTTGGATCTGTTCCTCTGTAATCGGTCGCGGCCTTCCATATACCGCGAAGCCATGCGATGCCAAGCCAATGCCCCATCCCAGGATGGACCACATCGGCCAGAAGTACCCAGTCCACGTCAAAGCCCAGACGACTACGAGAAACGTGTTGACCCCGGTGTAGATCCAGAAGTGCCACCAGAATCCACGCTTCGCCTTGATTCTGCCGACGGCCTGATTTCGTTGCTCTTGAGTCACGAAACACTCTCGCCTTCGAGCGGGTATCCCGCTGCGGTCCACTCAGAGAGTCCGCCCGCGTATCGAAGTACGTTGCGATAGCCACGCGCTACGAACTGCTCGTAGGCGGCTCGGCTGGCAATGCATCCCGGATCGGAGCAGTACACAACAATCTCGTCGTCCAGATCGAGAGCTGCGAAACCTGACTCGGGGGTATCGAAGTGAAGCGACCCCGGGATGTGCGCTGCCCGATACGCCCATCCCCCGAGAGTCATCACAAGACGAAAATCGTCTCCTCTATCGATCTTCTGTTTCAGGTCCTCGCGTTCGATGATTCTCACGAGATTCTCCCTCTTGCCTTGAATCGTTCGCTTCGCGATGCGAAGAAGAAGTAGGCGATTGCCACGAGGTAGCCACCCGCGATGATCACGGTCGGGCTGAGTGCTGGCTTCCACCGCATCTTGCCATCGCTGATCACCCAGGCACCGGCTGGCGACGCTGCCAGCCCGAATCCCCCACCCTCACCGTGTTCAGCGTCTGACCCCCCGCCCCCACCGCCAGCAACGAAAGCCGCGGGGAGTAGCAGCGCGCCATCAGACTCCACAAGGTCGCCGTAGACGATCCCAGCGGTGAACTGTTTCTGGATCTGTTGCGTGATGTTCATAGCCAGCCTCCATTGCGAGCGGATTCGGTGTCCTCCACCGGGTGGCGAGTCTGGCATACAGCTCGGCGTCGCGCTGACGGTGATCGGCCTGTGCCCCTGACCGCCCGCGTCGTGCGACAATGTCATGATGGAGATGCCCCCCTTCAGATTCGCGATCGCCGACGACGGTACGAGGATTGCATATCAGACGTTCGGGTCTGGACCACCGGTCATTGTCGTACCTGAAATCCTCGCAAGTCTCGCTGTCCAGTGGGAGTCAGAGTTCTATCAGCGAGCGTGGGAGCATCTCGCCAATCACGTCACGCTTGTTCTGTTCGACAAACGCGGTACCGGAATGTCAGACCAATTCGAAGGCCACGCAAGTCTCTCAGAACTGACTCACGACATCGAATCGGTTGTTCGCGCCGAATCGATCAGCAGCGTGAGCCTGATCGGGACAGGTGATGGAGCGATCGAGGCGGTGGCCTTCGCCGCGAGGAACCCGAATCTCGTCGAGCGCCTGGTTCTGTCGAATCCCGGATACGGGCCGGGAACACCAGACGACCACCCAGAAACGGGCGAAGAGGACTTCACCGAGATAGTCAGAGCTCGACAAGAATTCACGTCCAGCGTGCTGGACGCGTGGGGGTCCGACGCCGTGGCGATGACCCAGCTTCTCTTGCCGAGCTTGGCGGACGATCCGTCGGCTATCGAATGGTTCGCTCGCTTCCAGAGACTTGTGATATCTCGAGGACAAGCGATGGACCAGTTGGGAGGGAAGTTCTCAATTCGGCTTGGTGACGTGCCGCGGCAGGTGACCGTGCCGACGCTGATCACCCACACAGTTGGAAACAGAGTGATTCCGATCGCTTCCGGCCGCTACCTCTCCGAACAGATACCGAACGCGACTCTGATCGAGATTCCTGGGGCGGATCATGTCGTCTTGATGGCTCCGTATTGGCGAGATGTGGTCGACACCCACATCAGCTTCATCACCGGTACAGATGTGGAAGCACCAGTACACCGCACATACGCTGTTGTCCTGTTCACGGACTTCGTCGGATCAACCAGCGCGGCCTTTGCAGAAGGTGACGAACAGTGGGCGCACCGACTGGACGCACATGACAGGGCGGCGACCCGGCTTGTATCGCTCAACGGGGGAAGGATCGTGAAATCGACTGGCGACGGCCTGCTCGCCACGTTCGGCTCTCTGTCGGGCGCCCTCGACGCATCGACTGCTCTCGTTGACGAGCTGGAACAACTCGGCATCCCCATCCGCGCTGGTCTGCATGCGGGCGAAATCGAGCTGCGAGGGGACGATGTGAGTGGTTCGATCGTGAACCTCGCTGCACGCGTCATGGACGCCGCCGGCGAGGGACAGATCTTCACCACTTCAGCTATCCGAGATGGCCTCATCGGCAGTCGATTCGAATTCACAGACGTCGGCCGTCGCTCGCTCAAGGGCTTTGAGTCCGACTGGCAGCTCTACCGACTCGCTTCGGTTGCGAGCCCAACCGAGTTGTAGCGCTTGTTGGAGTGGCCAGGGATCGCCCGACTGGCCAGCAGCGTTTGGCCGGGCGGCCGATGTCGCCGACCGCGGAATCCGTCAGATTGACGCGGTGACGTGGTGTATCGGGCGGTCTCATGGGGATCTCGTAGAGACTCCGTCCGCTCGTTCCAGAGAATGGGCGGCCGCTGGGATGCTTAGATGTCGGAGACGGATGGGAAACAGCCGGTGAACGCGACTCCAGATTCGACAGAAGCAGGGCAGCCGGAGACCGGACGCCGTCTTGTCGTGATCGACATCGTCGTCCTCATCGCCGCTGCATTGTTCGACATCGGTGTCGCGTCCGCCAATAGCGGAAGCGATATCGATCCCCTCGGTTTCGTCGTGTGGGGAGTGTCCCTTGGTGCTCTCATGCGCAGGCGGCAGCAACCCATCGTGGCCCTCGCAATCACAACGCTTGGTGCCGTCACGTTCATGGCCATCGGCTATCGCGCCGTCAACATCTTTCCATTCATCATTTCGATATACAGCGTTGCTGTGTACTGCGGGTCGAAGGTGCGAGCGAGGGCTGCCGCCCTCGCGGGTACCGCAGCAGTTCTCGGTGTATTCACCCTGGCGACACTGACACGTAGCGAGTTCGAGGTAGGTGACCTTGTCAGAAACGGCTTGCTGGTTGGCGCCGCGTTCGGTGTTGGAAACTCGATTCGGACCCGCAACGCCCTTGCTCAAGCCAAAGTCGAACGGGCACAGCAACGGGCCGATGAGGAGCGTCGCGCTGCTCGGGATGCAGTTGCAGCGGAGCGCCTGCAGATCGCCCGCGAGCTTCACGACATCGTTGCCCACAGCGTCACGGTGATGACCGTGCAAATGGGGGGAGCACGCCTCAATATCACTGAGAATCCTGTTCGGACACGAGAGGCACTCGACGAAGCCGAGGCGGCGGGTCGGAGAGCGATGAGAGAACTGAGGAGAATGCTCGGCGTGCTGCGAGCAGTGGAGGAAGCGCCAGCGACGAATCCTCTACTGCAGAAGGCGCCCTTGCAGGCACTCGTTGACGAGATGTCCGGTGCCGGACTCGATGTCTCGCTACGAACCGTCGGTACACCAAAGCCAGTTCCCGAAGCGCTCGAAGCCACGATGTTCCGCATCGTCCAAGAGGGGTTGACCAATGTCGCCAAACATGGCGGCGAGGCAGCCACTGCGGAGGTAGTGGTGGCGTGGACCGATGACACCGTCGGAATCGACGTGATCAACAGGAGTTCCAAGCCATCACGGGCAGCAGCCCCCGGCTTCGGTCTGATGGGAATGCGTGAGCGAGTCACTCTCTTCGGCGGCACACTTTCCCACAGACCAGAGCCTCGCGGCGGATTCCGTGTTGAAGCCGTCCTTCCGTTGGAATTGGAGGAGGAAGCATGACCATCCGCGTACTCATCACCGACGACGAGACACTCATTCGGTCGGGTCTCCATCTGATGCTCGAAAGCCAGTCAGACCTCAACGTCGTTGCAGAAGCGGCCGATGGAGGAGCGGCTGTGGATCTCGCTGTCACGCATCGCCCCGACGTGATCCTGATGGACATTCAGATGCCGAAGATGTCCGGCATCGAGGCCACGCGGAAGATCATGGACCGTGACAACCCCCCAAAGGTGGTGATGTTGACGACGTTCGGGGATGACGAGAACGTCTACCAGGCGCTCCGAGCCGGGGCCAGTGGATTCTTGCTCAAAGACAGCCGTCCAGAAGATGTCATCAGAGCAATTCGTGTTGTCGCCGCAGGCGAGGCCCTTCTCTCTCCGGCCGTGACGCGACGACTTGTCGATGGGTTCATTGCCTCACACCAATCTCCATCGATCAAGACCAGCTACGAGCGCCTGACGGAACGTGAGCGAGAGATCGTTGCTCTCGTCGCAGAGGGGCTAAGCAACCAGGAGATAGCAGACCGGCTATTCGTCAGTTTCTCAACAGCCAAGACCCATGTCAGCCATGTGCTCACAAAGCTCGAGTTACGAGATCGCATCCACATCGTGATCTACGCCTACGAGCATGGACTCGTGGAACCGACGGACCCGACGGGCTAGCGACATCGGCCTGACGGCGGACACGGGATGGCATCACGGCCGATGACAACAATCCTCTGTCCTGAGAGAGTGGAGCCATACAGATCCGATGCACAATCGGGACGCGAATTGAAAGGAACCGCCGATGACCAGAGACAGCTCATCAGCCAACGACGCTCAGAGCTTGAGCCGGCTAAGACTCATCGTCTGGCTGGCAGTGGCCTCGGTCACCATCTCGGTACTGGCAGGGGTCCTGCTTCTGATACTGGATCCCGAGACCGGATCATCCACCGAGGCAACGTTGGGCATTGCCGCGGCGATCGGAGGCATCTCGACTGGTGTTCTTGTCATCGTTGCCCTGATCTACGCGCAGGTCAAGAATCTGTGGAGGCTTGCGCCGCTTGCGATTCGGATTGTGCTGTGGGTGTTCATCGCGATCGGAGTGGCGTTCACCCTGTGGAACCTTGTCTCCCAACCGTTCCGCGCATGATGAGTAATAGCCGCATGCCAAACCATGAAGGAGCAAGATCATGCTCGTAAGTATGTCCATCGACATCGATGCGCCACCCGAAGAAGTGTGGCCCTATCTGATAGAACCTGAGAAGACAATGGAGTGGTTCACGGCGCTGAAGCGCTTCGACTGGACCAGCGAACCGGGCGGGGTTGGCTCCACGTTCTACTGGCTCGAGGAAGCCTCGGGTCGTCAGTTCAACATCAACTTCGAAACGACCGAATGGGAACCGAACCGTGTCTTCGGCTACCGAATGACCGATGGGGACTTCTTCAAGAGTTATGACGAGCGTTGGACGATCGACGAGATCCCAGGAGGGTGCCGATTCACGTTCAATGACCACATCGTCTTCCCATACGGGCCGATCGGATGGATCATTGGCTACTTCGCTGCTCGCAACGCCGCGACTGAAGGAGCGGAGATTCGCGAAAACCTGAAACGAATCGTCGAGGCTCGACTGCAGTAGCACTCACTGATCGGGTGATGATCCGTGGACACTATGTTGCGGTGGTGAGACGCCGTTGACGACGGATTGGTGGTGAGGCGTTGCGTCGTATCTGGATTGGGGTCTGCCTGGCTATGACAGCCGCTGCGTGTGGTGGTAGCAGCGAGATGTCGCTCACCGAATACATTGAGGGTGTCGATGCGATATTCGCCCGAGGTGTCGAGCAGTATGAGGCGCTTGCTTCGACCCCGCAAGGGCTGGTTCTCATTGTGGGTCAAGGATCGCATCTTGGATTGGAGGGTCAGGAAGCACAACTGAGCGACTTCACACCGCAGGACCTGCACGAGGCGCTCGAGCAAGTCGCGCAAATCCAGTCCGAAGCGTTGGAGGCAGCCGCCGCCATGAACCCCCCTGATCAGATCGCAGACCTTCACGCAATCTTCTTCAGGGAACTCCCGATCTCAGAACTGGCTGTCCGCGCTGGCACAGCGACAGATTGGGAGGAGCTCTCCGAGAGCGCCGAAATGGCCGCCTATCGGAAGGCGCTCGCTGCGGACAACGAAGCCTGTGCCAACTTCCAGGCCAAGCTCGACAGCACCGCCGCTCGCGGTGTGTTTGCCGATACACCGTGGATACCCGGCGACCTCAAGGAAACCGTCAACTACGCGCTCGGCTGCGACGCACTTCCCGCGCACCCGGAAGACGCGTACCGCCCGCCGCCGACGAGCACCCCATAGGACACAAGTACGCGCCCAGAGATCGACGATCTCTCGTCGCTCGGGTCAATTCAGCCCGGCGAGGAGAACCAAGTACGATGTGGAGCAACTGGAGGGTTCTGTTGCGTCACGTTTGGGCTGGTGCGGTTCTGATTCTCGTCGTTGGCGCCTGTGGCGGCGACCTCACCTTGACGGAATACAACGCACAGGGGTCCGCGTTCGTCGCGGTGATGGAGGAACAGCTCCTCGCCCTTGATGTTGAGTGGGAACAGAACGAACCGACGGTGGAACGGGCACGAAGCTACTGGGATCGGCGGGTCGAGGCCCGTGTCGAGGCTCTTGAGGGTCTTCAAACTCTCGAACCACCTGAGGAGCTCGCCGATCTCTTGGGGAAGGGTCTCGACCTCTTCGACCAGCTCACGACAGCAGAGAGGGTTCTCGCAGCTCGCGTGAAATCGTACGACACCGTGACCGACCCTGTTGAGTGGTGGAGTACGCCAGAAGGGGAGGCGGTGCAGGCAATGGACGAGGAGATCAATGCCTACTGCCTGGTCGTGCAAGCAAGATATGACGCAACCATTGATCGCATTGTGCTTTCGGATGTCGCTTGGATTCCTTCCGATATGAAGGAGATTGTCCAAATCGACATTGGCTGCGAGCAGTAAGCGGAATCGAAGGTCACATGCTTAGGCGCCGGACTGTTCAGACTCAATTCGCCCAGATGCCTTCTGACCGCCGCCGCGTGAAACGATGTAGTGCATTACCACCGCAACACCGATCGCCATAGCTGCCCCCAGGGCAACGCCAGCAATGACATCTGACAGCCAATGAGCTCGGAGATAGACCCTGGAAAGCCCCATGATCACGGCGGAACCGGCTGCGATCATCTCGAGATTCCTACGACGCGGCCCAGCCGGCACAAGCACGATGGCGAGAGCGATCGCGACCGCTAACTTCTTGAGCAGCTCTTGGATCACCTTCTCGGTGTTGGCTGTAGTTGGCGTGTGCCTCAAGCTTGTGCCGCCAAACCTTGAAGTCCATCGCTGTCTATGCCTCCGTCGTACCTGAGCGAGGCTCCGACTCGTATTGGTAAGCATCTCCAGACAAGAGCGCTCGCTCTTCCTCCGTCATCTTCCAAGTCTTGTTCATTCGCCACACCACATACGAGATCAAGCCGAGCGGAATCGGGAGAAGGTATGTCACTCCCCTGAAGACGAGGATCGCTGCAACCACCTTCGCACTGGTGATGTCGTCCAAACCGATCGTCATCACAGCGGCATACCCCAGCTCCACGACACCGACACCGCCAGGCGTCAAGGGAAGTGCTGAGATCAGCCTGACGAACGCGAACGCCGCGAGAACGGCGATCCAGCTCAACTCGCTCTGGGAGACACCCACGTGACGAATCGCCACGAGCAGAACCAAGTAGAGCGAGATGTGGCTCACGAGAGTTGCGACCGTCAGCCGGATCCACCGATGCCTCAGAAGCCCGATCGTGTCGGTACGGAATGCCGATGAGCGCGCTTCCCAGTTCCCAACCTCTGACTTGTGAAGAAGTCTGCGGAACCAGTCGACAAGACGGCCCAAGCCACGACCGAGCACCCTCGCGAGCCGATCGCTACGGAGCAGCAAGGCGAAGACCACCACGGCACCGACCAAGACAGCTATTCCGATGGCCGCCGCTACAACTCGAGCTGGCGTGATTTCGCCCTCGAGAGCGAGCAGCGACAACGCTAGAACCGGCATGCCGAGCTTGACGAAATTGTTCCAGATTCCTGTGACGACAGCCGACCGACCGATCGAACCGATCGTGAACCCCCACGACGTGAGCATCGTGATGGTCACGCCTACGCCGATTACGCCTCCGGCCGGCAACGTGTTCGACACTGCGGTCGATGCCTGATTCACGACAGCAGCCTCGCGAAGTCGCAAGCCAGGGAGGGCGGCTGTCAGGACGAACCAGTAGGTAGCCAAGTTCCAGAGACCGAACGCCACGAGCGACCAGATCTCCAGCCCTGTCATTGCCTTGATGGTGTCGAACACATCTCCGTAGTCCGCAATGAGAGGCATGACACCGACAAAGATCCCGACCACAATCGCAAGAGAGAACGCCGCTTGAAGGACTCTCTTCCATACAGCTGTCTTTGGCTTCTGCTCCGCCGGATCCGTGGATTCGGTCACGGTAGGGTGTATCCCGCGTCCCTGGCCACCTGCCGCAGTTCGTTGGCGTCGTAGAAGCCGAGGGCCTGCTCGATGGCGCTCTCAAGAGTCTCGACACCTGGACCCTCAGCGTCGAACGTGTAGACGATGCATCCACCCTCGAACACGTGGTACCACTTGCCGCGATAGCTCGATTGGGTCTCCACATTGTCGATCTTCGTCAAGACCTGATCGAAAGTGCCCTCGTACTCGAGCGGATCGCCGCTCAACTTCAGGGTGAGTGTGCCTTCTTCTGCGTCGCGGACGCCAATGATCACAACGTGGGCACCAGACGCCTCCGCTCTACTCACCCGATCAGCTACATCTTCATCCGACACCACCACGGACACGGCAACAGTGCGATCCTTGATCTCGGAGGTCTGGAACTGCAATCGCACGTCGGCCGCGTATTGAAGCGTCGTCTGGTCGTCGCCCTCTGGGACCACGACAACGTTCACCGTGGTCTTGGCGACAACGTCCTTGAAGAGGTCGATTGGCGGGATGAAGAAATCGGACTCTGTCGCGTCGCCCACATCACATGAGAGAACAGACTCGACTGTGATGAAGGAGTCACCCAACCGGTCCGAATCCAGGGTGTACACCGAACGTCCACTCCGGGCTTCGAGGTGTTGATACGTCCACCCTGTCTTCAGGCCCTTGATGCACGAGACATAGGCCGAACCAGGGACAGACTGCACCTCGAGCACAACCGACGTTTGGACATCGTCGCATTCGGGTACCGATCGTCCGAGCGGAACGGAACACGCCGATACCATGAGCCCCGCCGCGAGAATCAGAAGGAATTTGCGACTCATATCACGCCTGCACGGAAGTTGTCGATAACGAGACTGATCAGGAATAAGATCGCAAAGGCGGCCCCGACCGTGAGCCAAAGCCGTCTGAAGGACCAGCGTTGCAGGCTGATCCGTTCCCTGTGCGGCGCTAACTCACGGAATCGGGCGACGATATCGACGCCCTGGGTCCGTTTGACAAGTGCGAGCGATGAGCGGCTCTGCGATGGAATCGTGACGCTTCTCATCGCAGCGAACGCTTCTGCGATCTCGTCTGGAGAGAAGTGTTTGAGCGTTCGCTCGTAGACGAGCTCAGGAGTGCTTCTCAGCGCAAGGATAATCATCATGTTCGCAAGATCCACGGCTTGGCGCCAAGGCGACGGCCGGATTGTCGCGAATGCAGGATCGATAAGGACGACTCTGCCTTCACTGACCATCACGTTGGCTGGTTTGATGTCGCGGTGGGCAAGGCCGGCATCCCAGAGCTTCCTCACGATGAGTATCGCCTCGTCGATGATTTGATCATCCACATCGACGTCACCCATCTCCTTGGCGTCGACAAGGAACTCAGTAACGATGGCGTACTCCCTCTCGGGGGTGATTTCCACGAACCCCATGGTTCGAGGCGTCGGGAGCCCAGCGTCCTGCAGCTTCAGCAGCGCGTAATCCTCATATTCGACGAGGCGTCTTACG
>Ga0255049_10001900_pt1 | contig 11292 bp, 11 predicted proteins | sample JV7_2_3_MG_FD_183615 | JGI IMG/M metagenome (GOLD analysis project Ga0255049, IMG submission 183615) | Seawater microbial communities from Jervis Inlet, British Columbia, Canada - JV7_2_3 | ecosystem: Environmental > Aquatic > Marine > Inlet | place: Canada: British Columbia | collected 2016-10-06
CAGAAGGCGCTGCAGGAGGGAATACGCTCCTTCTGTGAGAAGCGGGTTCCTTCGGAGCAGCTCAATGAGCTCGAGCGAACGCAAGGCGCGGACCCCGCGCTCTGGGCGGAGCTGGCCCAGATGGGCGTCTTCGGTCTGCGCCTGCCTGAGACCGAGGGGGGCGTGGGGCTCGGAACGGCGGACGCTGTGGTGGTCTTCGCGGAGCTCGGGCGCAGGCTGGTTCCCGGCCCGCTGGCGTGGACTCACCTGGCCGCCGGCCTCGTCAAGGGCGCCGCGAGTGGTGAGGTTGTCGTTGGTGGACTGGATCTAATGGGAGTGGCTTCCGGGCCCGTGTTGATCGAGCACCTCCCGTGCCTGGATGCCTTGCTGGTCCTGCGTCCGCAGGGCCTGTATCGAGTCGATCCCGCGACGCTGCGCGGTCAGCCCATCGCGGGACCACTGGATCCGCTGACCCCGGTCTGTCACGTGGAAACGCTTCCTCTGGGGGAGCTCGTGCTGGGCGCGCGCGAAGCTCAGCGTCTGAGGCTCGAGGGTGCGGCCCTGGTCGCGGGACAGCTCCTGGGCATCGCGGAGGGCACACTCGAGCTCGCACTCGACTATGCGAAGACGCGCCATCAGTTTGGGCGTGCGATCGGATCCTTCCAGGCAATCAAGCACATGCTGGCCGATATGTTCGTGCGCCAGGAGGTTGCACGGGCCAGCGTGTACGCCGCGGGCGCCACGATCGACGACCCCGAGGTTGGGGATGTCGCACGCGCGGTCTCGACGGCCAAGATTACCGCGGGCGAAGCCGCGATGAAGAACTCACGCGTCTGCATCCAGATTCACGGCGGCATGGGCTACACCTGGGAGGTCCCCGCTCATTACTATTACAAGCGTACCTGGGTGCTCGAATCCGTATTCGGCACGATCGAGGAGCACTCGGGTTGCATGGGCGAGATCGTGGAGAGAAGCCTCTAGTGTCCCATGCATACGAACATATCCTCTTCGAAGTGAGCGATGGGATCGCGACCATCACGCTCAACCGCCCGGACAAGATGAACGCGTATATCCCGGAGATGGGAAGCGAGATCGTCGACGCCTTTCGACGCGTGCGCGAGGACGACGCGGCTCGTGTGGTGATCCTGACCGGAGCGGGACGAGGCTTCTGCGCCGGAGTGGATCTCGACTACTTGAAAGCCAGCCGGGCGGGTGGCGGACCCGCGGCCAAGGGTCCGAGGCTGGGTGAGGAGGAATTCGTCAGAACCTTCCCGCTCGACCTCGCCGAATTTCCCAAGCCGATCATCGTCGCCATCAACGGCGCGGCGATCGGGGTGGGTGTGACCCTGTCGCTTCCCTGCGACGTTCGAATCGCCGCGGATGGCGCCAAGCTGGGTTTGACGTTTGCAAAGCTCGGCCTGTTGCCTGGGCTCGGGAGCACCCACTGGCTGCCGAGGCTGGTGGGGATGGCTAAGGCGAAGGAGCTGGTTCTGACGGCGCGCGTGATCTCTGCCGCGGAGGCGGCGGAGATCGGCCTCGTGAACAAGGTTGTCCCGCGGGATGCGCTCGAGAAAGAGGCCCGGGAGCTTGCGCGGATGATGGCGGACTGCGCGCCCGAGGTCCTCGCCGCAGCGAAGAGGGCACTGCACTTCGGTGCCACGGCGACGATGGAAGAGGCCATGCGCAACGAAGCAGCCGAAAGCACGGCTATTCGAAGAGAGAAGTCTCGCTCCTGACGGTGGCGGGACCGAAGCCGTGAACGACACCGAGCGGCTTCTGGCTCACGAGCAGATCCGTCAGCTTGCCTGTCGCTATGCGCTGGCGGTGGACTCCCGCGACCTCGATGCGCTCGTGGAGCTCTTCGTGGACGACGTGCAGGTGGGGCGCGACCGGTTCGGCCGTGATGCACTGCGCGAAGACTTTGAGAGGCAGCTGCGCGAGGTAGGCATCTCGATCCTCTTCGTCGGGAATCATATTATCGACCTCGACGATGACGACCACGCTCGCGGCGTCGTGTACTGCAAGGGCGAGCTTCAGGTCGGCGAGCGCTGGATCACGCAGGCGATCCAGTACCGGGATCGCTATGAGCGTCGGACGGGCCGCTGGTACTTCGTGCGTCGTCGGCACCTGCTCTGGTATGGTCGCGAGCTTGGTCAGAGCCCACTCGGTCTGCCGCCTGCGAACTGGCCCGAAAAGCATACGGGCAAGGGCACGCTGCCCGAGAGCTGGGAAACCTGGCAGCGCTTCTGGAAGAGATGAGCGGTTCGGGCTCGGCGCGGACAGATGTGGGTTCGCTATGCTCGGCCCGGGTGGACGTGGAACAACTCGAGCGCGAGGTGGCTGAGATCCGCTGGTGGCACCAGATCGATCTTGGTCACGGTGTCGTGACGCCCGGTAAGGACCGGAGTCGTCAGAAACTGGCGCGCTTGCGTCTACCCGAGAGACTGGATGGGAAGACCGTGCTCGATTACGGGGCCTGGGACGGGTTCTTCTCCTTCGAGGCGGAGCGACGGGGTGCGACGAGGGTGCTGGCCGCCGACTCCGAGCAGTGGAGCTGGTCGCAAAAGTCCGGCTTCAACCTGGCTCGACGCGCCCTCGGCTCCAGCGTCGAGGACCTGGCCATCGAGCTCTGGGATCTCTCGCCCGAGAAGGTCGGGGTCTTCGACCTCGTGCTTTTCCTGGGTGTGCTCTATCACCTGCGCGATCCACTGAGCGGGCTGGAGCGAATTGCGAGCGTGACCGGGGAGCAGCTCATCCTCGAGACGCACACCGATATGCTCTTTCAGCGCCGGCCTGCGCTCGCGTTCTACGAGGGGAGCGAGTTCAGCGACGATCCCAGCAACTGGTGTGGTCCCAACCCCGCCGCACTCGGGGCGATGCTTCGCACGGTTGGATTCAAGCGGATCGAGTTCGTCTGGCGGGACTCCATGGGGCGGAGACTGGGACGTGTTCTGCGCCAGGCCTTCCTGCGGCGCAGCAACCCCCTTCCGACGCTACAACAGGCCCGCATCGTCATACACGCCTGGAAGTAGCCCGACTTCCAGCGCCCTGTCCGGCCGGCTTGGCTGCCTCTCTTTTCCTGGCTCCATGGGCAGCTGGGGGCACGTTTACAGAAACGATACGTATCGTTATTATATTCAGGGCCGTCCGCGGCAGGCGAGAAGACGCGCCCGCAGACACCGCCCCGGGATGTTAGAAAGAGACGGCTGCGCGCCTGCCAGGGGCGGGGCGGTTGCCAGAAAGGATGGCTGCTTGGACAAGCGCATGACGGAGCGTGAGGTCGTCGCCGAGCTGCGTGACGGCATGACGCTGGGCATCGGCGGCTGGGGCTCGCGCCGCAAGCCCATGTCGCTGGTGCGCGAGATCCTGCGCTCGCCCGTCAAGGATCTCACGCTGGTGTCCTACGGCGGACCGGATGTGGGGCTGCTGTGTGCCAGCGGTAAGGTCCGGAAGGTCGTCTACGGCTTCGTCTCGCTTGACTCGATTCCGCTCGAGCCCCACTTCCGCAACGCGCGTCAGACCGGTGCGATCGAAGCCGTCGAGTTCGACGAGGGCATGCTGCAGTGGGGACTCTACGCCGCGGCCAGCCGGCTGCCTTTCCTGCCCACCCGCGCTGGGCTCGGCTCGGACGTCATGCGTCTCAACCCCGGCCTCAAGCTCGTGAGGTCGCCCTACGCCGACGGGGAAGAGTTGGTGGCGATGCCCGCACTCACGCTCGACGTGGCTCTGATCCACATGAACCGGGCCGACGAGGCCGGCAACGGCCAGTTCCTCGGCCCCGATCCTTTCTTCGACGATCTGTTCTGCATGGCCGCCCGGCGGCGCTTCATGTCCTGCGAGAAGGTCGTTCCGACCCAGGACCTGCTCAAGCAGGGTTCCATCCACACCCTGAAGATCAACCGCATGATGGTCGACGGCGTGATCGAGGCCCCCGGCGGAGCGCACTTCACGCAGTGCCCTCCCGATTACGAACGTGACGAAGACTTTCAGCGCGAGTACGTCGCCAGCGCGGGAGATCCTGAGTCCTGGAAGACTTTCAAGGCGCGCTACCTGGAGCTGGCAAGCGAGAAGGAGTACCAGGAGGCGGTGAAGCGGCGATGAGCGACTTCACGCGCGCCGAAGCCTGTGCGGTGGCGATCGCCGAGACCTTTCGTGGCGACGGCGAGATCCTGGTGAGTCCGATCGGTACGCTGCCGGCGATCGGGGCGCGTCTGGCCAAGCTGACCTTCGAGCCCGATCTGCTGCTGACCGACGGGGTCGCGTTCTTGACGGCCAACGTGCAGCCGGTGGGCGGAGCCAGGGGACCGGAGCCGATCATCGAGGGCTGGATGCCCTACCGGTCCGTGTTCGACGTGCTCTGGTCGGGTCGGCGCCACGTGATGATGGGCGCGACCCAGGTCGATCGCTTCGGCAACCAGAACATCGCCTGCATCGGCGATCCGAAAAAGCCCAAGGTTCAGCTGCTCGGCATGCGCGGCGCACCGGGCAACACGCTGAACCACCCCACCAGCTACTGGGTTCCGAACCACAGCCGGAGGTCCTTTGTCGAGAAGGTCGACGTGGTCTCGGGTGTCGGCTACGACCGGGCTGCTGCGCTGGGGGAGGCCGCATCGCGCTTCCACGAGATCCGTCGCGTGGTCTCCAATCTCGGTGTGTTCGATTTCGAAACGCCGGATCATTCGATGCGGGTCGTCTCCGTCCACCGCGACGTTCGCCTCGAAGACGTTGTGGAGAGCACGGGCTTTGAGCTCGTGATTGCCGATGACCTCTGCGAGACACGCGCACCCAGCGATGAGGAGCTCAAGCTCATGCGTGAGGTCCTCGACCCCGACGGGATCGGCAGCAAGGAAGTCAAGGTCTGACGCACGCGTCGGCCGCCCAGGAGGTTCCCCCCGTGTCGTCAGCCCTTCGTACCAGGCTCTGTGAGATGCTCGGTATCCGCTACCCGATCATCCAGACCGCAATGGGCTGGGTCGCGACACCGGAGCTGGTCGCGGCCTCGTGCAACGCCGGCGTCATGGGCTTTCTCGCGGCTGCCACGATTCGCCCCGAGGATGTCGACGCCGCCATCATCCGGACCCGGCAGCTCACCGACCAACCCTTCGGCGTCAACTTCCTGATGGAGGCGCCTGGCGCCGAGCTGATCGTGGATTTGCTTATTCGTCATCGGGTGAAAGCTGCGAGCTACAGCCGCTCGCCGAATCCCGAGTTCATCAAGCGCTTCAAAGAGGCGGGCATCCTTTGCGTTCCGACCTGCGGTGCGGCGCGCCACGCGCAGAAGGCGGTCCAGCTTGGCGCCGACATCGTGGTTGTGCAGGGAGGGGAAGGGGGTGGCCATACAGGAACGACCCCCAGCTCTCTCCTGGTCTCGCAGGTCGTCGACCTGATCGACGCGCCGGTGGTGGCGGCGGGCGGCTTCCGAGATGGTCGCGGTCTGGTCGCGGCGCTCGCCTTTGGCGCTGTTGGCATCGCCATGGGCACGCGTTTTCTGCTGACCCGGGAGAGCCCCCTTCCGCCGGAGACTGCCCGGCGCTATCTGGGAGCCAGCGTCGACGACGTTCTGGTTACGAAGCAGGTTGATGGGATGCCGCAGCGGGTGGTGCGCAATGAGCTCGTGGATCGACTCGAGTCGAGCAACCGGGTAAGCTTGTTCCTGCGGGCACTGCGCAGCGGGCTTGCCTACCGCAAGCTCAGCGGCGCATCTCTGCGGGAGCTATTGGCCTCCGCCGTGGCGATACGGCGCAGCGAGAAGATGACGCGCTCCCAGACCCTGATGGCGGCCAACGCGCCCGTGCTCGTGAGAAAGGCGATGATCGAGGGCGATCCGGCCGCGGGTGTGCTGCCCAGCGGCTCGGTAGCGGGGTTGATCGACGATATCCCCAGCGTCGCAGAGCTCATCGACAGAATCATCGAAGAGGCCCAGCAAACGCTGAAGGCCCTAGCCCAATGAGGATCCGAGAATGTCAGTCAAGCTGAGCGTCGAGCAAGGGATCGCGGAGGTCTCGTTGGATCATCCCCCCGTGAACGCGCTCGACAGCCAAGGTTGGATGAAGTTGGCCGAGACGATCACCTCGCTGGGGAGTGACGATCGAGTGCGCGTCGTCATCCTCGCAGCAAAGGGGCGGGGCTTCTGTGCGGGGGTCGACATCAAAGAGCTCGCACGCGACAGCAGCCTCATCACCCGAGTAAACAAGGGTTGCTACGACGCCTTCGCGGCCATCCATGACAGTCCGCTGCCCGTGATCGCGGCTTGCCACGGGTTCGTGCTCGGTGGTGGCATCGGTCTCGTCGGCTCCTGTGACATCATCGTCGCCTCCGACGATGCGACCTTCGGCTTACCGGAGATCGACCGCGGGGCGCTCGGCGCGGCGTCGCACCTGCTGCGCATGTTCCCGATTCAGAAGGTTCGCAAGATGCTCTACACGGGCGAACCGATCACGGCCGCCGAGGCCTATCGGCTGGGGGCGCTCGAGGCCGTGGTCCCGAGCGATGAGCTGATGCCGAAGGCGCGGGAGATCGCCCAGTCGATCGCATCCAAGAGTCCGCGCGCCATGCGTCTGGCCAAGGAGTCGCTGAACGGTATCGAGCTTCTCGACATCAAGCGCAGCTACCGCTTCGAGCAGGGCTTCACGCTCGAGCTGTACACCTCCCCCGATTCTCAGGAGGCCCGGGAGGCCTTTGTAGAGAAACGGGATGCCCGCTTCAGCGACGAGGATAAGGATTAGTCTGAGATGGACCTCACGTTCACTTCCGAGCAAGAGGCTTTCCGCAAGGAAGCCCGCGCCTGGCTCGAGGCCAACGTGCCTGCCGAGCCCCTGCCGTCGTTGGATACGGCACAGGGGTTCGAGCGCCACCGCGAGTGGGAGCATCGGCTTCACAAGGGCGGCTGGGCCATGGTGCCCTGGCCCATCGAGTACGGGGGACGCGGTGCGAACCTGCTCGAGTGGCTCATCTTTGAGGAGGAGTACTACCGGGCCGGCGCGCCGGGCCGCGTGAACCAGAACGGCATCTTTCTGCTTGGCCCCACCATCATGGAGTACGGTACGGCCGAGCAGAAGGCGCGCTATTTGCCGAAGATGGCCTCAAGCGTGGAGGTCTGGGCTCAGGGCTGGTCGGAGCCCAACGCGGGCAGCGACATGGCCGCGATTCAGGCCACCGCCGTCGTCGATGGCGGCGACTATGTGATCAACGGCCAAAAGACCTGGGCCTCCCGCGGCGCGTACGCCGACTGGCTCTTCGGCCTGTTTCGAACCGACCCCGGTTCGGAGCGTCACCGGGGTCTCACCTTCATCCTGGTACCGCTTGACGCCGCAGGCGTGACGGTCCGGCCGATCGAGCAGCTGGATGGCGAGGCCGGCTTTGCCGAGATCTTCCTCGACAACGTGCGAGTGCCCCTGAAGAATCGCCTGGGAGAGGAGAACCAGGGCTGGCAGGTGGCGATGGCGACGGCGGGCTTCGAGCGCGGCCTGATGTTGCGCAGCCCGGCTCGGTTCCAGAACACCGCGCGCAAGCTGGTGGCGCTGTACCAGCAGACGGTGGCGAGCGAGGCGCGCGTCGATCCGGTGCTCCGCGACGCCGTTGTGCGCTGCTGGATGGACGCGGAGGCCTACGCTCTGAACACCTACCAGACGGTCTCGCGCTTGCTCGAGGGCGGAAAGATCGGAGCCGAGGCCAGCCTCAATAAAATCTTCTGGTCGGAGCTGGATATGAAGCTGCATGAGACGGCCCTGAGCCTGCTCGGGGCCCGGGCCGAGCTCCTGCCCGAGGCGCCCGCCGCACAGGGCGTGGCTGGCTGGCTGGACGGCTACCTCTTCTCTCTCGCCGGACCCATCTACGCGGGCACCAACGAGATTCAACGCAACGTGATCGCCGAGCGCATTCTCAAGCTGCCGAGGAGATAGGCGTGCGCTTCAGCTTTAGCGAAGATCAACTGCTGCTTCAGAAGACCGTGCGCGACTTCCTCGAGGGGGAATGCGCGGTGGACAGCGTGCGGGCGCTGTGGGAGACGGAGACCGGCCGCTCCCAGGAGCTCTGGGGCAAACTCGCGGAGATTGGCTTGCCGGGGCTGCTGGTTCCCGAGCGGCATGGCGGCATGGGCATGGACGAGATCGATCTCGTGCTGTTACTCGAGGAGACGGGCCGGTCCGCATTGGCGGAGCCGCTGATCTCGACCGCGGCGGTCGGTGTGCCGCTGGTATGTGAGCTGGAGCGGGTGGACCTGGCCGAAAGTTGGCTGCCGAAGGTGGCCGCCGGCGGGGCCGTGCTCGCGGTAGGACACGCTACGAACTCTTTCGTGAGCGATGCCCACGTCGCCGACCTCCTGCTCCTGCCGCACGGGGACGAGATTCACGCGCTCCCGCGAGAGGCCGTCGCGCTCGAGCGGCAGGCTTCGAACGATCCCTCGCGCCGCATCTTCAGCGTTGCGTGGACGCCCTCCGCGAAAACGCGGCTGTGCCGGGCTGCGCAGGGACGCGCGCTGCTGGCTGCGGCGCTCGATCGAGGCGCCCTGGCCTGCGCGGCGCAGCAGCTCGGCGTCAGCCAGCAGCTGATCGACATGGCGGTGAGGTACGCGTGCCAGCGTGAGCAGTTTGGCGTCCCGATCGGGTCGTTTCAGGCCATCAAGCACATGCTGGCGGATTGCCAGGTTAAGCTCGAGTACGCGCGCCCGGCGGTCTACCGTGCGGCCCACTCGGTCGCGCGCGAAGCGAGGAGCAGGGCGGTGGACACCTCGATGGCCAAGGCGGCCGCGTCCGAGGCTGCGCTGTTGGCCGCGCGCGTGGCGCTTCAGGTTCACGGGGCCATCGGGTATACCTGGGAGCAGGATCTGCACGTCTGGATGAGGAGGGCCTGGTCGCTGGAGCTGGCATGGGGCAGCGGAGCCTGGCACCGGGCTCGGGTTGCGGAGGCGCTGCTCGACCGCCGCGCTCCCGCCGAGACCTTTGGCTATTGCGCACCGGGCGCGTGAGGAACCGAAAACTCTTGAGATGGGGAGGAGCATAGGAGATGAAAGCGCGAGTCCCAGCTGTGGAGGGCTGGTTCAGCCTCGATTCTGAAAGGCCGCATCTATTGGGCACTCAGTGTACGAGCTGCCAGAGCTACTTTTTCCCCAGGGAAACGCTGTACTGCCGTAATCCCGACTGCGACGGCCGGGAGTTCGAGGAGGTCCCTCTGAGTCGCACCGGGAAGATCTGGTCCTACACGAACAACTGCTACGCGCCGCCGGCACCCTACGTGTCATCAGACCCGTTCGTGCCCTACGCCATAGCCGCCGTGGAGCTGGCGGAGGAGAAGATGGTGGTGCTGGGTCAGATCGCGGCGGGGACCGACGCCAGCGAGCTGAAGGTGGGGATGGACGTAGAGCTCGTCCTCGAGAAGCTATTTGAGGACGAGAGCTCCGAATACATCGTCTGGAAATGGAAGCCCGTTGTAACGGCTGAGGAGCAGACCCATGTCTAAGGAAGTCGCAATTCTCGGGGTTGGGATGCACCCATGGGGGAAGTGGGGCCGGAACTTCGTGGAGTACGGGATCCATGCGTGTCAGGCGGCGCTCAAGGACGCTGGGCTCGAATGGAAGAATGTGCAGTTCCTATCCGGGGCGGAGACCATTCGCAATGGCTATCCGGGATACGTTTCCGGCGCGACTTTCGCTCAGGCGCTGGGCTGGTCCGGCGCGCGTGTGGCCAGCTCGTACGCGGCCTGTGCTTCGGGTGCGACCTCTATGAACGCCGCCCGCGCTCAGATCCTGGCGGGCCTGTGCGACGTCGCACTTGTGGTGGGGGCGGACACGACGCCCAAGGGCTTTTTGGCCCCGACCTCCGGGGACCGGCCCGACGATCCGGACTGGCTGCGTTTCCGCCTGCTCGGCGCCACCAACCCGACCTACTTCGCGCTCTACGCGCGCCGGCGCATGGACCTCTACGGCGCGACCGACAAGGACTTCGCCAAGGTCAAGGTGAAGAACAGCCGACATGGCCTGGCCAATCCCAACGCCAGGTACCGCAAGGCATTCAGCGAGGAGGACGTGCTGGCCTCGCCCATGGTGGCCGATCCGTTGCGGCTGCTCGAGATCTGCGCCACGAGCGATGGCGCGGCGGCGGTCGTTCTCTCCAGCATGGAGTACGCGAAGAGACGCACCGCGGATCCGGTCAGGATCGCGGCGATCTCCACCGTTACTCCCAAGTACCCCAATACCATCATCGAGATGCCGAACTTTGCTACGGACTCAGCGCATCGGGTTCCTCTGCCGAACGCGCCCTTTCGCGATTCGATCGCGGCCGCGGCCTACGAGGAGGCGGGGCTCGGCCCGCAGGACCTCAGTCTGGCGGAGGTGTACGACCTCTCCTCCGCACTCGAGCTCGACTGGTGCGAGAACATCGGACTGTGTAAGCCAGGTGAGGCGGAGCGCCTTCTGAACGACGGCGATACGACCATCGGGGGCAAGATCCCCGTCAATCCCAGCGGCGGACTGGCCTGCTTCGGAGAAGCGGTGCCGGCGCAGGCGGTCGCGCAAGTGTGCGAGCTGACGTGGCAGCTCAGGGGGAATGCGGGAGAGCGGCAGGTGGAGGCAGCCCGGCTGGGCCTGAGTGTGAACCAGGGACTATTCGGGCACGGCTCGGCGGTGCTCGTCAAGCGCTAAGATCGTCAAGCACTAGCGATGGAGATACGAAGATGACGGAGGCATACATCATCGATGCGGTTCGAACTCCCGTGGGAAAGCGAGGCGGAGGACTGAGTCAGGCGCATCCGGCCGATCTGGGCGCGCACGTGCTCAAGACCCTGGTCGAGCGCACGCGCATCGATCCTTCCAGCGTTGAAGACGTGATCTTCGGCTGCATCGATACGATCGGGCCGCAGGCGGGAGACATCGCCCGTACCTGCTGGCTCGCTGCGGGGCTCCCGGACGAGGTTCCCGGAACGACCGTTGACCGACAGTGCGGCTCGTCGCAGCAGGCGATCCACTTCGCCGCGCAGGCGGTGATGAGCGGGACGAGCGACGTGATTGTTGCCGGTGGCGTGCAGAACATGAGCCAGATTCCCATCTCCTCCGCGATGACCGCCGCCGAGCCGCTGGGTTTCACGGACCCGTTCTCCAGCTCGAAGGGGTGGGTGGACCGCTACGGCACGCAGGAGATCTCGCAGTTCCGCTCTGCGGAGATGATCGCCGAGAAATGGGACATCTCGCGCGAGGACATGGAGCGGTTCGCGCTTGAGAGTCACCGGCGGGCCATTCGGGCCATCGATGCTGGCAGCTTCAAGGACGAGATCGAGCCCTACGGGGACGTCACCACCGACGAAGGCCCGCGACGGCAAACG
>Ga0255049_10001901_pt1 | contig 11279 bp, 9 predicted proteins | sample JV7_2_3_MG_FD_183615 | JGI IMG/M metagenome (GOLD analysis project Ga0255049, IMG submission 183615) | Seawater microbial communities from Jervis Inlet, British Columbia, Canada - JV7_2_3 | ecosystem: Environmental > Aquatic > Marine > Inlet | place: Canada: British Columbia | collected 2016-10-06
TGATGCCCGACCGCTTTGAGTCGCTATACCTGGGAACAAGAAATACATGAAAAATCTACCATTTGGCCGTCCAGGCCGGTTTTACCGCGGCAACCTGCACACCCATTCTACTAATTCCGACGGCGCGTTTTCGCCGGAGGATGTCTGCCGTATGTACAAGGAAGCGGGTTACGACTTTATATCTTTGAGTGATCACTTCATGAAGGATTATGATTATCCCGTTTCCGATACAAGGCATTTACGGGACGAAGAGTTCACCACGTTAATCGCTGCTGAACTACACCAGGGAAGAACAGGTATCGGTGAACTATGGCACGTTCTTGCTGTTGGTATTCCTAACGATTTCGCCAAACCATCGGAAGGCGAGACCGCGCCCGAGATTGCCCGCCGAGCGGCAGATGCGGGGGCATTTATCGGCATCACTCATCCCTCCTGGAGCGGGCTCACCACTGAGGACGCGAAGACTATCGACAGTGCTCATGCTGTGGAAATTTATAATCATGGATCGAAGGTCGAGGTTGATCGAGGCGAGGACTGGCCGTTCTGCGATCAGCTTCTAAACGGAGGTTGGCGACTCTCCGCCTACGCAACCGACGATGCTCATGAAATGACCCACGACGCCTTTGGCGGCTGGATGATGGTTCATGCCGACAGGTTGGATCCGGATGCGTTACTCGATGCCATGAAGGCTGGCCGGTATTATTCCAGCACCGGCCCGGAAATCCACGATGTGCGTATCGAGAGGGACGAGATTCATATCGAGTGCGACCCTGCCTACGTCATCTCCGTACAGGGTCGGGGCTCTCGTGCCATGTCTACGATGGGTGACGGCCTGACCAGGGCGAGTTTCTCGGTCGAGAGGTTCAAGGACGCCTATATGCGCCTGACGGTGACGACAGCGGAGGGTAATCAGGCCTGGACTAATCCCATCTGGTTTAGCTGATGCTGATAATTGGATTTCGAATAAATAAAGGGGTTGAACTTTATACGATTGAGACTGGCAACGAACACCTCTTTGGTATCGATGAGAGCGAAAATCATTTTCGATATGATCTTTGCTTCCCAGGTAATCGAGGACAGTATACTTATTTGCTCTCTTGCTCGAGACCAAAATCGTTATACTGTCACCAGAATCAGAGGAGAGGAACATGGTAAGTACTCCACTATTGGCCGATCTGGAAAGAGCTCTTGATCTCTTGAAGCAGGTTGATGAAAGCAGGCTGGACTTTGACCCTGACCCGAATGTCTCTCCCGACATTTGCGAGCTAACGGGTCTGGATGCGTATCCGGTGAATTCCCACCTGGCGAATCTGAGGGCTAGATTCAAGGCCGTCGAAAAAGCAGGGAACAAGCTGGACCCGCGCGAACCCTCCGACTATGTGTCGAAGCTCATCGTCGCTTGCGTCAGGCTAGCCCCGCCGAGCGACGATTGAGCCTGAAGTTAAGGAAATAGGGCGACCGTTTTTTAATCTCGCCCCCTGCCGGGAGTTAAAATAAGGGCCATAATTATTGGCCCCTGACGATAAGCGATGCGAGTCTGTTTTGAATCATTATGCGACTCTGGTTGATGAGATTTGAGGGTTCGGTGTGTGGCCTGGAGCATCTTAAGCCGTGGCTAAATTCGATCATTGTCAAGGTTCAGGGGTTGGAGGAATAGCGCCAGAAAATGCGGGAATGGGGATGCGCCGAGATTATAATCGCCGCATGACAAGCGGGCTTAAACGGGGAACGGGAATGAGTCAGATTTTCGCATTGTTCGGACTTCTTATGCTGGCGGGTTGCGCCGTCAATCCGGTAACCGGCGAGCGCGACCTGAATTTCATGTCAGAGGACTGGGAACGATCGGTCGGCGTTGAGCAGTACGCGCCGCTGCGCCAGGCCCAGGGCGGGGATTTCATCGTGGACCCCGAGCTCACGGCCTACGTGCAGGGCATCGGCGACAACCTGGCGGCACACGCCAAGCGCGATCTCGATTGGGAATTCCACGTCCTGAATGACTCTACGCCCAACGCCTGGGCGCTGCCCGGCGGCAAGATCGTCGTCAACCGCGGCCTGCTCACCGAGATGGAGTCCGAGGCGGAACTGGCGGCGGTGCTCAGTCACGAGCTGGTGCACGCCGATGCGGCGCACGGCGCCCGCGCGCAGTCCAAGGGCCTACTGACCCAGGTGGGCGTGCTGGGCGGCATGGTGCTGCTGGGGTCGGAGGTCGACGATGGAGCGCAGCAACAGGTGGGCATGCTCGGCATTCAGCTCGGCGCGGCACTGGTCACCACGTCCTATGGGCGCGACGCCGAACGCGAGGCGGACCTGTATGGGATGCAGTACATGTCGGCCGCTGGCTACGACCCGCAGGGCGCGGTGGAACTGCAGGAGACCTTCGTCGCACTGTCGGAGGGTCACGACCAGAACTGGCTGTCCGGGCTGTTTGCGTCGCACCCGCCATCGCCCGAACGCGTGGAAAACAACAAGAAAACGAAGGCGAGCCTGCCGGCCGGAGGCGAGTGGGGCCGCGAGCGCTACAAGGACAAAATGGCCTACCTGTCTTCGCTGCAGCCAGCCTACGACGCCTACGACCAGGGTCGCGAGGCCTTGAGTGAAAAGAAATCGGGCGAGGCGCGTAAGCTCGCGAAGCAGGCGATCGAGCGTGAGCCGAAGGAGGCCCTGTTTTACGGCTTGCTGGGTGACTCCCGAATGCACGAAAAGAATTTCAAAAAGGCTGAGCGCGCCTATTCCGATGCGCTGAAACGCGACAATGGTTTCTATTACTACTTTCTGCGCCGAGGTCAGGCCCGCCACGAAATGGAGCGCTTTGATGACGCGCGCGTGGACCTGGAGCGCAGCGTCGAGTTACTGCCAACCTCACAGGCCAATCAGCTGCTGGGAACTTTTGCCCGGCGCTCTGGCGACGAACAAAAGGCCATGCAGTACTTCCGGGCCGCTGCCGCCGACACGCGTTCTTTGGCGGGGCAGCTCGCGCAACTTGAAGTGGTATCGGCCGAGCTACCGCAGAACCCGGGCAAGTATATCCGCGTGAAGGCGGTCCCAGTGCAGGGTGGGCGCGTCGCCATCGAGGTCGGCAACGTTTCGCCAGTCGCGGTTCGCAAAGTCGTCGTTGAAATCAGGTACCTGGATGAATTCGGCCAGGTTCGGAAATTCGAACAGACGATCAAACAGACCCTGACCCCCCAAAAGCAAACCTCCGCAATGACGCGCCTCCGCGATATCCCGGCCGAACAACTGAGCCGGCGGGTCGCGGTGCGGGTGCTCAGGGCGAGCGTGGCGAACTAGCCTGTATTTCGGCCAGTCTTGCGCCCAACCTCACCATCGCCTCGGTAACCACGCCGCAATACTTTCTCAGGGCGGCAAATATTTTCTCCCACCCGTCCCGGTCGCCCATCTCCAGGCTCTCGAGGTAATCGATTCATCTGGGCTAAGTTCAACTAGGTAAACATGGACAGGATCATCAAATCCCTTGAGTGTTCGTTCTGCCGGATCTTCAAGATCAAAGGGCAGGCGTCGTACCAACACGACTCCCACCCCAGTCACGGTGTTATCAGCAATTACCACGTCACCGAAGGCTATGCAGAAGCCCGGACTGCGCTTTTCAGTGTCTCCTTTGGAGAAAACAGACGCTCGCTATGGGAAATTAGGATTCCGAGATGTGCCCACAGCGGACAAACAATAGAAAGAACTTGGTCACGTTTCAGACTTTGATTATCGGTCAAAAACTGGCATAAAAAAGCAATTTTAAAAGGGCCATTTTATTGGAAAAGTGAATTACACTCACCCTTTCTAGGTGGAGTTTTGGGCCTTTGCCTTTTTCGGGGATGATCAAGTGAAGCAAAACCAAATTTTTGATTACATCATTGTTGGAGCCGGGTCAGCTGGATGTGTTCTAGCCAACAGGCTGTCTGATGTATCTTCCAATCGTATCTTGCTGATAGAGGCTGGGGGGGATGATCGAAGCATCCTCATACAAATGCCCGCAGCTTGTGGAATGGCGGCACGTGACCCGCGTTTTGATTGGGGGTATATCGGTGAACCTGAACCACACTGCGACGGGCGGCAAATTTTGGAACATCGCGGTCGAGTTCTTGGTGGTTCTTCAGCCATAAACGGAATGGTAGCAAATCGCGGTAATCCCAAGGATTATGATGGATGGGCAAACGAAGGCCTTCCTGAGTGGGGTTATGAAAAGTGTCTGCCCTATTTCCGGAAAATGGAAACATCAGATAAAGGGAAAAGCGAGTGGCGCGGTGACAATGGACCGCAAACCATCGAAACCTGCAAAGCAACACATCCTCTTCATCAAGCATTCCTGAAAGCTGGCCAACAAGCTGGTTATTTGGTTACTTCAGACCAGAATGGCGAACAGCATGAAGGTTTTCACATTGCACAAAGTTTCACAAGAAACGGCCAGCGATGCAGCGCAGCGAAAGCGTATTTGCACCCTGTTATGAAACGAGACAATCTGACAGTTTTGATGAACACCTTGGCTCACAAAATTCAGTTTGATGGAAAACGTGCTGTTGCTGTTCTTACGGAAAAACATGGAGAGCAGATCAGATACGAGGCTAGTCGAGAGATAATTTTATGTGGCGGCGCGATCAATTCTCCTCAGCTTCTACTGCTATCCGGGATCGGTGACCCTGCCCATCTAGCCGATCACAATATCACCACTGTAGCCAGTGTCCCCGCTGTTGGGCAAAATCTTGAAAACCACCAAATTGTACCTATCACCTATGCAACGCCGAAGGGAGTTTCGTTGGCTCAAAAGTTCAAAGGATTGGGGAAATATCGTGTAGGTCTTGAATGGATTTTCTTAAAATCTGGATTGGGTGCTTCAACAATTTGCGAGACGGGTTGTTTCTTTAAGAGTTCACCTGATGTCGACTATGCAGACCTTCAGCACGAATTTTATGCTATGACCGCCGATATGGGTGATCCTGTAGCAAACTTCGATGACGGTTTCATGTTCTCTATGGGCTTGATGCGACCTGAGAGCCGCGGACACGTTATGCTAAAATCAGGGAACCCAAATCACTATCCCTCAATCTTATACAATTTTTTTGCAACGGAAGGTGATCGACGAACCATGATCAACGGTGTCAAACGAACACGTGAGATGGCAGCACAACCGGCTTTTGATGGTTTGCGGCATGAAGAACTAGCCCCCGGAAAAGACGAGCAAAGCGATGACGAAATACTGAGTTGGCTTCGTGCCAACGCTTCAACGGAATACCACCCTAGCTCAACCTGCCGAATGGGAACGGGCGAGAATTCCGTAACAAACACCGATGGGTTGGTTCACGAGACAGATGCATTGCGCGTGGTTGATGCATCAATCATGCCCCACAATGTAACCGCCAATCTCAACGCTCCTGTCACCATGATGGCGGAAAAACTTGCAGATGTAATTATGCGCTAGACTGTTCAGTCTGGGATAATTTTATAGATTTTGAAAAGTTTACGATCAGGTAGGCGCTGACAAATCCTCGGGATACCAGTGTGTGTGAACCAGCGTGCATTTTGATAATTCCGCAAGGGACTTAAAGTTTTTACCCTCGGGAAGTAATTTTGAATGACAGACCCATTTACCAGCCATAACATTATCGCGGCGGGTAAATTCTCTGCTCAGAATGTCAGTTCATACGGGGTTATCGCGATGAATGCCAAATCAGGTAAGGTAACCGGGGGCTGCCTCTTCGGGGCTGCGTATACGGCAGCCGAGGCGGGTCGGGAACAACTGGCTGAAAGCCGAAACTGAACTGGATAATTTACGAATAGAAAATTCTAGATGATGGGGGGCTAGATATAGATTGGACGAACAATCTTAGAAGGCCACTTCGATCAGATAGGGTCCCTGCGTTGCGTAGCCAGCGTCGAGCGCGCTCGAGAACATGTCCATCGTATCGACACGCTCGGCGTCGATGCCAAATGATCTGGCGAGAGAGACCCAGTCGATTTCCGGATCATCAATGTCGAGCAATCTCGATGCTTTGGCGCCGATTTCCGTTATACCCACGTTCTGCATCTCAAGGTGCAGGATCTGGTACTTCCGGTTGGCGAACACGATGGTGAGAATATTCAGAGATTCGCGGGCATGCGTCCACAACGTCTGCGGCATATACATGCCACTGCCATCGCTCTCGAGGCACACCACCTTTCGCTCCGCGCAAGCGATTGCGGCGCCCGCGGCCACCGGCAGTGCAAAACCGATAGACCCACCGGTCGGCATAATCCAGTCATGCCGGCGAGACGACTGGGTCGCCTTGATAAATGAGCGGCCCGTGGTGAGACTCTCATCGATCACAATGGCGTCGGCTGGAAGCGTCGCCGCCAGCAATTGTGCGATCTTTTCAGGTGTTATCGAACCTGTCGGTCGTGTTGGCAGGTCGAGATCGACTTTTGCTGCCATAGACTTCTTCGCTCCGACGGCGTCAGCCAGAGCTTCGAGCGCGTAAGGGATGTCACCGTCGGCGCTGACCAGTTCATGAATTCGCGTTCCCGGCTGATACAGCAGGCCCGGTTTTCCCGGGTAGGCAAAAAAGCCCACCGGTGCCCTGGCGCCGACCAGGATGATGTTCTCCACGTCTTTCAGCAAGTCGATTGCCTGATCGATCGGGTAGGGAATGCGCTCGACGGCTACGCGACCCGCGCCGCGCTCGATCCTTGACGTAAGCGTTTGCGTGTAGAGGCGTGCACCGGTTGCCGCCGAGATCATTCCTGCAAATTCCAGCGGCGCCTGCCGAGTCGCGTGCCCGGCGAGGATAAGGGCCGAGGTCCCGTCAAGTTTAAGGATCTTTGCAGCCGCATCAATGGCGGTGTCAGTTGGCCTGGCCGGCGGCGATAGCAACGAGGCGCTGGTAACTGCGGGCTGTGTATTGCTAACCTCGTTCCACGCCGCGTCGGCGGGCAGGATCAGGGAGGCAATCTGGCCGGGAGCACTCCGCGCGGCCGCGACGGCCGCTACGGCATCCGACGCCAGTGAGTCGGCGTTCGCAGAGGTTCGCACCCAGTGGCTGAACGCGCGTGCGGTTGCTTCGATGTCTGATGTCAGCGGTGCGTCAAGTTGCCGATGATAAGTGGCGTGATCACCAATGACATTTACGATCGGCGAGTTCGCCCGCATCGCATTGTGCAGGTTCGACAGACCGTTCGCGAGGCCTGGACCCAGATGCAGGAGCGTTACCGCCGGGCGATCGAGCATGCGTGCGTATCCGTCGGCCGCGCCGGTCACTACGCCTTCGAACAGACCAAGCACGCAACGCATTTCACTGACGCGGTCGAGGGCGGCGACAAAGTGCATTTCCGATGTGCCCGGGTTGGCGAAACAGACATTGACGTCATTTCGCGACAGGGTAGTGAGCAAACTCTCAGCGCCGTTCATGGATAGCCTCTCCAGGTATCAATAGGGGTCAGGACTCAATAGCACTTACTTAAGCCAAAACTATCGTCATTGCGGAACCTAAAGGTCCTAAAAGCGAAGCGAAGCAATCTTTTAGCTTAGGATCAAGCATTTGGAGATTGCCGCGTCGCTGGCGCTCCTCGCAATGACAGATGTTTGGAGCTTAAGTAAGTGCCATTCGGGTCAGGACTTACATTTTACAGACCAGAGCTGTTTTTGATATTGGCAGGACGGGTATAGTGAAGTAAAAACACGCTATTTCCGCTACTCCATCATATATTGAGCAGGAACTCGCGTAACCGTCTGGCTTTGTGACTATTCGGGACAGATCTATTCCCTACTTGTAAAAATAGATCTATCCCGATTATTTGGTCTTTGAAGAAACCAGACACTCGGATTTGATTTCTCAGGGGCAGGAACATGCCAAAAGAGACATTCCTCGAGGCGTTGTTCAGTCTATACCCAATTCAATCCCGACCGATAGTAGATTACTCTGAACCAACCAGAGCATTCGCTAATGTTTACCATAACCGAGAAGTAATAACGAAGAACAATGTACGAGTGCCAGATTAGAAGCGCTTGGTTAAGAAAAAGCGAATACCGTAAACCTTCGTTAGACTGGCTGGCTCATACAAGCTTCCTACAATCAAATTGTCTCGCCTCAGATCTACATCAGCACTTCTGTCAAACTCCCAGAGATCAACAAAGGGACCTAGAGTGAACTCAAAATCCTCATTAATCTGATGACTCCAATTCAGCGCCAATCTCAAGCCGATTCCATCATCCAGGTCCAGGCTGACGGGATCATAATTGACATTTTTAAAGCGTACGTCGAGGTTAGCGTCAAAAGCCTTTCTTAGCTGCAGGTCGGCTCCTAATCGATCACGTGGCCCAAGACCTATTGCCGGTGAGATACCGATTAAAAAATATCCCCAATCATATTTCTCATCAAGCCCGGACGCGCTAGCTGTTGACTGGATATCCCGTGCCCAATATCTGAAGCCCAACCCACCATACACCGCCAGGGTGACAGCATTTGCAAACTCCTTTTGAAGACCGAGCAATAACGAAAAATCGGTAATTTCTTCTTCTGTGGTTGATTCCAGTGGTGGTTTCGACGCTGGATAGGCAGTGTAGTCCGCCGTGTTCTGAAGATATCGCAACTCTCCCGATATAAACCAATTCTCAGAGCCTAGTTTCAGGGAGAGATTCAGCTCCGGGAATGTGCCGGATTCTTTATCCAGTACCCTGTCAGAATCATCAAATTCCTCGTATTTGAAACTGGCCAGCGAAACGCCCAGATCACCGCTAAAACGAAGATCGTCTGCATTTAAAGTAGAAGGAAGCGCACCAACAAGGATCGAAGCGATGACACCGAAGTAAAATTTATTTCCCCTCGAATACAGACCGAACTCCCTTAAAAGGAAAGAGGATGCCATTGCATCCCCTTTTCTCCTAAATCAGGCATCTGTCATTCCCAGTCTTCCAAGGTAGAAGTTTCATAAATATCGTCACCATCTGCATCCACTTCCAGGGTGTACTGTGTATTGCTAAATGCGATTAGACGTTCCTTGCTGCCACTGGCGCCGGTTAGCGTCATTGTGCCAACGTTTGGCCACTGATCAGAAAAATCAATTTGAAAAGGCGTGTTAGTTACAATATCGACATAACCGTGCTCAGGATGGTAATAACGTCCCGTAATGGTCATTTCCAAAAATGAGAAGTTGTCTATCGTAGAAATGGTTAGATTGTTTAGCCATTCCACCAACTGGGTATTGTTGTTTCGCGACAGGACTTCCATCGTAATCGTAACGATGCTTCCACTCACCGAGGTACCAACAGTACCCGACATGGTATAGCTCTCGGCACCAGATACGACAGTGAGCGTATCGAATACGAGATCGAGTACCATGGTATCAAACTCACCAAATGTTCCGGATACACTAGCGTTGCCGTTTATTGTAGTACCCCCTTCGGCACAATTAATGAAGACAAAGGTACCGAAGAAATCAAAGGTCTCGTCATCTGCCCCTTTGATTAGATCCCTTGGCTGCAACGAATGCCTTGGCTGAAGCGAAGCAATCTTTCAAAGGAAAAAGAAGAAAAAGGACACAATCTGCCCAAATTTCGGAACGAGACTAGCTAAACGTTTGCGGCCCTGACAGCTTTGTCGTGCCAGCGTTCGACGACCTCGTGCAACGCAAAGCAGCGTTCGAGCAAGGCCAAATCGGATGCACCGACGCCCGCGTCGGTCATGTGGTCGCGCCAGGTCGCCGTCACCTCGAGCACCGCGCCGGCGATTTCGTGGGCGAGCTCATCGGCCACACCCATGCGTCGCGCCGCGGCCTGGATATTATCGACGCTCGGGCTGCTCCCGAAAGGACCGATCGCGATGGCATGCGACCCCTGCAGGCTGATCTGGGGCACGATATCGTAACTGGGAGAAAGCGAGTAGTCCGAAGCAGACGATCGTTTCATGAAGGCGTGATTCCGCAGGTGGTCATCGGTATTGCCGATCGCAATGTTGAATAGCATGCGGCGAAACACGACCGTGCCGAGGTCGCTGGTTAAATGCCCGATGCGCTTGCCGAGCTGGGTAATGCCCGGATAAGACATCGTCGATTCGTCGATCTCGGTGATGTCGAATTTGTTGATGAGACTGGCTACCGAGACCAGGTGATGCTGCTCGTTGGGGGCCTGGTCGAAGCGTTCCACCAGTAGCACCGGCCCGCGATCGGTTTCCGTAAGGGCCACATCCGGCACCTCGATGCCAGCTTCGTGCGCCATGCGCATCGATGCGAGCTCGACCCGGCACATATCGACCAGGTCCGAGTCGCGGTTGAATTTCGCGATCCATTCGCGGCCGTCGTTTTCGATTAGTGACTTGGGTCGCGCGCCGCCGAGGCCGCTACCGTGGAAGAAGTAGGGCTCCAACGCGCGATCCACTTCCTTGCCGGCCTCGATATCATCGGCAATGTGCTGCAAATGTACCAGGTTCTCGAACGGTCGCTCAGGCGGCGGCCGCACCGGGTCGCCGAGATTCGCCGTGAAGTGCAATGCGCCCACGCCTTCGCCCGAGGCGGCGAGCAGGAATTCGACTTGTGTGACTGGCGGCGGTTGGCGGGTTTTGGTGAGACAGCGCCTGCCCCACTCGTCGGGTCCCGCGTCGATCAGAACGCCGAACATCGCGGGCGTGTCGCGGGTGCGATGTTTGACGTGGATGTCGGCGTTCAAGGGCAGGTTGAGCGGGTCGAGGGCAAATGCCCGGGGATGGTTGATATAGGCATTCGAATATTTGAAACGGCCGAACCTGTCGTCGACAATCAATTGACCGGCGAGCAAGATCGTGCCGTCGCCGAGGTCCACGTGGACGTAGAGTTTCTCTGGCATCAGATGTCAAACTCGTCGGCATCCGGCGCGCCCGGTGTGCGCGCACGCTTGCGCACGGCGTTACGACCGAGCGCCTCACCCAGGGAGTCATCGCCCCGGGCGATGACCCGATCGAACGCGGTCGGCAGCCCGAACACGTCGAGCAGCGAAGCGTATGCGCCGACCGTGATGTGCGGGGAGCCGGCCTCGACTTTTCTGACTGAGCTCTCGGACAACCCGGCTTTGGTCGCGGCGTCTGCCTGAGTCCAGTTTCTGAGCAAGCGGGCTTCTTTCAGGCGCGCACCGAGAGCGACCAACGAACCCAGGGCTGCATCGCTGATCAAGTCATAGGAGAGTGAGCTTCTCGGCATGGTGCGAATCTCATTTAATTCAAGTTATATAGTACGTCAATCATTGATTATCAAGTTATATAGACGGAAATCTGTAAACCAGTGCACGTTTTTTTAGCACACTAATAAATGTACTTCGTCATATCAGTTTA
>Ga0255049_10001902_pt1 | contig 11259 bp, 8 predicted proteins | sample JV7_2_3_MG_FD_183615 | JGI IMG/M metagenome (GOLD analysis project Ga0255049, IMG submission 183615) | Seawater microbial communities from Jervis Inlet, British Columbia, Canada - JV7_2_3 | ecosystem: Environmental > Aquatic > Marine > Inlet | place: Canada: British Columbia | collected 2016-10-06
GGCGGGGATTCTGCTGTCAACCTCGTGGGCATCACAAACGGAATCAGCAGCCAGTGGCCAACACGTCAGACATGGTGTCGTAGTTGACTTCGATGCGCGGGCCGTTGCCGGCGATTCAGGCAAACTGGTTGCGGGCGAGCTTGCGGAAGTTCGTATTCGCTTAACTGAAGAAGCCACCGGTGAGCCTGTAAAGGGAATCACGCCGGGCGTATGGCTTGATATGGGCGAGGTTCTGCAGGGCCAGGAGGGCGCTGTTCAAAAGTCTTGCAAAGAGAAGATCGCGATGTACCTCAAGGGTGTCGTCGGCATCCGGCCCATGCTTGATCTCAACAGCTATTATATTATCGTGATGAACCAGGAGCCGAGCCTGTCAGTCATCGATCCCCTGGTTTCAATGGCAGGTGTTACCAGCACGCTTGGACAGATTACGCTTAGCGGTGTCGGCACCGACTGGGCACCGGACAAGGATCAGGAGAACCTTTTTGTCAGCATTCCGGAGACCAACAGCATTGCAGTTGTCGACACGAACGCGTTTGAAGTCGTCACTGACATAGAAGCCGGCGAGCGACCGACGCGAGTCCTGTTGCAACCTGATGGTCGCTTTCTCTGGGTTGGTAATGACGCCGAATCTGAGGAGCTGAGCGGTGTAACAGTCATTGATACTCAGACCTTGTCTGCGGTTGCAAGCATTTCGACCGGTCTTGGGCACCATGAAATTGCGTTCACAACTGATAGTCGAACCGCGTTCGTCAGCAATCGCGAATCGGGCACCGTCAGTGTCATCGATGTGGCTTCGCTCAAAAAAGTCAAGGACATCAAGACGGGACCACTGCCTATTTCCATGGCGTATTCCACCTTGTCAGAAGCATTGTATGTTGCAGATGGCAGGTCGGGAACCGTGAGCGTTATCGGAGCTGCCGATCTTGACGTTCAAAAACGCATCGTTCTGGAGCCGGGACTCGGCCCAATCAGCTTTGAGCTCGACGGACGCTTTGCCCTCGCCGTCAATCCGACCGCGAACAAGGTGTTTGTCATCGATGCCACGACCAACAAAGAGGTTCATTCGATTGATGTTGATGCCAAGCCGTACCAGGTTAATTTCAGTCGGGCGTTTGCCTATGTACGGGCGTTGGGCAGCCCGCGAGTGACTATGATCAACCTCACAAGTCTCGGCGAGGGCAGCAAGCCGATCGTTCAGGGGTTCGATGCTGGTGCAGGTGCACCAATGGCGGCAGGAAATCTGCCAATCGCCAATGGATCCGCGTTTACGACGAGTGAGGCGGCCGTGTTCATCGTCAACCCGGCTGACAATACAACGTATTTCTACATGGAAGGCATGAATGCTGCGGCCGGCAACTATCGCGTATTCGGTGCCAGCGCGCGAGCGGTTACCGTCGTCGATCGCAGTATGCGCGAGTCTGAGCCTGGCGTGTTTGTGTCAACGGTCAAAATTCCCGCGGCGGGCCGTTATGATGTTGCGTTCATGCTGGAGACACCACAGATACTGCATTGCTTCTCCGCCCAGGCCAGTCCGGGCGCGGCGCCAACCAGGAGTCTTGCCGGCTTGTCGGTCGAGTACCTGCAGGATTCCCAGCGCGTTGCCCCGAACAGTGAAATGAGTCTGCGCTTTCGTCTGACAAGTGACACGACAGATCAACCGATAACCGACGTCGAGGGTGTCAGTGTGTTGTTGTTCCGAACGCCAGGTGCCGACCGGACTGTCGTTAAGGCCGTCGCGCAGGGAGACGGGATTTATTCTGCGTCGCTGCCCATTGGGCGGCCGGGCGGATACTACGTTCACGTCGGTGTTCCTTCACGAAACATCGGCTACAGTAAATTGCCGTATCTGACACTAGCGGCAGTCAATGGCGAGGTCTCGCAGTGAAGACAGTATTAGCCGCAATGTGTCTGGTTTTACTCAGTGTCTTCAGCGTCGCCGAAGCGCAGCTTAACGCCTACGGTACGGCCGCGCGAGTTAACGGGGTGGACATCAGCAATGAGGCGCTCGAGAGAAATTTCGAGGAGTACCAGCGCGACAATGATGTCAATATAGCGGCCATTCGATATCCGAATCGGGTGACCATGATGCGAAAAGAAGTGCTCGACCAGTTAATCAACCAGGAGATTATCTGGCAGGCTGCTCAGAAAGACGATCGACTTGCCGGTGGCGGCGAGGTCAATGTTGCAATGGAGCAGGTGCGTGCGCAGTTCGCGACAGAGAATGATTTCGTTGGGCGGCTCGCGGCTGAAGGCTTTACCGTCGATACCTACCGCGAGCATGTTCGGCAAGTTCTGTCAGCGAAAAACTATATGAAGTCGCTGACCGCGACCGTCAGGATAAACGATGCAGATATTCACGACTTCTACGTCGCCAACCCGCGTAACTTTCAATTGCCTGAGGCCGTCCAGGCGCGACACATACTCCTGAAGCTCGTTCAAGGAGCCGATGACGAAAGTCGGGCCGCGGTTTACGGGCAGATGGAAGCCTTGATGGAGCGCTTGCTCGCCGGCGAAGATTTCGCCGCTGTGGCGATTGAAGCCTCTGAAGATTCGACCGCCGCACGGGGTGGCGACCTGGGATATTTCCCGCGTGGCAAGATGGTCAAGCCGTTTGAAGACGCAGCATTCGCGTTGCAGGTTGGAGAAATGTCGGGGATTGTCGTGTCTCCCTTTGGTTTACACATTATCAAGGTGGATGATCGGCAGAGCGCCCAAACGATACCCGAGGAAGTGGCAAAGGAACGCATCACCCAACACCTGGAACAAGTCAGGAGCCAGCAACGCGTAGTCGATGAATTGGCGACCTTGCGGGCAGCGGCAAACATCGAAGTGCTTGCAGCGCAGTAGTGTTGCTGATGATCGTGTCAAACTTCAAATTCAAAATATTGGTGCTTGCCGGCGCAGCCATGCTTGCGATGTCTGGCGACAAAACATACGCCGCAACTGATCCAACTGATGACCCGCACGCCAAACATCGTTCCATGTTGACGAAATCTCAGGACACCGAGGCTGCAAATGCCGAAGTTGACTTGCTGAATTATTCGCTGACGACACAGCATGGTGATGCCGTTCATTTCAAATCAGATGTTGTGGGCGATCAAATCGTCGTGATTGATTTCGTTTACACGACTTGCACGACGGTTTGTCCGGTGATATCGGCGATCTTTCAACAGGTCCAAAAGGGACTGGCTGAGCGCAACGAAGCTGATGTCAGATTGATATCGGTCAGTATCGATCCGGTTCGCGACACACCGCAGCGGCTGAAAGAGTATGCTGATAAATTCCACGCGGGCAATAACTGGGTTTGGCTGACCGGCGAAAAAACCACAGTGGATGATGTGCTGCGCGGGCTGGGAGCGTATACGCCGGACTTCGAAGATCACCCGTCAATTGTGCTGGTCGGCGATCCGCGGAGCGGTATCTGGAAGCGGTTTTTTGGCTTCCCCAGCCCGACGAAAATCCTGGCAGCGGTGGATGAGATGAGCGCCAATCGAAAGACGGCATACGCACAAAATTAATTTATGGAGAGTCTTGGAATGTTCAGGAAATACGTGTTGATTCTGGCGATTATTGCGCTTGTCGCCGTCGCGATGCCGGCTGTTGGTCAGCAATCTGCTGCAGACGTCGAGGCCGCATCAAGAGATTATTTCACGGATACGCAATTAGTAACGCAGGACGGCGAAGCGGTGCGTTTCTACAGCGACGTGTTGAAAGACCAGGTTGTTGTTATCAATTTCATATTCACGAATTGTCAGGGTGCTTGCCCGATGATGACCCAAAAACTGCGCATGGCACGTGACCAACTCGACAGCGAAGTCGCAGAAAAAATTCTATTCGTATCCATCAGTATCGATCCCACGCGTGACACGCCTGAGGCATTGCGCGAGTTTGCAAAGGCACAACACGCGGATGGTAACTGGGTGTTTCTGACCGGCGAGCAAGGAGACATCGACCTGGTCGTGAAAAAACTGGGCCAGTATTTTCCGGATGTTGACGAACATTCAACATTGATGATCGCCGGCAACGTAGGGACCCGCTTGTGGATGAAACTACCGCCACAACTTCCGCCGGCAGGTGTTGCTGAGAAATTGCGCCAGTTGGTCGACGGCTAGACGCATCAATCACAAAATCCGCAGCTGTATATTGCCAGCCGTCCTCGCCAATGGACTGCTGGCATTTTCACTTGTGAGCGCGACGGAACTCAGCGACATCGAGCTGCACGGCAAGCAAATTTATCTAAGTGGCACCACCCCCAGCGGCGCTTCGATTATGGCGATTCTCGGCACCGATCAAATTGAATTGCCGTCGAGCGCAGCCCCTTGCGGCAGTTGCCACGGAATCGATGGCCGCGGCCGACCGGAAGGCGGTGTTGTTCCGTCTGATATTACCTGGAGCGAATTGGCCAAGGGCTACGGTCATGAGCATGTTTTTGATCGCAGACACCCGGCATTTGACGACGCATCGTTGGCGGTGTCGATTATCGGCGGTAAAGACCCTGCCGGAAACGATCTGGACATCGCGATGCCTCGCTATCGAATGGAACAGCAAGATATCGATGCGTTGATTGCTTACATCAAACGTATCGAGACCGATTTGGGGCGCGGTTTGAGCGAGGACTCCGTGAGAGTAGGAACACTGTTGCCACTTTCGGGGCCGGCAGCATCACAAGGACAAGCAGTTCAGGCAGTGCTTGCGGCTTTTGTTCGTGAACTTAATGATGGTGGCGGCGTAAACGGACGTCGAATCGAACTCGAGATAATCCCGCTGGGAAAATCTCCGGCTGAGACATTGGCCAAAGTGCAGGGCATGCTGGAGTCGTCAGGCTGGTTCGCGATGGTTGCAGCCTACATTATGAAAGCTGATTCACAACTGGCGGCATCGCTTACGACTGCCGAGGTTCCCATTATTGGACCGATCACAAGAACTCCGGCTACAGGCGTCGAACGGCTGAGATACGCATACTATCTGTACGCAGGTAACTCCGAACTGCATCGGTCACTGGCTCAATTTGCGGCAAGCGAAGGCAGCAATGAACAACGTCGCCAGGTTGTAATTGGCGCTGATTCTGAACTGCTCCGAGAGGTCTCAAGAAATTTCCCGGTCTCCGCGCACCGCTCAGCGGTTGAAATCGTGTATTCAGAAAATGATTTCGATGCAGCAGAAATGGCGGCGCAGTTGGGTGAATCCGACGATGTATTTTTTCTTGGCGCGGCAGATGAACTCGACCAATTCATCGATGCTCTCGCAAAGTCGCGGGCCTGGCCTCGCGTATTTCTGACGGCCGATACGGTTGGGCCTGACCTATTGAACGCGCCGGTCGAATTCGATGGCAGAATTTTCGTCGCCTACCCGACACGGCCCGGCGATGTCAGCGCAAGCGGTCGTGAGTTGTTTGCAAGACTGGCTGCAAACGCTGAACTGTCATCTCTGCATGTCGCGAGCCAGGTTTCCGCGCTCGCGTCGGCCAGAATACTGGTCGAGGCTATGCAGCGTGCGGGCCATGCATTGAGTCACGAGCGCTTAATTGCGGAATTGGAAGGTATGCACGGGTATGAAACCGGGCTGACTCCCCCGATCAGTTTCGACCTGAACCGCCATGTCGGCGCGCGCGGTGCCCATATTATGCGGCTGGACCTTGCGGCAGGGCTGCTAGTCCCCGCGGCCGCATGGACAAACCTCCCCCAGGGGTCTGCGCGGTAGAAAGTATTCCTACTACGAAAGCACCACAGCGGCCCATTTTTCCGTTCTTTTTCGTTACGTAGAACCACTTGCGCCTCAAAAGAACGAAAAACCGGACTCGCCGTGGCACTTTCTCGCTACGGATATTTCCACCGCGCAGACTCCATAGGCCGCGCATACGTCGGGATTCTTTACGAACAAAACGGCTGGGTACTGGTAAGTTATTGATTTCATTGTTTTGGAATAGTACTTGCAAGGTCATTAGCTAGCGCCATCGAATGCGCCAGCTTTTTGGTTGAGTTGGCAACCAAAAGGAGGTTGCGATCCGCTCGTTCCCACTGAGATATCTTATCATCGGCGTTCTCGTAGTCGGCCTGCTGTCTATTGGCATGGTCGTCTATTCGCAATCCCTGAGTTCTCGGGCATTCGAAAAGAATTCAGAACTGATTCGATTGACCGAACTCGTGCAACAAGAAATTGCTACGGCCCATTTGTGGTTCGAGGAAGCACTGGGTGGCGACGAAACTATTGATCTGAAAACTGACGTACACGGTCGACTAGTGGCTGCAGTTGATCTGATCAACGATCGTTTGACAAGTGACGATATGCAGGGTGACGAAAATGTCGGGCAACTGACAGAAGTTCGAGACAACCTGTTGCTATTACGGCAGCGCATTGCCCACTTCGATCGCCTTGTGTATGCCCGCTGGAGTGGACGCGAGAGTACTGGCGTAATTGGCGGTGCGGAAGATCAGGCATTCGATGATCTGTTTCGGGAAATACTCGCCATCTCGCGAACAATCTCAGGGCAGGTCGATATATTTATCGTGGCCGATCAAGGCAAGATCCTGGCGATCAACATCAGTATGTTGGTTTTGCTGACAGTAATATTCTCATGCATGGCGATCCTGATCGTCTTGAGTCGTCGAGCCGCTGACGGACGAGCCGAAGATCTTGAGATTCTCGTACAGGAGCGAACTGCGAAACTTGCGGCACGTGAAGCAGAAGCACTCACGCGAAGCAAAGAACTGAAAATTGCACGGGATGAGGCCAACGCGGCAAGCGATGCCAAGAGCCAGTTTCTGGCAAACATGAGTCACGAAATAAGAACACCGATGAACGGTGTGATCGGGATGGCAAGTTTGCTGGAGCGCACCGAGTTGTCTGCGACTCAGAAAAAATACGTCCAAACGATGAATGATTCTGGGTTGTCGTTGCTGAAGATCATCAACGCTGTATTGGATTATTCAAAAATTGAAGCCGGCAAAGTGGAGCTGGAGTACACACACTTTTCTACTGCCGAAGCGATCGATGGTGTGTTGAACTTGTTTGCCGGTCAAGCGGGCAGCAAGAACCTCAGTTTGCATCGTAATATCACTCCCGAAGTTCCGGCTGGATTGATTGGCGATCCGGTGCGATTTGGCCAGATCTTGTCGAATCTCGTCAGCAACGCGATCAAATTTTCAGAGAACGGCCGTATCGAGATTATTTGCGAGCGAAGTTCACAAGAAACCGATTTCGCCGAGGACATTGAATTGTTGCTGGCCGTCCGCGACGGCGGCGTCGGCATCGATCAGAATGATCAGGCCAGGCTGTTTGAGCATTTTTCTCAGGCTGATGAATCCACCACTCGCAGTTACGGCGGTACCGGGCTCGGTCTCGCGATATCGAGGGAGTTGGTCACCCTGATGGGCGGCGAAATTGGTGTCGAAAGCTGTCCGGGTGAGGGCAGTACATTCTGGTTTACCGTTCGCTTTGGAATTTCCGATAATCCGGAGCTCGCGCGTCCTGCTGATCCGGGCAATCGCACAGTCGAAAGCGATATCAGTGAGAGCAGGCAACCTGAAATCATCAGATCCAATATCTGGCCGGCGTCGGAGCCAGGCGTGACGGTGCTGGTAGTTGATGACAATGAGGTCAACTTGCTGGTTGCCGAACGTATGCTCGAGGAGCTCGGGTATGGCGTTGAGCTTGTTGATAACGGCCAGCAAGCGATCGACGCGGTTCAGCAAGGCAACTACGCAGCGATTCTGATCGACTGCCAGATGCCCGGGATTGACGGCAACCAGGCGACACGAGCTATTCGCGAACTGGAAGGCCAGGAAAAGCGTATGCCTATCATTGCATTGACAGCGAACGCGCTTGAGCCAGAGCGAGCGAAAGCGTTCGCGGCGGGCGTTGATGCGTACCTGAGCAAGCCCGTGTTTCTTGAAGACCTCGAACTGACGCTCGACAGCTTGCTCGGCGACGCAGAGCCGTTGCAGGATCGGGACACACCCATGCAGCGCAAATCGGCGATTTCAATGGACGCAGTGCTGGATATCTCGATCGTGGAGGAACTCGTTGCATTGGATGGACCCGAGTTCAGTTTCTTCTATGACCTTGCGGGACAATTTCGAGATCAGCTACCAAAATGGATAGGCGAAATCAGGCAATCCGCTGCGTCGGGCGATGTCGTTTCCGTCACACGTCAGGCACACAAGCTGCTGGGGATGTGTCGTCAAATAGGCGCACAAAGGATGGCCGGTGTTTGCAGCGATCTTGAACGGCTGAACTCAGACGATTCCGCAGGGCAAATTAATGCGTGTCTGGACCGTCTTGAGACAGAGTCTAACCGCGCTGTGCAAGAGCTAAATGACCGTTTTCTTTCGTGAGCTCATTTGTCGGAGTGTTTTACGAATTCGCAAAAAAAATTCTTGTTCCCTGAGTTTAGTTAAACGGGAAACAGGTTAACCCATTGTTACTAACGAATAATTCGAAGTTGGTCTGATACTTGCACTGACATAGAGTAAGAATAAGTAATTGGGAAAGATGATTATGTTAAGGGTAAAAATACTAACACTTGCTTGCGCTGCGGTGCTGGGTTTCGGGCTAACTTCGAAGGCGCTGGCAGATCCTATTACCGTCCATTATACGGCGACGCAGATAGCTTCCGATCCTGTTACTGGCGACCAAATGTTTGATTTGGATTTCTCAGTCGACTTCAACGCCGATTGTGAAATAACAAAGGACTGTAATTTATTTGACGATGGGCTATGGGCAGTCGATGTTTTCTTTGATTTAGTTAACGTAATTGAGGTCGTTTTTGCGAGCGATCTGTTTGACACCAGTTCCACACCGGACCCGAATTTATTTGACGGCTGGTTTACTGACAATTTCGGTGATTCTGTCGGGTATTTTGGTGTTGGCTTTGAAGTCCTTCCGGGAGCTACGTTCGGTTTTCTAACTACTGTCAATGTCGGTGATGCAATTGTAGATTCCAGCTTTAGTTTCCTTGACACTACAGCCGATCCTTTCCTATTCTCTTGGGGAGATAATTTTACGGATGCGGATGTAATTGTGAACCGGGTACCAGAGCCCGGAACACTGGCCCTGTTTGGTCTGGGCCTGTTTGCTCTCGGCGCTGCGAGGCGACGTAGAAAAATCTGACAACTACTCACATAGTCCTATTATTTGACTGAGCCGCAGGCGGCCCCTGCGGCTTTTTTTGTGGCTAAAAAAAGTGCATGCTGGCGACAGATTTGCACCCTGTGCTTTGGTACAGATTTCTGTCCTGCCGTTGACCAGTAGGCTAGGGCTGTACGCCCACTACAGCCAGTACCATCATCCAGCCTTGTTGGGACGAAAGGGAGAGTCCGATGACACTACGTAGAGTGGATGAGAGCGATTCGTCTCAGTCCTCACCGCAAACGATACGGCGCCGAAACTTCCTGGCGCTCAGTGGCAGCGCGGTACTGCTGGCGGCAACCCATCCGTCATTGGGTAAAGATTCCGAGAGCGCAAGCGGCTTCATGCCGGGTCCCGATGACCCGGACGCCGAAGTCTTTGCTGCGGCCCGCCGCGAGTTGCTTTTCTCGCCAAACATAACCTATTGCAACACCGGAACTTTGGGCGCGATGCCCCGAGGCGTATTGAACGCCCAGACTGAAGGCTTGAGGAGACTGGAGGCCGAACTCCCGGACTGGCCCTATTACACTCCCATCGGTGCTCCATTGACCGGGTATCAAAAAAGAGAAGATATACGCAAGGATGTCGGCGATTTTATTGGCGCCCAAATGGATGAAATAGCGCTGACCCAGAACGCGACTATGGGGATGAATTTCCTTGCCAACGGTATGAGCTATAAGCCCGGCGATGAAATCCTAACCACGGACCAGGAGCACGGTGGAGGCGTAGGGCCATTCAAGCTGATGGCCAAACGATACGGCGCTGTCGTGAAAGAAATTGACCTTGATGCTGCGGTGGCAAACGGGCATGAGGGAATATTGGAAGTATTCGAGGATGCAATTACGCCGAGAACGAAAGTCATCATGTTTTCGCAAGTGACGTCTGGTTTCGGCTACAAACTACCAGCGAAGGAACTGTGCGCTTTGGCCAATAGCAAAGGGATATTCTCCATTGTGGATGGCGCGCAGGTTGTTGGTCAGTTGCCTGTGAACGTCAAAGAGCTGGATTGCGATGCTTACGTCACCAGTCCTCATAAATGGCTCCTGGCACCAAAAGGTACAGGCATTCTCTTCATTAAAAGGGAGAGACAGGATGAAATCTGGACTACCCTCGGAAGTTATAACTACGACAATTATGAGGATGGCGCCTTCCGATTCATGCAATACGGAACCGGCAGTCCAGCGCTGATTTATGGCTTGAAAGCCGCTCTCGAATTTAACCGGAAGATTGGCATCGAAAGGATCGCACGCTGGAATTTGGCATTGACCCGACAACTGCAGGAAGGGCTACGAACCATACCGAACGTGCGAATCTATTCCGGTCGTCGACCAGAATTGTGGGCCGGTGCGACCACATTTGGTCTGGAAAACAAATCGGCTGCGGAACTGCAGGATGCGCTTTGGGCAGCGAAGATTCGCGTTCGGGCGCAGGGAAAGAACAAGCGCGTACGCTTATCGGCCCACCTTTACGTGAGTCCGGCGGATATCGCCAGGACGCTTGATATTGTTCAGACGCTGGCAAGAACGTGAGTGCTGTGCTTGTACCTTTACACACTGTACAATATAGGCTAAGTACCCGGAATATCAGGGTTTTAGATCGATTCTATTAAACCCAGCGCTGAGGAGGTTCGCGATGGTAGTCCCAGAAGCAAATCTATCCAGCACTCGCTCCGACACAAGAATCCCAAAGCTACGGACTCGCGGTCGGGCGAATCGCCAGAAGATGCTGGCGGCTGCCGAGCGCATGATGGAAGAAACGGGTGGGCAACCCATCCGTTTTAGCGATATTTTCGAAGCGGCCAAAGTCTCTCGTGGATCCGCGTATCGAATCTATAACGGTATCGATGATTTGATGCAGGACCTGGCCAGTTACTGGATCAACAATTTCGTTACCTATATCAGTGCTGCCGAAGCGGGGGCAGGAATCTCGACATGGGCGCAACTGTCTGATCGTATCCTCGAGTCGACCGCAGCCTATTGGGCTGATACTGAGGAGACGCTGCGAGTCTTGCCGCGGGTACGATCGAACGTCCCGGAGAGCTACAGGCAAGCCGCCCGGGATATGAACCTTGCAGTTGCGGATATCTTCGAGCGCTACTTCGTTGTACCACAAATTCCCGACTGGCTTGCCGTT
>Ga0255049_10001903_pt1 | contig 11259 bp, 15 predicted proteins | sample JV7_2_3_MG_FD_183615 | JGI IMG/M metagenome (GOLD analysis project Ga0255049, IMG submission 183615) | Seawater microbial communities from Jervis Inlet, British Columbia, Canada - JV7_2_3 | ecosystem: Environmental > Aquatic > Marine > Inlet | place: Canada: British Columbia | collected 2016-10-06
AGAACCGCATCGGAACTCCCGGAACAGCGCACTAGCATCTCGGTAAGGCCCCGCCGCGCAGAACTCGCCAGGCGATCGGACCCTCAACCACGGTGGTGAGAAGCGCTCCCGCCAGTGCAAAGATGACGGCCGCCAGACCACCGACCGTATCGAGCGGCAGCAGGGCAGCGAACGCCGCGGCCTGGATCCAGAGCACGACCAGGCCACCCCAGGCCATCCAGAGGAAGCTCGACCGATCGTTCTCCTGGGTGTGGAAGCGGAAGAGCTGAACCGACAGGAACTCGGTTCGTAGATGGATCATGGCGCGACCCAGCCGAGCTCCCGCGAGGTGACCCCATTCGTGCGCGGCGTAGCCCCAAACGAGACCGAGCAAAATCCCCGAAGCGACCGAACTCGTCTTGAAAAAGAGGCCACCGGCCTGGGCCGCGCCCCCCGTCGCCAGCCGCCACACCCAAAGGCTCGCCACCAGGATCAGCCCGTCTCGCACCAGCAGCTTCCAGGGCACTTCGCTCTCCCCTCGATCGCTCATCGAGAACGGAGCTGAAACAGCCAGTAGTTCTCCGGGACGGCGGGAGGATCACCCCCCTCGTACTTCCGCCAGCGTGCGCCCCACAGTGATGCGACCGTTGCCGGGTCCAGGACACGCTCCGCACGAACGGCATAGATGCGATCACCGAGCTTGACGCGCGCCTCCGAGTCGAGACTCATGTACCCGGACCATCGTTTGCTGGGACATTTCATGCAGCCCACGTAGAGGTCCCCATCAGCGGAGAAGCAGCTCGCCGTCACTGAATGAGGATCGCTCGCACGCACCTCGACCTGGCAACGCTTGAACTGATCGCAGAACGACCAGTCCTCGATCGCGTCCTCCACGGTCTGGCCGCTCAATTTCCCCCCAGGGATCGGACCGCAGGGGCTAATCCCAACGACGAACAGCACACATCCGAGCAGGGCCAGTACCTTGGGCATCTCACGCTCCCTCGCTCGACGCTACGCGCGCCCATGATAACAGGCACCCAGTCCAATGAGGGGCTCGTCGCCCGACGAGGCCTTGTATGGCGAGATCAGCCGGCCTCATACCAGCCCGGCTACTCGTAGACGATGAACTCGAGCAGGTTCCGGTCGGGATCTCGTGTATAGATGCTCGTTCCCGTGGCGCGACCCGAGTCCCGAGCGCCGATCAGCTCCACAGGCCCCCCGACGATCCCAGCGCCGGCCCGCTCGAGCGTAGCCTTTAGCTCCGGAAGACTTCCCGACCACACGAAACAGAAATCCCCACAGCCGGGCTGAGCCGCGGGACCTCGCAACGAGAAGCCCTCGTTCTGCCACATCTCCGGTGCATGCACGTTGATCTTGTTGTCTCCGAACTGGATCGAGAAGAACGGGACCCTCTGCTTGCGCCATTCAGCGGGATCGGGAGCGGTGAAGCCGAGGGCCCGGTAGAAGGCCAGCATGGCCTCCGGCTGGGCAGTGGGAATCGCGACATGATCGAAGGCCGTGACCGACAGTTAGGAACCCTCCGGTGCGATTTCATCGAGAAAGCGGCGGATCCGCTCGAAGTAGGGGCGACCGCCGACCAAGGTCGTGTCGTTGTGCCCGGCTCCTTGGATGGTCTCGAAGCTCTTGGGCTCGGGGGCCGCTTCAAACAGCCGGCGGCCGAACTTGAGGGGAACGATGCCGTCCCGGTCTCCGTGAAAGAACAGCAGCGGTCTGCGCACGCTAGAGATCTTGGCCAGCGAGTCGAAGCGGCCCCTCAGCAGCGGCTGAGCGAGCGTTTGGACCGGACCCAGCATCGCACGCGCCATATCGCTGAGCGAGGTAAAGGTGCTCTCGAGGATGACACCGGCGAGGTCACGATCCTGCGCCAGGTCGACCGCGACCGCACCCCCCAGGGAACGCCCGAAGAGAACCACGCGACTCTCCGGAATTCCACGCGCGCTGACCAGATGGGCCAGCCCCGCGCGCGCGTCCGCGTAGACGCCGCGCTCGGTCGGTGAGCCCTGGCTGCGTCCATAGCCTCGGTAATCCATGAGCAGCACGTGCGTGCCCAGACGAACCAGCTCGGCGGCGTTGGGCAGGCGATGGGAGGCGTTCCCTGCGTTGCCATGCAGAAAGAGCAACGCGCGCGTGGCATCCGGCGCAGAGAGGTAGAACGCGTGAACCCGCACGCCGTCCTCGGTTGCGAGAAAAACCTCTTCCCCCCGAACCCCAACTTCTTCGGGCCGAACGTCGACCCCAGAGGTGGGCTGAAAAATCAAGCGGTCGATGAAACGTCCGGGCAGGTCCAACGCCATCAGGAGAGCGCCCACCCCAGCAAGCACGACGAGCGGGCCAAGCCATGCAGCGCGCACGATCTCCCGGCGGGACCCGTCAGGGCCCGGTCGGCTCGTAGCGGATCAGCACGCGGCTAGCATCCTCATAGCCCTTGCGGAAGCGGGGCTCCCACTTGCCCCATGCATCGGGATACTTCTTGGCAAAGCTCAGCATTAGTCGCTCGAAGACGGCGCGGTCGGAATCGCGCCGAGCCTTCGCACGAAAGCTGGGCCCCTTCCGGAAGCCGTCGCCGTCCTGCTTCACCCGACCGTAGTCGCCGACCCACACACGCGCCGCGCTCCAGCCCCGATCGATCGCGCGCGTCTTCCAGCGATCGGGTCCGGTCGCGATCACCACGCCGCCCTGGTCGTAGAAGTACCAGACCTCGGCGTGACAGCGGCTTTCCTTACCGTCGGGATGAAGCGGCGAGATGTAGACGTACGGGCTCGTCTTGAGCGCGCTCTTCGCTTTCTCGTCGATCTGGAACGCGTCGCCCGCGCGCCCAATCCGCAGCGGGAGCAGCGTCATGCCCACGACCACACCCGCTCCGCCCAAGAGCTCCCGTCGGGTCAGAGTGCCCGGGTCCCAGATCTCGTCAGCTCTATGCCAGATGTTCACGGAAAAACCTCATCGTGCGCCCCCATGCGTCCTTCGCCGCGTCTTCGTTATACACGTCCGGGCGACTTTCGTTGAAGAACGCGTGGTCCACGCCCGGGTAGGTATGGAAGTCACAGCGCTTGCCCGCCGACCGGATGTCGTTCTCGAGCTTGCGCACCGCCTCCGCGTTCACGAAGCCATCGTTCTCGGCGAAGATCCCGAGCACAGGTGCCGCGAGAGCGGAGAAGTCGAGCGTGATGCCGGGGTGCACACCGTAGAAGTCCGCACACGCGCCGACCTTCGCGCTCTTACAGGCTGCGGCCAACGCCAGCTGTCCACCCATGCAGAATCCCACGGTACCGACCTTCTCGGGGCTCACCCCCTCGAGCTCCACCAGGTACTTGATGCAGCCCGCCAGGTCCGCCACAGCGAGGTCGATCTTGAGGGCCATCATCAACCGTCCTGCGTCGTCGGGACTGGTGGTCGTCTCTCCGCGGTAGAGATCGGGTGCCAGTGCGAAGAAGCCCTCCGCGGCGAAGCGATCGGCCACGCCCTTGATATGGTCAACCAGCCCCCACCATTCCTGGATCACGATCACGCCTGGCCCGCGACTCGACGAGGGCCGGGCCAGGTAGCCCTGCGCCTTCGACCCGTTGCTCGCGAACTCCACAAGCTGACCCGCCATTCATTTCCCTCCTGATTCCGTATCCGACGCAGCCAGAGTCTACCCCACGGACACCCGGCGAGCGCAACCTGCTAGGCATCCGAGGTTTCCATCTCGCGCATCTGGGCCTCGGCCTCCTCCAACGAGTGGGGCCGCCCCTTTCCGATTCCTTCGCACAGGGAGCGCACCTCGGGTGTCCACTCACCGTTCACCACAAACTCCCGCCAGAACGGGAAGGTGCGACACTGGATCGGGCGCGCCGGATGAACCCGGCAGAGCTTCGTGCGGGAGTCCAGAAATACGCAGTCCTTCTCCGTGAAAGTGAGCTGGCGCCAGCCGTCCTTATCCACAAAGGTGTAGCGGCGCTTAAAGCGGGCCACCGACAGACCGAGGTGGTCAGCCAGCGCCCGAGTCTCCTCAGGATTGACGTAGACGTGCACATACTCGCCCTGGTTCGTGCAGCACTTCCCGCACTGGGTGCACTCGAACCTCAGGCCGGAGCTCACGCCAGGGCTTCCCGGATGATCTCGAGCGCCTCCTGAACAGCGGCCGTCTCCACATCGAGGTGCAGCACGGCTCGCAGGGTCGACGGATCGATCGGGTTGATGAGGAGGCCGCGCGCGTGGATGCGTTTAGCGAAGGCCGGTACGTCGGGAACGCGGAAGAGGACCATATTCGTCTCCGGCTCCCGCGCGAGCTCGACGCCCGCAACTCGCTTCAGGCCCTCGGCCAGCCGCCGCGCGTTGGCGTGATCATCGGCCAGGCGCTTGACGTGATGCTCGAGCGCGTAGATGCCCGCCGCGGCCAGGATCCCGGCCTGCCTCATCCCACCCCCGAACATCTTGCGGAAGCGATGGGCCCGTTCGATGAAGGCTCGTGTGCCCACGATCAGCGACCCCACGGGTGCGCCGAGTCCCTTTGACAAACAAAAGGCCACCGAATCGAACGGCTCGGCCCAAACCGCGGCGGGAACCCCACTCGCCACCTCGGCGTTGAAGATCCGCGCCCCGTCGAGGTGCAGGCTGAGGCCCGCCTCGCGCGCGGCCTGCCCCACCCCGCGCAGCATCTCCAGCGGAAAGACGCAACCCCCGCTGCGGTTGTGCGTATTCTCCACGCACACCAGGCGTGTGCGCGGGAAGTGCGAATCCCCTGGGTTGATCGCGCGACGCACGTCCTCGGCCGCAAAGAACCCGTCCTCGCCTACGAAGCTGAACTGGACGCCGGACAGCGCCCCCGCGGCTCCTCCCTCGTACCGGAAGAGATGCGCGTCCGTCCCGGCAATGACCGCATCTCCGTGCTCGGTGTGAGCTCGTAGGGCCACCTGGTTGGCCATACTCCCGGAAGGTACGAAGAGCGCCGCGGGCTTGCCCAGACGCTCGGCTGCGATCTCCTGCAAGCGGTTGACGCTGGGATCCTCCCCATACACGTCGTCTCCGACTTCGGCACGAGCAATCGCATCTCGCATGGCCGCGCTCGGACGCGTGACCGTATCGCTGCGGAGGTCGATCGTCTTCATTCACGCCTCAGTATAGAAGCAGGCTGCGGGGGCTGCCTGATCTCGAGCACGCGGCGGCCGCCGTCGAGCTGAAGCTCGACGCGTCCGGAGGGGAAGCGCACCTCACGGGACTCATCCGCGCGCGAATCGAAGAGGCGGTAGCGGATCCAGCACGCGCCCGAGCGCAGCGCTTGCCAGAGCGCGGGCTGTTCCAGAGGACCATCGGGGCAGAGGGTCTGCACGCTGCGGAAAACCTCGACGTAGGGATCGATCTGCCAGCCCAGCAACGAGACGTTCTGGTGCGCGTCCGCCCCGGAGAACGCAACCACGCGGCGTCCCTTCGCGAGCAGCTCCTCCCACGCATCAAGTGCGCGCGCCGGTCGCACCAGCAGGCCCCGGATGGCTCCATCACGATCGAAGGCAAGGCGCAGTAGCCGCAAGGGGAGCAGCGGACCCAGACCTCGGCGCAACACCACCGCGTTGTTGTGCACCTCGATACCGTCGAACGCTGCGTCCCAGTCCTGCCAGCTCCCGTAGGCGAAGGGATGGGGGACGACCGCAAAGCCGCCCGCCGCGTGGATGGCATCGATCACCTCGCGGCCGCTCCGCTCCTCTGCAGGAATCACAGTTGGGATATCCAGGGCCAGCAGGTGCCCGTCGCGCGTTCCGAGCTCGGCGCCCACAAGCACCAGCAGCCGACCTCCGTCGGGCTTCGGGTACAGGCCCGCCCGCTCGGCGGCCGGGAGCGGGCCGCGCGCTTCGGCGAGTACGTGCTCGGTCAGCACTACAAAGTCGAGGCCCGCGCCATAGGCCGCCTCGAGCACCTCTTCGAAGCTGGCACTCGTATCGTGGGACGGGCCCTGGTGAACGTGAACCACACCCACGAGAGCGGCCAGGACAAGCAGCTGCAGGGCTAAGGGCCCCCACTCGACTGCAGTCGGTTGGCCGCTGCCGCGGCCTCCTCCGCCTCGGGAATCTTGCCTTGCATCTGGAGGAAGCGCGAGAGGCTGGTGTAGTAGAGCGACTCGTCCGGCTCGAACTCGATCGCCTTCCGGATCGCCCCCACCGCCTCATCAAGATGCCCGCTGCGGGAGTACACCTCCGCCAGCCCCTGATAGGCCAACGCGAAGCTCGGATCGGCTTCGATCACCCGCTGGTAACGCGTGACCGCCTCATCGTAGTCCTGCCTCGTAAAGGCATCGAACGCTTCCTGGTAGAGCGCCCTGAGATCCGCCATGAGATTCCTCCCGCCGTGAGTCTAGCAAGCTGACTCGGCTGCCGATAAGCCCGGCATGCTGGAGATTACGGAACTTTGGGGCGACGGCATCGGGCCTGAGCTGCGCGAGTCGATCCACGCGGTGGCGGCCGTGCTGCCCTTGAACATCCGCTTTCTGCCCGTGGACCTCTCACTCGAGAACCGCGAGCGGCGGGGTGCGGAAGTCTACGACGAAGCGGTGGCGTCCATGCAGAAGACACGCCTGGCGCTCAAGTACCCGACCGTCACGCAGGGGGAGAGTCCCAACGCGGTCCTGCGACGTCGACTCGGCTTCAGCGTGATCCACCGACCGGTCATCTCGATCCGCGGGATCTCCTCCAATTTCAAGGAGGACGTCTTCCTGCACGTCGTGCGCGTGGCCACGGGAGGGACCTACGAAGACCCGGGGATGCTCGTCGGGGTCGACGCCGCGGTCTCACTGCGCATCGTCGAACGGAAGCCCTGCCGTGAAGCCGCAACGTTTGCCTTCGAGTTCGCGCGCAGCAAGGGGTTGACCGTCACCTCTTCGTCCAAGCATACCATTCAAGCCATCACCGACGGGCTATTCGAGTCGGTGGTGCGCGACGTTCACCAGAAGTATCCCGAGGTCGACCATCAAGTCGAGCTCTTCGATGCCCTTCTGGCCAAGATCATCATTCGGCCGCAAGACTACCAGGTGGTTCTGGTCCTGAACGAGTACGGCGACTTCCTCTCCGACATGGCTTGCGGCCTGGTCGGCAGCCTGGGCACGGGTGCCAGCGGTAGCTACAGCTTCGACTCGGAGGGTCGGGTGGATGTCGCCATGTTCGATCCGGCCGGCGGCACCGCCCCGGACATCGCGGGTCAGGACAAGTGCAACCCCGCGGCGGCCCTCCTGGCCTTCGGCATGCTACTCGACCACATCGATCGCTATGACCTGGGCCATGCGCTGCGCGTGTCGCTGTTGGACTCGATCGCCAACGGCAAACGCACCTCTGACCTGGGGGGAGAGCTCACGACGAGCGGCTTCACTCAGGTCGTGACGGACGGGCTCGAGGAGCTTCTGGCCGAGTCCACCACGCGCTAGCCCCCGCGCTATCGTTCGAGTATGTCATCCTTCGAGATGCGCCCGATGCGAGCCGGGGAGGAAGAGCCTCTGCTCGACCTGCTCGAGGGCGCGTTCGGGCTGCGCGCGATCTTCCGGCGCTACATGGACCGAGATCCGCTGCTCCGGCCTGAAGACACGCTGCTCGCGCTCGACCAGAACGGGCCGATCTCGTGTGTCCAGATCTTCAGTAAACGTATTCGCCTGCGGGGTGAGACCGTGGCCCTGGGCGGGATCGGCAGCGTCGCAACCGCCGATGCCTATCGAAAGCAGGGATTGGCGAGTGAGCTACTGAGCCGCGCGATCCGCGAGATGGCGCAACGCGGCATGGCGCTCGCCCTGCTCTTCTCGGGCCTCTTCGATTTCTACCAGCGGCTGGGGTTCTGCTCGGTCCCCCAGGCGCGACGGCTTCTGCATCGGCCCCATCCACCTGCCAAGGGCGCGCTCGAGCTGAGCGTACGTCCCTTCCAGCAGGCGGATCTCGAGGCGATCAGCACGCTCTATGCGACCTACAGCGCAGCCTTCGAGATCTGCACCGTGCGGGGTGCGTCCTACTGGCAGGGACAGCTCGGGTACGCGGGTACCCCCGACGAAGATTTCCGGCTCGTGGAGCGTGCAGGGCGCGTGGTGGCATACGCCCGCTGCATCGAGCTGGAAGGCACCCGAATCGCGATGGAGTTCGCCCGTTCGGAGAGCGCCGCTCCCGAGCTCGCCGCGCTGCTACTGGCGCTCGCCCCCGAGGATCGTCCACTGGCCTGCCCCCTGGCGCCGGATCCCGAGCTCGACCAAGCGCTCGCCGGAACCGGCGCACGACTCGAGACCGTTCGGGATCCGACCCTGCTCTGGCGTGTGCTGGACCGCCCGACCCTGGCACGCCTCGCGCAGCTGCCCGCTGCGGGAGATGAAGAGCTGCTGGCCGCGTTGGTGGGAGGCCCGCACTGCCTCTACTGGCCCTCTGACCGCTTCTGAGTCTTCGCTATGTTGGCGGCATGCCGCCTGACGAGGTCCTGGAGCCGCAACCCCTGCCGGCGCAGCTCCCTGCTGAGCCGTGGGCACTCTTTCAAAGCTGGCTCGATGAGGCCGCCCGCGAACGCGTTCAGCCGCACCCCAGCGTAATGACACTCGCCCTGGTAGAGCCCGACGGCCGTCCGTCGGCGCGTCAGGTCATTTGCCGCGGCATCGACAGCGTGCAGGGCTGGCTCGCTTTCTACACCAACCGCCGCAGCCGCAAGGGCCGGGCACTCGATGCGATCTCGTACGCCGCACTAGTCTTTCACTGGGACTTCTTGAAGCGCCAGGTGCGGATCGAAGGCCCGGTGACACTGATGCGGGATGCGGAGTCGGATGCCTATTTCGCCTCTCGACCCCTCGACGCCCAGATCTCGGCCTGGGCCAGCGATCAGAGCGAGCCGATCAAGTCGCGAGACGCGCTGCTCGAGAAGCTGGCGGCCGCCACGGCTCGCTTCGGCGTTCAGGACGGCCAGCAGACCGACGCCCACATCCCCCGCCCCCCGCACTGGGGCGGCTACCGTGTATGGGCGGAGCGGATCGAGCTCTGGGTGGGCCAGCCGGGCCGTAACCACGACCGGGGTCTGTGGACGCGTACGCTGACCCCTGATGGGGAGAGCTTCAAGGCGGGGGCGTGGCGGGCCACGCGTCTGCAACCCTAGCCTGGCCAACCCGTGGAGCTCGCCGTCCTGTGCGTGGCCGCGTTCCTCGCCTCAATCCTCTCGGCCGTCGTGGGCATGGCGGGCGGCATCGTCCTGCTCACGGTCATGCTGCTCTACTTCGAGCCGTTGATCGCCATTCCGCTGCACGGCGTGATCCAGCTCGCCTCGAACGGCTCGCGCACCGTCATCCAGCGCGCGCACGTGCGCTGGGACCTGGCCTGGCGCTACGGGATCCTGCTGCTCCCGATGGCGTACGTCGGCCTCTCCGTAGCGCGCGCTCTCTCGCCCGAGCTGGCGCGGACACTGATCGGTGTCTTCGTCTTGCTCGCCACCTGGCGGCCCGGCTGGCTCACCCTGGGAACCCACCCGGAGCAGACGCGACCACAACGACGCTTCGTGGTGCTGGGCGGCGTGATCGGATTCCTGCAGATGAATATCGGCGCGACCGGTCCGCTGATCGCACCCTTCTTCCTCAACCTGGGTCTCACCCGTCAGGCCCTGGTCGGCAGCAAGGCCGCGGTCCAGACCCTGGGACACACGACCAAGATCCTGCTCTTTGGCGCGGCCGGCTTCGCGTACGTGGAGTACAGTCTGGTGCTGGTCGCGATGTGCACGCTCGTGGTGCTGGGCACGTGGATCGGGAGCCATCTGCTTAACCGGGTGAACGAGCGCGTCTTTACCTGGCTCTTCAAGAGTGTGCTCACGCTGATTGCGTTACGCCTTGCGCTCTGGGACGGCTGGGCGCTGGTGAGCGGAGCGTGAACCCGTTTGGCTCATCATCCCAACACGGTAGATGAAATTGCGGCTTTTCGGCGGCTCACCGACCGCGCGAAGAAGCTCATCGCAGGTCAGAACCCGACACCTACACCATCGGATAGGGTGCGAGCCTCGCAGTCTTGCGTTCCATGCGGCCACCGAAACAGAATAGACAACCCGCCGATTCGAGAAAGGATTCGGCGTTTCTTAGCATTTTCCCCGGCTTGCTACTATCCTGTGAGAACTGCGACCTACTCAGTCGAAGGCCCGCAGCCCAATTGATTGGTCGTTCGGCTGATAGTGCAAGCGAGGGTCGTAGGTGACGAAGAGGCATCGGATCCAGTTTCCTCCCGCAGATGTCCGAGAGCTGTGTCAAGATGAGGTTTACTTCTACCTCCTTGAGGGGGGGGCAAGGAAGAAGCTCCGGCTGCACGACTATGACCGCATTTACGAGGTCCCCGGGCTGTATGAGCAGGTCGTCTACGAGCGTCTGAAGTGTCAGTCGCCAGCGACTGTCGTGGACGTCTTGCGCTACTCGGTCTCTGAAGCCCAGCAGCAATTCAACGAGCTGCGGGTACTCGACCTAGGTGCAGGAAACGGGATGGTCGGCGAAGAGCTCAAGAAGAAGGGCGTCTCGAGGCTAATTGGAGTTGACATCATTCCCGAGGCACAAGCTGCCGCCGAACGGGATCGGCCAGGCGTCTATGACGCGTACTATGTAATGGACTTCTGTTCTCTCAGCGACGATGAGCGGGATGAGCTGAAAGCCTGGTCCTTCGACTGTCTGATTTCGGTAGCTGCGCTCGGATTCAGTGACATTCCGGCCCGAGCCTTCTTGGAAGCATTCAACATGATCGGCAAGGACGGTTGGGTCGCCTTCAACATCAAGGAGACCTTTCTCGACCGAAGCGATGACTCGGGTTTTTCGGAGTTTATTCGGGAACTGATCTTCTCGGAGTACTTGGATCTCTATCATCTTCAGCGGTATCGGCACCGGTTCTCGATCGAGGGCAAACCGCTTTATTACTTCGCTCTGGGTGGTAAGAAAGCTGCGGACGTTCCGCCGTCGTTTTTGGACTCACTCAATCAGTCAACCTAACAAGCTGGCCACGACACTCCGCTGACTCAAGTAGGCGAGAGTCTAGGCCAGAGGCCCTTCCGTAGGCGAGTAGATGTAATTGGCTGCTTACGGCACCTGGAGATGATGCCCGGCAACGCTCCAGCACGTGACCGGCGTCAGAGTCGATGTAAGAGCGGCTTTACAGCAGCTCACTGGCCATCTCTAGCGCCTAGTGGGGATCTAGTCGGACAAAATACCTTGGCGGAAATCCGGTCACAATTCGGAACATCATGCCCAGGCTATTGTCGCCGTTGACGCGATCATGCTCTTCCCCGGTGACAGGTACTGCGAGATAGTCTTCCTTC